>Ga0268299_1000935_pt1 | contig 68140 bp, 66 predicted proteins | sample NOBtaG_FD_193484 | JGI IMG/M metagenome (GOLD analysis project Ga0268299, IMG submission 193484) | Activated sludge microbial communities from bioreactor in Nijmegen, Gelderland, Netherland - NOB reactor | ecosystem: Engineered > Bioreactor > Aerobic > Activated sludge | place: Netherlands...
CGACCGTACCGCAAACCGACACTGGTGCGCGAGATGAGTATTCTAAGGCGCTTGAGAGAACTCTGGAGAAGGAACTCGGCAAATTGACACCGTAACTTCGGAAGAAGGTGTGCCTTTAGTAGGTGATCCCGTACAGGGGGAGCCCAATGAGGCCGCAGAGAATCGGTGGCTGCGACTGTTTATTAAAAACACAGCACTCTGCTAAGACGAAAGTCGACGTATAGGGTGTGACGCCTGCCCGGTGCTGGAAGATTAAATGATGGGGTGCAAGCTCTTGATTGAAGTCCCAGTAAACGGCGGCCGTAACTATAACGGTCCTAAGGTAGCGAAATTCCTTGTCGGGTAAGTTCCGACCTGCACGAATGGCGTAACGATGGCCACACTGTCTCCTCCAGAGACTCAGCGAAGTTGAAATGTTTGTGATGATGCAATCTCCCCGCGGAAAGACGGAAAGACCCCATGAACCTTTACTGTAGCTTTACATTGGACTTTGAACAGATCTGTGTAGGATAGGTGGGAGGCTTTGAAGCGGTACCGCTAGGTGCTGCGGAGCCAACGTTGAAATACCACCCTGGTGTGTTTGAGGTTCTAACCTTGACCCGTGATCCGGGTTGGGGACAGTGTATGGTAGGCAGTTTGACTGGGGCGGTCTCCTCCCAAAGCGTAACGGAGGAGTTCGAAGGTACGCTAGGCACGGTCGGAAATCGTGCTGATAGTGCATAGGCAAAAGCGTGCTTGACTGCGAGACTGACAAGTCGAGCAGGTACGAAAGTAGGACTAAGTGATCCGGTGGTTCTGTATGGAAGGGCCATCGCTCAACGGATAAAAGGTACTCTGGGGATAACAGGCTGATACCGCCCAAGAGTTCATATCGACGGCGGTGTTTGGCACCTCGATGTCGGCTCATCTCATCCTGGGGCTGTAGCCGGTCCCAAGGGTATGGCTGTTCGCCATTTAAAGAGGTACGTGAGCTGGGTTTAAAACGTCGTGAGACAGTTTGGTCCCTATCTTCCGTGGGCGCTGCAAGATTGAGAGAGCCTGCTCCTAGTACGAGAGGACCGGAGTGGACGCACCTCTGGTGTATCGGTTGTCACGCCAGTGGCATTGCCGAGTAGCTATGTGCGGAAGAGATAACCGCTGAAAGCATCTAAGCGGGAAACTCGTCTCAAGATTAGTCTTGCCGGGGACTTGAGCCCCCTGAAGAGTCGTCCGAGACCAGGACGTTGATAGGCCGGGTGTGGAAGCGCAGTAATGCGTTGAGCTAACCGGTACTAATTGCTCGTGCGGCTTGACCCTATAACTTTGGCAATGTGAGTGCGTTGAGCCGAACAAGATCGCGCAATCCGCTGAGAAGACTCTGTGAATTGGCCCTTGATGTCATCAAGGGCAACCCGTTAAGCCTGATGACCATAGCGAGGTGGTCCCACTCCTTCCCATCCCGAACAGGACAGTGAAACGCCTCTGCGCCGATGATAGTGCGGGTTCCCGTGTGAAAGTAGGACATTGTCAGGCTAATACAAAGCAGGGGCCCGAACACCAGTTCGGGCCCCTGTTGCTTTTGTAGCTCGTCAGTTTGATGTGCGGAGTTGCCTTCGGAGTATCTTCCCGACATTGCTCTTGGGAAGTTCTTCTCGGAACTCGATGTACTTCGGCCGCTTATAACCGGTCAGATTGCGAGCGCAAAACGCCGCCAACTCATCCTCGCTGAGGACAGGATCTCGTTTGACGACGAAGAGCTTCAAACTCTCACCCGAGCGAGCGTCTGGGACACCGATCGCTGCACACTCCAGTACCCCTGGATGGGAGCCGACAACCTGCTCCACCTCGTTGGGGTAGACATTGAACCCTGAAACCAGAATCATGTCCTTCTTGCGGTCGACGATCGAAAAGTAGCCGGCGTGATCACACACCCCGATGTCGCCGGAGCGAAAATAGCCATCGGAGGTCATCACCTTCTCTGTCTCGTCGGCCTGATTCCAGTACCCGGACATGACCTGCGGTCCGCGGATGCAGATCTCTCCGGGTGTCCCGGCGGCCTGTTCAATTCCCTCGTCGTCTCTAATCGAGACATCGGTCGAAGGCAGGGGTAAACCAATAGTGCCGGTAAATCCTTCCAGATCCAAACGATTCGACGTCACGACCGGCGATGTCTCCGAGAGACCGTAGCCCTCGGCGATCGGGCAGCCGGTGATCCGAAGCCAACGCTCGGCAACCGAGCGCTGCACAGCCATCCCTCCGCCGTTCGAGACCACCAGCTGACTGAAGTCAAGATGTGCGAACGACGGCTCCTCAACAAGAGCCGAAAAGAGCGTGTTGACGGCGGGAAACAAGGCCACGCGAAGCCCGGAGAGCGCTTTTACCAGCCCCGGAATGTCGCGGGGGTTCGGAATCAAGACGTTGGTCGCTCCAAGACGTGCGCCGAGGAGCGCGCAAATGGTCAGCGCGAAGATGTGATACAGGGGCAGGGCGCAAACCGAGATCAGCTGCTTCTCATGAGCCACGCGCCGGGTCACAGGCTCGAACCAGACATCGCACTGCATCACGTTGGCGACGATGTTCCGATGCAGAAGGACGGCACCTTTTGACACCCCCGTGGTCCCGCCGGTGTACTGTAAAAATGCGATGTCGTTCGGACCGACCCTCGGGTCGCGGAGGCCCAACTTCGAACTCTCGGCAAGCGCTGCCGCGAATGGCGTGACCGTTCGACCACGGTCGCGGGGCAACCGAAACTCTGGAACGCCGCGCCGGACATGTCTGACAGCGAAGTTCAGCAAGGCTCCGCGCCACGGCCCGACAAGGTCCCCCACGGATGCAAGAAGAACATGCTGCAGCGGCGTCTGATCGATCACCTCTTCCAATGTGGCCGCAAAGGCCTCGAGCACCACAATGGCCTGGGCGCCAGCGTCGTTCAACTGAAGCGCAAGCTCTCGGGGCGTGTAGAGTGGATTCACGTTGACGACAACGTAACCCGCGCGCAGCACCGCAGCGATCGCGACCAGGTACTGCGGCAGATTGGGCATCATGATCGCCACGCGGGCACCCCGGGGCAGATCCCGAGACTGCAGCCAAGCACCGAGCAAGCGAGAGTGCTCGTCCAACTCCCGGTAGCGCATCCGGGACCCGATACAAATGGAGGCATCGCGGTCGGCAAACCTGCGGAACGCATCGTCCAGCAAGGCAACGACCGAAGGAAAGGCGTCGATCGGTGCCTCCGCTGGCACACCCGGGGGGTACTGTTTAAGCCACGCCCTTTCCATGTGCCAATGCCCTTCTGCCGGTCCCGAGTGTCCGGCATCGTCGCGGCACTCGGATCGAGGAAGCTACGGTAGTTGCACTAAGCAGCGGGCCATGGCCTTCTCACGAAGCGGCGGCGCGCACTCCGATACCGCGAACAGATCGTCGATCAAGGCCCGCTCACGACCAGCAATGATGGCGAGGAACTCTTCCGCCCCGTGCATGCCACGGAACGTGTCGAATCCCACCTCGAGGAAGTTCTGAAGAGCTCCCAGGCCTGACAACCGTGCGGGCCCACGCATCAAGCGCAGGGTCTGTCCCAACAGATGACGCCGGGTGTACCGGTCGAGAGCAGACCCGATGTTCATCATCAACTCCACTTGGCGTTCCCGCGTCTCTCGCCCGCCGACCGTCACCCAGGCATCCACGTACACCCGGCCGTGGAGCGCCGCCCCAGCCAGACACCGGGCCATCCGAGAGTCCATCTGTTCCGTGATCGCATGCAACTCAGCGAGGTCGCGGACGGTGTCGACCACGTCCTGGGGGAACATGCGTACGAGCGCAGGCACGATCCGTTCGAACTGCGCGTCACGCTCCGAAAAGTCATGGGGACCGTAGAGCTCATCCAGGAAGAACCCCGCGGCAGCTTGATAACGTGGGTGACTCAGCAGGTCGCTGTAAGTTCGGCGGAATCGCTCATGCTGGAACTGCTTCACGGAATTCGCGGCGAGACCCAACGAAGGGTCCTCGACGCGTGCTTGACGCTCGACGGCAACCGACTGCAGATACTTCAGCAGAGTGACTTTGTTGTCGGGATGCACCAGCGAAGCCTAGCCGATCGTGGGCGCGCCGAACGTCACCTGCCGCAATTGTCCGACGGTCGTCCGCCAGCCGGCGCCCGCATGCTGGCAAGATCCCGCGCCAACGATCGCAGCACGACGGCGCCTGATCGCGTTCGACCTGGTCGGGGCGGGACTGCTTTCGCTGTGGCTCGCGGCGCGGGGCTTCACCGCCCTCGCACTGGGGCTCGTCGCGCTCACACTCACGGGCCACGCGTGGGTGCTCTGGAGTTGCCCCCGTTTCACGGACGCCAATCCTGTAGAGAGAAAAGGAGTCCGAAATGCCCAAGTCCAGACCGCCATACCCGGCGGAGTTCCGACAACAGATGGTCGAGTTGGTGTCCGCGGGGAGAACGCCTGCGGAGTGGAACCCTTGGCTGGAGCGCCTCCAGCGCTCCGAGGTACCGTACATCGCGGTCAACCTGAAGCCGGTGCTCGGGTCGTCGAGATGGCGGATCACCCGGCGCCTTACGAGGAGTTGCTCCCCTGGCTCGGGCGCTGACGTCTCACCCTAAGCCGACAGCGCGCCGCGACGGATCTGATCGAGCTCCATGCTCTCGAAGAGAGCCTTGAAGTTGCCCTCGCCAAATCCCTGGTCGCCTTTCCGCTGGATGAACTCGAAGAAGATCGGCCCCAGTTGGGTCTCACTGAAGATCTGCAGCAGCAGCTCGCCGGGCTTGCCGTCGACGAGAATGCGGCGCCGGCGCAGCGCGTCGACATCCTCTCCGTGGCCGGGGATTCGCCGGTCGACCAGCTCGTAGTAGGTGTCGGGGGTGTCCAGCAGCGTCACACCCCGTTCGCGTAACGCATCCACTGCCGCGTGCAGATCGGCGGCACCCAATGCGATGTGCTGGATGCCCTCGCCGTGGTAGCGATCCAGGTACTCTTGGATCTGCCCCGCCTTTTCGTTGCCCTCCTCGTTGATCGGGATGCGGATCTTTCCGCAAGGGCTGGTCATCGCCTTGCTCTTGACGCCGGTGAGCTGACCCTCGATGTCGAAGTGGCGGATCTCCCGGAAGTTGAAGAGCCGCTCGTAGAACTCGGCCCACTCGGTCATCCGACCTCGATGCACGTTGTGTGTCAGGTGGTCGATGTACGTGAGACCGACACCGGGGGAGTCGAGAGTGGCACCGGGCAGCGGCTCGAAGTCGACATCGAAGAACCCGATGTTCCCGATGTCGCCAACCTGCGCGCCGCCTTTGCCGCGCCATCGGTCGACGAAGTAGATCAGGCTGTCCCCGATGCCCTTGATTGCAGGGATGTTCAGTTCACCCGGGCCCGCCGTGCCAGCGTAACCCCACGCCCCCAGAGAGAGTGCGCGTTCGTAGGCACTCTTGGCAGATTGCACTCGAAAGGCGATGGCGCAGATGCTGGGGCCGTGAAGGCGGGCAAAGCGCTGCGCGAACGAGTCCGGCTCGGCGTTGACGATGAAATTGATCTCGCCTTGCCGGTACAGCAGGACGTTCTTGTGGCGGTGCTTAGCGATGGCGCGAAAGCCCATTCGCTCGAACAGAGCGCCGAGCGCTCGTGGGTCGGGGGCAGCGTATTCGATGAACTCGAAGCCGTCGGTGCCCATCGGGTTGTCCCAGGGGGTGAACGTCATCATGTCTTTGTGCTGTTGCAGCGATTGGCGGGTGCGCTTGACTGAAGTCAGTCGCAGCGAGGCGCCACTTTGTCCCACCGACGGCGCAGTTTTCCTGCGAATCGAGCTGCCTTCATGCTAACTTGCGCCGAATTGCTGCGAGAAGACCGTGAGCGACGATGATTCCGGGCTCAATGAAGTCGATCGGCGCATCCTGCGTGCACTGCAGCAAGATGCGCGGATGACTTACGAAGTGCTGGCGGCACAGGTCGGCCTCTCGCCGAGCGCCGTGCTCAGGCGAGTCCGCCGCCTCGAGGAAACGGGAGTTATCGACCGCTACGTCGCTTTGCTCAGGCCCGAGCGGCTGGGGCTCGGCCTCGAGGCCTACATCAACGTTCGGCTGCAGAAACACACCGAAGCCGCAGCCCGAGATCCGATCGAACTGTTCAGGGCCAGTGTCGAGGCTTGGCCTGAGGTCGTCGAGTGCGCTGCCCTGACCGGAGAGATGGACTACGTGCTCCAGGTGGTCGTCCACGACATGTCGCACTACAGTCGTTTCATCCTGGACAAGCTGTTGAAGCACCCGAGCGTCCAGGATTGCCGCTCCAGCTTCGTGCTTCGACACCTCAAGCGGACAACCTCGCTGCCGGTCTGAGCGCCGGCCCCGCCGCGGCGGCGACGACCCGGGCCGCCGACGGGTCCGCTCAACCCAGATCGATGTCCCGCAGCAGCGCGAGCGTCGGTTCCGGGGCCATGTGCAAAAGCTCGGCGATCGCCGCGACGTCGTCTGGCAGCGCCGGGTTGTCCCAGCCAGCGGCCGTGTGCCGGGCGAGCCGGATGGCCAGCATCACGGTCCGCGCTTGTGCTGAGGTGCCCTCGCGCAGGTCGTCGGCAATGTCGATCAGGTGCGACGGCAGCCGCCAGCGTTGCATCAGCTGGTGTTGAAGAGCGTGGAGTTCGATGCGGAGCACCTGTCTCTGGACGACGGCCGAGCGCAGCGCCGGATCTGCCAGCTGTCGCCTGGCGATCTCGAGGGCCAGCGTGGGTGCGTGAAGCCAGAGCAGCATGTCGGCGAAGTCGTGCAGCAAGGCGGCCTGCTGGATGATCGTCGCGTCGTGGTCCATGCGCTGCACCGCGAAGGCGAGCGCGAAGTTGGCGGCCCGATGTGAGCGGTCGAGGACGGCCCGAAAGCCGGTCAACGCCTCGGGCTGAGCAGACAGGCGGTCTTCGACGCGGGGCTGTGGACCAAAGGCGCGGAAGAAGGGTGAGATGCCGAGCAGGACGAGTGCCGCAGTCACCGACTCCGGGTCGCAGCCATCCCGTCCGCGTCGAACGCGTGCCACATGCGACAGCACCTTCAACGTCATCAGCGGATCGGGCGTCAGGACCCCCGCCAGCGTATGCGCGTCGACGGCATCTTCGTTCGCGCGCATCTCCTCCAACTGGTCGGCGGTGGTCGTCAACACCGGAAGATCGAAGCGGTCCAGGCGCTCCGCCCACGATGCCAGGTCGAGAGGAGGCTGCGTGATGAACGCTGCAGGAGCTTGTGCAGCGGCGGGGGCCGATTCGAGGATCATCGTGATTCGGATTTCGGCTGATGCGCTCCGGACTTGAGCTCAAAAAGCCGAAAGCGGTGGCCGCCTCTCCTTCTCTCGGAGGCGGCCGCCGTGGTCACAGGCGCGTCACGCCTGGCAGCCGGCCGACCAGCTGACCATCGACGTAGAGCGCGCCTTCGGGAGCGCCTGCTTCGGCGTAAAACTCGAGCACGGCAGGCGATCTGGCTGGCGCGGGTGCTCCCATCGAGGCGGTCACCCGCCGGGCAAGCGCCGCCAGCGCGCCGCTGGCCAGATGCAGGACTGCAGCGACGAACTGACGTCCAGCCCCGGCAGTTTGGGGATCGACGCTCCAGGGCAGTTCTTTGTAGGTCATCTTCGTCTCCTCTTGCGCCCGCGTTCGTGGCCCCGCGGACTGCAGTTGGTTCAAGGACTCGATCGATACAGGTGGCCGATTTCGCGGCGAAGCACCGCCTTGGCTTGCCGGCGAGTCGCGCCTGCGCTCTTGCGATGGGCTCCAGCGTGGCGGCGAAGGCATGGCATCACGGTCGGGTTTCGCGGCTTGGGCAGAGAGAGGCTGATCTTCGACATCGGTGACTCCTCGGTGACCCGTGCGTACCGCAAAAAGCGAAGCGGCCCGGGTGCTGGAGCAACCCGGGCCGCGTGAGGAGGAAGACTCGGGACCGAGCCTTCAGCTCACGACGACCCCGGGAGGGGCGCCAGCGCGAACATGACCAACGATGCGCAATGAAGTCGACCCGACAACATCGAGGTGCCGCCACAACACGGTGGTTCCGACGGCGATCGGGAGGATCGAGAACATGGCGCTCCGGGTGGGGGTTGATCGGATCTGCAGGCCAGCGAGGTCGATGGGCTGCAGCGCTTGCGCCAATGATAAAGAGACGATTATCAAAGCGCAAGCCCCCGTCCCCCGGGCAGTCGCCAGGCTGGTGGAGCTACTTCCGACGCTTCAGCGGCGCGACACCTTGGCTGCTGCGCAGCCACAAGTCCCGGGACTCGTCGGGCTCCGCAACGGAAGCCCCACGAGCGGTCGACGCCCCTCGCGGCCCCGACACCCCTGCCGACGCTGCCTGCGGGAGCAACACCTCGCCCAGCAGATCCAGCAGCGCCGATCTTGCGCGTTGAGGGTGGCGCCGGTAGTAGGTCAGAACGAGCCCGACGATGAATCGCTCGTCGCTGTCCCGTGGCAGGGCTTCGTCGATACCGTTGGCCGCGACCGCCCCTTCGCCGATGGCTTCGGAGGCGGAGGATGGGTGCGGCACGTCGAGCCAGCCCCGCGGCTTGTGGCAGAGATGCTCGAACTGCCTGGCGAGCCGCTCACCAATCTGGCGTGAACGGCTCTTGATCTGGCTCCAGTAGCTGGGCTGGATCTGCACCCGCTCGGCAAAGCGTCTCTCGAGACCACGCAGTGTGGCAGCATCGGCGTGCTTGGCGGTCTGACGGACGAACTCGTCGAAGAGCGCGAGCGCGTTGTCCAGTCGAACCTGGGCCAAGTCGAACGGGCCGGTAGACATCGCTGCCGATGATAAATCGCGATTGAGCAGGGGCTGCAGATGAGAAGCGTCACGCTCTTCGACGGTACGACGTGGCCCGCACTCGGGCTCGGAACCTGGCGACTCGGCGAACGCCGCGCCGAACGCAAGCATGAGGTGGCCGCGCTCCGGCGGGGCTTCGAGATCGGATACCGGCTCGTCGACACCGCCGAGATGTACGGTGATGGTGGCGCGGAAGAAGTGCTCGGGATGGCATTGCGCGAGGCGGTTCTCGCGGGACTGCCACGGGAGCGCTTCATCGTCGTGAGCAAGTTCTATCCCCTGCACGCGGAGCCGCGGGAGATGCGCGTCGCCTGCGAGGGCAGCCTGCGCCGCCTGGGACTGGACTGCCTCGATCTCTATCTGCTGCACTGGCGCGGCGGGGTGCCGCTGGCGTCGACGATCGAGGGTCTTCGCACGCTGCAGCACCGGGGCCTGATTCGGCACTGGGGCGTCAGCAACTTCGATCTCTCCGATATGCATGAGCTGAACGCGTTGCCGGGTGCCGACGGCTGCGCGGCCAACCAGGTCTACTACTCCCTCGGAGAACGGGGGGTCGAGTTCGACTTGCTGCCCTGGCTGCAACTCAAGCGCACGGCCTTGATCGCCTACTGCCCTATTGACCAGGGTCGGCTCGCTGCCTCGGAGCCCTTGCAAGCGCTGGCCGCCGAGCGAGGCGTCACAGCGGCCGAACTCGCCCTCGCGTGGGTGATGTCGCGGCCGGGCGTGATCGCGATCCCGAAGGCGGGCCAGGAGTCGCACCTGATGCAGAACTGGAGGGCCGCTTCGCTCGAGCTCGACGACGCGACCCTGCGCGCGCTTGACCTGACCTTTCCGCCGCCCCGAAGCGCTCGCCCGCTGGCGATGACCTGAAGGCCCCGGATACGGGACTTGACACTCCGTGAGTACAAGGTTACCGTAACCACATGGCTACCAAACGAACGCCGAACGCCGGGATGGCGAGTCCCGGGATGCTGCTTGCGGCGCTCGCGGACCCCACCCGCGAGTCGATTGTCCGGCTGCTTGCCGACGGCGAGCGCTCGGTGGGGGAGATTGCCGCGCAGCTGCCGGTGAGCCGGCCGGCGGTGTCGAAGCACCTGCGACTGCTGCAGGATTCCGGCCTCGTCAGTCACCGCGCCGAGGGAACAAGAAACGTCTACGCCCTCGAGCCGGCAACGCTCCAGGCCCTTCGCGACGAAGTCGACTCGCTTTGGCGCCATGCGCTGGCTCGCTATGCGCTCGTCGCGACGAACACCACCCCAGGCCGCACGAAGCGGTCGAGGGGCTGACCGAAAACGCTACCGCGGGCGACCACCGCCACAGGAGCACCGCCCATGATCGAAACGCAAGCAACGACCCTCGAGCCGGTGCGGCACCGCATCGAGGTGCCGCTCACCCCCGCCGAAGCCTTCGAACTGTTCACCGCCGGCATCGCGCGCTGGTGGCCCTTTCGCGGCCACTCCTGCAGCGGCGAGCGCGCGGTCGATGTCGAGTTCGAGCCACAAGTCGGTGGTGCCGTGGTCGAGGTCACGCGGGACGGCGAACGACACCCGTGGGGGACGGTGACGCAATGGGAGCCGCCGAACCGGCTGGCGATGACATGGCATCCGGCGCAGCCAGTGGAGTGCGCGACGCAGCTGGAGGTGCGTTTTGCGGCCTCCGCCGCCGGCTGCGAGTTGCACCTCGAGCATGGAGGGTGGAGTGCCCGCGGCGACCAAGCCGCCGAGGTACTCGAGGGCTACCGCAAGGGTTGGGCTGGCGTGCTCGGGCGGTTTGCCGCGGCTGCTGTCGAGAACGGCCGATGAACCTGCGCCTGGTGCTCGTGCTTGCGGTGGCGCTGCTCGGTTGTGCGATGGCGATGGCGTCGGCGCCGAGTGGGACCAAGCCTGTGCCCACTTCGACTGCGCGTGAGGTCATGCAATCGGCGCGCTGAAGCGTCGCCTTCGAGAAGAGTCACCGGACCCGGAGCCCGGGGCTCGAGCCGCCGCGAGCCCCGGGAAGCGGCAACGAGGCACGGTGGGCTCCTCCGGAGCGGCACGACTTTGTGTCGCTGTCCGCGTCGACGCCGCGGCTCGGCCGCGGGCCGTCACGCTCACCGCTCGATGCCGCCGGGCCTGTCCCTTCCCCGCACTCCCGTTCTTCAGTCTTCGTCCTTGACCTGGTGGGCGCTGGTGAGCTGCGCCTGCACCGCCGGCGGCACCGGGTCATAGTGCGACAGCGCGATCGTGTAGCGCCCCTGGCCAGCGGTCATCGCGTTCAGCCGCGACTGGTAGTTGCTCAGCTCGGACATCGGTGCCTGCCCACGGATCAGCACGTTGCCGCTGGCGAGGTTGGCGGTTCCCGTGACGAGGCCTCTCTTGCCCGAGAGGTCGCCGGTGATGTCGCCCATCGACTGGTCTGGCGCGCTGACTTCGATCTGGACGATCGGCTCGAGCACGATCGGCCTGGCCTTGCGAATGGCGTCCATGAAAGCCTTGCGCCCCGCGGTGACGAAGGCGATCTCCTTGCTGTCGACGCTGTGGTGCTTGCCGTCGTAGACGACCACCCGCACGTCGACCACCGGGTAACCCGCGATCGCGCCGTGCGAGAGCACCTCGCGGACGCCTTTCTCGACCGCCGGGATGAACTGGTTCGGGATCGTTCCGCCCTTCACCTGGTCGAGGAACTCGAACCCCGCGCCGCGCTCGAGCGGCTCGATGCGCAGGAACACCTCGCCGAACTGACCCGCGCCGCCGGTCTGCTTCTTGTGGCGGTGGTGCCCCTCGGCGGGGGCGGTCACCGTCTCGCGGTAGGCGATGCGCGGCGGGCGGGTGTTGACCTCGAACCGGTAGACCTCGCGCAGCCTCTCGAGCAGCACGCGAAGGTGCAGTTCGCCGAGGCCGTAGACGATGGTCTCGTTGGTGGCGGCGACATGCTCGACCTTCAAGCAAGGGTCCTCGTCGACAAGCTTGGTCAGGATCTCCCACATGCGCTGCTCGTCGCCGTGGCGCTTGGGTTCGATCGCGAGGCCGTGCACCGGCACCGGGAAGTCGAGCGGCTTCAGGTGAAGGTGGTCGTCCTCGGCGGCATCGTGGAGCACGGCGTCGAAGTGGATCTCGTCGACCTTGGCCACGGCAACGATGTCGCCGGGCAGCGCACGGGGCACTTCCACATGCTCCTTGCCCCGCAGCATGAAGAGGTGCCCCACCTTGAACGGCTTGCGCCCATCGCCGATGTAGAGCTGGCTGTCCTTCGTCACCGTGCCCTGGTGCACGCGGAAGATCCCCAGCCGCCCGACGTAGGGGTCGACCGTGACCTTGAAGACATGCGCGAGCACGTGTTTCGCGGCGTCCGGGCTTGCCTGCACCGGCTTGGCGTCGGCACCCTCGCCCTGGAGGAAGTCGGGCGGGTTGGCCTCGGTCGGGTTGGGCAGCAGCTTGACGACGATGTCGAGCAACTCCGCGACGCCCGCGCCGCTCTTCGCCGAGACGAAGCACACCGGCACCAGATGCCCTTCACGAAGCGCCTGTTCGAGCGGCGCGTGGAGCTCGCTGGCGTCGATGTCACCGTCGTTGAGGTAGCGGTCGACAAATGCCGCGTCGACCTCGACCACCTGCTCGACCAAGGCGCGGTGGGCGGCGTCGACGGCGCCGAAATCGGAGTGGCCATCGCGGCTGTAGAAGCAGTCGACAACTCTCGTCGCGCCCTCGTCGGGCAGGTTCAGCGGCAGGCACTCCCTGCCGAAGATGGCTTGGATCTGCGCCAGCAGGCCCGCGAGGTCGACGCCCGGGGTGTCGATCTTGTTGACGATGACCAGGCGGTCGAGGTGGCGCGCCGCGGCGTAGTCCATCATGCGCTGAGCCATCGGCTCGATGCCGGTGGCGGCGTTGATCACGATCGCCGCCGTCTCCACTGCCTCCAGCGCCGGGAGGCTTTGGCCGAGGAAGTCGACGCCGCCCGGGGTGTCGATCAAGTGGATGCGCACGCCCGCGTGGTCGAGGTGCATCACGGCGGCGTTCAGCGAGTGCTGCATGCGCCGCTCAAGCGGGTCGTAGTCGCTGGTGGTGCTGCCGCGTTCCAGGCTGCCGGGGGCACCGATCACGCCGGCGTGGTGCAGCAGTGCCTCGGAGAGCATGGTCTTGCCGGCGGCCGAGGGGCCGACCAAGGCGAGCGTGCGGATCGACTCGATGCCGTTGCTGGCACCGCCGGATGGGCTTGGCATGAATGGGCTCCTTGGGGCTCGGTGAGCCACACCTTAACCGCCAAACGCGGGGGGCGCGACTGTCGGTTGTCCTTACAGTCGCGCCCGGCGTCTCTGGCGGAGCGGACCGCCGATTGGTGGCAAGACCGCGCGAGCATTGAGTTTTCCCGACGCACCCGATCCGCTGGCCCTGATCTTGCTCAACGAGCCCGGACAACCTTCGTGCCCGCCCTCAATCACCGGCGGGCGGGTGCAATTCAAGGAGCCGCGATGAAGCGCTTTCTTCTCAGTCTGACCGTGGCGGCGCTGGCGCCGCTTTCGGCATCGGCATTTGTTCTGGGTCCGACCGCCCCTGGAAAGTGGGGTCCACCTGCGATGGGTACGGGGGCTACGGTCACCTACAGCTTCATGGCCACCGGGACCTCGTGCGCGGCGGAGATCGCGGGCTGCACGATTTCCCACCTGAGCGACTTCATGCCGGCTGGCTGGCATGCGGCCATCACCGCAGCCTTCGCGTCTTGGTCGGCGGTTGCGGACATCACCTTTGTCGAGGTGCCGGACGACGGTGCGGCTTTCAACGCCGCCACGGGTTCGGGTGACATCCGGATTGGTGGGCACACGTTTGACGGCGCTGGCGGCACGCTGGCTCACGGCTTCTACCCGCCTGCCAACGGGCTGACGGCCGCCGGCGACATCCACTTCGACGTGGCCGAACTGTGGAAGATCGGTTTTGGTGGTGGTGGTTTCGACATCTTCCAGGTTGCGGCTCACGAGATCGGTCATGCCATCGGGCTCGACCACACCGGCGTGCCGGCTTCGCTGATGAACCCCTTCTACACTGAAGCGTTCGCCGGCCCACAGGCCGACGACATCGCGGGTGCGGTGTTCATCTACGGCCGGGCGGCGTCCGAGCCTCCTCCCCCTGGCGTTCCCGAGCCGATGGGTCTGGCACTCGTGGGGGTCGCGCTCGCCGCGGCAGGGTTGGCGCGCCGACGCCGGCAGCCCTGAACCAACGGATGATCTGAAGCCTCCAACGCCGCGGCACGGTCCCGCAGGCGCAGGAGGTTTCCGGGATGAAGAGAAGCAAACGCGGCCGGTCTGCGCAATGCAGCCGGCCGCTGCCGTTTTGGGGGCTCGCCGTCGTCATTGCGGTGCTCCTGGTCTTCAGCGGCGGGCAGGTGCATGCAATGTGGGCTCGGATGACCGATGCTGAACTGATCCGCCAGTCGCAGTGGATCGTCATCGGTGAGTGGATCGGTGAGGCGCCGCTCAAGACTCCAGAAGGCGCCGTGACCGAACTCGGCGTGATCGCGGTGCGTGAAGTGTTGAAGGGGCTTCGAGGCCCGACCGTGGCCTTCGTCGCCCTGCCGCCTTCTGGGCAGCCGGTCTCGAGCACGGACCTGCGTTTCAGGCGCGGGGACCGCGGGGTGTGGTTCCTGCGGTCGAAGGTCTCGGGTGGCGAAGGTGGCAGCCCCTATCTCGTCGACCATCCCCAGCGTTTTCTGCGAGATGCGCCGGAGAATGCCGCCGCAATCGGTGCGTTGCGCCAGCAGTTGCTGAGTCGCTGAACGCCCCCCGAGGAGTTGTTGGTACGCTCGTGGGCATGGGCAGATCCCAACCTGCGGCTGAGCAACTCATGACCGAAACGCACGCTGGATTCAGCCGCCTTCTCCGCCACGTCATGGCTCTTGGGCTGGCCGGCGCGGCCGCAGTGTTTCCCGCCACCGCCTGCCCCCCCGAGGGCTGGCCGGTGGATCGGCTGCAGTCGCTGCGGGCGGCGCAGTGGAAGCTCGACGACGACGCCGAGCGCGCGCGGGTTGCCGGCGAACTGGTCGAGTGCCTCGGCCACCCCGATCCCGAGCTTCGCGACGCGCTGGCCTTCGAGGCCCTGGCGGGCTGGTTGCGCGGCGGATCGCTGACGCTGGCGACGGCACGAGAGCTCGGGGTGCGGCTCGTCGACCGCGTACTGCTGCCGGACACCGCCGGCTTCGGCGCCCCCTTCGCCGTGCTCGCACTGGCCGAGGTGGCGCGGGTCGACCGGCTGAGCCCGATCTGGACACCCGAGGAGCGCCAGGGCATCGTCGACATCGCGGCGCAGTGGATGCGCTCGATCACCGACTACCGCGGCTTCGAGCCCGCCGCCGGCTGGCGGCACGCGGTGGCCCATGGCGCCGACCTGCTGATGCAGCTCGCTCTGAACCCGGTGCTCGACCGCGCACAGCTCGACCGCTTGCTCGATGCCGTGGGCAGCCAGGTGATGGCCGCCAACGGGCACGCCTACGTGCACGGCGAGAGCGAGCGATTGGTGCGGCCGGTGGTCTTCATCGCCCGCCGCGGCCTGCACACCGAGGGTGATTGGTCGGCCTGGTTCGGGAGGCTTGCGGCGGCCGCTGCCCAACCTGCCGGGCAGCCGACGACGCTGGCCATGCTCGCGCGGCGGCACAACCTGAAGGCCTTCCTGTTTCCACTTTACGCCGCTACGCTGGAGAGCAACGATGCCGAGGCGCGGCGGCGCCTGCTTCCGGGAGTCGTGGCCGCACTGCGGGCCTTGCGCTGACGGCACCCGCCGTTGGGTGGGTCGGCTCGCTACTGGAACGCCACCTCGGCGAAGCTGCGCAGCTTGCGGCTGTGCAAGCGTCCGGGGCGCTCATGGCGCAGCAGCTCCACGGCGCGCATGCCGATGCGCAGGTGCTGGTCGACCCGCTCGCGGTAGAAGGTGTTGGCCATCCCGGGCAGTTTGATTTCGCCGTGCAGCGGCTTGTCGCTGACGCACAGCAACGTGCCGTATGGCACGCGGAAGCGGAAGCCGTTGGCGGCGATGGTGGCGCTCTCCATGTCCAGCGCCACCGCGCGTGACTGCGAAAAGCGCCGCTCGGGCGAAGTGTCGGCCCCACGGGACGGCAGCAGCTCCCAGTTGCGGTTGTCGGTGCTGGCCACGGTGCCGGTGCGCAGGATCTTCTTCAGCTCGTAACCCTGCAGCTGGGTGACATCGGCAACGGCCTGCTCGAGCGCGAGCTGGACCTCGGCGAGCGCCGGAATCGGCACCCACAACGGCAGGTCTTCGTCGAGCACATGGTCCTCGCGCACATAGCCGTGGGCGAGCACATAGTCGCCGAGCTGCTGCGTGTTGCGGAGCCCGGCGCAATGGCCGAGCATCAGCCAGGCATGCGGTCGCAGCACCGCAATGTGGTCGGTGATGGTCTTCGCGTTGGCCGGCCCGACGCCGATGTTCACCATCGTGATGCCGGCACGGTCCGGCCGAACGAGGTGGTAGGCCGGCATCTGGGGCAGCCTCGGCGGCGCGGTGCCGAGCCCGTCGCCGGGCTCGGCGGCCAACCCGGCGCGCCGGGTCAGCACGTTGCCTGGCTCCACGAAGGCCGCGTAGGCACTGCTGGCGTCACCCATCAGCACATGGCCGAGCTTGATGAATTCGTCGATGTAGAACTGATAGTTCGTGAACAGCACGAAGTTCTGGAAGTGCTCGGGCGCGGTGCCGGTGTAATGGCGAAGCCGGTGCAGCGAGTAGTCGACCCGTGGTGCCGTGAACAGCGCCAGCGGCTCGGGCTCGCCGGGTGCGGCTTCGTGGGTGCCATTGGCGATGCCGTCGTCCATCGCCGCAAGGTCGGGCAGATCGAACAGGTCGCGCATCAGCAGCCGGCGTTCGGCACCGAGGGTGCCCTCGATGTGGTCGTGCTCGGCGAACGAGAAGTGAACCGGGATCGGCTGCGCACTGGTGCCGACCTCGATCGCCACCGCGTGGTTCCTCAGCAGCAGCGCGAACTGTTCGCGGTAGTAGTCACCGAAGAGGTCCGGGCGCGTCAGAGTCGTCTCATAGGTGCCCGGGCCGGCGACGAAGCCGTAAGAGAGGCGCGAGTCGGCGCGTGCGACGGTGTTCGTCCTCACGCGCACGAAGGGGTAGCAGGCGCGCACGCGCTCGTCGAGGCTCTCGCCGGCCACGAATCGGTGCAACGAACTGCGAAGGTGGGCAATGGCCTGCTCGTAGATGGACTGCACCTGCACCAGCGCGGCGGCAGGCTCTTCGAAGCGGGCAGGTGCGATGTAGGGCGGCGACGACGGCATGGCTTTGCGCTGTTCGGGTTCTGCAGGAAGCCATTGTCGGCCCTTGGCGCCGGAACCGACTGCGTCCCGCGGCCGCGGCCGTCAGGCTGGTGCCGCCTCGGAAGAGGGTTGCCCGGCCACCCACCGCTCGGCAAACGCGGCGAGATCGGCCAGCGGCAGTGGCCGGCTCATGTGGTAGCCCTGGCCTTCGTCGCAGTGCAGGTCGTGCAGCAGCCCCCAGACGACGGCGTTCTCGATCCCCTCGGCCACCACGGTCAGGCCGAGGTTGTGAGCGAGGTCGACCGTCGAGCGAACGATCTTCGCGTCGTCGGCATCGTGTTCCATCGCCATCACGAAGCTCTTGTCGATCTTCAGCTCGTGCACCGGCAGCCGCTTCAGGTAGGCCAGCGACGAGTAGCCGGTGCCGAAGTCGTCGATCGAGAGCTTGAACCCCGCAGCCGCCAGCGCGTCGAGCACCGTCAGCGCGCGCTGCGGCTCGTCCATGATCGCGCTCTCGGTGATCTCGAGGCAGATCGAAGCCGCCTTGACGCCGTGCGTGGAGAGGATGGCTTCGAGCCTGCGAGGCAGCTCGTGGTCGAGCAGGTCGCGGGTCGAGAGGTTGACCGACACCCGCTGCAAGCCGGCGCGCTCGAGGGCAGGCCAGTGCCGTGCCACCTGCTCGAAGATCCACAGCGTCAGCTGGCGGACGAAGCCGGTCTGCTCGGCAAAGGGGATGAACTGAAGCGGCGGCACCAGCCCGCGCACAGGGTGGTGCCAGCGCAGCAGCGCCTCGGCGCCGACCAGCGTGCCGCTGCCGATCGCGAACTTCGGCTGCAAGTACATCCGCAGCTCGTCGTGCTCGATCGCGCGGCGCAGCTCCGACAGCAGCGACAGCGTCTCCGGGCTCGCCGAATCGAGCGCCGGATCGTAGGCCAGCGCGGGCACGGTCTTTCGCTTGGCGGCGTACATCGCCACTTCGGCGCGGCTGAGCAGTGCGTCGGCATCGAGCGCGTGCTGCGGCCAGCAGGCAATGCCAAAGCCGGCGCGCACGTCCACCGCCTGGTCTTCCAGCACCAGCGGCTGCTCGAGCGTGGAAGCAATGCGCATGGCGATCTGCTCGGCTCGCGCCGTATCGGCCCCCGGCAGCAGCACCGCAAACTCGTCACCGGAGAGCCTGGCGACGACATCGCCGCCGCGCACGCCGTCGCTGTGCAGCCGCTCGGCCACCGCCTGCAGCAGCTTGTCCCCGAAGGCGTAGCCGAGCGCGTCGTTGACATGCTTAAAGCGGTCGAGGTCGAACATCAGCACCGCCAGCCGGCCTCCCTGCGGGGCGGCATCGATCGCGGCCTGCAGCGTGTCGCGGAAGGCGGCCCGGTTCGGCAGGCCGGTCAGCCGGTCGCGGTAGGCCAGTTCGCGGATCTCGGTCGCCTGGGCGGCGATGCTCACGCGCATGTGATCGAAGGCGCGCGCGAGGTCGCCGATCTCGTCTTTGGCCGGTCCGGCCTCGACCGGGCGGCCGTAGTCGCCACGGCCGAGCCGCTCGGCCGCCTGCACCAGCGCCGACAGCGGTGTCGTCACGTGGCGGGCCGTGACCACGCTGCCGAGCGCGAACACCAGCACGCCGATCGCGGTGATCAGCAGCAGCGTCAGCTGGAGCTGGCGGTACGGCGCCAGCGCCTCGTCGACCGAGCGCAGCAGCAGCACATTGGCACCGGAGCTGCCCGAGGCGAGCGCGACGCGGCGGACGACCATCGACTCGCCGCCGATCGACACATCGTCGCCGCCGCGCGCCGCGTCGAGCTCGGCAGTGTCGAGCCCGGGAATGGTCGACACCAGCAGTTGCGAGTGCCTGCCCTCACCCGGCGCCAGCAGCGCGACATGCAGGCCCGACAACGCACGCATGTCGTCCACCAAGGCCTGGTCGAGCGAGAAGCCGAGCACCATCCAGCCGATCGTCACCGGCGCCTTGATCGGCACCGCGACGAACTGCAGCGCACGCTGGCCGAGCAGCCCGACCTGGCTGCCGCGCGGCTGACTGACGAGTTCCCTCGCCAGCTGGCGCAGCGCTTCTTCGCTGCCTCTGCCCGGGTTGGCATCGTGGGTTGTCAGCACCTGCAGCGAGGTGTCGACGAAGGCGCTGACGTCGGCACCGATGCGCGCACCATGGTTTTCGAGCGCCGAAGCCAGCGTGTCGATGTCCGCGCTGGCGACCGCCGAGCGGAACCCGAAGTCCTGCGCGAGCAGCGACGAGCCTTGCACCAGCGACTGAGACTTCTGTTCGAGCACGCGGCGCCAGACCCGCTCGCCGACAGCCAGTTCCTGCGACAGCGTGGCGCGGGCGTTCGACGCGATGCTCGCCCGAATGGCGGCGAACCCAGCCAGCTGGACGAGCAGCAGCAGCCCGAGGAAGAGCGTGACGATGCGTGTCGAAAGGCGCTGGCGCGATGGTTTCATCGGCGGCTTCCGCGTTGCCGGCGTCTCACAACGGCAGCCTCACCGTCGTGCTGGTGGTCTGCGCGCCGAGCGTGATCTCCTGGTCCAGCGCCGGGCTGCCCGGCGCCAGGTCGGGATGCCAGCTGCGCAGCCGGTAGCTCCCCGGTGGCACGTCGTCGAGACGCGCCCGCCCGTTGGCACCGCTGCGCGCGTGGTAGGGGGTTTCGACCACCACCACCCAGGCGACCATCTGGTCGTGGATGTTGCAGCCGAGGACCGCGATGCCGGCCTTGTCGAAGACCACCGGGTTGGCCGGCGTGCCCTGGTAGAGCTTAAGCTCGAAGGTCTTCGCCGGCGAGAAGGAGTAGACGTGGTGGCGCACCTTGTCGCGGTTCGGGAACTGCACCGCGGTGCCGATCGGCACCACCGTCACCCGCTGCGTGAAGCGCTTGTCGGCCTGCTCGATCTCGACCCCCTGGGCCGGCTTGACCGCGGTTCGTGCCTCGCGCGACTCGAGGAAGACCACCGCCTCGGCGAGCGGCTTGCCATCGCGACCCTGCAGCACGACGTCGAGCGAAGCCGCGAACGCGGCAGGAGCGAGGGTGCACGCGGCCACCAGCGGGAGCACAGCGGGCCATACGGGGCGTGGCTTCATCGGGCAGCGAAGGGGGGCGGTCGGCTTGGGCGTGGTCGATATCGGCGTGGCGCGGCGAAGCCTTGACCCTCCGAGAGCGGGTTGTTGCGCCTGCCGGGCAATCATCACCGTGAACGCGGCCGGCGGTCGCGGCTTCGTCACGACGGGCGTGAACTGCGGCGCGCGCTTCGGTGCCGGGGGGCCGGCAGGTGCGGTAGCGTACGCCGCGCGACAGCGGATGTCTCGCGACTGCAAGGGCTTTGGCTCCGCCGGGTCATGTGAACCCCCGCCAGGGGCGGGCCGGCGATGGTCCTGGGCGGGATCAGGACAGGATCGAGTAGGGCCCGCCGGTCTCGAGTGCCCGCGTGTAGGCCGGCCGCGAGTGGATGCGGGACAACCACTCGGTGAGCCGGGGGTAGCGCCCGTCGAGTCCGCCGCGGGTGGCCGAGACTTCGAGCGGAAAGCTCATCATCACGTCGGCGGCGGTGAACTCGTCGCCGCAGAACCAAGGGCGCTGCGACAGCTCGGCCTCCATGAAACGCAGCTGCCGCTCGACGTTCGGCTGTACGAAGCCCCCGAGCACGCGGTCGGCGATGCCGCGAGCGACCGGTCGCACGAAGAACGGCATCGGTGCCGTCTTGATGCGATTGAAGACCAGCGTCATCACCAGCGGTGGCATCGCCGTCCCTTCGGCGAAGTGCAGCCAGTAGGTGTACCGCCGCTGCTCCGGGGACCCCGCCGGCGGCCGCAGTCGCCCACCGGCGCGGTCGACCAGGTGCTCGACGATGGCGCCGGTCTCGGCCACCGTCTCGCCGCGGTCGACGATCACCGGCGACTTTCCCAGCGGGTGCACCTGCTGCAGTTCGGGCGGCGCGAGGTTGGTGCGCTTGTCGCGGGCGTAGCGCTTCACTTCGTAGGGCAGGCCGAGTTCTTCCAGCAGCCACAGCACCCGTTGCGAGCGCGACTGTTCGAGGTGGTGAACGGTGATCATGTGGCGTATACGCGTTCGACCCGGCTTCGGTTGTCACCGGGGTCGGTGGCGGCATCATGGGCCGCCGCGGCGTCGATCACGCCGCCACCGAGGCAGACCTCGCCGTCGTAGAGCACTGCCGATTGGCCCGGCGTCACCGCCCACTGCGGCGCGGTGAAGTGGAGCGAGAAGCCCGCGGCATCGGGGTCGAAGGTGCAGCCGGCGTCCGCCTGGCGGTAGCGCGTCTTCGCGTGCAGCGCGCCCGGCGCAGGCGCTGCGCCGGCGACCCAGCTCGTGTCCTGCGCATGCAGCGATCGCGACCACAGGCGTGGATGGTCGTGCCCCTGCACGACGAGCAGCGTGTTGCGCTCGAGGTACTTGCCGGCGACGAACCAGGGCGCGTGCTCGCCGCCGCCGGACTTCACGCCGCCGATCCCGAGCCCCTGACGCTGGCCGAGGGTGTAGAAGCTCAGTCCGACATGGCGGCCGAGCTCGCGGCCGCGCTCGTCGCGCATCGGCCCCGGCTCGTGCTTCAGGTAGCGCGACAGGAACTCGCGAAACGGCCGCTCGCCGATGAAGCAGATGCCGGTGGAGTCCTTCTTCGCGGCGTTGGGCAGGCCGATCTCGGCGGCAATTCGGCGCACCTCGGTCTTCTTCAGCTCGCCCACCGGGAACAGCGTGCGCGCCAGCTGCGGCTGCGTCAGCCGGTGCAGGAAGTAGCTCTGGTCCTTCGCCGGGTCCACGCCCTTGAGCAGTTCGTGGCGGCCCGCCCGTTCGCGAACGCGGGCGTAGTGCCCGGTCGCGATTCGCTCGGCGCCGAGGCGCAGCGCATGGTCGAGGAAGGCCTTGAACTTGATCTCGGCGTTGCACAGCACGTCGGGGTTGGGCGTTCGCCCGGCGCGGACCTCGCGCAGAAACTCGGCGAAGACGCGGTCCTTGTACTCGGCCGTGAAGTTGACATGTTCGAGCCCGATGCCGATCACGTCGGCCACCGCAGCCGCGTCGAGGAAGTCCTGGCGCGACGAGCAGTGCTCGCTGTCGTCGTCGTCCTCCCAGTTCTTCATGAAGATGCCGACCACCTCATGCCCCTGGCGCTTCAGAAGCCAGGCGGCGACCGCGGAGTCGACACCCCCGCTGAGGCCGACGACGATGCGTTGCGGTGAGGACATGGGCCGCATTATCGAGGCCACCGTGTTCGTACCGATCGCCGCAGGCGATCGGGTGAAGCACTGCCGTGAGCGGGCCGATGTCCGAACCGGGGTCCAGTCCCCCCGGGGACCGGTCGCCGCAGGCGACCAGGGGGAGCGGCGGCGTTAGCGGGCCGAACCCGATCCGGGTTTCCCGGTCGGGTTCGGTGCCCCCCTGGGGGGCGGCCGTCCACGGCCGGGGGCCGTCATCTCTCAATGCCCGAGGATCTTCGACAGGAAGTCCTTGGTGCGATCGCTCTTCGGGTTGTCGAAGAACTCGTGCGGCGCGTTCTGCTCGACGATCTGGCCCTGGTCCATGAAGATCACGCGGTCGGCCACCGCTTTCGCGAAGCCCATCTCGTGGGTGACGCACAGCATCGTCATGCCCTGGCCCGCAAGCTCGATCATCACGTCGAGCACCTCCTTGATCATCTCCGGGTCGAGCGCCGAGGTGGGTTCGTCGAAGAGCATGATCTTGGGTGTCAGGCACAGCGCGCGTGCGATCGCCACGCGCTGCTGCTGGCCGCCCGAGAGCTGCAGCGGGTATTTGCGCGCCTGCTCCGCGATGCGCACGCGCTCGAGCTGGCGCATCGCGCGCTCTTCGGCCTCGGCCTTGGGCAGGTGGCCCACCCACATCGGCGCCAGCGTCAGGTTCTCGATCACCGTCAGGTGTGGGAAGAGGTTGAACTGCTGGAACACCATGCCGACCTGGCGGCGCACCGCCTCGACCGCCTTGACGTCGTCGGTGAGCTCGGTGCCGTCGACGACGATGCGGCCCTCCTGGTACTCCTCGAGCGCGTTGATGCAGCGGATCAGCGTGCTCTTGCCCGAGCCCGAGGGGCCGCAGATCACGATGCGCTCGCCGCGTGCCACCGTGAGCTCGATGTCACGCAGCACGTGGAAGTTGTTGCCGTACCACTTGTTGACCTTCTCGAAGGTGACGATGGCGTCGCTCATGGCTCGGGGGTCCGGGGTTGATCGTGTCGGGTCAGCGCGTGCGCGAGACGCTGACCTGCTTCTCGACCCACAGGCTGTAGCGCGACATCGCGAAGCAGAAGGCGAAGTAGATCGCGGTGATGAACAGGTAGGCCTCGATCTTGAACGGCCGCCAGTTGACGTCGGAGTTCAGCGCCAGGCCGAGCGCGCCGGTCAGCTCGTAGAGCGAGACGATGGTGACGAGCGAGGTGTCCTTGAAGATGCTGATGAAGTTGTTCATCATGCTCGGCACCACCATCGCCAGCGCCTGCGGCAGCACGATCTTGCGCTGCGTCTGCCAGTAGGTCAGTCCCAGTGTCGCCGCGGCCTCGAGCTGGCCCTTCGGGATCGCCTGCAGGCCGCCGCGAACGATCTCGGCCATGTAGGCGGCAGCAAACAACGTGATGCCCACCAGCACGCGCGCCAGCACGTCGATCGTCATTCCCTGCGGCATGAAGAGCGGGAACATGAAGCTGGCCATGAAGAGCACGCTGATCAGCGGCACGCCGCGGATCAGCTCGATGTAGATCACGCAGGCGGTTCGGATCGCCGGCAGGTTGCTGCGCCGGCCGAGCGCGACCAGCACCGAAAGCGGAAACGCGAGAAAGATCGACAGCGTCGCCAGCATCACTGTCAGCGGCAGCCCGCCCCAGAGGTCGGTGCGAATCGGCGTCAAGCCGAGCACCCCGCCGCCCATCAGCACGAAGAAGACCACAAGCACGCCGACCCACATCGCCACCAGCCAGGGGCGCCAGAACCAGCGCACGCAGCTGGCGACCAGCGCCGCCACCATCACCAGCGTCGCGATCTCGGGCCGCCACTGCTCCTCGTAGGGGTAACGGCCGAAGATGATGACGCGCCACTTTTCGGTGACCACGCCCCAGCAGGCACCACTGCCGCGCGCGGCCTGGCAAGCATCGGCCTGGGCACCGAAGACGGCGCCGAACAGACCCCAGTCGATGAGGCCGGGCAGCAGGTAGAGCGCCAGTGCCAGCAGCAGCACGGTGGTGACCGCGCTCTTCCAGTCGCCGAAGAGGTTTCGCCGGACCCAGGGCACCAGGCCCTCGGTGGCCACGGGCGCCGGGCGGGCAGGGATCGGTTGAAAGAGGTCGGCCATCTCAGCGTTCCTTGATGGCGACACGTTTGTTGTACCAGTTCATCAGCGCCGAGGTGGACAGCGACGTTGTCAGGTACACGAGCATGATGATCGCGATGCATTCGACCGCACGCCCGCTCTGGTTCAGCGTCGTGTTGGCGATCGAGACCACATCGGGGTAGCCGATCGCGACGGCGAGCGACGAGTTTTTCGTCAGGTTCAGGTACTGGTTGGTCAGCGGCGGGATGATCACGCGAAGCGCCTGCGGCAGCACCACCAGCCGCATCGTCTGCCGGCGCGAGAGGCCGAGCGCGCTCGAGGCCTCGGTCTGACCGTGGCTCACCGACTGGATTCCGCCTCGCACCACCTCGGCAATGAAGGCCGCCGTGTACATCACGAGGCCGATCAGCACCGCCATGAACTCGGGTGTCGCGCTCGCCCCGCCGTCGACCATGAAGGCCGACTGCTCGGGCAGCGACCAGGCGCGAGGCGCTCCACCCAGCGCCCAGCCGGCGATGGAGAGCAAGACCACCGCCGCCACCGGCACCCCCCAGCGGTTGCCTTGCTGGCCGGTGGCCTCGAACCGGGCCTGCACGCGGCGGCGCCACCACCAGGCGACCACCAGGCCGGCGGCGGCACCGGCCGCCATCCACACGTGCCCTGTCACCCACACCGGTGCCGGGAACGAAAAACCCCCCTTGCTGAGGAAGAAGAGCCCGCCGAGATTCCAGGCCTCTTGCGGCTGCGGCAGCACCTCGACGAAGAACAGGTACCACATCAGGAGCTGAAGCAGGATCGGCACGTTGCGGAACAGCTCGACGTAGCCGTAGCACAGGCCGCGCACGAGGCCGTTGCGCGAAAAGCGCCCGACGCCGACCAGCACACCGAGCAGCGTGGCCAGCACGATGCCGATGACCGCGACGCGCAAGGTGTTCAGCACCCCGACCCACAGCGCACGGCCGTAGCTCTGCGCCGGGTCGTAGGCGATCATCGTCTCGCCGATGTCGAAGCCAGCGGCCTGGCGCAGGAAGTCGAAGCCGCTCTGAATGCCCCGCACCTGCATGTTCTGCTGGGTGTTGTGGGCAAGGAACCAGACACCGGCGGCGATCGCCAGCACGGCGAGAAACTGGTACATCAGGCCACGCGCGGCGCGGCTTCGCCAGGACCAGGGCCTGCGCTTGTTCGGGGGGCGTGCGCTCAAGGGAGGACTCCGTCTCGCGCCGTAGGCTGGACCGGGCCCGCGCGATCGTTGCGCGCGGGCCCGGCGGGCTTGGAGTGGGGTGAAGCGTGCGCGCCGCTCAGCGAACGGGCGGCGCGTACATCAGGCCACCTTCGCTCCACAGCCGGTTGGTGCCGCGCGGCAGGCCGATCGACGTCTTCGGTCCGACATGGCGCTCGAAGATCTCGCCGTAGTTTCCCACCGCCTTGATCGCACGGTAGGCCCATTCCTTGTCGAGGCCGAGCAGCTTGCCGGTGTCCTCGGTTCCGGCACCCAGCAGCCGCATCACGCCGGGGTTCTTGCTGTCCTTCTTCATCTGGTCGATGTTGGCCTGCGTGATGCCGAACTCCTCGGCCTCGAGCAGCGCGTTCAGCGTCCACTTCGCGATCGCGAAGAAATCGTCGTCGCCGCGGCGCACCGAGGGGCCGAGCGGCTCCTTGCTGATCAGCTCGGGCAGGATGATGTGGTCGTCGGGCTTGGGGGCTTCCTTGCTGCGGATCGATGCCAGGCCGGAGGCGTCGGTCGTGAACACCTGGCAGCGGCCCGAGAAGTAGGCGCCGGTGGAGGCTTCCTGCTTCTCGAACACCACCGGCTTCAATTGCAGGTTGTTGGCGCGCGAGTAGTCGGTGAGGTTCAGCTCGGTGGTGGTGCCCGATTGCACGCAGACGGTGGCGCCCTTCATCTGCTTGGCGCTCGTGACCTTCAGGCTCTTGGGCACCATGAAACCCTGGCCGTCGTAGAAGGTGACGCCGACGAAGTGCATGCCGAGCGAGGCGTCGCGCGTCAGCGTCCAGGTGGTGTTGCGCGACAGCACGTCGACCTCGCCGGACTGCAGGGCTGTGAACCGCTGCTGGGCGGTGAGCGGCGAGTAACGCACCTTGTTCGGGTCGCCGAGGATCGCCGCCGCCAGCGCGCGGCAGTAGTCGACGTCGAGCCCACTCCAGCGCCCCTGGCTGTCGGCCGCCGAGAACCCTGCGAGGCCGGTGTTGACACCGCAGACCAGCGTGCCGCGCGACTTGATGGCATCGAGGTCCTTGCCCGCATGGGCCGGCATCGCAGTCAGTGCACCGGCGGCAACGAGCGCGCCGAGCGCGAGCCTGGACAGTTGTTGGGTCATTCGCGAATCTCCTGGCAGATGGAAAGGAAACGCCCCAGGCTGGGGCGCAGGTGCGGCGGCACGGTAGCGAGATTCGTTTCTTGCAGCAACTGTGCCAAACCCCGATCCGGCCGCTCTTGCATCAGGCCATGCCGGAGCCGAATTCCACCTGCACCAAGTCGGCCGGCCAGTGCCGCCCAGCGGCATGGTCCTCGATGCAGCGAAGCACGAGCGGGCTGCGGTGGCGGGCCACGCACGAGCGCACCTCGTCGAGCGACATCCAGCATGTGCGCACCACCGGCGCATCGAGCACCCGCCCGGGCAGCGGCTCGCCGACGCGGCCACGGTAAGCGAAACGCAGGTAGGTCTCGTCATCGGCGCCCGAACCGCGCCGCCAGAGGTAGACGCCCAGCAGACCGTCGGGCTCGAATTGGCGCGCGGTCTCCTCGAGCGTCTCGCGCATGGCGCCCTGCATCGGCGACTCGCCCGGTTCCAGGTGGCCGGCGGGATTGTTGAGGAGCAGCCCCTGTGCGGTGCGCTCCTCGACGAGCAGGTAACGGCCCCCGTGCTCGGCAATCGCCGCCACGGTGACCTTCGGCGTCCAGCGTTCGATGCTCATTGTTTGATTTTCCGACGGGTGAACGACTGGCGAACTTGTGTAAGCTCGCGACCCGCCAGGCCGGGACTGCCGGCGACAACCAACTCGAAAACAGCCGAGGAGACCTCCATGCCCATCGGAGTCCCGCTCGCACCGGCGGCGGACCCGGCCCGCGTTGCCGGTCCCGGTTCAAGCCCCTGAGGAGTCGTGTTCATGGCCTTGCGTATCGGAGTACCGAAGGAGACGGTGGCGGGTGAGAAGCGCGTGGCCACCGTCCCGGATGTGGTGGCCAAGCTCGTCAAGCTGGGCTTCCGTGTCGCCGTCGAGAGCGGCGCGGGCGACGCGGCGAACTTTGCCGACGACACCTACCGCGCGGCGGGGGCCGAGGTCTTGGGCACGGCCACCGAACTGTGGGCGGCGTCGGACATCGTGTTCAAGGTGCGCCCGCCGACACCGGCCGAGGTTGCGCTGATGCGCGAAGGGGGGATGCTGATCGGCTTCGTCTGGCCCGCGCAGAACCCCGAGCTGATGCAGCTGCTGGCGGCGAAGAAGGCGACGGTGCTGGCGATCGACGCGCTGCCGCGCCAGCTGTCGCGGGCGCAGAAGATGGACGCGCTGACGTCGATGGCCGGCGTCAGCGGCTACCGCGCCGTGATCGAGGCGGCCAACGCCTTCGGCCGCTTCTTCAACGGGCAGGTCACGGCCGCTGGCAAGATCCCGCCCGCCAAGGTCTTCATCGCCGGGGCCGGCGTGGCCGGCCTGGCGGCCATCGGCACCGCGGCCAACCTGGGTGCGATCGTGCGTGCCAACGATACGCGCGCCGAAGTGGCGGACCAGGTGGTGTCGCTCGGCGGCGAGTTCGTCAAGGTCGACTACGAGGAGGAAGGTGCGGGCGGCGGCGGCTACGCCAAGGTGATGAGCGAGGGCTTCCAGGCGGCACAGCGTGCCATGTACGCGCAGCAGGCCAGCGACGCCGACATCATCATCACCACCGCGCTGATCCCGGGCAAGCCGGCGCCCCGGCTGATCACCGCCGAGATGGTGCAAAGCATGAAGCCCGGCAGCGTGATCGTCGACATGGCCGCCGAGCAGGGTGGCAACTGCGAGCTCACCGTGCCGGGCGAGGCCGTCGTGCGGCACGGCGTCACGATCGTCGGCTACACCGATCTGGCGAGTCGGCTGGCCAAGCAGAGTTCGACGCTGTACGCGACCAACCTGCTGCGCGTGACCGAGGAGCTGTGCAAGGCCAAGGACGGCGCGGTCAACGTCAACTTCGAGGACGACGCAATCCGCGGCCTGACGGTGCTGCGCAGCGGCGAGGTGACGTGGCCGCCGCCGCCGATCAAGCTGCCTGCGCCGCCGCCCAAGCCCGCGGGCGCCGCCGCGGTGCCGGTCGCCTCCAAGGGACATGGCCACGGCGCGGGAGAGCCGATGTCGGCCAAGTCGCTGGCCATCGTCTTCGGTGTCGGCGCGGTGCTGTTCGGACTGGTGGGGCTCTATGCGCCGGCCAGCTTCCTGTCGCACTTCACGGTGTTCGTGCTGGCCTGCTTCGTCGGCTACATGGTGGTGTGGAACGTGACGCCCTCGCTGCACACGCCGCTGATGAGCGTGACCAACGCCATCTCGTCGATCATCGCGATCGGCGCGCTGATCCAGGTGGCGCCGCCGCTCACCGGCAGCACCGTGGACCGGCCCAACGCGCTCATCCTCGGCCTGGCCGTGTTCTCGCTGGTGCTGACGGCCATCAACATGTTCGGCGGCTTCGCGGTCACGCGGCGCATGCTGGCCATGTTCCGCAAGTGAGGAGGCGGACATGACCGCAAGTCTTGCCACCGTCGCCTACATCGGCGCCACGATCCTCTTCATCCTCAGCCTGGGCGGCCTCTCCAACCCCGAGACCGCGCGGCGCGGCAACGTCCTGGGCATCATCGGCATGGCCATCGCGGTGCTGGCCACCGTGCTCGGCCCGCGGGTCACGCCCGGCGGTTACGCGTGGATCGTCGGCGCACTGGTCGTCGGCGGCAGCATCGGGCTGTACGCGGCCAGAACGGTGCAGATGACGCAGATGCCCGAGCTGGTCGCGCTGATGCACAGCTTGGTGGGCTTGGCGGCCTGCTTGGTCGGCTTCGCGAGCTATGTCGACACCTCGACCGTGTTCCCGACGCCGGCCGAGAAGACCATCCACGAGATCGAGATCTACATCGGCATCCTGATCGGCGCCATCACGTTCTCGGGTTCGGTGATCGCGTTCGGCAAGCTCTCGGGCCGGATCGGCGGCAAGCCGATGCTGCTGCCTGCACGGCACTGGATCAACCTGCTCGGCCTGCTCGTCGTGATCTGGTTCGGGCGCGTGTTCCTGAACGCACACGACATCCCCTCCGGCATCACGCCGCTGATCGTGATGACGGTGGTTTCGCTGCTGTTCGGCGTGCACATGGTGATGGCGATCGGCGGCGCCGACATGCCGGTGGTGGTGTCGATGCTCAACAGCTACTCGGGCTGGGCAGCCGCGGCCACCGGCTTCATGCTGAGCAACGACCTGCTGATCGTCACCGGGGCGCTGGTGGGCTCGTCTGGCGCCATCCTCTCGTACATCATGTGCCGCGCGATGAACCGCAACTTCGTCAGCGTGATCGCCGGCGGCTTCGGCACCGGGGGCGGTGCGCCGGCCGCCGCAGGTGCTGCGGGGCAGCCCGCGGGCGAGGTGGCGCCGGTCAGCGCCGCCGAGACGGCCGAGATGCTGCGCGAGGCCAAGAACGTGATCATCGTGCCCGGCTACGGCATGGCGGTGGCGCAGGCGCAGCACACGGTGTACGAGATCACCAAGCTGCTGCGCGAGAGGGGCGTCAACGTTCGCTTCGGCATCCACCCGGTGGCCGGGCGCATGCCCGGCCACATGAACGTGCTGCTGGCCGAGGCCAAGGTGCCTTACGACATCGTGCTCGAGATGGACGAGATCAATGCCGACTTCCCGGGCACCGACGTCTCGATGGTGATCGGCGCCAACGACATCGTGAACCCGGCGGCGCAGGACGACCCGACGAGCCCGATCGCCGGCATGCCGGTGCTCGAGGTGTGGAAGGCCAGGACCTCGATCGTCATGAAGCGCAGCATGGCCAGCGGCTACGCCGGCGTCGACAACCCGCTCTTCTACAAGGACAACAACCGCATGCTCTTCGGCGACGCCAAGAAGATGCTCGACGAGGTGCTGGTGGCGTTGAAGGCCTGAGCAGGACGGGGCCCGCCTGCGCTTGCGCACAGGCGGGCGCCGGCGAAGCGGCGTGGGCACAGCCAGAGCGCGGCCTGCGTGGCCGAGCGGTGGTGGCCGCGCGCCGGCTGCCTTGTCCTCCCGCCGAGGTCTACCTCGAGGAGATCACCGCGCTGCGCCGCCGCGTGGCAACCGTCGCTGCCGCTGCGGCCAGCAGCAGCGCACCGCTGGCGGGCTCCGGCACCCCTTCGGGCGGCGGGGGCAGCACCGGCGCGACGCGGCCGTCCTGGTTGAAGACCTCCTCGCCGAGGTTCATGTCGACCATCGACCACTCGGAGATCGGGTTGTCGTTTTCGTCGAAGAGCTGCACCTCGGCGAGCAGAAAAGTGTTGAAGTAGTCCGCCGTGAGCTGGAAGTTGCTGCCCTGCGGCGCCTCGCCCGCATTGACCTGGGTGTACGCGCTCGACCAGTAGAAGAGGTTGATGACATCGCCGAGGTTGGCGATCGGCAGGTTGTAGCTGAAGGTGCCGGGGCCAAAGCGGGTGATCGATTCGAGCTCGTCGTTCGGGTCGGCGAAAAGGTGCAGCCAGTTGACGTCCTGGTTGGTCGACGCACCGAAGTCGAGCCGGCCGGTCGCGGGCGGGAAGCAGCCCGGCGGTGGCACCGGCTGCGGGCAGCCGACGTTGCCGATGCCCGATGGATTGGAGCTCGAACCCGTGACCTGCCAGGTGAAGGTGGCGCGGGCGGCAGCCGCCTCCGGGGTGAAGAACTGCACGCTGGTGGCCGACCCCTGGCCAGCCACCTGGTAGTACTGGTCGCCCGCGTTGGCGTTGGTCACCGAGATCTGGGCATGGTTGCGCCCGGCATAGAAGCCGGCGAAGGCGGCCTGGCCGCTCGATTGGAAAGTCGCGCCGTTGACCTGGAAGGTGGTTGTGTTGCGGGCCTGCGCCATTGGCGAGACGTTGCTGACGTAGTCGATGCCGTCGATGCTGTCGCCGGCGAAGTTGACGGTGCCGAACGTCAGCGCGCGGTACAACGGCACCTGGTTGTAGTCTCCCCCGCCGCTGGGCACGAGCGCCGCCCACGCGGGTGCGGCGGTGAAGACAAGGGCCATCGCCGCGGCGGCGCGGCGGGCAGGTCGGAGTTCGGGGTGAATGGGCATCGAGTAGCTCCTGCGGGTGCCGACGTCGGCAGACGCCCCGAATGTCGTCGGCCGCCGTTAGCCAACCGCTAGCAACGCCGGCTGCCGCGACGCGACACCGCCCCCTGTTCCGGGGGGTCAGGCGCAACTCGCGCGCAGCAGCGCGATCGCGCCGCGCGGATCGAGCCGGCGGCCATCGTCGTTCCACTGCGCCCGGCGGGCGATGCCGGACTGCACCTGGACGAGCCGCCTGACCCGCCGCAGTTCGCGCTGGTCGTCGCTGCCGAGCGCACCGAAGCGGGTCTCCCAGTCGCGGGCGGCAAAAGCCATCAACTTCGCCGCCGCCTCGGGCCGCCGCAGGTGGGCCAGTGTCGCGGGTGCGTTCCACAGCGCGTAGCAGAGGTCGATCGGGTTTGCCGCGGCCCAGGCAACCTCGGCCGCCTCGAGGTAGGCGTCCGCGGCCTCGGCATGGCGCCGCAGCGCAGCCAGCGCATTGCCGCGAACGTTCAACGCCTGGCTGAGCTGGCTCCAGTCCTCGTCCTCGCGGGCGACCACGCACACCGTCTGCAAGCGTTCGAGGCATTCGGCCCAGGCGCGGCGCCCGAAGGCGCGCACCGCGAGGTTGTAGTGCCCGCTGTTGACCGCATGGCGGTTGCCCTGGCGCTCCCACAACTCGAGCGCGCGGCGCTGCAGCGCCTCGGCCTCGGCGGCTCCGTCGCGCCGGGTGCCGGCAATGAAGCCGCGCAGCGCATGGACGCTGGCCTGCACGCCGAAGTGCCGGTGGCGCTCGGCGATCGCAAGCGCCTCGTCGAGCAGGGCGTCGATGCCTGCGCACTCGCGCGTGATGCGCCAGCGCAGGCTGGCCACGGTATGCAGCGCACGGCCGTGCTCGACGCTGCCGCGCTCGCAGAGCGCCAGCCCCTGTTCCGCTTCGCGAAGCGCCTGCTCCCGCTGCCCCTGGTCGTAGGCAACCACCGCCAGCAGTGTCAGCGCCGGAGCTCGCAGCGCGTCGTGGGTACTGGACTCGACCGCGCGTCGAAGCCGCTCGACGCCGCTGGGTGGCAGCGGCACGTCGTTGAGCGCCGGCCGCAGCGCGATCGCGAGCTCGAGGGCCTCGTCGGGGACGCCGTCGGCGACCGCGCTGCCGAGGGCGGACAGCAGGTTCGGCATCTCGGCGTGCATCGCACCCAGCGGCGGTGTGGTTCCGAGCTGCAGGGCCCAGTCGCGGCACCAGCGCCGCTGGCGGGCACGCAGCACCTTCCAGTGGCCATGGTCGAGCCCGGCGTGCACGAACTCGCGCACCGGCTCGGCCATCGAGAAGCGGATGCTGCCGTCGCGACTGCGCTCGGCCATCAGCAGCGAGTGCCGTACGAGATCGTCGAGCAGCAGTTCGCCGCTGCCGTCGGCCTGCGCGACCGCGCATGCCGCGTCGGCGGGGGCACCGGCGGGAAAGACGGTCAGCGCCTCGACGAGCGCGCGCTCGGTCGCGCCGAGCTGACGCCAGCTCCAAGCGACGACATCGGCCATCGACGCATGCCGCGGCTCGCTGCCGGCGCCGGGGCGCGAGAGCCACTGCAGGCCGTCGCCGCGCGGGGGCTCACCCCGCGACGCACCGCAGAGATGCTCGAGCATGCGCGCGACGCCGACGCTGCGGATGCGCGAGGCGGCGAGTTCGATCGCGAGCGGCATCGCGCCGAGCAGCCGCACCAGCGCGGCGACGGCCTCGGCTCCTTCGCGGGCGAGGTCGAAGTCGGCCCGCACGGCGCGCGCGCGGTCGACGAAGAGGGCCACTGCCGGCGCTCCGGCGATCTCGGCCAACGAGGCGTCGACCGCGGGAGCGTCGAGCTTCGGCACCCAAAACTCGTTCTCTCCCGCCAGCCCGAGCACCGTGCGCGAAGTCACCAGCACATGCACCCTCGGCAATGCGCGCAGCAGCCTCTCCACCGTCGCGGCTGCCGCGGGAAGCAGCTGCTCGAGGTTGTCGAGCACCAGCAAGGCCTGCCGGTCGGCGAGCACCGCACGCAGCTGATCGGCCACGTCGTCGCGGTTGCCGGCCAGTGCAAAGGCGCGACGGAGCGCATCGTCCATCGCGGCCAGGCTGTCGCACGAAGCGAACGCGACGAAGGCGACGAGATCGAACGCCGGCTGTGTTGCCACGCCGGAACCGCGCAGCGTTGCCTCGTCGCGCAGCGCCTGCGCGACCTCGACGGCGAGCCGGGTCTTGCCGACCCCGCCGCCACCGCAGACCGTGACCAGCCGCTGCGAATGCACCAGCGCGCGGAGCCGCGACGCGACGATCTCGGTGCCGAAGCGCCGGGTCCAGTAGCTCGGCAACGCGTGGGCCGGCGCCGGCGTCGGCGTCGGCCCATCGAGGCGATCGAACAGCGACGCCAGGCGTCGTCGCTCGTCGAGCACCCAGTCCTCGTAGTGGCCCGGCATCAACTCGCCCTGGTACCACCGGCGGGCCGCCTCGCGGTTGCCGGCGCGGGCGGCACGCTCGAACTCGACGGCGTCGCACTGCAAAGCGCCGGAGGCGACACGGACCGATGTGCGGTCGGCGACGAGCACGCGCTCGTCGGCCGGCAGGCCGCGCTCGAGCAGCGCCTTCAGCGTCGACAGCGCCTGCCGCAGCCGATTGCGACCGACGTCGAGGTCGACACCGGGCCACAGCAGCTCGATCAGCTCTTCCCGGGCGTGCGCTCGCGTCGGCCAAAGCGCCAACCGGGCCAGCAGTGCGGCGACGGCGCGTGACGGCCAACGCTCGATGGTCGAGTCGCCCTCTCGCGCCTCGACGGCACCGAGCAGACGAACCGTCCACCGCCGCGGCGGTGGGCCTGCCCGGGACCCGTCGGCCCCGAACGATGGGGTCGACGAAGAAGCGGAGGCTCCGGTGTCCATGGTGGCGGCCAGCATAGCGCCCGTCGGTGTCACCGCCCCGGTGACACCCGTCGCCGGCGCGTCAATGGCGCGATTCCTGCTCATCGGTTCCCCTGATGCCCGGGGGAGGCGCGTTCGCGAGAATCCTGCTGAGCGCGGAGAAGGACGGATGGACAAGCCCTGGCTGAAGCAATACCCGGCGGGCGTGCCGGCGGAGATCAAGACCGACCTCTATCCGTCGCTCGTCGCGCTGGTCGAGGAGAGCTTTCGCAAGTTCCGCGACAAGCCCGCCTACTACTTCATGGGCAAGTCGTTCACCTTCGGTCAAGTGGACGATGCGTCGCGTGCTTTTGCCGCCTGGCTGCAGGGCAGCGGGCTTGCGCCCGGCGACCGTGTCGCGGTGATGATGCCCAACGTGCCGCAGTACCCGGTGGTCGTGGCGGGCATCCTGCGCGCCGGCATGGTGGTGGTGAACGTCAACCCGCTGTACACGCCGCGCGAGCTCGAGCACCAGCTGAAGGACTCGGGCGCCAAGCTGATCGTCATCCTCGAGAACTTCGCTGCCACGCTGCAGCAGGTGGCCGACGCGGTGCCGACGAAGAAGGTCGTGCTCGCGGCGATGGGCGACATGCTCGGTTTCGTGAAAGGCATGATCGTCAACCACGTCGTTCGCAACGTGCGCAAGATGGTGCCGCCGCACCGGCTGCCCGGCGCGGTGCGCTTCAACGACGCGCTCGCCGCCGGACGGCACAAGACCTACACCGAGCCGAAGGTCGGCCCGGACGACATCGCGGTGCTGCAGTACACCGGCGGCACCACCGGCGTCAGCAAGGGCGCGGTGCTGCTGCACCGCAACCTGGTCGCCAACCTGCTGCAGGCCGAGGCCTGGTACCAACCGGCGCTGGCGAAGATCCCGCCCGGCGAGCAGGTCACGACGGTCTGCGCGCTGCCGCTTTATCACATCTTCGGCTTCAACACCAACATGATGCTGTCGATGCGCATCGGCGGCGCCAACATCCTGATCGCCAACCCACGCGACATCCCCGGAGTGCTGAAGGAACTCTCGCAGTACAAGTTCCACAGCTTCCCGGCCGTCAACACGCTGTTCAACGCGCTCGCCAACCATGCCGACTTCGACAAGGTCGACTGGCGCCACCTCGTGATCAGCGTCGGCGGCGGCATGGCGGTGCAGCAGGCCACCGCCCGGCTGTGGCTCGAGAAGACCGGCTGCCCGATCTGCGAGGGTTACGGCCTCTCCGAGACCAGCCCCTCGGCCACCTGCAACCCGGTCGACAGCACCGCCTACAGCGGCAACATCGGGCTGCCGATGCCGAGCACCGAACTCGTGCTGCTCGACGACGACGGCAAGGAAGTGCCGCGTGGCACCCCGGGCGAGATCGCGATCCGCGGCCCGCAGGTGATGGCGGGCTACTGGCAGCGCCCCGACGAGACCGCGAAGGTCATGACGGCCGACGGCTTCTTCCGCACTGGCGACATCGGCACGATGGACGATCGGGGCTACTTCAAGATCGTCGACCGCAAGAAGGACATGATCCTGGTCAGCGGCTTCAACGTCTACCCGAACGAGGTCGAGGACGTCATCACGCAGATGCCCGGCGTGCTCGAGTGCGCCGCGGTCGGCGTGCCCGATGCGAAGGCCGGTGAGGCGGTGAAGGTGGTGGTCGTCAAGAAAGACCCGAACATCACCGAGGCCGACATCCGCACCTTCTGCGAGGCCAACCTCACCGGCTACAAGCGGCCGAAGATCGTCGAGTTCCGCAACGAGCTGCCGAAGACGCCGGTCGGCAAGATCCTGCGCCGCGAACTGCGCGGCTGAGCCGCGGCGCCGGCCCGGGGGAGGCTCGCGTGCTGCGGCTCTTCGTCGACGAGCCGATGGCCGCCGGCACTTCGCGGCCGCTGCCACCCGGGGCGGCGCGCCACGTGAAGGTGCGCCGGCTGCAGCCCGGTGAGCCGCTGGTGCTGTTCGATGGTCGCGGCGGCGAGTGGGCCGCGCGCGTGGCGGCGATCTCGCGCTCCGAGGTAGACGTTCTTGTGGAACGTTATGTAGACGTCGATCGCGAGCTGCCACTGGCGGTGACGCTGGCCGTCGGCATGCCGGCCAACGAGCGCATGGATACCCTGGTCGAGAAGGCCACCGAACTCGGCGTCTCGGTGATCTGCCCGCTGCACTGCGAGCGCTCGGTGCTGCATCTCGAAGGTGAACGCGCCGCGCGCAAGCGGACGCACTGGCAGGGCATCGCGGTGGCTGCAGTCGAGCAGTGCGGGCGCACGCGCGTGCCGCGGATCGAAGCCGTGGCCAGCCTGGCCGAGCGGCTCGCGGCGACCGCCGGCGAACCGGGGCTGCGATGGCTGCTCGATCCACGAGCAGGCCAGGGTCTGCCGGCGCGCCCGCCGGCCGGTGCGGTGATGGTGCTGAGCGGCCCCGAAGGTGGGTTCACGCCGGCCGAGGTGCAGATGGCGGTCGGGGCCGGCTTCGTCGCCGTCGGGCTCGGCCCGCGCGTGCTGCGCGCCGACACCGCGCCGCTGGCGCTTCTCGCCTGGCTCGGCCTCGCGACGGTCTGATGCGCGCCGGGCACGCCGACGCGGCTCAGCCGTCGGTGCGCGGGCGGTTCGATCCGGCGACGATGTCGAAGCGGAACAGCCGGCACTCGATGCCACCGTTCCACATCGGCGTGCGGCGCGACTCCTTGAGCCGCATCAGCGCGGGAAGCCGGCTGTCGGGGCTCAACACCCAGGCCGTCCAGCTGGGGTAGTGCCGCTTCCAGTGGCCCGCCAGCGCGGCGAAGAAGCGCTCGGCATCGGCACCGCCATCGAAGCCCTCGCGGGCGGCGGTGCCGGCGCCCTGGCCTTTGGGTTCGATTCGCTCGCCGTAGGGCGGGTTGACGATCAGCGTGCCGCGGGGCGCGGGGGGCAGGCGCTGCAGCGCGTCGACGGTGCCGATCTCGATCGCGGCGCGAACGCCGGCGCGTTCGGCATTGCGGGCGGCGAAGTCGCTCATTCGAAAGCTCACGTCGCTGGCGAACACCGGGGTGCGCGGCGCGTGCACGCGGGCCTTTGCTGCTGCGCGCATTTCGCGCCACGCGAACAGGTGCGGCTGGAACGGGCGCTGGCGCTCGAAAGCAAAGTGGCGATGCAGACCGGGCGCGATGCCGCAGGCGAGCTGGGCGGCCTCGATCGCGATCGTGCCCGCACCACAGCAGGGGTCGAGCAAAGGTCCGTCCTCCTCGCGCCCCTGCCAGCCGGCGGCGGCCAGCATCGCGGCGGCCAGCGTCTCCTTCAGCGGTGCTTCGCCCTTCACCGCCTGGCGGCCGCCCTGGGCGTCGCGCCAGCCGCGCTTGAAGAGCGCCTCGCCGGTGGTGTCGGCATAGAGCGATGCACGTTCGGCGCCGAGGAAGAGCACCAGCGGCAGCGTCGGCCTGCGCGTGTCGACATTCGGCCGCGAGCCGTGCGATTCGCGCAGCGCGTCGCACACCGCATCCTTCACGCGCAGCGCGGCGAAGTTCAGGCTCTTCAGCGGGCAGCGCTGGGCACTGACGTCGACCTTCAGCGTCTGCTCGGGGGTGATCCACTCGCCCCACTGCACGCTGCGCGCCAGCTCGTAGATCGCCTGCTCGTCGCGGTAGGGGCCATCGGCCAGCGGCCACAACACACGCTGGGCGATTCGGCTCTCGAGGTTGAGCTGCATCGCGAGCAGCAGGTCGCCTTCGACCCAGGCGCCGCCGCGGCCGGCCTGCACCGTGCGGCCCGTGATGCGTGCGACCTCGTGCGCGAGCAGCGTCTCGGCGCCCTGCGAACAGGGCAGGAAGAGGGCACCTTGCAAGCGACCTTCCTGGTGAGGTCAGCGGCCGAGCGTGTCCGGCGAACCGAGAATCGCCTTGAACCAAGCTGCCCGCACAGATCCGGCCCCGCCGGGCCGTTGGCGGCGCCGCCCCGTGGCGGAGGCGCCGAAGGCGCTTCGAGGGAGGGTCATATCGTGCGGCGCAGCGACGCGGGGGCGATCTTCATGGCCTCGCGGTACTTGGCGACGGTGCGCCGCGCGACATGGATGCCCTGCTCCTCGAGCATCTGCGACAGCTGGCTGTCCGACAGCGGCTTGTCCGGGCTCTCGGCGTCGACCAGCTGCTGGATCAGCGCACGCACCGCGGTGCTCGACGCATTGCCGCCGGCTTCGGTGGCCAGGCTGCTGCCGAAGAAGTACTTCAGCTCGAAGGTGCCATACGGCGTGGCCATGTACTTCGCGGTGGTGACGCGCGAGATCGTCGACTCGTGCAGCCCGAGTTCGTCGGCGATCTCGCGCAGCACCAGCGGCTTCATCGCGATCGCGCCGTGCGTGAAGTAGGCCTTCTGGCGCTCGACGATCGCCTTGCTGACGCGCAGGATGGTGTCGAAGCGCTGCTGGATGTTCTTGACGAACCAGCGAGCCTCCTGCAGCCGCGCCGACATGCCCGGAGCGCCGCCGCGCTGGCCGCGCACCGCCTGGGCGTAGAGGTCGTTGATGCGCAGCCGGGGCATCACGTCGGGGTTCAGCGTCACCTTCAAGCCACGGCCCGAACGCTGGACGATGACGTCGGGCACGATGATGTTCGACTCGGCGTCGGCAAACGGCCGGCCGGGCTTCGGCTCGCAGGCGACGATGAGCGCCTGCGCAGCGCGGATCTCGTCCTCGTCGGCACCGGTGAGCGCCGTCAACCGGCGCATGTCGCGCCGCGCCAGCAGTTCGAGGTACTTCTCGCAGATCGTGATCGCCAGCTTGCGCTCCGGGCAGGGTGTCGTCGTCCGCAGTTGCAGCACCAGGCACTCCGGGAGCGAGCGGGCACCGACGCCAGAGGGCTCCAGGCTTTGCAGCCAGCGCAGCGCCACCTGCAGCCGCTCGGCAAGCTCCTCGCGCGATGTCGCGTCGCTGGCCCCGACCATTGCGGCCAGCCGCTCGACGATCTCGGGCAGCGGGTCGGCGAGGTAGCCGTCGTCGTCGAGCGATTCGATCAGCGCATGCAAGGCCGCGAGGTCGTCGGCTTCGAGTCTCATTCCCGCAACCTGCTGGCGCAGGTGCTGCTGCAGCGTCTGGCTTCCGGCCCTGCGGTCGCCAGCCTCGGCGCCGTCATCGTCCTCGCCGCTGCCGTTGGCGCCGTTGCCGGCCGGCGTTTCGCGGATGCCGTCGAAGTCGTCGCGCTCGGTGCCGTTCTCCCAGTCCTCGCGTTCGGTGGTGCCGAACTCCTGGCCGCTCACCTCGGCGACCGTGTCGCCGTCGGTGGCGCCGTCGAAGGCGTCTCGCTCGGCGGCGCCGTCGCTCGCGCGGTCGCCGGCGCGATCGTCCTTCAGCGTGCGGTCGAGCGGAGACTCGTAGGCCGATGCGGCCTCTTCCTCGGCGTCGAGAAAGGGGTTCTGCTCCAGCATCTGCTCGACCTCCTGGTGCAGCTCGAGCGTCGACAGCTGCAGCAGGCGGATCGACTGTTGCAGCTGCGGTGTCAGCGCAAGGTGCTGCGAGAGCCGTACCTGGAGCGAGGGTTTCATCGTCGTTCCCGCCCCGTCACATCCGGAAGTGCTCGCCGAGGTAGACCTTGCGCACCTCGGCGTTCTCGACGATTTCCTGCGGCGTGCCTTCGGCGAGCACGCTGCCTTCACTGATGATGTAGGCGCGGTCGCAGATGCCGAGTGTCTCGCGCACGTTGTGGTCGGTGATCAGCACGCCGATGCCACGCTGGCGCAGGAAGCCGATGATGCGCTGGATCTCGATCACCGCGATCGGGTCGACGCCGGCGAAGGGCTCGTCGAGCAGGATGAAACGCGGCTGCGTCGCGAGCGCGCGGGCGATCTCGACCCGCCGCCGCTCGCCGCCGGAGAGCGCCGGTGCCGGCGAGTCGCGCAGCTTCTCGATGCCGAGGTCATGCATCAGCTGTTCGAGCAGCTTGTCGATCGTCGCCGGCGGCAGCGGCCGCCCGTCGGGGCCGAACTGCAACTCGAGCACCGCGCGGATGTTTTCCTCGACCGTCAGCTTGCGGAAGATCGAAGCCTCCTGCGGCAGGTACGACAGCCCCATCCGCGAGCGGCGGTGGATCGGCAGCGTCTCGACCGGCATGCCGTCGATGCGGATCTGCCCCTCGTCGGCGCGAACGAGGCCGACCACCATGTAGAAGGTGGTGGTCTTGCCGGCACCGTTCGGCCCGAGCAGGCCGACCACCTCACCCGCGCTCACCGCCAGGTGAACATCCTTGACGACCTGCCTCGCGCCGTAAGTCTTGGCCAGGTGCTCGGCCTCCAGGCGCGACAGCACGCGGCTCGGGTTCGGGGCAACGTCCATCGGGGCGGCGGGTCGGGCGCTCTCAGCGCGGCGCGGCAGCGGGTGCCGCGTCGGAAGCCCGGCTGCGCGGTGCCAGCACCGCTCGCACGCGGCCGGTCGGGTTGGCGGCCGTGGGTGTGCCGCCCTGCACGCTGAACAACTCGGCGTTGTGGTTCCAGGTGATGGTGTCGCCGACGATCTCGTCGAGCGTCTCGCCAGTGCCGCGTGTGCGGCGGACGACGCTGTTGCCGACGAAGCGCAGGGTGTCGGCCTTGCCGTCGAACTCGATACGGTCGGCACTGCCCTCGACATGCTCGTCGACGCCATCGCGCTTCTGTCGGTACTTCACCGGCGCACCCGGGGCACCCCAGGCGGTGCCTGCCTTGTAGCCATCGGGCGTCTGGCGCACTTCGACGCGTTCGGCGCGAAGTGTCATCGTGCCCTGCGTCAGCACGACGTTGCCGGTGAAGCGGCTGACCTGGTTCACGAGGTCGACCGTGCTGGAGCGGTCGGCGACGATCTCCATCGGCTTGTCGCGGTCGGCCTTCTCGGCCCGCGTCGGCAGGGTGGTCAGCAGCGACGCGACGGCCAAGCCCGCCGTACAAGCGGCTCGAAGGGTGCGAAGCGAGAGTGGGCTTGGCGCTTGGGGCATCGTCGGCACGGAAATTGCAGACGATTCTAGCCGCAACTCTCGTGTGCCGGTGTGCGCACTACAGCATGTTTCGCGCCAGTGACCGCCGGAGGCCCCGCTTCGCGGGCCGCGGCGGCGGTGGTCAGCGGGAGCGCTGGATCAGGAAGTCTGCCACCGCCAGCGCCCGTTCGAACGACCCGGCCAGCGTGCCCGACGTGAAAAATCGCCCGTTGATGCCGAGCGAAGGCACGCCGTCGATCTTGTAGGCGTCGCTCAACTGGCGAGCCTTCGTGCACTTGGTGCTGACCGCAAACGACTTGTACAGGTCGACGAACTTTCCCTTGTCGACGCCCAGCGCGGCCACCAGCGATGCCGCGTCGCCCTCGCTGGTGAGCCGTTGCCCCTGGCCGTGCACGGCGGTGAACACCCGGCGGTGCAGTGTCGCCAACTGTCCCATCTCCTCGAGCGCGTAGAAGAGCTTCTGCGCCACCTGATGGCGGGCGGTGAACCCGACCGGCACGCGCCGGAAGGCCACGTCGGCGGGCAGCCGCCCGGCCCAAGGTTCGAGGATCGGCTCGAAGGCGTTGCACGCCGGGCATTCGTACCAGAAGAACTCGACCACCTCGATCTTCTTGCCCGCCGGAAGCGAACCCAGCGGGGCCGGCTGCTGGAGCCTGACGTAGTGCGTTCCCTCCACCGGACCGCCTTGGGCCTGCGCGGCCGGCGCCAGCGCCCAGGCCGCCGCGGCACCGGTGAGTTGCATCGTGAACAGGCGGCGATTCATCGCGGAAGTCCTTTCGGTCGGGTGGGGGGATGGTCCAGGTGGACCCTCGATGGGGGGTTGAGTTCCTGCGGCGTCACGGTCGCTCCACGCGCACGAGTTGGCCGTCGATGCTGGCTTCCTGCAGCCGGCCGAGCAATCCGTCGGCCTCGGCGCGGGTCTCGAAGGGACCGAGCCGGACGCGGTAGACCGTGCGACCCTGCTGCTCGCGCTCCGAGATCTTCGCCACCTGGCCCACCAGGCCCAGCCGTGCACGCTGCTGCTCGGCCTCCTCCTGGCGGGTGAAAGCGCCGGTCTGAACGAAGTACTGGAACGGATCGCCAACGCGTGCGCCTGGCGCGGGCCGTACCGGCGAGCCGGCGAGGATGGCCGCGGGATCGCGCGACGAGGGGGCTGCGGGTGCGCTGGCTGAAGGCGGCGTGGTGCCGACGGCCGCCGTGGTCGGCGGTGCCGAGGCTGCCGTCGGTGAGGCGCCGCCGGTTGCCGCTGCCGAGGGCCCCGCCTTGCCCGCCTTGCCGGCAAGCGGGGCGTTCGGATCCCAGCTCTTGTTGCGCTCTTGTTCGGCCTGGTCCTGTTCGGCGGTGCGCTGCGGGACCTTGTTGACGAAGGGCACCGGCGCCTTCGTGATGTACAGCGCGACCGCCAGCGCGAGCGAAAGTCCGATCAGCAGTCCGGCGACGAGGCCGAGCACGAAGCCTCCGCGTTCCGAGTGCCTCCGGGGCCGGGCCAATCCGGCCCACCTTCCGCGGGAGATCGGGTTGCCCGGCAAGGCCGGATCGACTGGCGAGACCGGCCCGTTCACGCCGCCTCCGCCGGAGCCGCCTCTCGCACCATCGACTCCGGGGCGCCGACGCCGAGCAGCGCCAACGCGTTGGCCAGCACCTGGCGGGTGGCGGCGAGCAGCGCCATTCGCGCGGCACAAAGCGCGGCGTCGTCGACGAGGAACCGCTCCGCCGCGTACCAGCTGTGCAGCGCCGCGGCGACGTCGCGCAGATAGAAGGCGACGTCGTGCGGTGCCATCTCGGCGGCGGCGCGCTCGAGCATCGCCGGGAAGTCGGCCAGCTTCGACATCAGCGCGAACTCGGTCGGCGCGTTCAGCAGCGAGAGGTCGGCGGCGGCCAGCGCCGCGGCGTCGGCCCGGCTGCCGCGGCCCGCGTACTGGGCCAACACCGAGCAAATGCGGGCATGCGCGTATTGCACATAGAAGACCGGGTTCTCGTCGCTCTGCGCGAGCGCCAGGTCGATGTCGAAAACGAACTCGGTGTCGGCTTTGCGGCTGATCAGGAAGAAGCGCACCGCGTCCCGGCTCGTCCAGTCGATCAGGTCTCTCAGCGTCACGTAGCCGCCGGCGCGCTTCGAGAGCTTCACCTCCTGCCCACCGCGCATCACCGTCACCATCTTGTGAAGCACGTAGTCGGGGTAGCCCTCCGGGATGCCCACCCCGGCCGCCTGCAGCCCGGCCCGCACACGCGCGACCGTGCCGTGGTGGTCGGTGCCCTGGATGTTGATCACCTTCGTGAAGCCGCGCTCGAACTTGTCGATGTGATACGCAACGTCGGGAACGAAGTAGGTGTACGCGGTGGCATCGGGGTTGTTCGCATCGGTGGAGGACCTGCGCATCACGCGGTCCTTGTCGTCACCGTAGTCGGTGGTGCGCAGCCACAGCGCGCCGTCCTTCTCGTAGGTCTTGCCGCTGGCGACCAGCCGCGCGACCGTGGCCTCGACCTTGCCGCTCGTGTACAGGCCCGACTCGAGAAAGTAATTGTCGAAGCGCAGGCCGAAGGCCCGCAGGTCGAGGTCCTGTTCGTGCCGCAGGTAGGCCACCGCGAACCGGCGGATGCCGTCGAGATCGTCGACTCGACCCGAGGCGGTGAACTCGCGGTCGTCGGCGCGCACCGTCTTCTTCGCGGTGAAGTCGGCGGCGATGTCGGCGATGTACTCGCCGTTGTAGGCGTCGTCGGGCCAGCCGGGTTCACCCGGCGAGAGCCCGCGCAGCCGCGCCGCCACCGAGCGCGCGAGGTTGTCGATCTGCGCGCCGGCATCGTTGTAATAAAACTCGCGCGTGACCTGCCAGCCCTGGCTCTCGAACAGCCGGCACAGTGCGTCGCCGAGCGCGGCCTGGCGGGCATGGCCCAGGTGCAGCGGCCCGGTGGGGTTGGCGGAGACGAACTCGACCATCAGGTGGCGGCCATGGGGCGGCTTGCGGCCGAACGAGTCGGCGTCGCTGAGCACCTCGCGAACGACATCCTGCCGGGCGGAATCGGTCAGCCGGAGGTTCACGAAGCCGGGGCCGGCGATCTCGATCGACGCCACCCAGTGCCGTACGTCGGGGTCGCGCTGCAGCAGGTCGACCAGCGACTGCGCGATCTCCCGCGGTGGCCTCTTCAACACGCGGGCCAGCGGCATCGCGGCCGTGACCGCGAGATCGCCGTGGGCCGCCTGCTTGGGCGACTCGAAGGCCGCCACCGGCGCCTGGCCGGGCGCCAGCGCCGCCAACGCGCGCGCCAGTGCGGCCTGCAGCACCTGCTTGGCTTGGTTCATCGGGTCATTCTAAGAGTGCCCCTCCGAACGCCGCCGACGCCGAGTCCGCCAGGCGGGTGGCTTCCCCGACGACGGCGGAATGTGCCGCCAATGCCCCGCACTTCCGGGCTTCGTCACCCGTCCGGCCCGGCACGATCGCGTCTTGCGGCCCGTCTGCGGCCGCCGCTGCCGACATGCCCGCCCAGATCGCCCCCGCCCAGCCCACCGACACGCCGACGCTGCCGTCGCAGATCGGCAAGTACCCGGTGCTTCGCAAGCTCGGCGAAGGGGCCACCAGCGAGGTCTTCCTTGTCCACGACCCCTTCCGGGGCGTCGATGTCGCGATCAAGCGGGTCCGCGTCGGGCTGCTCGCCGATTCACAGGAGAACCACTACCAACAGCGGTTCTTCGCCGCCGAGGCGGCGCTGGTCGGGCGGCTGAACCACCCCAACGTCGTGCAGATCCTCGACGCGGTGGCGGAGGATGCCGCGCCCTACCTGGTGATGGAGTATGTCGATGGCGTGACGCTGCGGCGCTTCTGCCGTGCCGACGCGCTGCTGCCGCTGGACCAGATCGTCGAGATCGGCTTCAAGTGCGCGATGGCGCTCGGTTACGTCTACCGCCAGGGGGTGATCCACCGCGATGTCAAGCCCGCCAACGTGCTGGCGGTGATGGACGGCGAGCAGGTCGTCGACGTCAAGCTCACCGACTTCGGCAGCGCGTTCAACCAGACCTCGGACCTGACGCAGGTCTATCGCGTCGGCTCGCTGGCTTACATGTCGCCCGAGCAACTCGACGGCGATGCGCTCGACTGCCGCGCCGACATCTACTCGCTGGCCGCGGTGATGTACCACCTGATCGCCGGCCGCCCGCCGTTCGACGCGACACGGCAGCAGGCCATCATGCACCAGATCTACAACGCGACGCCGCCTTCGCTGAAGGGGCTTCGCGAGGGGGTGTCGGAGCGGCTCGACGCGCTGATCCTCGGTGCGCTGGCGAAAGACCGCGACCAGCGGCCGGCGAGCTGGGACGGGTTCGCACAGGCGCTGTCGGCACTGGTCGCCGACCACGAAGTGCCGCGCGGACAACTGCAGGGTGTGCTCGACTCCGAGCGCTTCAACCTGCTGCGCTCGCTCGAGTTCTTCGGCGGCTTCGGCGATGTCGAGCTGTGGGAGGTGGTGCACCGGGCGCACTGGCAGCGGCTGCCCTTCGGCCACGCGATCTACCGGAAGGGTCAGGAGGGCGATGACTTCCATATCGTGGCCACCGGCGAGATCGATGTCTTCCGCGATGGCCAGCGCGTGGCCCAGCTCGGTCCTGGGCAGACGGTCGGCGAGATGGCCTATCTGGCGCCGAGCGCCGAACTGAAGCTGCATGCCGCCGATGTCGTCGTGAGCCAGCCGGCGACGACGATCTCGTTCACACCGCTGACGCTGTCGCAGCTGTCGATGCCGACACGGCATCTGTTCGACGCCGCCTTCATCCGCGTGCTGGTGCTGCGGCTGCACGCCGCGCACGAGGCGCTGGCGCACCCACGACGCATTCTGTAGCGCCGACGCGTCGCCGCCGGTCGGCGGGACGGGCCGCTGCCGCGTTCACGGATTGCCGCACGAGGGCCGACGTGCTCGAATCCTTGCCGCGCCGGGATGCGGTGTGCCACTCCAATCTTCGAAAGCGAGGCGATCGGTGAAGAAAACTCTGTCCACGATGCTGGTGTTCTGTGCGGCCGTGTTCCTGGCCGCCCCCGGGGCCCAGGCGGCTTCGCATGCCGGCGGCGACGCCAAGGCCATGTGCGAGAAGTCCGCGGCCGACAAGAAGCTCGCCGGGGCGGCGAAAGACAGCCACATCAAGAAGTGCGTCGCCGATGCGGGTGGTGCCGGCGGCGATGCCCAGGCGATGTGCGAGAAGTCGGCCGCCGACAAGAAGCTGGCCGGTGCCGCCAAGACGAGCCACATCAAGAAGTGCGTCTCCGACGCGGCCGGCAAGAAGTAGGCAGCGGTCGAACCGCTGGTCGAACGGAACGGCGCCCCTTGGCGCCGTTCTTTCGATGGCGCCCGGCGCTACCGGGCGGCCCAGTACCCGGGGTCGCCGTAGCTGTGCTTGACGAAGTCGATCCACAGCCGCACGCGCAGCGGCAGGTGCTTGCGCTGCGGCACCAGTGCATAGATGCCGTTGGGCGGCGCGGCGAAGGGTGCCAGCACCTCCACCAGCGTGCCGGCCGCGACCTCGTGCCCCACCTCCCACGCGCTGCGCCAGGCGATGCCCAAGCCGGCCAGACACCAGTCGTGCAGCACCTGGCCGTCGTTGCAGTCGAGCCGCCCGGCGGTGCGCAGGTGAACCAGCGCGCCATCGACGATGAAGGCCCAGCCACGCGTCTGGCTGGCGTCGGACGACAGCGTCAGGCATTCATGGCGCGCCAGTTCCTGCGGTGAAACCGGGGTGCCGGCGCGCAGCAGGTAGGCCGGCGACGCGACACACAGCCGCCGGTTGTCGGCCAGCCGCACGCTGACCAGGCTCGAGTCACCGAGGTCGCCCACCCGCACGGCGCAATCGAAACCCTCGTTGACGATGTCGACGACGCGATCCGAGAGGTCGAGCGACACGCTCACCTCCGGGTGCTGCGAAACGAAGCGCGGCACCAGCGGCGCCACGTGCCGGCGGCCGAAGCCGGCGGGTGCCGTCACCCGCAGGTGGCCGCTGGCCTTGACGCCGCCGGCGCTGACACTGGCCTCGGCATTGGCGATGTCCGCCAGCAGTCGCTGGCAGTCCTCGAGGAAGGCACTGCCCTCGTGCGTGAGCGTGATGCGCCGCGTCGTGCGCACCAGCAGCTTGACCCCCAGCCGCTCTTCCAGCGAGTCGATCCGCCGGCCGATCACCGCCGGCGCCACCCCTTCGGCCTGCGCGGCCGCCGTCAGGCTGCCCTTGGTGGCGACGGCAGCAAAGGTTTCGAGCTGCTTGAGCCGGTCCATGCCGCGATTGTTAGCCGATTGGGCAGGAATCCTTAAGTTTTCCAGCGCTTAATCTCCGCGCCCGTATCGAATAGATTCGCGCAATGCAGCCCCGCGCAGTGCTCTTCGACGCCTATGGCACGCTGTTCGACGTCTACAGCGTCGCCTTGCTGGCCGAGCAGTTGTTCCCGGGCAACGGCGACCGGCTGGCCCAGCTCTGGCGCGACAAGCAGATCGAGTACACGCATCTGGTCTCGATGGCCGGCCGCTACCAGCCGTTCTGGGATCTCACGCGCGCCGGTCTGCGCTTCGCCGCTCGCCGGCTCGGCCTTGCCCTCGATGCCACCGGCGAGCAGCGGCTGATGAACCAGTACCGGCACCTGAGCGCGTTCCCCGAAAACCTCGACGTGCTGTCGGCTCTGAAGCAGCGCGGCATCCCGGCCGGCATCCTCAGCAACGGCGACCCGGCCATGCTGCAGGTGGCGGTGAAGAGCGCAGGCTTCGCCGGCCTGCTCGACCCGGTGCTCTCGGTTCATGGTGTGAAGCGCTACAAGACCGACCCCGCCGCCTATGCGCTCGGCCCTCAGGCTCTCGCGCTGCCGGCGCGGGAGATCCTGTTTGTCTCCAGCAACGGCTGGGACGCGATCGGCGCCACCTGGTACGGCTACACCACGTTGTGGGTGAACCGCGGCGGTGCGCCGCTCGACGAACTCGACGCCGAGCCCGCGCGCACCGGCCGCAGCCTGCGCGACGTGCTCGACTTCTTTCCTGCCTGACCCAAAGGGGCCTCGACCATGACCTCCCGCACCACCGTCCACCGCCTGCAGGTCGCCGACACGCTGTTCCGCTTCGTCGAGGAGCGGGTGCTGCCCGGCACCGGCGTCGACGGCGCCACCTTCTGGCGCGGCTTCGACGCGCTCGTTCACGAGCTCGCGCCGAAGAACGCCGCACTGCTGGCCGAACGCGACCGGCTGCAGCAGCGGCTGGACGATTGGCACAAGGCGAATCCGGGCGCGATCGCCGACATGGCGGCCTACCGCGGATTCCTCGAGGAGATCGGCTACCTCGTGAAGCCGCCGGCACGCGTGACGGCGAAGACCACCAACGTCGACCCCGAGCTCGCGGTGCAGGCAGGGCCGCAGCTCGTCGTGCCGGCGCTCAATGCACGTTATGCACTGAACGCCGCCAACGCGCGATGGGGGTCGCTGTACGACGCGCTCTACGGCACCGACGCGATCGCCGAGAGCGACGGCGCCGAACGTGGCGGCGCCTACAACCCGGTTCGCGGGGCGCGCGTGATCGAGTTCGCGCGCAACTTCCTCGACCGGGCGGCGCCGCTCTCCGGCGCCTCGCACGCCGATGTCACCGCGTACCGCATCGCCGGCGGCGAGCTCGAGGTGCAGCTCGACAACGGCGGCTCCACCCGGCTCGTCAACACCGCGCAGTTTGTCGGCTACCAGGGCGATGCCGCCGATCCGAGCGCGGTGCTGCTGGTCAACCACGGGCTGCACATCGAGCTGCGAGTCGACCGCGGCGCGCCGATCGGCAGGGCCGACAAGGCCGGCGTCGCCGACGTCGTGCTCGAGGCCGCGCTCTCGACCATCATCGACCTCGAGGACTCGGTGGCCGCGGTCGACGCCGACGACAAGGTGCTCGGCTACGCCAACTGGCTCGGCATCCTGCAGGGCACGTTGACCGAGCCGGTCACCAAGGGCGCCAGGACCTTCGTGCGCGGCCTCAACCCCGACCGCCGCTACACCGCGCCGCACGGCGGCGAGCTGCGGCTGCACGGCCGTGCGCTGATGTTCGTGCGCAACGTCGGGCTGCTGATGACCAGCCCGGCCGTGCTGTGGGGCGACAGCCGCGAGATCCCGGAAGGCATCCTCGACGCGGTGATCACCACCGCGATCGCGATGCACGACCTGGAACGCCGGCGCAACAAGGCCGAGATCGTCAACTCGCGGGCCGGCTCGGTCTACATCGTCAAGCCCAAGCTGCACGGCCCCGCCGAGGTGGCCTTCACTTGCGAGCTTTTCGACCGCGTCGAAACGCTGCTCGGGCTGCCGAAGCACACCGTCAAGCTGGGCATCATGGACGAGGAGCGCCGCACCAGCGTCAACCTGAAGGCCTGTATTGCCGAGGCGGTGCACCGTGTCGCGTTCATCAACACCGGCTTTCTCGACCGCACCGGCGACGAGATGCACACCGCGATGCACGCCGGCCCGATGCTGCGCAAGGGCGACATGAAGACCAGCGCCTGGATCCTGGCCTACGAGCGCAACAACGTGCTCGTCGGGCTGAGCTGCGGCCTGCGTGGCCGAGCGCAGATCGGCAAGGGCATGTGGGCGATGCCGGACCTGATGGCGGCGATGCTGAAGCAGAAGATCGCCCACCCGAAGGCCGGCGCCAACACCGCCTGGGTGCCGAGCCCGACCGCAGCGACGCTGCACGCGCTGCACTACCACCAGGTGGACGTGGCGGCGGTGCAGCGCACGCTGGAGAACGTCGATGCCGACGCCGAGCGCGACAACCTGCTCGCCGGGCTGCTGACGGTGCCGGTGACGGTGGCGCGCTGGAGCGACGCCGAGAAGCAGCAGGAGATCGAAAACAACGTGCAGGGCATCCTCGGCTACGTCGTGCGCTGGGTCGATCAGGGCATCGGCTGCTCGAAGGTGCCCGACATCCACGACGTCGGGCTGATGGAAGACCGTGCGACGCTGCGCATCAGCAGCCAGCACATCGCCAACTGGCTGCTGCACCGTGTCGTCGGCGAGCCGCAGGTCCGCGCCACCTTCGAGCGTATGGCGGGGGTGGTCGACGGCCAGAACGCCGGCGATCCGGCCTACCGCAGGATGTCGGGCCGCTTCGGCGAATCGGCCGCGTTCCAGGCCGCGTGCGACCTGGTCTTCAAGGGCCTGGAGCAGCCCAGCGGCTACACCGAGCCGCTGCTGCACGCGTGGCGGCAGCGCGTGAAGCGGGGCTGATGCCGAAAGACGGCGCCGCGTCAGCGTGCGGTGCAGGCGGCCCAGGTCGCCGCGTCGTGCGGCGCGAAGCCAGGGCAGCGGGCCGCCGCGCTGCGCTCGACCTTCAGGTACGGCACCTTGCCCTCGCCGGTGAAGTGATAGAAATAACGACCATCTTCACCGTACAACCACCACTCACCCGAGCCCGGGTTCATCACCGTGGCGTCGAAGGTGAAGACGCTCGACTCCGCCGGCACCATGTAGCCGCGGCCGGTGAGCAGCCCCCAGGCGTTGCCGAGCGCGCGCGGCGCGAGCAGAAGCACCAGCACCAGCGCGGCCGCCGCGAGCGCGGCGGCCAGCGCGGCCCTACTCCTCATAGAAGTACAGCGTTGCGGTGCCGGCCTGTGCGTCGGCGAGCAGTTTCATCGCGTCCCGGCCGTACTTGACGGCCATCGGGCCGCTGCCGTTGTAGGCGGCGATCACCTTCTCGAGCTGCGCGAGGTTGATCTCGCCGTCGTGGCAGCGTCGCGCGGTGACGCGGTCGATCAGCTCGCGCAGGTGCGCGGCGCAGTAATAGAGGTCGGCGCGCCAGTCGTCGCCGGCGCGGCGGGTGTCGGCGTCGATGCCGAACAGGCGGTAGCGCACCTTGTCGGGCATCGGCGGCCGGCCGTACATGTTCTCGGAGTAGCTGGCCGCGTGGCGAAGCGTCGCGCGCGACATGTTCGCGAAACCCGACGAACTGCCCGCGACCCTGTCGGGTGCGATATCGAAGAACCAGTCGTCGACGATCGACGCGAAGGTCGTCAGCGAACGCTCGCCGAACTGCAGGAACTGGTGGCCGCCGGAGGCCTTGGGCGAGTTCTCCTGCTGCAGGATGACGGCCAGCAGCACATGCGGGATGCGGTGGTACTCGGCGGCCTGGCGGATCCAGCCGCGGATCTCGCTGTCGGGCACCGTCAGCCGCAGCGGCTCGTCGCCGCCCGGCGTGTACCACATCACCTGCAGTGGCGAAGGGAAGTCGCCCTTGTAGCTGGCGATCGGCCCGAGCCCGCTGATGGTGGTCTTCTCGGCACCGGAGCAGGGGCATTGCGGCGCGGTGATCGCGGCGGTGGCCACGGCCGGGCCGGGCGGCGGCGAGTCGTTGCGTACCAGCGTGCCGACGTCGATGCCGGGGGCGTTGGTGGCGGTGCCGACCGGGCCGGTGGGTCGCGAAGCCATCTTCTTCAGTCTCCCAACTGCGTTGCCCGCGCGGGCCGCCCGCACGGTGCGGGGCAGTATCGCCAATGCGCCGGGGCGCCACAAGGCGGCGCCGGCGTGCGAACAGGGGACGCCGGACCGGGGTGCGGAGCGAGCCTCAGCCGCGCGCGCGACGCCTTTCGCGTGCCGACTCGCAGGCCACGCAGCGCCGCGCCCAAGGCTCGGCCTTCAGGCGGTCGAACGGGATCTCGGCGGCGCAGTCGATGCAGATGCCGAAGTCCGGCTGGCCGATGCGGCGCAGCGCGTCGCTGACGGCGCCGAGTTCCTGCAGCTCGAGGTCGGTCAGCGCGAGGTCGAGTTCGCGCTCGCCTTCACGCTGCGGCGCGTCGTCGCTGTCCTGCTGCAGCACCTCGCGCGCGTGCTCGATGCGCGACTGCCCGCCCCGGTGCTCGGCCACCCGCTGGTCCAACTGGCGCTGGCGGGCCAGCAACTCGGCTTCGATCAGGGCTTTCTGGCCGGTGGTGAGGTGGCTGCTCATCGCTTTGGTGCTCGGGTGGCGTTCGACGGGCGCGATCATGCACTGCCAGCGACCGCGGTGTCTTGACCTCCGTCACGCGGCGGGCCGCTCCCTAGAATCCCTCCCCGATGTCCGAGATGCCCGATTCGCCGCCCCCGAGCCGCTGCGACGTCGTTGTCGTCGGCGCCGGCCCGGCCGGCAGCGCCTGTGCCCATGCGCTCGCGCGTGCGGGCCACGACGTCGTGCTGGTGGACCAGCACGCGTTCCCGCGCGACAAGACCTGCGGCGACGGTCTGATCCCCGACGCGCACGCCGCGATCCGCCGCATGGGCGTGCTCGACGAAGTGATGGCCCATGCCCGCCACGTGCGCCACGTGCGCTGCACCGGGCCGCGCGGCGGCTTCGTCGACGTGCCGGGAACGCTGGCGGTGCTGCCGCGCCGCCAGCTCGACCACATCCTGCTGCGCGCCGCGATCGCCGCCGGTGCGTCGCCGCTGATGCCGGCGCGCTTCGAGGCGCCGCTGCTCGAAGGCGACCGGGTCGTCGGCGCACGACTGGCGCGTGGCGACACGGTGCACGAACTCGGCGCGCGCTGGGTGGTGCTGGCCACCGGCGCGGTGCCGCAGGCGGCGCTGGCGGCCGGGGTCTGCGAACGCCGCACGCCGAGTGGCGTGGCGCTTCGCGGCTATGTCGCCGCGCCTTCGCTCGAGGGCCGCATCGACAAGCTCGAGATCTTCTGGCACCACCGGCTCGCCGGCGGGTACGGCTGGATCTTTCCGTGCCCGGGCGGGGTGTTCAACATCGGCGTCGGCATCACCGGCAGCCACTCGGTGCTGGTGGGCGAGCGGCGGCTGAAGAAGGCCGACGTCAACCTGCGAACGATGTTCGAGGCCTTCTGCGAGAGCTACGCGCCGGCGCGCGGGCTGATGGCCGCCGGCACGCTGCAGGGCCGGCTCGAAGGTGCGCCGCTGCGCTGCTCGCTCGGCGGTGCACGCTGGTCGCGGCCCGGCCTGCTCGTCACCGGCGAGGCCGCCGGCAGCACCTACGCCTTCACCGGCGAGGGCATCGGCAAGGCGATGGAAACCGGCGAACGCGCCGCGCGCGCCATCGCCGGCAGCGACGATCAGGTGCGCTCCCGCTACGAAGCCTCGCTGCGCGAGCTGATGCCGCGCTTCGCGCTCTACGAGAAGGCGCAGCATGTCAACGACCGCCCCTGGCTGACCGACCTCGTGATCTGGCGCGCGCAGCGCAGCGAAGGCATCCGCCGCCGAATGAGCGGCGTGCTCGAGGAAACCAGCAACCCCGGGCGGCTGCTGAGTTGGCGCGGACTGACTCGGCTGTTGCTCGAGTAACCCCCGAGCGGCGGGTCACAGACCGGCTGCAGCCCTCAGCCGCGCCGTGCCTGCCGTCGCCGCAACCCGACGGCGCCGAGCAGACCGAGCGCGGCGAGCGCGCCAGTGGGCGTAATCGGCACTGCGGCATCGGCGAACTGCAGGTTCAGCAGCACGAACAGTTCTCGGTTGGCATCGAGTGACAAACCCTGGAAGTTCATGCTGACCCGGTTGGCATCGAAGGTGACGCGCGAAAGGTCGAAGCCGGGCAGAGTCGACGACGGGTCGATCGTCACGCCGATGATGTCGTCGATGGTTGCGAAGACATCGAAGAAGGAGTATCCGTTGAACGCGCTGGCCGAGAAGCCACCGCCAAACGGGTCGAAGCGAGCGAGTATGGTCGTGTCGCCGAGGTCGGCGTGCCGAGGGTCGGTGCCGCCGAAAAAGTGGAACTCCTCGCCCGCGTCCACCACCTTGACGTCGGTGTATATCACTGAGCCGAAGGTGGTGAAGTGATAGGTGGCCTCGACCGAGTGACCGAGCAGCCCGGCTTGTGCGCTGCCCACGGCGAGCGACAGCGTCGCGGAGGCCAGCAGTGCCTTATAGAAGATGTTCACCGACAGACTCCTTTGGTTGCGACACCCGCCACGGAAGCAGTTTCCATGCCTCGCGAATGCCACGCCCCTGCGGCTCGCGTTCGCGCCTTGGCTCAGGGGCGCCGGTGTAAATTCCGCCGACTCCGGGTTGTGCCGGATACCCAACGATGCCTCGCCGGCGTTCGACTGCGACCAGCCCATGTGCCAGCTCCTTGGCATGAACGCCAACACGCCGACCGACGTGATGTTCAGCTTTACCGGGCTGGCAAGCCGGGCCGACGAGCACAAGGACGGCTTCGGCATCGCGTTCTTCGAGGACAAGGGGCTGCGCCACTTCATCGACAACCATGGCGCGCGGCGTTCGCCGGTGGCCGAGCTGGTGAAGAACTACCCGATCAAGAGCGACAACGTCATCGCGCACATCCGCAAGGCGACTCAGGGGCGGGTCGCGCTCGAGAACACCCACCCCTTCGTGCGCGAGCTGTGGGGCCGCTACTGGGTTTTCGCGCACAACGGCGACCTGAAGCACTTTTCGCCGCGGCTGCACGCCGCCTTCCGGCCGGTGGGCGACACCGACAGCGAGAGGGCCTTCTGCTGGCTGATGCAGGAGCTGGCCAAGGCCCATGCCGACGTGCCGAGCGTCGACGAGTTGAGCTGCACGCTGCGCGAACTGCTGCCGCTGCCGGCGCGGCACGGCACCTTCAACCTGCTGCTGTCCAACGGCCAGGCGTTGTGGGCGCACGCGAGCACCGCGCTGTGGTCGCTGCAGCGTGCACACCCGTTCGGCGCCGCCCGGCTGGCTGACGAAGACCTCGAGGTCGACTTCGCCGCACTCGCGGCACCCGGCGACTGCATTGCGATCGTCGCCACCGAGCCGTTGACGCGGGGCGAGCCCTGGTCGGCCTTCGCACCGGGCGAACTGCGGGTGTTCCGCGCCGGCCAAGCGCAAGCCGGGTCCGTCTGACGCGCGACCGCTGGCGGGCACCGCGGCGCAGGCGTAGCATGCCGGCTCCCGCCCCAGCGCAGGAGGCCATGATGGGTCAGCTCACGCATCCGTCGATCGCGCCGTCTTCGCAGGCCCCGCCCGCCATGCCGGGTGTGCGCCAGGTGCCCTGGGCTAGCCCCTTCACCTGGCTGCGCCGCGGCGCGCAGGACCTCGCGCGCGCGCCCGGGCCCAGCCTGCTGTACGGCCTCCTGGCCGCGGCCGCCGGCGTGCTGCTGTTGCTGCTGGGCTGGCGCGCGGTGTACCTGGTCCCGGCCTTCATCGGCGGCTTTCTGCTCGTCGCGCCGTTCATCGGGGTGGGTCTCTACGATCTCTCGCGTCAGCTCGAAGCCGGCGGGCCGCCCGATCCGAGAGCCTCGTTCACCGCCTGGCGCGCCAACCCCGGGCAACTGGCACTGTTCGGGCTGCTGCTGGTGCTCGCGCTCTTCGTCTGGGAGCGGCTGGCCGCGATCATCTTCGCGCTCTTCTTCGGGCAAAGCGTGCCCGAGCTGGCGCGCCTGGTCACCGAAATGCGTGGCGCGGCCGAGTTCCTGCCGATGGTGGTCATCTTCGTCGGCACGGGCGCGGTGCTGGCATTGATCGTCTTCACCTTTTCGGTGGTGAGCGCACCGATGCTGCTGGACCGGCCCTTCGACGCGGTGACCGCGGCGATCACGAGTCTCGTCTGCTGCAGGCGCAACCCCGGCGCAATGCTGCTGTGGGCGGTGCTGCTCGCCGGCTTCACGGCGATTGGTTTCGCGACGGCGATGCTCGGGCTCGTCGTGTTGTTCCCGTGGCTGGCGCACGCCAGCTGGCACGCCTACCGCGACCTGGTGGAGTAGCCTGGGTTTGACGGCCCGGACCCGTGTGCGGGTACCGCGCACTGCCGCGGCGCGGCCGCCGTTCGTCCGCACCCGCCGCCAACGATGTCGCGGCCCGGCCCTCTCGCCCGGCGAGAGGCGCTGTCCACGACCACGGTGCCTACACTGCCGGCATGCCGCCCGCTGACGACCCCCTGCACCCGGCACCGCTTCACGGTGGCAGCGCAGGCGCCAGCGCTGAAGCGATCGACTGGAGCCAGCTCTGGTACCCGGGGCCCAGGCGGGTGTTCACCGCCGACGAACTGGCGCGCGCCGCGGGCGATCCGCCGCCGCGCACGCTCGAGGTGGTGGTGCTGGCGAACCTGCTCGCGCTCGGCGCGGCGATGGTCCTGCTCGCGCCCGCGCAGGCCAACTGGGCGATCGCGCTCGGCTACGGTGTCGCGGCGCTGATCGCGCTGCCGATCGCGCGGCGGCTGTGGCGCCGGCCCGAGCGCGGCACGCTGACCTGGGCCTCGCTCGCCTACGCGGCCTTCTGCCTTGCGGTGGCCTGGGCGGCCAAGGTGCACCTGCCGGACACGCCGGTGCAACGCTGGGTGCTGGTGCTGAGCTGGTTGCTCGCGGTGGCGGTGACGCTGGCGCTGTGGTTCGTCAGCGTCTACCGCAGCGAGCAGATCGCGTCGCGGCTGCGCGAGATGGACGAGCGCGAGCTGGCGCGCGAGCGCGCCCGGCAGCTCGCCGCGGCGCAGATGCAGCCGCACTTCCTGTTCAACTCGCTGGCCTCGCTGCAACACTGGGTGCAGACGCGCGACGACCGCGCGGCGCCGATGCTGGCGGCGCTGTGCAGCTTCCTGCGCGCGACGTTGCCGCTGTTCGACCGCCCGCGGCTGCCGCTGGCCGACGAGGTGGCGGCGGCGCGCCACTACCTCGACGTGATGGCTCTGCGCTTCGGCGAGCGGCTGCGCTACACGGTCGATGTCCCGCCGGAGGCCGGCTCCGCCGAGCTGCCGCCGGGCCTGCTGCTGGCTCTGGTCGAGAACGCCGTCGTCCACGGCGTCGAGCCGAGCGTGCACGGTGCCGAGGTGCGGCTGCGCGCACACCGCGAGGCCGGCCGGCTGAGCGTGGAGGTGTGCGACACCGGCCCCGGCCCCGCGCCCGGCATGCACGACGGCGTCGGCCTCGCGAACACCCGCGCGCGGCTCGCGGCGGCCTATGGCGACGCCGCCTCGTTGCGCCTGAGCGCCGCTCCCGGCGGCGGGGCCGTGGCCCGGTTCGAACTGCCGCTGAGCTCTGCACGATGAACCCGACCCCGACCGCGCTGATCGCCGACGACGAGGAGGCGCCCCGTGAGCAGTTGCGCACCGCGCTGCTGCAGGCCTGGCCCGGGCTGCAGGTGGTGGCCGAGGCCGCCAGCGGCACCGACGCCTGGGACGCCTGGCTCGAGCACGAGCCGCAGGTGTGCTTCCTCGACATCCGCATGCCCGGCCTCTCCGGCATCGAGGTCGCGCAGCGCATCGACGGCCGCACGCCGGTGGTCTTCGTCACTGCCTGGGGCGACCACGCGCTCGCCGCGTTCGACGCCGGCGCGGTCGACTACCTGCTGAAGCCGCTGGAGCCCACGCGGGTGGCGCAGACCGTGCAGCGGCTGCAGCAGCGGCTGGCGCAGCCGTCACTGGCGCCCGCTGCGATGCAGGCGCTGCTGGCGCAGCTGGCCGGCGAGTCCAGGCGGCCGCCGCCGCTGACGGTGCTGCAGGCGGGCGTCGGCCGCGAGGTGCGGCTGATCCCGGTCGATGCCGTGGTGTACTTCGAGGCCGACGCACGCTACACGCGCGTCGTTCACGAAGAGGGCGAGGCGCTGATCCGCACGCCGCTGAAGGAACTGCTCGCCCAGCTGCCGGCCGAGCGCTTCTGGCAGGTGCATCGGTCGGTGATCGTTGCTCACCGCCATGTCGCCGCCGCGGTGCGCGTCGACGAGGGGCATATGCACCTGACGCTGCGCGGGCGAAGCGAGCTGCTGCCGGTCTCGCGGCACTTCCAGGGCCGTTTCAAGGGGCAGTGACCCGCGTTCGCGGGGCGCTGCCCCGCCAGGGGCGGCTGCCCACCGGGCCCCGTAGGGAGTGCAGCGGAGGCGGGCACTTGCCCGCCGGCGGCACAATCGGCATGCACTTCCTTCGCCTCTCCGCTCCCGCATGGCCTCTCCGATTCCCGTCCCCCGCTTCGAGCAGTTCTACCGCCACGCCGAACTCAGCCGCCTGCTGCAGGACTACGCCGCGGCGCTGCCCGGTCTGGTCCAGCTCGATTCGATCGGCAAAAGCTACGAAGGGCGGGACATCTGGCTCGCCACCGTCACCAACAGCGTCACCGGCCCGGCGCGCGACAAACCGGCGCTGTGGATCGACGGCAACATCCACGCCGCCGAGCTCACTGCGTCGACCGCCTGCCTGTACTTCCTGCATCAGCTGGCCAGCGGCGCCGACGACGCCCGCTACCGCCATCTGCTCGACACCCGCGCGGTCTACATCTGCCCGCGGCTGAACCCCGACGGCGCCGAACTCGCGCTCGCCGACCGCCCGCGGCACATCCGCAGCTCCACCCGCCCCTACCCTTACGACGAGCCGGTGGTCGAAGGGCTGACGGTCGAGGACGTCGACGGTGACGGCCGCATCCTCTACATGCGGGTGCCCGATCCTCATGGCCCGTACAAGAAGCACGACGCCGATCCGCGGCTGATGGTGGCGCGCGAGCCGGGCGAGTTCGGCGGTGCCTACTACCGGCTGATGCCCGAGGGCACGCTGAGCCACTACGACGGCCTCAAGATCACCACCAACCGCGACCGCGAAGGCCTCGACCTCAACCGCAACTTCCCTGCCTACTGGCGGCAGGACTTCGAGCAGCTCGGCGCCGGCCCGTACCCGACCAGCGAGCCGGAGGTGCGCGCGATGGTCGACTTCGTCACCCGCCACCCGAACATCGGCGCCGCGGTCAGCTTCCACACCCACAGCGGCGTCATCCTGCGGCCGATGGGCACGCAGAGCGACGACGACATGACGCCCGAGGACCTGTGGATGTACAAGCGGCTGTCCGACCTGGGTGCCAAGTCGAGCGGCTACCCGGCGATCAGCATCTACCACGAGTTCAAGTACCACCCGAAGGAGATCATCACCGGCACCCAGGACTGGGTCTACGAACACCTCGGCGCGCTGTTCTGGACGGTGGAGATGTGGGCCCCCAACCGCGAGGCCGGCATCAACGACTACCAGTGGATCGAGTGGTACCGCGATCACCCGGTCGAGGACGACCTGAAGCTGCTGAAGTGGAGCGACGAGCAGTGTGGCGGCAAGGCGCATGTCGACTGGTACCCCTATCGCCACCCGCAGCTCGGCATGGTCGAGCTCGGCGGCTGGGACCGCATGAACTACTGGCGCAACCCGCCGCCGCACCTGCGCGAGCGCGAGGCGGCACGCTTCCCGGCCTGGCTGTCGCAGCTGGCGCTGTCGCTGCCCAAGCTCGAGGTGCTGCGCACCGAGGTGCGTGCGCTCGGCCCCGACACCTGGCGCATCCGATTCGCGGTCGCCAACAGCGGCTATCTGCCGGCCTATGTCACCAAGCGCGCGCTCGAGCGCAAGACGGCGCGCGGCACCGTGTTCACGATCCACTTGCCGCCGGGGGTGACGCTGGTCAGCGGCAAGGAGCGGGTCGAGTCCGCGCATCTCGAAGGTCATGCACCGAAGACCTCGCTGCAGGCCTTCATCCCCAACCGCGAGGTCACCGGCGACCGCGCGGTCGTCGAGTGGGTGGTCGCCGGCCCGCGAGGCACCGCGATCTCGCTCACTGCGGTGGCCGACCGCGCCGGCACCGTGCGCGCCGAGGTGTCGCTCGATTGAGCCGTCGCACCGCGGCCCGCCCGGTCACCGCGCCGGCGCTGCCGCGCCCGCGCGACCAGCTCGACCACGACCTGCTGGCGCTGCTGGCGATCAACGCCCGCGACGCGAGCGCGGACCTTGCGCGAAAGCTCGGCGTCGCGCGCACGACGGTGGTGGCACGGCTGGCGCGGCTCGAGCGTGAAGGCATCGTCAGCGGCTACACGGTGCGGCTGCGGCAGGACCTGGCGCGCGAGGGGCTGTCGGCATTCGTCGGCATCACCGTCGCTCCGCGTGCTGGGGCCGACGTCGTCAGGCTGCTGTCGCGCTTCCCGGAAGTGAAGCAGCTCGATTCGGTGAGCGGCCAGTTCGACTATGTCGCGCTGCTGCGGGCGGAATCGGCCGAGCGGCTGGACACGCTGCTCGACCAGATCCGCGCGCTCGACGGCGTACAGAGCACGACCACCTCGGTGGTGCTGTCGCGCCGCATCGACCGCGCCTGAGGCGATGGAAGACCGGCCCCGCCGCCTGCGTGCCGGACAGGCGATCACGCCGGAGCAGTTCGACGAGCTCGACGACGACCAGCTCGCGAGGCTGGTTCCGCGCGCCTACCGCGAGTTCTTCCCGGGCAAGGACTTCTGCGCCGACGGCACCTTCTACCTGCATGACGGCACCGCCTGGAGCTTCTACAAAGGCGGCTTCGTCGACGACTGAAGGCCCCGGCGGCAACCTGGGAGGAGCGAGTGATGCCCACCCCCGCGATGATCGAGGTGCAGAACATCAACACCCCCGGCCGCACCGCGCGCGTCAACGCCGAGAAGTACCTGGCGATGAAACACGCGCTGCTCGCCGTGCTGCCGCAGGGCAAGCCGGGGCTGACGCAGGCCGAGATGGGCGAGGCAGTCCAGACCTATCTGCCGCAAGCGCTGTGGCCCGGCGGTGCGAAGTCGCTGTGGTGGCTGAAGACCGTGCAGCTCGACCTCGAAGCCAAGCGTCTGGTCGTCCGCGATCGCCAGGTCAATCCGCTGCGCTGGTACCGGGTGCGCTGATCAAGGGGCATTCCCGCGCGGCCGATGGTCGCCGCGGATCCGGTTCGCCCCGGGGGGAGCGCGCGGCGTCCCCGCGGATTGCCGCGGATCCGGCTCCGCCGGTCCGCTGGCAAAGCCCCCCCGGGGGGCCGAGCCCGGACACGACCGGTCCGGTGGACCGATCGTGCCTGGCGAGGGGCCGGGCCACTGGCCCGGCGCGGCCTGCAAGGCAGCGACCGGGAGGGAGCGTGGGGGCCCACGATCACCGAGGCCGAAGCGACGACACGCGCCCGGCCAGCGCGGCCGGCAGCGCGTGCAGCCCGGGGCCGAAGAGCTGGCAGGGGCCGCGGTAGTCGGCATCGCCACACAGTTCCCAACGGCCGCCGTGGACCTCGACCGAGCGGGCGCGGTCGTTGAATCCGCGGTCGCGAAGGTTGGCCACCGCTTCGCCGACCAGCAGCTGCCGGCCGCCGAGGTCGCTGCTCTCGTGCAGCGTCACCGCGCCGCCGGCCGGCACCGGCTCGTCGCGCGCGCCGAACACCGGCCGCAGTGACGACACGCGGTCGTCCAATTCGGGGCCGAGCGCATGGCGGCCGGGGGCCAACACCTGGCAGGGCGCGCCGAAGTCCGCGTGGGCGCAGAGCTGCCAGCGGCCGCGGCGGACTTCGATGCTGGAGGCGATGTCGTTGAAGCGCTGCTCGGAGAGGTTGGCCACCGCGGCGCCGAGCTCCAGCGTTCGTCCGGCAAAGCGGTGCTCGAAGAGCACGACGGCGGCCGATCCCGAGGGCGTGATCGGCGTCGTCGGCGTCACCGGCGTCGCAGGCGTCGACCCGCCCGCCGGCCGCAGCGACGAGACACGCCCCCACAGCGATGGCGGCAGCACATGGCGGCCGGGAGCGAAGCGCAGGCACTGGCCGCCGAAGCCACCGTCGCTGCACAGCTCCCAGTCCGCGCCGCCGGAGATCTGCACCGAAACCGCGGCATCGTTGAAGTTGTGCTGGCGCAGGTCGGCGACGGCTTCGCCGACGGTCAGCCGCTCGCCACCGAACTGCTCGTTGAACAGCGTCGCCGTCGCGGGGCCGCGGTCGGGTGTGCCGGGGCGCGGCGGCACCGGCGCCGGGCCCTTGCCACCCGGCCGCAGCGAGGCCACGTTGCCGCGCAGCGCCGGTGGCAGCTGGGCATAACGGCCAGGGCCGACGGTCACGCAGGCGCCTCCGAAACGCGGCTGGGTGCAGAACTCCCACTGCCCGCGGTTGACGACCACCGAGCCGACGCGGCCGCCGACACCGTAGGCCGCGAGGTCCGGCGCGGCCTCGCTCAGCGTGAGCCGGTTGCCCCGGAAGTCGCCCTGGTCGTACAGCTCGACATCCTGCTGGGCGGCCACCGGCAGCGCCGTCGCGCCACAAGCCAGCGCGAGAGCCAGGCCGCGAAGCGCGGCAACAAAACAGGCGGGGGCGGGCAAGGCGGTGTTCACGGCGTCACTCCTATTCGTCGCCACGTGCGGGGCCGGGGCGGCGACGCGGCGTCGCTGCTATTGTCCGCGCATGTCGCCGCCGCTCACGCACTGGCCCGGGCTGGCCGCTCACCCCTGGGCCTACCCGGCGCTCGAGGTGGTTCATCTGGTCGGCGTCGCGCTGCTGGTGGGCAACCTGGTGGCGCTCGAGCTGCGCGTGTGGGGGTTGGCGCGCGAGCTGCCGGTGGCGGCGCTGGCGCGCTTGTCGCTGATGCTGGCGCTGGCCGGCTTCACGCTGGTGGCGGCGAGCGGGATCGCGATGTTCGGCAGCCAGCCGGCCGAACTGCTGGCCAACCGCGCCTTCACGCTGAAGCTGGTGCTGATCGGCGTCGCCGGCGTCAACGCCGCGCTGTTCCATGCCCGCGGCGGCATCGGTCGGCTCGACGCCACCGCCCGCACACAGACCGTGGTCTCGCTGGGGCTTTGGCTTGCGGTGATGATCTGCGGCCGCTGGATCGCCTACCGATGAGGGCCCGAGAGATGAACCGACGCCACCTGATCGTCGCCACCGCCGCCGTGACCCTGCCACCGCTGGCGCGCGCCCACCATGGCTGGAGCAGCTTCGACCAGAGCCGCCCGATCTACCTCGAAGGCAAGGCGGTGAAGGTGGCCTGGCGCAACCCGCACGCCGAGTTCGATCTCGAGCTTCGGCCCGACCTGAAGCTGCCCGCCGACCTCGCGCAGCGCACGCTGCCTGCGCAGGCCGCGCCGGTGGAAGGGGCGAAGCTGCTGCAGGCGGCGCAGCTGCCGACGCGCAAGGACAAGGTCTGGCAGATCGAGCTGGCGCCGATCTCGCGCATGGAGGCCTGGAAGGTGGCGCCGCTGAAGCCCGGCGACACGGTGGCAGTGCTCGGCTTCACCTTTGCCGGCGAGAAGGGCGACGCGGTGCTGCGCGTCGAGTACCTTTTTGTCGGCGGCAAGGCCTACGGCCTGCGCTCGTCGCCAGCCTGAAGCGCCGCCGCGGCCGGCGTGTGGATGTCGCCGATCCACGCCTCGAGCAGCGTGTAGCCCACCGCCAGCACCACCGGGCCGACGAAGATGCCCACCAGCCCGAAGGCGAGCAGCCCGCCGATCACGCCGGCGAAGATCAGCAGCAACGGCAGGTCGGCTCCCATGCGGATCAGCGCCGGCCGCAACACGTTGTCGAGCAGCGTGATCACCACCGTGCAGACGGCGAGGAAGATGCCCCAGCCGATCTCGCCGGAGTAGAAGACCCAGATCACCGCCGGCACCAGCACCGGCGCCGGGCCCACCTGGGCGATGCAGAGCATGAACATCACCGCCGTCAGCAGCCCGGCGAACGGGATGTCGACGATCGCCAGCGCGATGCCGCCCAGCACCGACTGCACGAGCGCGGTGACACCGACACCGAGCGCGACGCCGCGGATCGCGTCACCGGCCAGCTGCACCGTCGCCCGCCCGCGCTCGCCGGCCAGCCGGTGAGCGAAGCGCCGCACATGGTCGGCGGCCTCCTCGCCGCCGGCGTAGAGGATGCCGGCGATGGCCACCGTCATCAGGAACTGCAACAGCAGGAAGCCGACACTGCCGACCTCGGCGACGAACCACCGCGTCAGGTTGCCGGCGTAGGGCGTCAGGCGCGCGAGCAGGCCGTCGAGCCCGGCGGCCACCGCCTGCTCCCACAGCCCGGCGAGCCTGCCGCCGACCAAGGGCAGCGCGGCCACCCAGGCCGGCGCGCCGGGGCCGAAGCGAAAGCTCGTCACTGCCCGTGCCCAGGCAACGATCTGGTCGGCGTTCTGCACGATCGTGAAGATCGCCACCACCAGCGGCACGACGAAGAGCAGCAGCAGCCCGAGCGTCATCACCGTCACCGCCAGCCAGCGTTTGCCGGCCAGTTGGCGCTGCACACGCAGCATCAGCGGCCAGGTGGCGACGACGATCATCGTCGCCCAGATCGTCGGGCCGAGGAACGGCCGCAGGATCCACAGCGAGATGCCGATCAGCAGCCCGAGCGCCAGCACGCCGAAGGTGATTCGCGGCAGGTCGTAGCGGGCGGGTGCGGCCGCCGCAGCGGCGGGTGCCGGTGCGTTCGTCTGCAGGGGCGTTGGAGCGTGCACCCCAGCTGCCGCACCCGCCGCACCGGGTGGCGGTGGCGCTTCGGGGGCGTCTGCCGGCAAAGGCACCGGTGCCGGCGGCGCCGGCGCGGCCTGGGGCCCGCCCGCAGGCCCGTCGCCAAGCCCGTCAGCGGGGCCGTTCGACATAGGGTTCGACCGCACGCGCCTGCATGCGGTAGCTGGCGGCGCCCATGTACGAGTCGGTCTTCTCGCGCACCAGCGTGCCGCTGATCCACACCGCGTCCATCGAGCGCACGCCCTTGGCCGCGGTCTGCGGCAGCACGTGGATGATCTGGTTGGCCGGCGGCGGCGGCGAGTGGATGCAGGCGCCGAAGTAGGGCACGAGCAGGAACTCCTTCAGCCCGTCCTTGGTTTCCTCGAGCGGCACGACGAAGCCGGGGATGCGCACCGCCTGGCCGTCGAGCGCCGGGTTCGACGGTGCGTTGTCCCACACCTCGCGCATCTTCTTCAGCAGTTCGGCGGCGCGCGGGTCGGCGTCGCTCAGCGCACCGAAGTCGAGGCCCTTCAGCTCCTTCATCGGGTCCCAGTTCGGCGGTACCAGGTCGTCCCACTTGATCTCGCGAAAGGCCGCGCTCTGCGTCGGCGGCGCCGCCTTCGTGCCGCCGGGCAGCGGCGGCGCCATCGTCGGCACCCCGGGGGCGGGCTGCGCGTGGGCGGCGGCGGCGAGGAACAGCGGGAGCGCCGCGAGAAGGCGCAGCAGCGGGGCAGTCATGGCGAGGGTCAGCTCCGTGGCGAGAGTCCGTCGGCGAGCGACAGGCGGTAGGCGCGCACGCCGGGCACCAGCGCGGCAAGCATACCCGCGGCGACGATCGCGCCCCAGAGACCCCATAACACCGCGTCGGGGGCACCGCGCTGCAACGCGACGCCGAGTTGCGACTGCACCCAGGGCCCGGCGGCGAGCACCGCCGCCGCGGCGAGCAGCGCCCCGAGCAGCGCGCCGGCCAGCGTCACCAGCGCGCCTTCGATGGCCAGCAGCAGCAGCACGTGGCGCGGCGCCGCGCCCACCGCGCGCAGCACCGCCAGCTCGCGCCGGCGCTGGCCGAGCCCGGCCAGCACCACCGCCACCAGCGACAGCAGGCCCACCACCGCCACCAGCACCGAGATGCCGAGCAGCGCCCGCTCGCCGACGCCGATCGCCTGCCACAGCTCGTCGAGCGCGACGCCGGGCAGCACCGCGAGCAGCGGCTCGGCCTCGTAGGCACCCACCCAGCGCTGCACGACGAAGACCGCGCTGCGGCTCTTCAGCCCGACCAGCGCGGCAGTCACCTGCTTCGGCTCGAGGTCGAACTTGCGCGCCTGCTCGGGCGCGATGCGAACGCCGGGCAGCGGCGCGCCGCCGGCCCATTCGAGGTGGATCGCCTCCAGCGCCTGCAGGCTGACGTGAACCGAACGGTCCACCGGCGTGCCGGTGCGCGCGAGGACGCCCACCACCTCGAACGGCTTGTCGCCATGTTCGGCCGCCAGCGACCCGCCGCCGCCATGTGCAAGCGTGATGCGTTGGCCGAGCCGGTAGCCGAGCGACCCTGCGACCTCGGCGCCGATCACCGCCTGGTACAGCGTGTCGAGCGTGCCGCCGAAGGCCCTGCCTTCGGCGAGCGCAAGCGGCTGGCGGTCGCCGTAGCGGAAGTGCGTGAAGTAGTCGGTGGTGGTGCCGACCACCGGCATGCCGCGGTGCGAATCGCCGAGCGAGATCGGCACCACCCATGCCACCGCGCGGTGGACGGCCAGTTCGCGCAGGCTCTCGGCCTTGACGGTGTTCGTCGCGCTGCCGATGCGGAACACCGCATACAGCATCAGCTGCACCGGCCCCGTGCGGGCGCCGACGACGAGGTCGGTGCCGCTGACCGCCTGAACGAAGCTGGTGCGGATGTCCTGCCGCAGCCGCTCGAGCGCCAGCAGCAGGAAGGTGGCAAGCGCGATCGACGCGACGACGAAGGCCAGCGTGTGGCGCCGGTTCCACGCGCTCGCCCAGGCGACGTGCAGCAGCGGCTTCATCCCGGGCGCCCCCCGGTCGGGGCCAGCCCGGACCGCCCCCCGCGCGGACTCGAGTCGCCCGGCAGCACCGGATCGAGCGGAGCCGCGAGGTTGATCTCGGGCAGCCGGAGATGGCGGTCGAAGTGGGCGGCCAGCCGCTCGTCGTGGCTGACGAACACCAGCGACGCACCGTTGGCCCGGCACTCGCCGAGCAGCAGCGCCATGAACTCGTCGCGGCGCGCGGCGTCGAGCGCCGAGGTCGGCTCGTCGGCGATCACCAGCTCCGGCCGACCGATCAGCGCGCGCGCCGCCGCCACCCGCTGCTGCTGGCCGACCGAGAGTTCGGCCGCCGGCCGGCTCCAGTGGTCGTCTCCGATCGCGACATGCGCGAGCAGCGTGCGCGCCGCGGCACCGGGGTCGCCGGCACGGGCGGCGCGGCGCCTCGAGAAGCGGCAGGGCAGCAGCACGTTGGCAAGCGCGCTCAGGTACGGCAGCAGGTTGAACTGCTGGAAGATCACGCCGACATGGTCGGCCCGCGCGGCGTCGCGCCGGGCGCCGCGCCATCGCGACCAGGGCTCGCCGAGCAGCCGCACCTCGCCCTCGCGCGGCACCAGCACGCCGGCCAGCAGCGCCAGCAGCGTGCTCTTGCCGCAGCCGCTTTCGCCCTGCACGAACACCGCCTCGCCGTCGGCGACGTCGAAGCGCTCGATCACCAGCGTGTCTTGCGCCGCCCCGGGCCAGGCGAAGCGCAGGTCTCGGACTTCGATCACGAGCGGCACCCTATCATGGCCCGATGGCCGCCACGCTTGCCGGCAAGCTCGTCGTCGCGATCAGCTCGCGCGCGCTGTTCGACTTCGAGGAGGAGAACCGGCTCTTCGAGGCCGAGGACGACCGCGCCTACATGCAGCTGCAGTTGCAGCGGCTCGAACAGCCGGCGCGCGCAGGCGTCGCCTTCTCGCTCGTCAACAAGCTGCTCGCCTTCAACCAGGGCGGTGCGTCGCCGGTGGAGGTGGTGATCCTGTCGCGCAACGACCCGGTGTCGGGCATGCGCGTGTTCCGCTCCTGCCAGCACTACGGGCTGCCGATCGAACGCGGCGTCTTCACGCGCGGCCAGAGCCCGTGGCGCTACCTGCGGCCGCTGGCGGCCAACCTATTCCTCTCCACCAACGAGGCCGACGTGCGCTCGGCGCTCGAGGCCGGCGTGCCGGCGGCGCGTGTGTACCCGCACAGCGCACGCGCGTCGGGCGCCCACCCGGACGAGGTGCGCATCGCCTTCGACGGCGATGCGGTGCTGTTCTCCGACGAGGCCGAGCGTGTGTTCCAGCGCGACGGGCTCGACGCCTTCCAGAGCCACGAGACCGAACTGAAGTCGACGCCGCTGGCGCCGGGGCCGTTCAAGCCGCTGCTCGAGGCGCTGCACGCGCTGCAGCGTGCGCCGCGGTCGGGCATCAGGCTGCGCACCGCGCTCGTCACCGCGCGCAGCGCGCCGGCGCACGAACGTGCGGTGCGCACGCTGATGAGCTGGCGCATCGTAAGCGCGCGGCGATCCCGTCTTTATGACGGGAGGTCCGTTTCAGGCAGTGGCGTCAACCGCCTGCCAGCGGTGCGGGAGCAACTCGTCGATACGGCTTGCCGGCTGGGTGGGTAGCCGCTGCA
>Ga0268299_1000936_pt1 | contig 68113 bp, 45 predicted proteins | sample NOBtaG_FD_193484 | JGI IMG/M metagenome (GOLD analysis project Ga0268299, IMG submission 193484) | Activated sludge microbial communities from bioreactor in Nijmegen, Gelderland, Netherland - NOB reactor | ecosystem: Engineered > Bioreactor > Aerobic > Activated sludge | place: Netherlands...
GGAGAAGGAGAAGGCTATGCCATACATCAGCAGCGCCGAGCGAATCGGCATCGAGAAAGGATTGCAGGAGGGGCGGCAGGAAGGCTTGGAGGAGGGCCTGCACCAAGGGCTCCAGACCGGCGCCCGAGAGGCGGTGTTGGAAGTGCTGGAGGCGCGCTTCGGCGCGGTGCCACAGGAGATTCAGGAAATAATTTCCGCACAATCGGATCTCTCCATCCTCCGTCGTTGGCATCGTCAGGCGATCACCCACGCCACCCTGGCGGCTTTCCAGGACACGCTGGAGGACGAGCCGCCTTCGCCGCGATAGAAAGCAAGCTGCCGTTGCGCCCTCCACGCCCTTGGCGTGGGGCACACGCAGCAGGCGCCAAGGGCCGCAAAAGGAAACGGCGGACAGAACTCCTGGAGAATCCCCGCGGCATACTCTCTCCGAAACCATTGCGCCCTTCGCGTCCTTCGCGTGAGCCGAAGAATCGTGGGAATTGCCTTCAGGGATCTGACCGGTACGGTTCTTCCATGGACTGGCAACAACCCGCGGCTCTGGCGGTGGTCGCGATCACCGCGGGCACGCTGCTCTGGCGGTGGCTGCGTCCGCGCCGGACCGACTTCCGGCGCCGGGCGGGTTGCGGCTGCGGCGCCGGTGGCGTGGGACGTCCGCCCTCGGTCCGCGTGTCCGGCCGCCGCGGCGAGCGTTCGCAACTTCTGATCCGCGAATCCTGACCCGCCGCACCGTTGCCATGAAGTGCCTGCAAACCGGCTGGATCCTGGTGGCCTTGACCTTGGTCGGGACAGGAACCCGCGTCCCGTATCTGGCCACGGGCGCCGAGGGTCCGTCACGCGATCAGGTCGAAGGCCAGGCGCTGGCCGCCGATCTGCGGGCCATGAAGCCGGTCGAGAGTTTCACCAACCAGGCCACCCTGCGGTTGCGCGATGCCGAGGGACAGGTGCGGCGCCTGCCGCTGACCATCGTCAATCGCGTCGGCGATGGGCCGTCCTGGGAGGTCACGTACGCCGCGGGCGGACCCGAACCCGAAACGCTCGCCCTGATCCGCTCTCCGGATCGTCCGCCCGAATACCGCCTCGCGCGCGGCGGTGGTGCCGAGCCAGCTCCTGCGGCGGATCCCGCCCGCGCTTTTGCCGGATCCGACTTCTCCCTCCGCGAACTGGGCCTGGAATTTCTGCACTGGCCCGGACAGCGCATCCTGCCGCGTTCACCGCCGCCGATGAAGAAGGGGCAGCCCTGCAAAATCCTGGAGAGCACGAATCCGAACGCTCCCGGCTACATGCGGGTCCGCTCGTGGATCAGCATCGAGCACAACGGGCTCATGCTGGCCGACGCCTACGACGCCGCCGGACGGATCGTGAAGCGTTTCAGCATCGGCTCACTGAAGAAGGTGGACGGCGTCTGGCAACTCCGGGACATGGAGATGATTGACGAGGTCCGGGGCACCGAGACCAAGCTGGAGTTTGAATTGAAGGCCAAGGAGTAGCGGCCGAAGGAAACGGCCTCAGCGGGTCAGCAGGCCCACCTCCCGGAGGGCATTCAGCAGAAACTGCATCGCGATGGCCGCGAGGAGGAGTCCCATGACGCGGGTGGTGACCCGCAGGACGATCGGACTGAGCCAGCGGGCACCGCGGGCGGAAAGGGAGAATACCAGGTAGCTGGCGGCACAGACGACCACGATGCTCCCGAACAGAGCCACGTGCTTGGCGACGGTGTCCGCCTTGGCCTGGAGCAGGATCACCGTCGAGATGGCCCCCGGTCCCGCCAGCATCGGGATCGCCAGCGGCGTGATGGCAATGTCGGCCTTGGCGGCCCCGGCGGTCACCTCCTCGCGGGTTTCCTGCGCCCGCGACCGTTCGGCCCGGAGCATGTCCAGGGCGATCAGCAGCAGGATCACACTGCCGGCCATCTGGAGCGCGGGCAGCGTGATACCCAGAAAGCGGAAGAGCCATGGTCCGCCAGCGGCAAAGATCAGCAGCAATACCGCGGCCGCCTGGCAGGCCAGACGCGCCATTTTCACCCGGTGCTCCGGGGTGTCCCCAGGCGTCATCGCAAGAAACGCCGGCACCGTCGCGATCGGATCAATGATCACGAACAGCGAGCTCAATGCGAGCAAGGCGTATTCGGCGAGGGACACGGGAAGGAGGTTCGTTGTTGGTTGTTCGTGGTCTGTGCTCCGCGGTCGCTGGTGATTGGATGGGCTTCGTTGCGAGGGGTTCTGGAAATCCAACATCTCGAATCGCACGAACTACGAACGATGAACTACGAACCACCCACCAAGGACGAATTCCCCTTCCCCTCTTCCCCGCTACACGGCGCCAGGATCGCCTCCGTCATCCCGTGCACGATCTTTTTGTCGGCGGGGACCACCGTGGCCAGGACGCCGCCCAGGGTGGGGCGGGCGGTGTCGAGATCGCCGGAGACGAAGTAGTAGGGACACAGCCGCACGCGCCCCGGCATGGGCACCTCGGTGTTTTGGTCAAAGTCGTACCAGGAATACGGCACGATCCGCGGGCGGTGGAATTTCTGGAGAATGTGCGGCGCCTGCGGCCAGGCGGCGAGCGCGCGTTCCACGGCTGCGCTCCAGTCCGCAGCACTCAGGTCGCTTCCCAGATGCACACTGCGCGCGCCCCAGGCGTCGGCGTGAAAGCCGGACACCTTGAGAATGAATTCCCGCTCCCGCTGGCTCAACCCCTTGAGCTGGCGCCAGTCGGTGAGTTCCAGTCCGGGATAGCCCGCCGAGGGCGGCAGCGGCGACGGATCGAGGAGCCAGGTCCGCGGCACATGCGCTCGCAGCCGGCGCAGGAAGGCTTCGCCGAGTTCCTGGCGCCAGAACTCGTGCAGGTTGCGATTCCACAGCAGCGCAAACAGAAGCTTCTCCTCGAACAGCGGCTTGGGAGGCGGCGTGACCCGGATCCGCTTCTCCCGAGCCAGGTCGAAGATCCGTCCGGACGCCGGCACATTGGCCAAATCGAAGAGTTCGAAGAAGCGGTACACCGCATCGCCCTCGGCGAAATCCGTGAAGGCCGCATCGCGCACCGCGCATTCTCCGGAGGGCCAGCGGGCGGCCAGCCATTCCATCTCGGGCCGATAGCTGGAGGATTCCTCGGAGACCACCAGATGGACCCGCGGCGCCGCGCCAAAGATGGACCGGAATCCGTTTTTCATTCCATCGCCCCCGCCGATCACCCCCCAGGGGCCGCTGATCGTGTGGTGATAGGTCTCGTTGAGCCATTGGGTGAGCCCGATGCCGCCGGGGACGGAATCCAGCTCCGAGATCACAAACCCCTCGTCGGTCAGCAGGATGTCCGGACGGATCACCCGCGGCACGTCATTGCGGAACGCCGGATCCCGTTGCAGGGCGATGAGCGACGCCGGCTTGCCCTGGTCGAGCACCTGCGCCACCCAGGCCGGGGCACGGCCTTCCACGCTGCGGCGGTAGAGCAGGTTGGCGGCGCGATAGAACTGGAGCAGCACCCGGCCGAGGGACTCCAATTCCCGGGCCAGCGCACTTCCCAGCGCCAGCGGTTCGGGCGCGATGCGCCACGTCTGGCCGGCGAACAGTCCGTTCGGAGGCAGCGCGTCGCGGACCGCATGCGCCCAGGCGGCGCGGCGTGGGTGATCGCTCATGCTCGTGCTCGTGGCGACCGGCTTTTGCGAACGACCCGTCCGCGCTCCAGCCGGATTGCGGCCGACCGCCCGTGGGCATCCAAGCCCTCCATCGCCGCAAACGCCTCTACGGCGGACAGCGCCTTCCGCAGTCCCGGCGGACGATACTCCACCACGCTGGTGCGCCGTTGAAACTGGTCCACTGTCAGCCCGGCGAAGGAACGTCCGGCCCCGCCCGTGGGCAGCGTGTGGCTCGGTCCGGCAACGTAATCGCCGAGCACGGTCGGGGAGGCGCCGCCCAGGAAGATGGCTCCGGCCGTGGTGATCCCGGCCGACACCTTCCGGGCGTTCCGCGTCATTACCTCGCAATGTTCCGGCGCCAGGCGGTTGACCAGCGCCACGCCCGCATCCAGGTCCGGAACCTGGATCAGCCAGGCATTCCGGTCGAGGACCCGCTGGATGAAGTCCCGCCGGGACAAGGCCGGAAGCTGTTTCGCAACGGCCTGCTCCACCCGCCGCAGGAGCCGCGCCGAGGAGGTGACCAGCCACACGCGTTCGTGTCCGGATCCATGCTCCGCCTGTGCCAGCAGGTCGGCGGCGACGAATCGCGGATCCGCGCTATCGTCGGCGAGTACCAGCACTTCGCTCGGACCCGGCAGGAGGTCCACCGCCACGGGACCGAACAACAGTCGCTTGGCGGCGACGACGTAGGCGTTGCCCGGACCGAACACCTTCTGCACGCCCCGGATGGAGGCCGTGCCGAGCGCCATGGCCGCGATGGCCTGGGCGCCGCCGATGCGATGGATCTCCGTCGCGCCGGCGTAATTCGCCGCGAACAGCAGCGCGGCATTGATCGCGCCGTCCCGCCCGGCCGGGGTGCAGATGACGATCTCCGGACACCCGGCCACACGTGCCAGGGTGATGGTCATGAGTGCGGTGGAAACCAGCGGAGCGGTGCCGCCCGGGATGTAGATGCCGACGCGCTGGAAGGGATCGAACTTCTCGCCCACCGACGCCCCGTGGGCATTGGTCGCACTCCATGGGCGCCGCAGAGACTTTCGCGCGAACGCCGCGATATTACGGTGGGCGTCGGCGACCGCGGCGCGCAGGGCCTCGGTGGCGACCAGCGAGGCGTTCATCAACTCGGCCGTCGTGACCGCGAATTGCGCCGGCGTCAGCCGCGGGCCGTCGAAGCGTTCCGTAAATTCCACCAGCGCCTCGTCGCCGCGGACGCGCACGGCGTCCACGATGGCACGGGTCCGCTCGTCCACCACCGGGTCCAACAAACTGGACGCCCCGGCGCAGCGTTCGATCTGGGCGGAGAAGTCCGGATCGGCATAGCGAAGAACGCGCATCGTGCCGCAGGGTAGGGAAGCCTCCCTGCGGAAGTCAAAGCGATGGCGGACCGTCCGGACACGCGTCGGGAGAGCCGGTGGTCGTGCATCGCCGGCGCGGCGGCAGCGTGTGCGCAGAGACGAGGCGTCCGAACTTTGCGGTCTTGGCCGGGGCGGCCGGCGGCGCGACCGGGATCTCCTCGGTGATGGTCACGACGGTGGTGATCCCGTGAGGGCCCTGCTCGGCCAGCTGCCGCAAGGCCTCCAGAAGCTCTGGGGTCAGCCGCACCCGGCCGGAGACCAGGCCCCGGGCGATGAGTTTAATGGTTTTCATGGGTCTCCTTTTTGGCGGGTCGCGAGGGGACGCCCCTGCGCGCCTCCGATCGAAGACGCCGGCCGCACCTGCCGCTGCCCCGGCTCCAACACGCGAGGCACCGCAGTAATCCGCCGCCATTCCCTCAACGACAACCGGAACGGGGAACAGCTTCGGAGCGGCCGGCGCCAGATCGGTGGCCGGTCCCGCGAGATTCCGAATGCGGCACGATGGCCGTGTCCGACGCCTCCGCCGTTCCGCGAAGCACGCCGGTGTAGCGCAGCGCATCCAGGTCCTGCTCGGTCACCTCCGGACGTCCCGGCGTCGTTGCTGACGCCGGGACCTTCGTGGCGGGCCTGGCCCCTTCGGATTGGCTGGCTGCATTCATACTCGGTTTCCCGCGAGAGCGTCGGCGCGCAGGCGCATCCACTCTCAACACCCGGAACAGACGCACCGCCCCTTACGCCGTCCTGACCACTGCATTACAGAACGGAAAGGCGAGCTTCCATGGCGGCCATCGCGATCCGCGGCGTAAGGCTCACGCCAAGGGCGCAGAGGATGCAGAGGGATGAGGGGCGGAAACCGAAGACCCAGGGCAAGACAGATGACCTGGCACTTTGTGCGCTCCGTGAGCCTCACGCCCGGGGCGCAAAGGACGCAGAGAGAGCAGGGAGGAGGGACGGGAACCGAAGATTCACTAACAAGGCGCCTTCCACTGCGCCCTTTGCGCCCTTGGCGTGAGGTTCCTACGGCTCCTCCCACACCGCGTGACCGTGGCGTTTGAGCAGCGCGTGGCGCTGGGCCGCCTGGAGGTCCTCGCGGACCATTTCCGCGCAGAGTTCCCGAACGGTGATCTGCGGTTCCCAGCCCAGGCGCATCCGGGCCTTGGTCGGATCGCCCAGCAGAGCGTCCACCTCCGCCGGACGGAAGTACCGGGGATCCACCCGCACGATGACGTCCCCGACCGACACTCCGGGCGCCTGATCACCGTCCACGGCCGCCACGATACCCCGTTCCTCGACGCCCGATCCCTCGAAGCGCAGCGTGATCCCCAGCTCGGCGGCGGACCATTCGACGAATTGCCGGACGGAATGTTGGACGCCGGTGGCGATCACATAGTCGTCGGGCGTCTCCTGCTGAAGCATCATCCATTGCATGCGCACGTAATCGCGGGCATGCCCCCAATCGCGGCACGATTCGAGGTTCCCGAGATACAGGCAGCGCTCCAGGCCTTGGGCGATGTGGGCCAGTCCCCGCGTGATCTTCCGCGTCACGAACGTCTCGCCACGGCGCGGGGACTCGTGGTTGAACAGGATGCCGTTGCAAGCGTACATGCCGTACGATTCCCGGTAGTTCACCGTGATCCAGTAGGCGAAGAGCTTGGACACCGCATAGGGCGAACGCGGATGAAAGGGGGTGGACTCCGTCTGGGGCGTCTCGCGCACCAAGCCGTACATCTCCGAGGTCGAGGCCTGGTAGAAGCGTGTCTTGCGGGCGAGTCCGGAAAAGCGCAACGCCTCCAGCAGGCGCAATGTGCCCAGGGCATCTACGTCGGCGGTGTATTCCGGGCACTCGAAGCTGACCGCCACGTGGGATTGCGCGCCGAGGTTGTACACTTCATCCGGCTGCACGGCCTGGATGATCCGGACGAGATTCGACGAGTCGGCCAGGTCGCCGTAGTGCAGCACGAAATTGCGCTGCCCGACATGGTGGTCCTGGTACAGGTGGTCCACGCGCCGCGTGTTGAACGACGAGGCGCGGCGTTTCACCCCGTGGACCTCATAGTCCTTCGAGAGCAACAGCTCGGCCAGATAGGAGCCATCCTGTCCGGTGATGCCCGTGATGAGCGCTCGTTTCCTCATGCGTTGCGTCGAAAGACCTTACCGTCCGGGCCGCCGGCAACCGCTGGAACCGGGTGTCCCCGAGCAACGTCCGACGCCGCTTCTGCGGACGTCAAGGCGGTTTCGGGAAGGATTTCCCCACCGGAGGAAGGCCAGTGGCCTTCCGTTCAAGACCGCCACGGATGCCGGATGCCGGCCCACGCGAGCAGGGCCAATCCCACCGGCGTTCCCGTGACCGAGAGCGGCACGGCGGCGACGGCGGCGAGAAGGAATGCCTTGAAGAAGGCGATCCGGCGGCGGTCGCCAGCGCGGCGCCGCTGGATGAGGAAGACGGCGATCAGAACCGTCAGGAAACACAGGGGGATGGTGATGGGCCAGTCCACGACCAGGAACTCCGGAAACAGCCAAAGGTTGTCCACAAGGATCAGCGCCAGCGCCGAGAGGGGCTCAAACCAGGGACGAGCCTGCTGGCGCGGCGCGGTGCCGGACACCGGCGGCGGCGCGGGGGGCAGCACCTCGGGAATCACCACGTGGGGCGGCGCAGATTGGTTCACACCGTGTTCGTTCGCACAAAACCGGGGGGTGCGCAATGGCCAGGGGGAAGGCCGGCGGCGTCCCTTCAGGGCGCATCGCCCCACATCCCGGAGCAGCGGCCGTCAGCCGCAGCCCCGGGCTGGGGTCTCCAGGCCTTTCAGGCTGGGGTAAGAAAGTGAGAGGCACCCCTCTCCGTGAAAATCCGTGAAATCCGTATCTCGCCTTCAAACAACGAATCCAAAGCGCCAAACCCGTCCCGATGGGCGACCGCCGATGCCTGCTCCCGCGGGATGCGGAGGTGACCGGGGACAGCGGTCCGCCAGGCGGACGCCACACGCCGTCCCTCCCATTCGTTCCGGAAAGTTTGTAACCTCGGGCCGCCGCCTCCTCAGGAACACGGTGCCATGAAATCCGATGCATCATCACCGGCCTGCCCGCGCTGCGGTGTGCCGATTCCTTCCGAGGCTCCCCAGGGGCTTTGCCCCCGATGTGTGCTGCTGGGCGCCGCCACGTCCACCGAACCCGCGGCCGGTGCGGCGCTTCGCCCGGCGCCCGACCTCGAAACCGTCCGGGCCGCATTTCCGCAACTGGAGATCCTGCGGCTGATCGGACAGGGCGGCATGGGCTTCGTCTATGCCGCGCGGCAGCCGCAATTGGACCGTCTCGTCGCCCTCAAGCTGCTGCCCGTGGCCGCCGGCAGCGATCCGGCGTTCGCCGAGCGGTTCGCCCGCGAGGGACGCCTCCTCGCGCGACTGAACCATCCGAACATCGTGTCCGTGTACGAATTCGGCCAGGCGCCGGGATTCGGCTACCTGATCCTGGAGTTCGTGGACGGCGTGAACCTCCGCCAGGCCATGCGCTCGGGACGCTTCTCGCCGTCCGAAGCCCTGGCCATCGTGCCCCGCATCTGCGAAGCGCTTCAGTACGCCCATGACCAGGGCGTGCTGCACCGGGACATCAAGCCCGAGAACATCCTGCTCGACGCCGGCGGCCGGGTGAAGATCGCCGACTTCGGCATCGCCAAGCTGGCGGGGGACCGGCATGCGGACGTCACCCTCACCGCCAGCGGCGCGCGCCTGGGCACGCCGCATTACATGGCGCCGGAACAAATCGAGGCGCCGTCCGCTGTGGATCACCGGGCGGACATCTATTCCCTGGGGGTCGTCTTCTACGAACTGCTCACCGGCGAGCTGCCCCTGGGCCGTTTCGCGCCGCCCTCGGCCAAAGCCGAATTGGATGCGCGCATTGACGAGATCGTGATGCGCGCCCTGGCCAAGGAGCGCGAACTGCGGCAGCAGAGCGCCGGGGAGGTGAAGACGCAGGTGGAAGGGTTGGGCGAAGGGGGTCCGGGCGTCCGGTCCGCCGGTGACCCGTCCGCGTCCCCCGCCTTCTCGGCCTCGCATGACTTCGAATACCGCTCCCCGCGCACGTTGTTCGGGCTTCCGCTGGTCCACGTCGTGTCCGGAATGGATCCCAAGACCGGCCGGGCTCGGGAGGCGCGTGGCATCATCGCCATGGGGCCCCGAGCCCGCGGCGGGCTGGCCGTGGGCGGAACGGCCCGCGGGATCGTCGCCATCGGCGGCGGGGCGTTCGGCGTGTTTGCCTTTGGCGGCATGGCCTGCGGAGCCGTGGCGATCGGCGGCATGACGCTGGGTCTGGTGAGCTTCGGAGGTCTGGCGCTGGCCCTGTTGTTGGCGTGCGGCGGATTGGCGGTCGGCTGGAATGCCGTGGGCGGATTGGCGATCGGGGCCCAGGCGGCGGGTGGACTGGCGTTCTCGAGGTTTCCGAATCCCATGCCATTGGAATGGCAAATGACCCTGCTGCGTCTGACCCCCTGGTTGTGGCTGCCGGCTTTGGTGCCGGCGCTGGCGCCGCTGGCAGTCGCTGCCTGGGTGCTGGGCCAACAGAGGAAACGCCAAGGTTCATCACAGCGTTACGGGCTACATCAGGCTGGCCGGCTTGGCTTGTTGCTCGGGGTCCTTTGGATGATGTCCTGCCTCGCCTATGGGCTGCTCATCCCAAAAACCTACGTGGCAACTATTGAATTCAAGGCGGACGCCATCGCTCCGTCCGTGGCGGAGGCCTTTTTCAATCAGATTGAGCGTGCCGACAAGGATGTCCGCATTACCCGTATCCGGTTGACGAGCTTGTTCACGATCCGAGGAACGGCCGTCACTGGCTTGGAGGCCTTGGAAAAGACAGAGGCTGCCTATCGAAGCGTCACCAATTCCCCGTGGGCGACAGGAATCGAGCTGATCAGTCCCGGGCGTGTACCGGAGAGCGGCTACTATCCAAACAGGGGGTTGGCGTTGGCGCTGGGATTGATTGGGTTCTTCGGACTGACGCTCCCAAGCATGTGGCTCTTCGGTCGTTCCCCTAAAAAGCCGATCCCGCCCTCCACCGCCTCTCCGCGCAACCCATGGCCGCGGCGGCTGTTCTGGCTGGTGCTCACCTTGGCGCTGCTGCCCATGCTGACCATCCTCACCGGACTCGTGGTGCCGGCGCTGCTCCAGAACGGGGCGGTCCGCAGCGCCCGGGTGGTGATGTGGCTGCCGCTCCTGGCCGGGGTCTTCTTTCTCTGGCAGTTGGTCCGCCGTCCGGAAGGTCCCGTGGCGGAGGGCCTGCCCGTGGAATGGAACCCGTGGCCGCGCCGCATCTTCCTGGCCGTCGTGCTGTTGGTCCTGTTACCGCTGCTGCTGCTCGCGGCGGGGCTGCTGATTCCCTACCTGTCCATGAGGCAAAACCCTCCCCGGGCGTCGGCTCCGAGCAAGGAATATGAGGCAATGACCCGTCCCTCTCAGTCCACGCCAGACTCAATACCGGCATTTTTTGGCACTCTGTCGCTGGAAATCCCAGTCGGACAGACCGCTTTGGTGACGGCGCGGCATTGGAGCAACGGGGTGTCACAGGACCTGCCGGTCACGAACGGCGTCTGGACATTGTTGGACGGGCCGCCAACACCGCCCTCGGGTTTCTTTAGCGCTGGTCGCCCCAGCCAACTCATGACGAACCCCGCAGGATCAGCGGACTGGATGCTTTGGCTGTTCAGCGAGGAGGATCTGATACCCGTGGGTTTTCCAAAAGCATTCGTTCCGCGACACAGCCAGATCGAGATGCGCCTTGGCGCCAACACGGTCACCAATGTTTGGCTCTTCCCAGATGCCCGAGCGAACTTGCCGGGAAGTCGAGGACCGCGGTCCGGGATTGAGGCTATTCTCACAACACGAGCCTCCATCCCGGCAGATCAGCAATATCAAGAAGCAGCCCGCTCGTTGACGACGTTGCATTCTCAAAGGCTGGCTGTAGCAGGCGGTCTGGAACGGCTTCAGCGGAGTCGCAGTTGGAACAAGTCGGTGACTCCCGAAAAAATTGAGAAGCAAGCCGCCCATCTCCGTGAGCTGGATCTACAGGTTCAACCGTTGCTCGACAGATTCGGCCCGCTGGCCGAGGCGGTCGGTTGGAACGCGGGGGCGCGAAGTTCGCCGTAGCCAACACTCAAACCGTACCTGATGGCCTCCGACAGCTCCTCAAAACCGGCCACACCGGCCACCGGCGCCTTTGCGCCCACGCGCTGGACACTGGTGCTGCGCACGCGCGGCGATTCGGAGGAGGCGCGGGCGGCGTTGGGGGAATTGTGCGCGGCGTATTGGGATCCCGTGTTCCGCTTCCTGCGCCGCGAGGGACGCGACGAGGACGCGGCGCGCGAACTGACACAGGAGTTCTTCGCGCGGGTGCTGTCCGGGCGCGGATTCCCCGGCGCCTCGCCGGAGCGCGGACGCTTCCGTTCCTTCCTGCTCGGCGCCCTCAAGCATTTCCTGGGCGATCTCCGGGACCGCGAGCGGGCGGCCAAACGCGGCGGCGGGCGCACGCCGGAACGGCTGGAACCGGCGACCGACACCCATCCAGGATTCGACGTCGCCTCGCCGGCGGAAGGTGCGATCGAATCGGGATTCGACCGCCAATGGGCGCTGGCCGTGATGGCGCGGGCGCTCGGCGTATTGGAACAGGAGCAGGCGCAGGCCGGACGGGGCGCACAGTTCACCACGCTCAAGGCCTGGCTCGTCGGGGACGCCCCCACGCTGTCGCAATCCGAAGCCGCCCGGCAGCTCGGCTGGTCCGAAGGGGCCGTGAAGGTGGCGGTGCACCGGATGCGCCGCCGCTTCCGGGAGATTGTCCGACACGAAGTTGCCCAGACCGTCCCGGCCGCGTCCGACGTGGACGAGGAACTCCGCTACCTGGTGGAGGTGCTGTCGGCGGGGTAACAGAATCCCAGGCGAAGGTTGCCAATGGGGTGGCAGTGACTCCACACGTCGGGGTCGCCGCGCTTCAGGCGCGGACGAAAAGTGGCGAACCTGCGGCAGCAGGTCCCTGCCACGTATTGATCAGGGATCCGCAGCACGCGGTCCCGCACGTTCGTTATCGCGACAGCAGGATGGCGCGGTAGTACTCACTGTCACTACGGCCACGAAGCACCTGGATCAACGCGGTGGGAGACCAAACGTAAAGGGAGTTGCCGGTGCCGGAGACAAGGCCTTCCTCCGCAAAAGGCCTTCCAACGACCACATTCCAGTTCACAAGATTGGTCGAGCGTTCGATCCGATAGAGATAGGGATTGGCGTCCCCGACGAGGGTGAACCGTGGATGACCATCGGGCCCTACCTTAAGGCTGCCGGGTAGAATGCCGAGGGGCGATGGCAGCCGAAGGACAAATCGTGCGGTCAGGTGGAGATCGCGGGCGATTCGGACGACCCTCGGATTGCTTAAATCGCCGTCCGACCATCCTTCGAAGACCGAGAAACGGCCCCCTGGCACGGCCTTCAGCACGATCTCCTCGTCAGGCCTGAGGAATCGTTGCGGCACTCCCTCCACCCCACCCCCGCCGTCTCCGGTGGTTTGTATGCTGAGCCAGAAGAGCGACTCGTCGGGATCCAGTCGCACCACCCTGCTGTCGAAGGGACTCGCCAGCAAGACGCCCTCGCGGGACCGAATTGCGGAGGCGATGCTGATCTCCGGCAGGATGGTCTGCGGGAATCCCGGGGAATCTTCCGCTACTAACTGATAATTCCTCGGTGGCAGCCGGATGCCGCCGCCCAAATCAGCCGGCTGCGAGGGCGGCGGCTCCGGACCCTGCAGATCGGAGGCTTCCAGCCGGCCTCCCAGCAAACGGAACCAGATGTGCCGGGTGTACGGAGTCCAGAAAGGAATCTGCTGGGGTCCGGGATAAAAATTCAAATAGTAGTCATCCAGCGTGCCCACGATGGCGATCTCCCCGGAGTCGAGAGGCACGATTCGCGTGAGCGGCACCTCGCGGGTGATCGTCTGGCCGCCAAACATATCAGGCCGGAAGTCCGGAAGGGTGACTGTCGGACGTCCCGCATAAATTGTGGTCACGGATCCGGATGGCTCCACCCGCCGGATCTGGTTCTGATTTGTTCCGGTCTGTTCCAACACCAGGAGGGAATCGTCTGGGTTGACGACGGTGTCCACGAAGGAACCGAAGCCCGCATTGGTTCCGAAACCGTCCCGCGGTGGGTTGCCCGGGTGGCCGGCCAGTGTGCGCACCGTGCCGTCCAACGAGAACAGCCGGATGGCGGCATTGATTGGATCCATAATGACCAATTCCCCGGTGGACCATTGCGCCTCCAGTCCCAGCGATAGTCCAAAACGCGCCTCCGCCCCGACGCCATCCGCAAATCCCGGTTCCCCTCCGGCGACGGACGTCACGCGGAGAGGCATGGCCGCCGGAACCAGCTGGATCCAATCTACGGCCACTGTATAGCGAGTCCATGGCTCGGTTAAGAACCAACCCTGGTGGTACCCTTGGTCCATGAGTCTGGCATCCGGCACCGAGTCCATGATGAGGCGCAGATGGTGGATCCCCTCCGTGAGCCAAACCCGTGAACAGACTATATTGACGCCGACCTCGACCAGCCCGGAAATCTGCTCGCCATCCAGTTCCATGTGGAGAAAAGCCAACGTCGGATAGGACTCAAACTTGGGCCCGAACAGATCTTGATCGACATAAACATAATACTGGGGAGGTCCAAGCGTCTTCAGTTGAAGGGAGTAATATCCGGACTGCCGGCACTCGATGGTGTATTGGAGCCATTCGGAGGTTTGTAGTACGGCCTGTTCGGAGCCGAGCACGACGAGCAGGATATCTTCCCCTGGACGCTCCCTGGAAATCTCGTGGGGGAAAGCGAAGTCATCTTCGGTAATGGCATGCCCGGAGAAATGGTAGCCCGCCCCCTCTCCTCCCCGATCGAAGTGCTCTGCTTCGATTCGTCCCGGGACCGAATGCGGCGCCCCGAGATACGGCGTAGAAGTGGCTGCCAAGGCTGGGGATATCTCGATCGCAAGAGACAGCCAAAGGAGGATGCGCCCGAAGACGGGAACCCTTCGAGCGTTTGCGCCCACACCAAGGTCCTCGGCATGACGGGATTGGGGGGCAGGCCTGGGGAAATTCACGAAAAATTCCATAGATCTCCATGTGCCTTTCCGCAAGGCGCTTCTCCCATCTCCTCCGATCCTGATCCCTAGGCGGGTGGGGTTGCGCGGCGGCGCGGCGGATCATGGCATTTTCCCAGGCAAAGGAGGGCACATGTTGCGGCAGTGACTCCAGACGCCCGCGGATGAGAAGTGATGGAACTGCAGCAGCAGCTCCCTACCCGAGTTCCGCCGGAACGCACCGTTCACGGTTCATCAAGTGACCGGTTCCCAGCGCATCTGGAGTTTTCGCCGCCTTACAAGACGGAGTCCCATGCCCAATGACTTACACGCCGGCCTGCGCGGGGTGGGGGCCAACTTCCCACGGCTATTGGATCCACTCGACCCGGATCTTGAGTGTGCCGCCTGCTCCGGTTGCAGACCCGACATCCAGCAGGCCCTCATTGCTGGCCTGGGTGACACGGTATCCGTCCGTCGCGCAACGTCTGAGATTCCAGCACTCCCTCGAACAGAAGGAACCCTGGCAGCCGGCAATTCGCAAATGGGCCGCGTTGGCGCCATCCCGGCCCCTGTCATAGAGGGCTCAGCGCCAGGCGGACTTGAGCGTGCGCCGGGTGACCCGGACCCGCGCCAGGTCGCCGCCCTCGGCAGTCAGGGCCAGTGAGGGCGGGCCCTCCGGCAGGAAGCAAAAGGAGGCCGTGGCCAGACCCCCGTTCACAAAAAGTTCGATGGAGGTGCGGTCCACCAGCAGACGCCACCGCACGCTGCCGTCCCAAGGCGCCGGATCAGGTCCCCAAGGCGCCGGGAAGTCGCAGCGGAGTCCGGCGGTTCGCAAGGCGGGATGACACGGAAGGGTCCGGCCGAGGGCGGACATTGTCCCGTCCGCCGCATCCCATCGAAACCTCTGGCCGCGCACCTCCAGCGCGACGGCCTTGGCGGATCCGGGAAGGAACTCCACTTCCAGGTCGAGCAGTTCGCCGATCTCCCCGCCGAACCGGTGCGTGCCTGCCGGGAAGGGCCTCGCCAGATCCTCGCGCAAGACACTCGCAAACAAATGCTGAATCTCCGGCACGGGCCATTTCACGAGGCGAACCTCGTCCCCGTCTTTTTTCAGCGAGAGGTCCACGGGAAAGGACATCTGCTGGTTGAAGGGCATGTCCGGATACTGGCCGCCGCGCATCCAGCCGATCAGGACCACCCGCCGGTCGCGAAGGGCATCCCACGCCTGCGCGGCGTAGAAGTGCGTTCCGTAGTCACCGACCGTTCGCGGGGACTGCGCCGTAAAGTTGCGGCCGTCGAAGTCCCCGATCCAGTAGGCGCCATCCGCTCCCCAGAGGACCCATCGGGTGGTCGCGGGATTCCCGTCCACCGGCAGGGAAACCAATCCCGGGCATTCATAGAGTTCGCCCTGGAAGATTCCGGTGTGCGTCCACTGCTTCAGGTCGGAAGAAGTGAAGAACTGGCAGGTGTGCCGGACCGCAGGCTTGCCGTTGGCGTCTCGGCGCGACGGTTCGGGCACGCCGACGTAGAGCGGCAGGACCCAGCGTCGCGTCGGGGCGTGCCAGAAGACCTTGGGATCCCGATCGCCGTCCCCGACGGCGTTCAGAACCGGATTTCCCTCGTATTTCGTCCACGTGCGTCCGGCGTCATTCGAATAGGCCAGGCACTGGCTGAATCCCCTTCCCTTCGATTCCTCGCTCGTGCCGCCGGCCGCCGTGTAGATGGCGACCAACGCGGGTTCCTTGCCCGTCTGAAACCCGGCCGTGTTCTCCGAATCCACCACCACCGAGCCGCTGAACATCGTCCCCAAGCGGTCGGGCAGCAGGGCCGGATCGAGCGGCTTCCAACGCACCAGGTCGGTGCTGACAGCGTGGCCCCAGGTCATGTGACCCCATTCCCGGCCCTGGGGATTGTGCTGGAAGAACAGGTGATACTCGTCGCGGTAGCGGACGAGTCCATTGGGGTCGTTCAGCCAGTTCGAATGGGCGGTGAAGTGAAACTGCGGGCGCAACGGTTCATCGTGGTAGGGTATCGGAGGCGGCGGCTCCTGGACAAAGGGCGGCGTCGCCGCGTTGTCGCTGAGCACGAAGTGGTCGGCGTTGATGTGCCCCCAGCTCCCTGCGAAGGCGTCCACGATCTCGATGCGCGCGGCGCGGCCGAGGAATTCTCCGAGATCGAAGGTGGCCTGGTTGAGGAACTCGTCCTCGCGTCCGGTGGCCGAGCGCACCGGGCGCCCCTCGACGGTGACCGTCACGCAGGTCGCCCCCACCTCCTCGCCGCCGCCGATGAGGAAATTCAGATAACGCCGGCTGACCGTGAACTCCGGGGACACCAGGCGTCCGGTGGCGCCGTCCCGGCCATGGAAGGAGCTGGCGAATCCCTTGCCGCGGAAGCCCCCGACCGGGGCTTGGTCGGGAAGCATTCCCGTCGCCGGGGCGGACCCAAAGGCGGTGCCGGACACCGTCCATTCGCCGAAATCCGGTCCTTCGAAATCCGCGATCAGTACGTCCTCGGCCGCCGTCGCGCACCCCACAGCGAGCGCCGCCAATAGGGCCGCCGCCCCGCGCATTCCGCCCGGGCTCATGGCAGGGCGCGGAGCACCCATTCGATCCAGGGAAGATCGGATGGCGTGGTCACCTTGGGATTCGGCTCCGGACAGTCCACCAATTCCACCGGCTGGCCGATCAACTCGCAGGCGGCGGTATCGTCCGTGATTTGGCGTCCGGCCTGGCGGGTGGCTTCCAGCGCCCGGACAATGACATCGCGGGCGAAGCATTGCGGCGTCTGCACCGCCCACAATCGCGAGCGGTCCAGATGCCGGGCAATCCGGTGGCCGCCATCGGACTCCTTCAGAGTGTCCGTTACCCGCTGCGCCGCCACCGCGGCGCCGGTCCGGCGGGCGGCCTCCAGGCAGCGCTCGATCACCGCCGGCGGGGTGCAGGGCCGGGCGCCATCCTGAACGGCCACCCAACGCACGGCCGGATCCAGGGCCTGCACGCCGTTCCAGACGGAGTCCTGCCGCTCGGCGCCGCCGGCGACCAGCCGGAACGGCTTGCGAAATCCATGCGTTGCCGCCAGATCGGCAAAGGCGTCCTCCATGCCGGCGCGCACCACCAGAACCAGGGCATCCACGTCGGGACAGCCTTCAAACCGGCGCCATGCGTGCGCCACCACCGGGGCTCCGGCCACCGGGAGAAACAGTTTATCCACGTCGGGCCCCATCCGGGAGCCCCGCCCTGCCGCGACGATGACGGCGGCATTCATTCGGGCCCTGTTCGACGAGGCGGCCGGCTACTTCTTGTCGTCCGCCGCAGTGGAGTTGGTCTTAAGCGCGTCGGGCGGCGCATTGAGGTTCAATTGCGTCAGCACCCCGTCGGAAATGTCTGAATCGGTTCCGGCCAGGGTGTTGTACATCACCACCGGCGTCTGGTTGACCGTGGTCGCCGCCACGTCAATCACCAGGTTGAACCCGCCCGCCCGGGCCTTCTCGTCCACCACGCCACGGATATCGCGGAGCACGCTCTCCCGCATGCGCCCTTGCTGGTCGGCGAGGGCCTGGCGGGAGTTCTGATCAAAGGTCCGGATGCTGGCCTCCTGTTCGCGCAGATCCGTCTGCTTCTTCTCCAGATCCTTCTTCCGCTTCTCGCGCTCGTCGGCGGACAGCGCCGGATCCTGGGCGGACTCCAAAAGGGTGCGAAACTCCTCATTGGCCTTCTTGTAGTCTTCGATCAGCCCGTTGCGCGCCTTTTCGAAGTCGGCGGCGCGCTCCTTCAACTGGGAATCCGCCTGCTTGGTGCGCCAGTAGCCATCAAACACTTTTTTAAGATCCACGACGGCGATGCGGACCTGGCCCTGGGCCTGGACGGGAACGGAGACGGCGGCGAGGACGCCCACCAGGAGGGCGGCCGCACAAACGATGCGTTTCATACGGATAGGAATGGTCAACGGGATACTCTTCTAGAAATCACGCGTATAGCCAACGCCGAACTGGAACTGGCCGTTGCTATCATTGTAGCGGTCGGACTTGATGGGAATGCCGTAATCCAGCCGGAGAGGCCCGATGGGCAGGTTCAGGCGGAGACCGACACCCCAATTGGAATTGTAGAAGCCGGTGGTCGAGCCGTCGGCGTACTCCTGAGGTTCGAAGCTGTAGGCGCCGGGATAGACCATGCCGGCGTCCAGGAAGAGGGCGAAGCGCACCCGCGGCACCACGGGAATGCTGTATTCGGCCGAGGCAAACCAGTACGTGCCGCCGCCGATGGGTTCCTCGGTGAGCGGATCCACCGGGCCGACCTCGCGGAACTTGAAACCGCGCAGGGAATAGAGTCCGCCGAGATACCAGCGGTTGTTCACCGGCACCACGCCCGCGTCGCCGCGGTCCCCGCTGCCGAAGGACTCCACCACGCCGATGTTCCCCACCAGCTCGAGCACGTGTTCCTTGAAGAAATCGTACGTGCTGCTGGCCGGGGAGAACAGGCGGGCCGGCGTCCAGTACTGGGAAGCCTTGATCTCGAGCTGGTAGAAATTCGCCTGCGCGCCGAGGGGACCGCCCGCCAGCATGGGTTCGAACTGGATCACGTGGCCCCGGGTGGGCAACTGGATGTTGTTCCGGGTGTCGTGGGTGAGCCCCCAGCTCAGGCTGGAGATCAGGGTGTCGCCCTGCTGGTTGAGCAGCACCGGCTGCGGGCCCGCGACCGAGTTGGTCGAGACCACCGACACCTGACCGTTGTTGGTCATGTAGGTGTAGGACTCGATGGTCGGCGGATACTGGTCCAGATAACCCTGGTCGAAGGTGATGCCGACCTCCTGCAGGGTGTAGGTGGTGCTGAGCGTGAGGTTGAACGGCAGTTGCTTGGTGAGGCCGAGGTTGCCGCCGATGATCGTGGTGTCGTAGGTCTGCGAGAGGTACTGGAGGTCGCGGTAGTACACCTCGGTGTCGAGCCGGAGCCGCCGTCCGAGAAACCACGGCTCGGTGAAGCCCAGGATGTAATCCTGGCGCTGTGTGCCGATCTGCGCGCGCGCGCGGGCCTTCTGTCCGCCGCCGGTGAAGGTGGGCGGATTGAAGAGGTCGAAGTTGCCCTGGGAGACCTCCACGTACCCGACCAGCTTGTCCACCGAACTGAACCCGGCGCCCAAGGCGACGTTGCCGGTATTCTTCTCCTCGACCGCCACCACGAGGTTGCGCTGATAGGGCTCTTCGGTGGGCACGGGCTTGGCCTCCACCTTCTCGAAGTAGTTCATCTGCTGCAGGCGCTGCTCGCTGATCTTCACGCGCACCATGTCGAAGGTCTCGCCCGGAGACACCGCCAGCTCCCGCCGGATCACCTGGTCCTTCGTCTTGGTGTTTCCCTTGATCTCGATCTTCTCGATGGTGGACTTCTCGCCCTCGCCCAGGATGCGCCGCTCGTCCCGCATCATGTACTTCAGGTCAATGGTACCATCCACGACATTGGCGATCTTCTGCACGTCCACCCGCACATCGAGATAGCCCAGGGATTCGTAGAAGTTCTGGATGCCCTTCACGTCGGCCTCGAGGTTCTGCGGGGTGAAGATCTTCCCCGGGGTCAGCCGCTGGGGGGTCAGCACGCCGCGGTCGTTGCGCAGGTTGGCAGTGATCTCCGCCTCGGTGAACCGCTTGTTCCCCTCGAAGGACACTTTGCCGACCTTGTACTGGGTGCCCTCCGCGACATCAATGGTCACGACCATCCGGTTGGTTTTCGGGCGGTCGAACTCGACGTCCTTGATCTCGAAATCCACGTAGCCGCTCTCGGCGTAGAAGTCCCGGAGCCGGTCCCGGTCGTCAGCGAACTGCTCCTCGGTGAATTTGCCGCTGCCGGTGAGCCAGGAGATCCAGTTCCAGCGCCGGGTCTTGATGACCTTGCGGAGCTTCTTCTGGGTGAAGGCCGCGTTGCCTTCGAAATACACCTTCTCGATCTTGATCTTGGGCGCCTCGACGATTTCAAAGGTCACGGTGCCACGCCCGAGCGCCGGGTTGATGAACGGCTTGGCATCCACCGTGGTGTTCTGCATGCCCGCCTTCTCGTACATTTCCCGGATCGCCTGGGCGTCCATGAACAGCTTGCGCTCGTCCATCGGCTCGCCGGCCTTGGAGGTCGTCTTCTTGCGGAGCCGGTTCACGCTGAACCGCTTGTTCCCCGAGTAGCGCACCTCGGTGAGGATGGGCTTGCTCTGGACCACATAGATGAGGCCCAGCGCGCCGTCGGACAGGCGCCGTTGGTTGACCCGGATGTTGTAAAAAAAGCCGGTGGCATACAGCGACTCCACGTCGCGTTCGGTGGCGAGCTGATTGAAGGGATCCCCCACCTTGATCCGGATGTTGGCCCGGATGAGATCTTCGCTGACGGTCGCCGGCCCGACGAACTCGATGTCAATCGCCCCCACGTCCGGCACCGGCGTCGCGGCCGGCGCCTGGGCCCAGGCAGCGCCGGGGAGCGCCGCCAGCCAGAGGCTGAAGAGGCAGAAGATCGCGAGCTGGCGGCCCCAGGCGGCCCGCCAGCATCCGCCGGTCCGCGCCAGCCCGTTCGGCCAAATGATTCCGCGCAAGTCCATCCAGAATTCAGTCAGAAAGCTCGCGGATGAGACCCCAAGGAAGCCTTGGGGTGCAATCTTCAATCCGCAGTCAGCCCACGTCCTCATCCGCGATCTTCGACTTCGACTCGTAGCGCGTGATGCCCTTGAGGAAGGTCAGTTCCACGTCGCCCGTCGGGCCGTTGCGCTGCTTGGCGATCAGGAGGTTCACCTGGATGCCGTTCAGGCCGTCATCCGGGGGATCCACCCGCTCCTTCTCCCTGTCCTCTTCGTCATCCGCGCTGGGTCGGTAGAGCAGACCCACGACGTCCGCATCCTGTTCAATCGAGCCCGATTCGCGCAGGTCCGACAGGCGAGGCTTGCGGCTCTTGTCCTTCTCCAGCTCGCGGTTGAGCTGCGACAGAACGATGACTGGCACCTTGAGCTCCTTGGCCAGGGCCTTTACGCCGCTGGAAATGTCGGCGATCTCCTGCTGGCGGTTGTCCTGCGCCTTGCGGGAGGTGGAGTGGAGGAGCTGGAGGTAATCAATGACGAAGAGCCGGATGCCGTGCTGCTGCCACATGCGGCGCGCCCGGGCGCGCAACTGGAGGATCGAAAGGCCCGGGGTGTCGTCAATGATGAGCGGCGCCTTGGCCATCTTGGCGGCCGCGGCGGTGATCCGGGGGAAATCGCGCTCGCGCAGAAACCCCTCCCGCACCGCCCGGCTGTTGACCCGCGCCAGCGAGCACAGCATGCGCACGATCAGGGATTCGGCCGTCATCTCCAGGCTGAACACCCCCACCGGCAGCCGCTCGTTCACCGCCACATGCTCCGCGATGTTCATGGCCAGGGAGGTCTTGCCCATGCTGGGACGCCCCGCGATGACGATCATTTCGCCCCCGTGCAGGCCGTGGGTCATCTTGTCCAGGTCGGCAAAGCCCGACGCCACGCCGCTCAACTGGCCCTGTTTGCTGTGATAGTCCTGGATGATGGTGATCGCGCTGGTCACCAGGTCCTTGATGTTCTTCGACGCCCCCTCCTCCCGCTCCTCGCTGATCCGCAGGATGTCCCGCTCCACCTCGTCCAGCAGTTGGTCCACCTCGCCCTCGTGCTCGTGGACCCGCCCGATGACGCCGCTGCAGGCCTGGAGCATGCGCCGGAGCAGATGCTTCTCGCGGACGATGCCCAGATAGTACTCGAGATTCGCCGCGCTGGGCACGGCGTCCATGAGCCCGCTGACATAGAGCAGCCCGCCGACGGCCTCGAGCTGCTGCTGGTCCTTGAGCCGCTGCTGGACGGTGATGAGATCCACCGGTTGGCGGGTGTCGTACATGCTCACCAAGTGCTCGTAGAGCGACCGGTGCCGCAGGTCGTAGAAGCACTCGCCCCCGGCTTTCAGCTTTTCGAGGCATTTGCCGATCGCGTCCAACGGATCCAGCAGCATGCATCCGAGGATGCCCTGCTCCGCCTCGATCGCGTGGGGCGGCAGGCGGTCGAGCGCGCCGGGCGGCGGCGCCGTCGGGCGCGCTCGCCGGGCCTTTTTGAAATCCGGATTGGGCGCGCCGCCGGCGCTGTCGGGAAGGTCCTGCACCGGGTCACTCTCGCGAGCCCCGCCCGCGGGCTCAAGCGGCCGATGATCCTGATTATTCGCCAGCCATTCGCACATTATCCACAGAGCCCCCCACCGCGTCGCCTCCGATCCCGCCCTCCGTTTTCCCCGCGCGGAACCCGGACTTGTGAAGTGGGTCGCGGAGGGAAGCCCCGGCGGAGGAGCATTTCGAAGGTAGAACACGCGCCACAGAAAGCGCATTAAGGGCGAACCGGCGCTCCGAAGAAAATGCCGGTGTGCTGGGCTTGCAAGTGACGCGTAGGGCGAGACCGGTCGGTGTGCCTGGGCGTTCGGCCTTGCTGCGCGTAGGGTTCTGGTCACTCTCGGAACCAGCATCGTTTATGTCACGAGTCTCGCTGCAACAATACGCTGGGGTGCTGCTTGCCACCATTGCGACGGTGGTATCGCAGGCTGCCGAAATGAAACCGAACATCGTCCACATTGTGGCTGACGATCTCGGCTGGAAGGACGTCGGTTTCAACGGTTGCACCGACATCAAGACGCCGAACCTGGACGCGCTCGCCGCCGCTGGCGCGCGGTTCACCCAATTCTACGTGCAGCCCATGTGCACGCCCACACGCGCCGCGCTGATGACCGGCCGCTATCCGTTCCGCTACGGCCTTCAGACCGCGGTCATTCCCGGCACGGCCGGTTACGGCCTCGACACCAGCGAGTGGCTCCTGCCGCAATGCCTCAAAGAGGCCGGCTATCGCACGGCAATCATCGGCAAATGGCATCTCGGTCACGCCGACCTGAAGTACTGGCCAAGGCAGCGAGGCTTCGACTACGCCTACGGCGCAACCATTGGGGAGCTGGATTACTACACCCACGGCGACGCCGGCGTGCTCGACTGGTTCCGCGACAACAAGCCCGTCCGGGAGGAAGGATACACCACCACGCTCCTTGGGGATGACGCGGTCGAATACATCGGCCGGCAGAGCGGGGACCAGCCGTTCTATCTGTACCTCGCCTTCAACGCTCCTCACACGCCTTACATGGCACCGAAGGAAGTCATAGCCCGATACGCGCAGGTCACCGATCCCACCCGTAGGACCTACTGCGCCATGGTCGAAATCCTCGATGAGAACGTGGGCAAGGTCGTCGCCGCGCTCGAAAGGAAGGGCCTGCGCGGCAACACGCTCGTCCTATTCCACAGCGACAATGGTGGAACGCGAGACGCGATGTTTGCTGGCCAGATGGCCGACGTGTCCCAGATCAGGATTCCGTGCGACAATGGCCCCTACCGCGGCGGCAAGGGCCAGCTCTTCGAGGGCGGCTGCCGCGTGGCCGCCTTCGCCAACTGGCCGGGCCACATCCGGCCCCAGACCGTGAATGGCGTCATCCACGCCGTGGACATCTATCCCACGCTGGCCGGACTCGCCGGTGCTTCCATTGCCCGGTGTCAGCCGCTCGACGGCGTCAACCTCTGGGACACCATCGCCGAAGGCAAACCCTCGCCGCGCACCGAAGTCATCTACAACATCGAACCCTTCCGCGGAGCGATTCGTCAGGGCGACTGGAAATTCATCTGGCGCACGCTGGTTCCCGCCAGCTTCGACCTCTACAATCTCGCCGAAGACCCCTACGAAAGGAACAACGTCGCCGCCGCGCATCCCGACAGGGTCGCCGCCATGCAGGATCGGATCAACGCGCTGGGCAGGGAATGCGCCAAGCCGCTCTTTCTGCAATACGTCGCCGCGGTGGGCCTGAAGCACGACACGCCTGTCATCGCTTCGGAAGAAGGCCAGCCCCAGGCGCTCATCGGCGGTGGCCACTCAATCACTGACGAGGGATTCGGAAGCCCGGACAAACCGTAAAACAAGAGGAATTCCGACCGTCCACCCCTGCGCGCCGACGGCCGAGTGTCGGGCCATCCAGCGCCACCCCGATGCCCTCACTGACTTCGATGTGGACTTTGAACCCAGCGCCGAGGTTCGGCTGGTCTGGGCTTTGATCGGCGCGATCCCCAACGTTTGTCCACGAGCGCAGCGGGTCTGAAATGGGTCGCGGATGGAACGCGACTCTACCCAGGTCCGTGGTAGGGACGGGCTCCGGCATATCCGCAACGTCACGGCTCCGCGGGCCTCGCGATGAGCTGTCGGGCCTGGTCCGCCAGGGCGGGATCCGCCTCGGCGATTCCGTTCGCGAAGGCTTGGGCGATCTGAACGTCCAGGTCCGCCAGTTTCTTCGTCACGGTCAAAATCTCGTCGCGGGTGCGCCAGGTGTGGTGCATCCGCTGGTCCGAGATCAGCCGTTCCACCCGGGGATCTCTTTCGGAGGCCGGCCGGGAATCGAAGGCGGACTCTGCGAAGATCGCCCCATGAAGCATGACGTCCGCCGGCACCCGTTCGACCTGCGCCTGCGGATCAAGCCTGTGGATCGCCTCGACGACCTGATCACGGCTGTTTTCATCCATGCCGGTCAGCGCGGCGATCATGGCGGGGATGGCTTCGGGCGATTGGATGCCCGTGTCCCCCAGGGCGGTCGCCGCCTTCAGCGCCGTCGCCGGGTCGCCCAAAGCCCGGATGAGATCGTCGTGCGTCGCGAATCCCTGGGAGATATCCTCGCGGGCCTGCCGGGTTTCCGCGTCGCGGGTCATGGCCTGGTCCAGCTCGGGAATTTGCGCGCGCAGTTCGGGTTGAATCTGGCCGATGGCCAGCCACGCCGCGTCGCGCTGGTAGGACTCCTGGCTCGTGCGAGCGACTTCGAGCAAATCCGGAATCAGCGGCTTGGCCGCAGCTCCCGCGGCGGAGGCGCGTTCGATGGCGATGCCCACAACCGCGTTACGACCATCCGCCGAAGAGTAATTCAACCCCTCGCGTAGCCCGCTTCGGATGGATTCGATCACCCGGGGATCATCGCTGTAAGATGTCTGCAGCAACGCGCTCGCAGCGCTGAACCGGACGGCGGGATCCGCCGTTTCTTCGAACACCCGCACCAAGTCCGGAAGATGCGCGGCCGCGGCTTCCGGATCCTGGAGGAAAACCTCGCGAATCGCGTCGGGAAGTGGACTCCACGGCGCCGGAGAGGGGTTCCCGCCAGCCATATCCTCCAGCAACCGGATGAGTGCCGGAAGATCCGACGGCTCCAATCCCAATTTGCGGAGGGTCCAGATCGCTCCCGCATTGTTCCGGACGTCCTGCCGGGCTGTTTCCAAGAGAAACGATGTCAACCCCGGCACATTCTTGTCCAAGCCCCTCATGGCGAGAAGCGCTCGCGTCTGCACCAACCCGCGTGGTCTTCCTGCCAAACTCGGATCGAGGAATGCTTCCTTCAACGTGGCAAACAACTCGTTTTGCCGCTGGCCGAAGGTGGCCATCGCCTCCAATGCGTCGGGACCGAGTTCAATCGAGCCGCTCTTGGGCAGTGGAGCCGCCAAAGCTGTTCTCAATCGTTGGCGGGCAGCCTCCAGTTCCGAAGGGGTGGGTTCCGCAGTCACCCGCGGCGACGGCAACAGACGCGATGCGGTGGACGCAGGTGGCGGCTCGGCAGGCTTCGCCAAGGCCAGTGACGGATCGGCTTCTCCGTCCGGCGCGCTTTGGGTCCGCCCGCTTCGCAGGGCAACGGTCGAAAGGACCGCCACCAGGCCGGCCGCGAGGATGAGCGCTGTCAATTTGGTGCCATTCATAAGTCCGAGGAGTCCGTGGATCAGCAGTGGAATGGAAGTCGTGGTGCCCCCCGCACCCATGGCCGTGGTGGCCACATGCGCTGCGAAGGCCGCCGAAGCCGGCGCCACGCCCTGCTCCGTCATGGCCGCGGCCAGGGCCGCGGGCGAACAGGTGATGCCGCGACGGATCAGCAACGTCCTCAACTGGTCCAGCGCGCGGCGGATCCGCATCTTGGCGGCGGCTTCGCTGGTGCCGAGCGCGGCACCGACGTCGCGGAGCGGTTTGCGAAGGAAATAACGCAGCACGATGGCGTTGCGGTCCGATTGGGGGAGTTCCTGCAGCGCCTCGTCGAGAGCGGGGACGATGGGGGTGGGGTCGGGGTCCGGCATGGGAGGGTCCTCGGAGACGAAGGCGCCGGCTTCCGCCTCCCAGTGACGGCGGCGCTGCTCCGTCCGGGCGGTTCGAGCGGCGATCTGCCACGCGGTGCGGTGCAGCCATCCGGCCAGCGACGGATGCCCGGCCAGGGACCGCGCCTTGCGGGCCAGGAGGACGAACACCGACTGGGTGACTTCCTGGGCGAGCGAAGGGTCCGCCAAGTGGCGGCTGGCGACGGAATGGACCAGGCCCACATAGCGGTTCACCAGTTCCGTGAACGCCGCCTCGGATCTCTCGAGCGCATAGGCCTGCAACAACTCCCCGTCATTCATCGCCATCATGCTATCCCCGGCCGGCAGTGAAAGTAACGGGACCGTGGACGAGAGGGGCCTTCGCTGGTGAAGTGACCGCATGAGACGCGCATCGCTGGCGGTGAGATTGGGGTGGATCCTGTGGGTGGCGGTGTTTTCCGCAGCGCATTGCGGATGGGCGGCGGAGGAATCGTCACTGGATGCCAAACTCCCGGTCCGCGGCTTCTGCATTGCCGCGCCTTCGGGAAATCGCGTCGGCGACTTCACCCGGTTCATTGAGGAGGAACTGGCGCCGCGCTCGGTCAACACGCTGATCCTCCGAGTGGACTACGGATTCCAGTTTACCAGCCGCCCGGAGATGGCCGATCCCAACGGGCTTTCCAAGGAGCAGGCGCAGCAGATCGCCGCCGCCTGCCGCAAACACGGGATTCGCATCATTCCCCTGGTCAACCTCCTGGGCCACCAGTCCTGGCAGTCCCACTGCGGAACGCTGCTGCGGGTGCATCCCGAGTTCGACGAGACGCCGCTGGTGACGTTTCCCGAAAAGTATGCGTGGCCCAATCCCGACCGGCTCTACTGCAAGAGCTATTGCCCGCGGCATCCGCAGGTTCACGAGGTGGTGTTTCCGCTGGTGGACGAGGTCTGCGACGCCTTTGAGAGCGACGCTTTCCACGCCGGACTCGACGAGGTGTTCTACCTTGGAGAGGACCAGTGCCCGCGCTGCCGGGGGCGCAACAAGGCGGAGCTCTTTGCGGACGAAGTCCGGGCCATCCGCGACCACCTGGAGGCGTCCAAGCGCCAACTGTGGCTCTGGGGCGACCGGTTGCTGGACGGTAAGCTCACCGGTCTGGGCGAATGGGAGGCGAGCCTCAACGACACTCAGGCCGCGGTGGACCTGATTCCCAAGGACGTGGTCATCTGCGACTGGCATTACGAGCGCGCCGACCCGACGCCGGTGTATTTCGCCATGAAGGGGCTCGATGTGGTGAGCTGTTCCTGGAGGAATCCGGACGCCGCCGCCGCGCAGGTGCGGGACATGGTGCGATTCCGGGAGGTATCCACGCCGCAGATGCGATCCCACCTTCGGGGTGTGGCGCAGACCATCTGGTCGGGCTCCGGAGGATTCCTCAACCAATTTCATAGCCGCACCAATGCGTCCGCCGCGTCCGGGTCTGGTTCCGGCAAGACGGAGTCCGCGTGTTTTGTGCGGATGTTCGAGGAAGTGGCGCGGTTCAAATAGTCTGCCGGTCCCGACCGCCATCCTTCTCCGCGGCCATTGCGACCTTGGCGTGAGGCCCCTTCCCGGCCGTCCCGGGTGTCACTGCACCGCCTTCAGGCAATCGTGGTGGCGCCACCAGTACCAGAAGCCCACACCGGCGAGGGCGCCCCCGAGATGCGCGGTGGCGGCTACCTGCCCGACACCCTTCCACTGGAACCACAGAAGGAGCAACTGAAGCCCCAGCCAAAACGCCAGGGCGCCCCAGGCAGGAATCTGGATCCAGCGAAAATCGAAGGAGAAGCGGAACAGAAACCCAAGGCGTGCCTGGGGAAACCGGAGGGCATAGAATAGAAGGATGCCGGATATCCCTCCGCTGGCGCCGATGGCGGGAACGTCGGAACCCGGGTCGAACAGCAGGTGAACCAGGTCCCCCGCAATGGCTGATCCCAGGATCAGCGCGCCAAAGCGCCAGCGGCCGATGTAGTCCTCCACGTTGTCCCCGAAGATCAGCAGAAAGTAGAGGTTCCCAACCAGATGCCAGATCCCTCCGTGCAGGAAGAACGACGTGAGGAGCGTGAGGCCGCCCCAGCGGAAGGCTTCCGCGGGAATGAATCCCCACCGCCCCACCACAGCGTCCAGGTGGGTGAACGCGGCCACGCTCACCCCAAGGATCGCGAACGCCAGTCCCCAGGTGACCCACGGATACCGCCGGAGCGGTTGGGTCTCGGATTCCAAGGGAAATCCGAAAATGGCGGGCACCCACATCCAGGAATCCTCCGGCAGGGATTCGGTCGGACGAGCTTTGTGGAGTTCCTCAAGGCGGTGCCGCGCCATCGCCTCCAACCCCCGAAGGTGAAGCTCATGTTCAGACTCCACGGCGCCTGCCGGCACCGTTTCAAACTCCTGGGTGTCAAACCACACCACACCGCAGGGCTTGCAGGCGTCGAGCTCCAGCAAGGGTTCCCGCGAATAAAAGGCCTGCATCCGGCGACTGCAAAACGGACAGGGCCGCCCGCCTTCCTGCGAATCCCGGTTGATCTGGCGGAGAAGTCCGGTGGCATACGCGTCGCCGGTTACCCGGCGAACCTGCGGAATCGTCACCGCGCGGCCGTGGCAACCCGGGCACAGGTAGAACAATCCCTCCCGTTGCCGCTGTGTGCTCAGGGAGGCCTGACAATTGGGGCAGTGGGGCATCTTCGATCGGTGGCCGTCCGAGGTATAGGGTCACACCCGCTCTGCCCATTCCACCTCGTTGAACCCCGTCCACGCATTGTCCTTGGCCAGCACGAAAGGCCGCTTCACCAGGTTTCCGTTGCCGGCGAGCAGGGCGAGGGCGTCGTCGGTGGACATGCCGGGAAGCTTCCGCGCCAATCCGAGGGCCTTGTAGTCCTGGCCGGAGGTGTTGAAGAGGCGGCGCAGGTCGCCGTCGTAGGCCGCCAGCATCCGGCGCAATTCCGCCCGGGTCGGCGGGTGTTCGCGAATGGGAATGACCTCGTGGGCCACGTGGTGTTCCCGCAAAAACTTGAGCGCTCGGCGGCAGGTGTCGCAGCCGGCGTAGGCGTAAACCTTGAGCATGCGCGACGATGCGCAACGCGGGCGCAATGAGCGAGCTTCGGAACCATCAAACTGCCCGCCCAATGCGGCTGTCCCCGCCACAGGCCATTGCCGACTGTGGGGAGGCTGATTGGACTCCGCTCACGGATAGCCCGCCGCTTTGCCTTCAACCGTCAACCGCTGTCTGTTGCTGAATTTGCGGGCGCAGTGGTCAAGGAGCCGACAGGCGGAACCACCGGCTGTCCTCGGCCCCTTCCAGGGTCATGGCGCTTTGGCCCAGCTCACGGACCGGGGCCTCCGGGAGGTCGGTCCATTCCCCGCCGGACACACCGCGGGCGGACTGGAGCACTCGGTTGGTCGGAAAGGCGGACCAGACGATGCGAAACCGTCCGTCCGGGATCTGCCGGATGCTTAGGGTGGAAGCAGGGACTGTCATGCGATCCACAAGCCAGGTATAGTCGTGGCGCTGGTTGGCGGGAATCGAAGCGCGGGGGATCGAGTTAAACCGAACCGGGTAGCGAGTGCTCGGCTCGGCCCAAACGTGAATCTCCGCGCTGCCATCGGCGAAGGCCACCCCGCCACCGCCCTCATGATGAGACCCGGGAAGGTCGGTCCACTGGGTGGTGACCGGGGGCGGGTTGATGAACATACCGTCGTTGATGCTGTCAGGATGCTCGTCAATGAAGGTCAACGTATGGCTGGGATTTGGGATGGAGGAGCTCAGAAGGAACTGCCGATAGCCGGGAGCCCGAAGGTTTTCACCCCGCTGGGTAAGATCGCTCTTTAACGTGCTGGCCAAGCCCATGAAGCCGTTCAGCGAATAACTTCGGACCCGCCGGGCCCAGCCGGCCCGGCTTTGCCCGGCGGCCAGGAAAGTGTCCGCAGGACACTTGAATGCGGCGGCGTTGTTGTCGGTATAGGCATACAACGTCCCTGCCTGAAGGTGGCTCGCATTGGTGTTCGAGGGATTCACAGTCCAATCGAGAACGTTATGAGCCCATGTCCGAAAGGTACGGTCGTTGACCGTCGCCAGGGTCTCCACCAATCCAAAATTGTGAACGATTCGCCCCTGATGATCCTCGGAGTAGAGACTCCACGCCCGGCCAAGGGCTCGCAAATGATCCACACAGCTCGCCACTTGTTGGATCGTTCCGGCCCGGAGCACCAGCGGCATCACGCAGAGTGACAGCAAGGAGCCGGTGGCCATCATGGCCAGGGCATCGGCCCGCGAGAAGCCGGCGGCGCTCCTGGGGGATCGCCGTGAAGCGAAAATCGCTGTCTTCATGGGTCAGTTGAGACTGTTCGCCGGCATCCCCGAAAAGTAAAGGATGTTTGGGATAACACCCAGCGCAGGACGCAGCTCAATTGCCTGAATGAAGCGGGGAAATCTAGCCTCCCACTGCGGACGACTTACGGGTGAGTTTCGATGCGCATGCCGGAGGCTCGCGCCGGCATAAAAGGAGGGCTGGCTACTTGCGCAGAGCCGGATTCTTTCGTTGCGTCCGGCCGCTGACCCGCCGGACTCGAAGGCCGCAGGTCACACCCCGCTTTGAATGCGTTCGTCTTCAAATGGCCAAAGGCAAATTCCAGGGGGATGCCCGCATGATCGGTGTCCTCCGGCGGATACACCCAATGCTTTTCCGCCACCTCGATGTGGCAGCAATACACGGGACGCCCCTTCCCGCCCTGCGGAATGTGTCCCCAGCCAAGCTCCCCCGCCCGGTCCGGAACCGCGTCAAATCCCGTTTTCACCGGCTCCTGCTCCCGTCGCAGGTCAATGCCCAGATGATCCACATGCGGACGCGGGCGGCGGTTCTCCGGCGTCTCCGCCAGGTTATCCTGGGCCACCGGGATGGACGAAAAGATCGCGTTCACGCCGTCCGGGAAACGATACTTCACATAGCCGCGTTGGCCGTGGTCGAATACGCCTCCGCGTTCCCGAAACGCCGCGACCGGCAGATCGTCCGTGTCGTCCACGCGGATGTGGATGTGGATGGAATCCGCCAATGCCATCGCCGGGGCAAACTCAAAGCAGGGTTCAAACAAGCTTTCCACGATCCGGGCTTCCCCGGCGGAAATCAGGCCCGTGTCACGGAACCAGGCCAGCGTGGCCGCGATGGATTCGGTCTTCTTCATAAGCCATTGAGGGAGGTTGCAAAACTTGGTTTGTCAGCCGCCAGCGCACGGGACTAGGCTCATGCGGCGCGATGCATATGTCCAAGCTCGAATTCGACCTCCATTCGACCGGCCTGGCCTCGGCGTGTTTGCCTTCCGTGGGTGATCCCAAGCCTTTGGCGGTCTATGAGGCCGGGCCTCTCCGCAAACTGGCGGTCCTGGGCGGTTCCTACGGCAACGTGCCTTCGCTGACCGCCTGCATCGAACACGCCCGCCGCGCCGGTTGCGACGGCCTGGCCTTCATCGGCGATGCCACCGGTTGTTGCGGACACAGTGACGAAACCCTGCAGCTCATCCGCGAGCACTTCTCCTTCCTCGTGGCCGGCAATTACGAGCAGAAGGCCGCGGCCTGTCAGGAGGACTGCGGCTGCAATTACTCCGACGCCGAGGACAATCACTACGGCGGCATCGCGCATCAGTGGGCCATGCGTTCCCTCAGCGACGACCACCGTGCCTGGCTCGGCACGTGGCCGGATTTGGCCCTGCTGCGCACCCGCTCCGGCAACGTGCTGCTCTGTCATGGCAGCCCGGCCCAAACCAATGAATTCCTCTACGAATCCCAACTCGACGATGCGCGGCTCGAAGCGTGGCTCGACCAGTTCGGCGCCGTCGGCTTTATCTGCGGGCACTCCGGCTTCCCCTGGATCCGCAGGCTTTCGAAAGGAAGGTTTGCCGTGAATTGCGGTGTCTGCGGCAAGCCCGACCACGATCACGACGCCGCGGTCCACTACGCCACCGTCGCGTTGCAGGATGGGCTGGTCGGTGCGCTCAACATCGAACGGGTCGAATACGATCACCTCGCCTGGGCCGACCAGTTGGACCGGGAGGGCGTGGACGACGTCTTTACCATCCCGCTCCGCAACGGCGTCTGGACCTGCGGCATCATGAGCATGCCCTCCGTGGAGCGCGTATTGCGTCCACGGCCCGTGGGATGGCTCAGCGCCATTTCCATTTCCTCCTCCTGAAGCGATTCTTTCCTGATCCCGCCTCGATCTCCGCACCGTCATGCCGATGACTCTCGCCATCATCGGGGCCGGCCCCATCGGTCTCGAAGCCGCTCTCGCCGCCCGCCAGCGAGGCTATCGCATCCAGGTGTATGAGCGCGGGGACGTCGCCGAGTCCGTCCGGCGCTGGGGACACATCAGGATGTTCTCACCCTTTGCCATGAACGCCTCCGAAGCCGGCGTCTCCCTGCTGCGGCAAACCGGCCGGCAACTTCCCCCGTCCGACGCCCTGCTCACCGGCTCGGATTACGCGGACGCTTATCTGGCGCCCCTGGCGGAGCAATTCGAAGAAATCCAAATCCGCACCCGGGTCAAAGCCCTGGCGCGCGAAGGCGCTGGCAAACGCGACAAGATCGGCGAACCCAGCCGCGCCGACACTCCGTTCCGGCTGCTCGTCGAGCGTGAAGGTGTCGAGCGCTATGACTCCGCCGATCTGATATTCGATTGCAGCGGCACCTTCCTGAATCCCAATCCGCTGGGCGATGCCGGCCTTCCCGCCTTGGGAGAGACTGCCCTGCAGGCCGCCATCGGCTATGGCCCCTCAGCCGCCGGCGACCTGGATGCCCTGGCCGGGAAACGGGTGCTCGTGGCGGGTGGCGGCCATTCCGCCGCCAATGCCATTGTCGCTCTGGCGGATCTCCGGCGGCGCCATCCCCAAACCGCCGTCACCTGGGTGGTCAAAAAACCGGGCAAGGAACCCTTGCGGCGGGTGCCCCGGGATCCGCTGGCGGAGCGGGACCGCATCGTCGCCGCCGCCAACGCCGCCGCTGCGTCCCGCGCGTTGACCTTGCGGGACGGCGCGACCCTTCATTCCCTCGCTTCGACGGATCAAGGCATCGAAGTGACTTTGAATCCGTCGGTTCCAGGCAGGCCGCTGATCGCTGATCGCATCCTCGGACTCACCGGGTTCCGTCCGGACACCACCCTGTCCCGAGAACTGCATGTCCAAAACTGCTGGGCCACCGAGGGCACCTATCCCCTGGCGGCTTCCTTGCTGGGGGAGACCGGGGGAGACTGTCTGGCCGTGGCCGGTGTTGGCGCGGAGACCCTGCGCCATCCCGAGCCCGGCTACTTTGTCCTCGGAATGAAAAGCTACGGCCGCACTCCGGATTTTCTCATTCGCACCGGCCTGGAGCAGATCGCTTCTTTGTTGGACTGGGTCCGGGCCAATGGCTTTCCGCCCCATTGAAGCTGCAGGGTCTGTGAGGGATAGACCCTTTGGAGCTTTGCGCGCTCCTACTGCGCGAAGGCTCGACGCGGATCGGCAGGCTGGGGAGAGATCGCGGAGAACGGGACGGCGGTGCGGTCCTTCGCCATCGCGTCGCGATGGTGACCGACGATTTGGTTCACGATTCGGCCCCAGTCGAGCCCTTCGGCAGTTCGACGCGCGGCGGCGCCCCAGGCCAAGGGCTTCCCCTACACCCTTCCCGATTTGTTCGGATCCGCGGGAGATGCCGCGCCGTACCGGCGATTTCACCGGACCGTCACGCCTTCCAGAGCTGCCCCGGACGCGTCGGAATGCCTGCGATGGCATTGCGGGTGTCCACGATCAACGGCGCCCAGGACGCCAGCTCGGAATAGTTCACTCCCGGATGCGCCGTGCTGACGACGACGGCGTCCATGGACCGGATCTCCGCCTCGGACCAGGCCACTGACCGGGTACCGGCCCAATGCGTGTGCTCGCGGTTGGGACGGATCACCGGCACGTAGGGATCGTGGTAATACACGACCGCGCCGCGTTCCTTGAGCAGGTCCATGAGATGATAGCTCGGCGACTCCCGGTCATCATCCACGCCCGCCTTGTAGGCCAGTCCCAGCACCAGGATGCGCGAGCCCTTCAGCGGCCGCCCGCGATCGTTCAAGGCCTCCGCCACCCGGCCCACGACATAGGCGGGCATGGCCGTGTTGATTTCCCCGGCCAGCTCGATGAACCGCGTGGTCTGTCCAAACTCGCGCGCCTTCCAGGCGAGGTAGAAGGGATCAATGGGCACGCAGTGTCCGCCGAGCCCGGGGCCCGGAAAGAACGGCATGTATCCAAAGGGCTTGGTGCGTGCCGCCTCGATGACTTCCCAGACGTCAATGCCCATGGCCGAGAAGATCACCTTCAGTTCGTTGACCAGGGCGATGTTGACCCCGCGAAAGATGTTCTCGGTCAGCTTTGCCGCCTCAGCCACGCGGCAGGAGGACACCGGCACCACCGTGCGGACTGCCCGCGAATACAGGGCGCAGGCCCGGTCGCGGCACGCCGGGGTGAGACCGCCGACCAGCTTGGGAATCTCCGCGACGCGGCTCCGGGGATTGCCCGGGTCCTCCCGTTCGGGGGAATAGGCGATGTGAAACTCCCGGCCGGCCTGGAGCCCCGACCCGGCCTCAAGCACGGCGCGCAGCTCGCCGTCCGTGGTGCCGGGGTAGGTCGTGGACTCCAGCACCACCAGCATTCCCGGGGCGAGATGCGGCGCGATGGAGCGTCCAGTGTTCAGCACATGCGAGAGATCGGGCTCGCGATTCCGGGTCAGCGGCGTGGGCACGCAGATCAACACCGCCGCGACACCCCGCAGTTGCGCGAAGTCGGTGCCGGCGCGGAAGCGTCCGTCGGCCAGGAAGGGCACGAACTCGGAGGCCGGCAGGTGATGGATGTAACTCTGTCCGGCGTTCAGGGCCGCCACCTTGGCGGGATCCACATCGAGCCCGAGCACGGAGACGCCGGACCGGAGAAACTGCAGCGCCAGCGGCAAGCCCACGTAGCCCAATCCGACAATCGCGATGGAGTCCGGCACGGGGAAAGGATGAAGGAGGAGGGAGGAGGGAGGAAAGCAGAGAGGCGAAGGACGAGGGCGAAGCACGAGGGACCCATGACCAATGACGATTGTTCCCCCGGAAAAACTGAGCCACACTGGAGTCGTCCAAGAGACACTCCTATGACACGCGCACAAGTGCTGGATCTCTACTTCATGGATGCCCGCTGCAAGCTGATCGAGCTGGCGGCATTTCTGGACCGGGTGGACCGCGGCGCGGGCGCGGCGGATTTCCGTCTGGACGCCTTCCGCGAGGCGATGCGGCATCTGGGCAATGGCGAATCGAACCGGGCCGAAGCGGTGCTCCGCGCCTTCAGCGATCCGACCGAGACGCCGGTGGCCGTCGCGCCCGGCAAGGGAGCGGTCGGAGCGTGGCCGGGCGGCGCCAAGGCCTGAACCGAGGCTCGTTCACGGAGATTCCCTTTCATCGCTTCCCATGCGCTACATTGAACCTCACGGCCACATGGTCAGCCGGACCACGGACGACTACCTCGACATGGTCACCGCCGGGTGCGCGGCCGTGTGCGAGCCGGCCTTTTGGGCGGGATTCGACCGCGGGTCCGTGGACGGCTTCCGCGACTACTTCCGCCAATTGACCGAATATGAGCCCGCCCGGGCGGCCAAGTATGGCCTGCCCCATTTCTGCTGGCTCTGCATCAACCCCAAGGAATCCGAAGACGTCGGACTCGCCCGCGCGGTCCTCGAGATCATTCCGGAGTTCCTGGAGCGGCCGGGCGTCCTGGGCATCGGGGAGATCGGGCTCAACAAGAATTCCCGCAACGAAGTCCAGGTGCTGGAAATGCACGTGGACCTCGCCGCACGCCACCACCAGTTGATCCTCGTGCACACGCCGCACCTGGAGGACAAGCTCAAGGGCACCCGCCTGATCCTGGACGTGCTGCGCGCCGACTCCCGGATCCGCCCGGACCGCGTGCTCATTGACCACGTGGAAGAACACACCGTGCGGCTCGTGCTGGATCGCGGCCACTGGGCGGGCATGACCCTCTATCCCATCAGCAAATGCACGCCGGCACGGGCCGTGGACATCCTCGACGTGTACGGCAGCGAGCGCCTGTGGATGAACTCCGCCTGCGACTGGGGTGAAAGCGTCCCCCTGGCCATTCCCCGCACCGCCCTCGAAATGCGCCGCCGCGGCTGGACCCCCGACGCCGTGGACCGCGTCGTGTATTGCAATCCCGTCCGATTCCTCCGCCAAAGCCCCAAGTTCACACTGGCGGAGTGACGGGACGGACTTCGTCCTCCGCCAGACCCCCTGGGAGCGCCAGCAAAGGTGCCGGTGTTCCCGCAACCCAGCGGATTCTTTCCGCCAGGCACGCGGGTCAATCCGAAATCGCATGGAGCGTGAGCGCCGACCACCGATAGCTCTCCAACCTCCTCTTTGGGTTGGACATATACCTCGGGTTGGGCCCCACTGTTTGAAGCCATGCGAAACGCGGTTCCGCCCCATAAGAGTTCAGTGGATGGATACTCATGAATGTTTTGGTCTCAGTTTCACCAGAGGGCGCGAAGGAACACAATCGCCTGGCCGCGCTCATTGGGCAGTTGCAGGCGTCCTGCTCACCATGGTCAAAGGCTCGCTGGCCCGCCTACTTTTGCGCCGTTGGTTATGGAATTGCCGCGGCACTTCAAGGTGCGCAGTTTCTCTTTTCCTATCTGGGGATTTTGGTCGTCGTTTTCATGCTGCAGGGCTTCAGTGACCAGCGCACACGCAAGCAGATGGATTTGTTGGTGCAGCTTGTTCAGGAGTTGGAGAAGCGGAGAGGTCTATGAGAGCGCTGAACCCATGCGCCGCCGCGAACCCGGCCATCACGCTCCGATTGCCATCCCCACATCTCCCGCGGGCCGGCTCGCTGAGCGTGGGCCGTTGGCCCTCTTCAGGCTCTCGCCCATGGCCGATATCGACAGAGAAGAATTGAAGGAGCAGCTTCGGCCCATGGTGGCCGTATGGGGTGACGGTATTGACCTCGACACGCCGTTCCATTGGGTCGTTGAGGATTTGGAGGAGCCCGGTCCATTTTTCGGCCATTTACCGGAGTTGTTGCCGCCAGATTCCATTCTCTATGTCGAGGGCACGAGCATCGCACCTGATGTCGCCGCGTTTTATTCATCGCATCGCGCTTGCAATGCCGTGGACGTAGTTCGCGATACGATTGCCCCAGTGCCCGATATTTATCACTTCACATTTTCGCCGGACATCTGCGCCGCTTTGCGCCATCTTGCCGGGAAACATGCGGTCGCGGAGATGTTCGACCATATCAAGGCTTACCGAGAGGAGAGCTTGCTGTTTACGTTTCATGACGCATTCTCCGGTCGGCTGCGGCTGTCGGAGCATTTATCCGAAGATGTTATAGCCCGGTTTTGTCAGGCGCTTGGAGTTTTCCGCCACCGCGAGAAGATCCAACGGCGGGATCCGGAGCAGCTTCGCCGATTTCTTTGGGCGCTGGAAAATCCACACAAGGTTCGGATTGCCGGAGAGCCTTGGTGGAAGCGACCGTGGAGACGGTGGATTGGAAGATGACGGCTCACCCGGAGCGAAGTCGGTGAACTCTGGCGTTACGCGCATGAGCCTCCAGCATCACGATACGCCTGGGTCGCCGGAGGGTCCGATTGGTTGGTCCATCTATGTCCTGGCGCTCGCTACCTCTGGCTTGATTTGCGGCGGCCTTGCGCCGATGGAGCTCCTGCCGGCTCTTTCTGGCGGCGCATGGTTTTCGGCTGCACTCGTGCTCAGCACCACGACGGCGCTTATGGTGAATTTTGTTCGTCCTCGCTACGGGGACCAGAAGGGGCGCTGGAGAGCATTCTATGATTTCTTGCTCAGACAGTTGCCGCCCCCGGATTGATCCAGCGTTCGTTCGCCGTCATCGAAGAGCAGCCAAGCCATCCGACCTTGCCTGATTCAATCATCGGATCCTTGCTGATCCGGCGCGTGCCGCGGACCGCGGTGGCAACGATGGTTCGGAGAAGAGGCCGCTCTGCGACGGATGGCGCACGACGCTGGAGGCCCTGCTGTGTTATCCTCCCAAGAAGAAGGGCGGCTGGAACCCCCCAGCCGCCCACCGTGCCGACCTCAAGTCAGCGGAATCATCACTGCCCCACGACTTGGATGAAGCCGGTCCCCCCGGTGATCGGGACGTTCGCGTTTCGATCCGATGTGGTGAAGAGATCCGTCCAGCTTCCGGCGCCGAGGCTGGCGCGTTGCCGCACCGTGAACGGCGCGGTGCCGCCGGCCCAAACCAGCTTCAACCCATCGGCCGCGGGATCGTATGTGGCGCTGACTTCCAGCGGTTCCACGCCGGGGGTCAGCAGCACGCCGGCGCGATAGGCCTTGAGCGCCAGGGAATCCGACCGCTGGTTGAGCAGATGCAGCGCGCGATCCTCAACGGAGAAGAGCTCCAGGATCGCCCCGGCTTCCTGATCCCGCCGGTTCTGAAGCCAAAGGACTCGAATGGGATAGTAACCGGCTTCCGGCGCGATCACATCGAAGAACTGATTGCGGGCGAAGTAGGTGGGGATTCGCTGGATGTCGCCCGAATTGTCGAACAGGCTGATCACCGTCCCACCCGCGGCCACGCCAGTGCCGACCTGATGACCGCCTTCGGTATAGAGCCCCAGCTTGTGGCTGCCTTGGGACAGTTCGAGATAGGTGAGGATTTCCACCACCATCCCGTCCGAGGTGGGCGTCGCCAGGTTGGGGATCGGCTCATCGTTGGGGAAGTTCAGGCTGGCCGACTCGCCCGGGATTTCGAACCAGTTGATCGCCCCTTCCACAACCACACCGGCGCCCTTCCAAGGACCACCGGGCGCCGGGTCCGCTTCATTGTAGTACGGACTGCCCGATTCGGAGACGAGTTCGCCGCGCAATTGCTGCTCCGCCAAATCCGCCCGGCCCGAGTACGCATCCCGCTCACCGGTCCCGATCTGGTCGCCTGTGATCTGGGTGACATAGACGAGGAACCCGGTGTTGGCCGTGTCCACGGTGGTCAGACGACCGGCCGCTGGCAGGACGGTGTAGGGCCCGACCTGGAACACGAAATCGCGCGATTGCGCCTCGCCACTGACAACCAGGGAAAGCTTCAAGGTATGGGTGGAATTCGGTGCGAGCAGACTGGCATGGACGCCTGCCACGGTGGTCACCCCACCCGTCTTCGATGCCTGAGCCGTGACCGGCGCGCCGTCCAGGGTGACCGTCACCGAGTTGGGATCCGCCTGTTTGCCCGCCGCGTCCTCGATGCGGATGGAGAAGCCGTAGGCATTGCCATCGAATGAAGTCGGCAGGTCAATGCCGGGCAGCGCTCCTTCGCTCAAAGTCAGCTCGGCGGACTCGATCCAGTCCACCGCCCAATCATCCGAGGCGCCTTCCTGGAAGGCGGACACCGCGATGGTCTGACCCAGCGTCAACCCGAGATCAGCCAGCGGGAGCCGGACTTCCATCGTGGACCCGTTCCGCTCCACTTCGAAGTCGCTGAGAATCGCGGTGTCTTCGTCGAGCGGATCATAGACTTCGCGTCCGTTGAAGTCCCCATCGCGCCACCCCACCATGATGACCCGCTCGCTGCCGATCGGGCGGCTCAAGCCGGTGGGGTTGCCCTCGTACTCGGCGTTGCTGCGTCCCGTGGCAGGATTGTTGTCGGTGTCCAGCAGCCAGTGGTAGTAGTGGCGATTGACCAGCCCTTCGGCGGTCTCCTCCACCGTGGGCAGCACGGCTCCATACACCGTCATGCGCAGAACCAGTTTTCCATCCTCCACCGTGGCCTCGATCCGCCGAATGTCGCCGTTGGGATCGGCCATGTCTTTGGGATCGTCCACCGCGGCCACTGGCGCCCCCGAGTCCTGTCCGGATTCCAGCGTCAGCGCGGCCGATTCGATCCAGTCCACCGCCCAATCGTCCGAGGCGCCCTCCTGGAAGGCGGAAAGGGCGATGGTCTGGCCATGCACCAAGCCGATCGGCTCCAAGGGAATCACGGCCGTAAGCGTGTTGCCGCTCGCGTGGTAAGAGAAATTGCTGAGGAGGGCCGTATCTTCATCCAGGGGATCGTATGCTTCGACACCATTGGGCTTGCCGTCGCGCCAGCCGATCATGATCACCCGCTCCGAGCCGATGGGTTTGGTCAGGCCGGTGGGGCTGCCCTCGTACTCGGCATTGCTGCGGCCGGTGGCCGGGTTGTTGTCGGTGTCCAGCAGCCAGTGGTAGTAGTACCGGTTGATCGTGCCTTCCGCCGCTTCGTCGAATGGGGGCGCCGCCACTCCGTGGACAGTCAGCGACAGGTGCAGTTCGTTTCCGATCACGTAGGCGGCGACTGCGCGGATGTCCCCGCTGCTGTCCGCCATGTCGGCCGGATCGGTCACGGTGGCGACCGGCAGATCGGGTCCATCGAGTGTCAGGACTGCCGACTCAATCCAGTCCACCGCCCATCCCTCGGAGGCGCCCTCCTGAAACGCGGAGAAGGCCACGGTTTGTCCGCGGACCACTCCCAGGGCGGACATGGGGACGATCGCCATCAACGAGTTGCCACTGGCCTGGAAGGGAAAACCGCTGAGGATGGCCGTGTCCTCATCCAGCGGGTCGTACACTTCGACCCCGTTGGGCTTGCCGTCGCGCCAGCCGACCATGATCACCCGTTCCGAACCGACGGGCTTGGTCAGGCCGGTCGGGTTACCCTCATACTCGGCGTTGCTGCGTCCGGTGGCCGGGTTGTTGTCCGTGTCCAGCAGCCAGTGGTAGTAGTACCGGTTGATCATCCCCTCCGGGGTATTCTCGATCGAAGGCGCTGAAATTCCGTTCACGGTCATCCAGAAGACCACCCGATCGCCCAGCGAAAACGCCTGGAGACTCCGGATGTCGCCACTGGAATCGCCCAGGTCCGCCGGATCGGTCACCACCGCCACCGAGCCGGACGCCCCTTCGACGGTCAGGGTCACGGACTCCACCCAATCCACGGCCCAATCGTCGGAGGCGCCCTCCTGAAATGCGGACAGGGCGATGGTCTGGCCGCGCACCAGACCCAGGGCGCTCAGGGGCACCACGGCGGTCAGGCTGTTGCCGCTGGCCAGGAAGGGGAAACCGGAGAGGATGGCCGTGTCTTCATCGAGCGGATCGTACACTTCGACCCCGTTGGGTTTGCCGTCGCGCCAGCCGACCATGATCACCCGTTCCGAACCGACGGGCTTGGTCAGGCCGGTCGGGGTGCCCTCGTACTCGGCGTTGCTGCGTCCGGTGGCCGGATTGTTGTCGGTGTCGAGCAGCCAATGGTAGTAATAGCGGTTGCTCTTCTCCTCGGGAGTCTGTGGCACCGACGGCGCGGCCACGCCGTCCACCGTCATCGAAAGGAACAGAAAATCTCCCCGGACCGTGGCGCCGATGCTGCGGATGTCGCCGCTGCTATCGGCCAGGTCCTTGGGATCGGTCAGCAACGCGACGCCGGTCGCCGCCTGCGCCGGCGCGGAAATCAGCCCGAAGGCGAGCGTCAGGCCCGCCAGCCATGCGGCGGCAGATCCGGCCCGGCGATCCGCCGGGAGTTGACGGGAAATGCGATGTTTCTGTCTTGGTTTCTTCATGCTGGATGGGGCTTGAATGCGTTCCTACGGGGTGTGGACTGCTGACGTTCGTGTGCCAAAGGCTATTTTTGAAGCGCTCAACGTCAAGGGGTTCTCTCCAGGCCCGCCGTGAAATTCGCGTCTCGATTTCACTGCAGTTTCACTCCATTCGCCGTGGTGGCAAAGGTTCCCTGCTCCCCAATCTCAAAAACTCGGGCGTGTCCTGGGATTCGATCTTGACCGGTGGTTGCGGACAGTAAACCTCCGGAATCCCGAGCATGAAATCTGTTCGCAGTCTCGGAGGCGCCTTGTGGCTCGCCTTCGCCCTCACCCTGCCCGCACTGGGCCAGGACGTCGTAGCCATCACCCTGTTCCGGACGGGGGAGTTCCTGCAGGCGGACGCCGGCAGTCCGGTTCCCGCTCCGGCGTCCGATGGGGAGGACCCCTTCTCGATCCTTTCGGTCATGGAAATGTCCGGAGAATTTCTCTCCGATCCCGACAACCTGATCTTCGTCCGCGGCGTGACCTTGCAACCGCCCACCGGCGCCCTTCGCGCCATGGACTTCTTCGATCTTTTCGGGGGCTTCGTGCTGTTTGACACCTTCACCTCGCAATCCGCCCTGGAGAGCGCCTACCGGGCGGGCAACTACCAGTACACCTTCGGAAGCCTGATCGTCGGGGACCAAGTGTACCGGATGCCCGTGCCGGACGCCTCCTTTCCGGAGGCGCCGCACATCGTGAACTTTGCCGCCGCCCAGAACGTGGATCCATCGCAATCCTTCACTTTGGAATGGAGTCCGGCCGCCCCGGAGCAGGGCGGAGCCACTGTCGAGGTGTTCGACGCCGAGACCGGCGAACAGGTGTACGACTCCGACACGCTGGTGGGCGCGGTCAGCTCGGCCGAGATCCCGGCCAACATCCTGAGGCCGGGTCGAATCTACGAAGTTGAGGTGACGGTGACGCGACTGGACGTCTTCGAGGACGGCACGATTCCGTCCTTTTACGCCTCGGCGGCCTCCATGACCCTGTTGCCATTGAAGACCGGTTCGGATGGCGGGGGAGAACTCTCCATCCAATCCATCATCCTGGAGCCCGGCGGCGAGGTGCAGCTCATCATCGAATGCCAACCGGGCGTGCCGTTGGAAATCCAGCGAGTGGATGCCCTCAGTGCTGTCTGGCAGACAATCCAATCCGAAACGCCGTCGTCATCCCCGGCCGTGGTGGTGGTCCCTCTGGCCTCCTTTGGCGACCGGTCCTTCCTCCGGGTCTCCCAGTAAACCGTATGCCGCGGCGCCGTTGAGCGGTGTGGAGCCGCACGCGAAGGCCCACAGAGTACCAGGTCATCAGTCGCCCCCCAGACCCTTCTCTGGCCCTGACGGGGCCGCAGACCCGGCCTGGGGTCCCCAGGCCCTTCAGGCCGGCCAGTGAGACAGATGCCTTTCCCCCCTGTGCGCCGGCCCGCCTCTCAACGTCCTGGCCCATGCTGCATCCCATTGCGGCCTTTGCGGCCTTGGCGTGAGGCCCCGGAGAGCCCGACTCTGCCTACGGCGTGGAAATAAGCCCGTCACAGAGCGCCACCACCTCCACGCCGCGTCCGCTCCGGGTCAATGCCAGGCATCCGGGGGCCAGCGCCAGCAATTGCTCGTCGCCGATATACTCCAGGGACACGGCCGGCCGGGTCTCAATCTGCGCGGACTGGTGAAACCGGGTGCGGACCTGAATCGCCTCAGGCATCGGTGTCGTGTCCAGCACCCAGGCGGGGACCGGAGGTGCGGCCGGCTCCGACGGGGCTGACGTCGCCAGGCCGTCCGGACCGGAGCGCAGCGTCCGAACCCCCTGCCAGCCGACCGCGATGGCAGCCAGCACCAGTGCAATTCCGGCGCCGGCGGCCCGGGCCTGCCGCACGCGCCGCCGCTGCCGCACCGCATGCAGCGTGGCCTTCAATGAGGCTGCCAGCGGATCGCCACCCGGCACCGGCCCCAGGATCTCCCTCAAAAGCGTGTCGTCGTTCATCCGTTCATCCTCCATGTCCATCGTCCTCATTCGCGAGGCGCCGCAGTTGGCGCATCACGTCTTCGCGCAACCGCGTCCGCAGGCGGGCGAGCCGCGATTCCACGGCCTTCTCCGAAGTGCCGAGCTCGGCGGCGATCTCGCGGGTTGGGCTCCGTTCAACATACCTGGCCTGAATCAAGGCCCGCTCGTCGGGAGCCAGCCGGTCCAGACCGGACTCCAACAACGCCTGAAGATCCCGATCCGGATCCGGAACTTCCGCATCCGGGGAGAGGGCGGGGCTGGACTCAAAGAGCCGTTGAAGGAATCCGAAAAACCGCGACTGCCTCCGATGTTCATCGGTGACCGAGCTGCGCGTCAGGACCGTGAGCCAGCCCCACAACGCCTCCTCCGATTCGAATCTCCGGATGTGCCGGACGCACCGGATCCAGGTTTGCTGCAGGGCTTCGGCCGCCAGTTCCTCGCGTCCGCCGGTGACCACCAGCAAGTAGCGGAAAAGACGCGGGGCGTAGGTCTCGTGAAAGGCGGTCCAGGCCGCCTCGTCGCACGCGACCAGACGCGACGTCAGCGCCCCAATGCATTCGGACTCCGTCCGCCCCGGGGCCGCTGTGGATTCGCCGCGTTCGGTCTCCGGTCTCAAGTCCAGGATGGATTCCGCTGCGGTCATGAGCCACTGAGCAACCCGCCACACTACTTGGGCTGGGTCGGTCCGGTCACAGGTTCGGAAGTTTGCAGTGGAGGAGCTTTCCGCCCCAGTTCGTTCAGCGCCCCCTTCACAAGATTCAAATCCTCGGGAGTCCCCCGCACGACCAGCAATTTCGTTTCCTTATGGAACTTGAGGCTCAGCGGCTCGTTGTTCGGGCGCAACTGATTGCCCGCTTCTATCACTGTGATGATGTCGTCAATCGAGTACTGGCCGAGATACGGTTCGAGATTGAAGAACACCACTGATTGGTCCGTGAGAGAATCGTCGTCCGAAGTGTCAAGTCTAATAAATGACCAAACCCCATCGCGAACTGTGCGGAACACATACCCCCTTTGCTCTGAGCCACTCAGGCCTCGCCGAGAAAATCGTACGGTTCGAACCAGCGCTGTGCTGGCTGCTTCAAACAGTGCCCTTGCATCCACCTGCGTCATCTTCATGTCAGGCATCATGACAGTCTTCAGCTCTTCCGGGATCACCACGTTGACCGGCGTCCCTCGGGCCTTTCCGATGGCGTCCACGAACTCAACCACCGTTCCGCCTGGAAAATCGAGGTTGAAACGGATGGAGTCGGACGAAGAAGGCTCCGAAGCCTCCCGCACGACGGGTGGTATATGCACGACTTCCTGTGCAGACAACCCCGCCCAGTATGCGGAACCCAGGGCCAACAAGACGGCCACTCTTGCGGCGTGAAAGATCGTGATTTTCATAAGTATTCCCCCGAAACACGCCGGCCGCCCAAAAACCCCTCGAAATTTTTCCGCCTAAAGCAATCCCCGGTCCTCCAGTTCCGATTCGTCCAGTCCCAGATAGTGCCCGAACTCGTGGATGTAGGTGATCCGCACCTCGTCGCGGAACAGTTCCTCGTCGCCCTCGGCGAAGTCCCACAGGTTTTCCAGAAAGAGCAGGATCTGCCGGGGAACCGGCGAGGCGTCCGGTGAGGCGATGCCGATCGGATCGCCGACAAACATGCCGAGCAAATCGGGATCCCAGCCGTCCTCCATCAGGGAATCGTTCGGATACGACTCGTAGCAGACGGGAACCGACTCGGCATGAGCCCTCAAATCCGCGGGCAACCGCCGGAGGGTCTCCATGACCTCTTCGCGCGCCAGGGCCAGGAGCGACTTCCAATGCGGCTCAGCGGTCATGCGTTGGGGAGCACACGCGCCTCGAGTGCCGGCCGAAGGGAGCCAGAATTGGAGAGATCACGGTTGGCTTCGCGAACAGCCCTCGGCGTCCGGAAAGGCGCGTGGAGTGGTCGCCGTCCAGCTCGGAGTTGCGCGCTGCGGCCGGGGCGGGGGCGCCCCGGCCAACACGCGAGGCGCGTGTGCTCCCCTCCAATCTGCGGCCTCGCATGGGAACGAGGGCCTCAGCGGTGGAACTCGACGACATTCCGGCCATCGGCAGATTGGAACACCAGTCCATCCGCGGTGGTGTCGGCCTGGGTGGTCTTGGGGAGCGTCTGCAGGAACTGGTTCTCGAGGATCATCCGCTCGGGCGGGCCTGCCATGCGGGTGGAGCCGAAGGGGGTCCAGGTGACGGCGCCGGGGCCGACCAGCGTGTAGCCGCCGAAGTACCGGTTCACCGCCGCGCGGCCGGCCACCTTGCCCGGACCGGTGATGCGGAAGGTGATGCCGGCATCCGCGGGCAGTGCCGCGACGGTGCCGTCGGCGACCAACCGCACACAATTCATGTCCACATTCTCCACGGCCGCCAGCGATTCGGCGGTGGCGGGGCTGCCGGAGCCCGAAGATTTCCGGATGGCACAACCGGTGACCGTGGCGATGGCGGCAGCGGCGATGAGCGGCATGGTCCAGCGATGGGTTTGCTTCACGCGCCCTTTGATCCGTTTCACGGCCAGGAAAATCAACCGCGAAGCGCTTCGTTCGCTTCGTTCGGAGTCCCGCCTTCAGGCGGTTGCGAGTTGGAGAGCGCCGGTGGAACGGCGCTTGGGCTTCACCCCGTGGAGTCGCCTGCACGTGGTGCGGAAGCTGCGGCGAAGGGAAAACGGCGTCCGGCCTCCGCACTGCTCCAAAAGCCCCTCAATCCCGCTCCACCGAGCGCACCCGGCTTCGAAGAAGCCGTTGCGGACGGCGCCGCCGGGGAAAGGGTTCGAAGCCGCGCCGAACGCCGCGTTCCGCCTGCGGATCGGTCCGCACCGGGCGGGGGAGTTCAGGCGATGGCAGCAAGGGGGTGCCCATGAAGATTCTGCTGGAGGTCGAGGATCTTGGTTACCGCGGCTGGGAGATCCGCGACGACGAAATCATGATGATCGGTGCCGATCCACGGCGAGTTCAGGAGCACGCTGGTGCAACCGGCCACCTGGGCGGCCTTGGCATCCATCCATTTGTCGCTGACCACGAAGGACCGGTCGAGATCCAGGCTCCACTTGAATGCCGCTTCCAGGATCATTCCGGGCTGGGGCTTGTGGCAGGGATGGCTTGGATCGTCATAAGGACAGGTGAGGATGTCGTCGAGGGGCAGCTTGCGGCGCAGCGAAGCGTGCATCAGGTCCAGTTCGCGGCGGCTGAGATGTCCCTGCGACACCGCCGGCTGGTTGGTAGCCACAATCAGAATAAATCCGGCCCGCTTGAGCACCGCGAGACATCCGGGGGCGTCGGGATGAATCTGGAAGTCTTCAAACCTCAACGGGGGCGACGGACGGCCCTGGTCGGTCACGCAGAGGTTCAGGACTCCATCCCGTTCGAAGAAGACGGCGGGTTTCATGGCGGCCGTTATAGCATCGGGCTTGCCAGTCTCAGACAAGAGAAGCGGTGTCACGTTCCCGCAACGACTTGGAAGCAGGGCGGCTCTGGAACTGTCTCTGGACCGGCAGGGATGCGGGGATCCCGCCATCCCGTGATCGTTTACGCTCTGGAAGGAGGGGTGAAATCCCGCCGGACAGTACCAGGAGCCGCCATCCCACCCGATCCGTGCCGGCGCGAATGCCGTTCCCGGTCGGGCACGGGTGCTGAGGCGTAATCCCCGTCCCAGGCCCCGTTCGGGGGAAAGCCCCCAAGTGGCCAAGTGGCTTCGGGCCAACTACTCGGCCAAGCCCTCGCTGGAGGCCAGTTGGGATTCCATCCAGCGGACCGTGGGCAGCACGCGGGCCAGCGCATTGGCCTCCGTCTGCCCGGCAAACGGCTTCAGGAAGAATTTCACCACACCGACCGCGTCGCCGTTGCGGTCCCGGAGGGGGGCGGTGACCAGGATCTGTTTGTCCGCCTTCCCGTAGTAGGTTTCGTTGCCCGACAACACCCCGGTTTCCACTTCCGTGGCCGGCTCCCCCACCTCGGAGGGATCCTTGGCGGCCAGCACGTGGAGATCCTTCCGGGCCGGGGTGGTTCCATAGATGCGCAAGTTCAGCAGACGCGGCTGGCGTTCCAAGACCTGTCCCAAAAGCGTCTCCGCGAACGTGACCAGCGGTTTGTAGCGCACCCGCATATCGGCGAATTCGCTGACCGCATCCGATTTGGTGATGAACCCCACCTTGCCGGCCGGGAAGGCATTGTCGGTGAGGGTTGGGATCGCCTGCTGGCCGTCGAGCAGGATGTCAAACTTGTTGCCCTCGGCTTTGACCGTCAGTTCGTACCACTGGCCTTTCTTGATCGGCAGGTCATTGCCCACCGGGGCGGTGCGCTGGCCGTCCACGAACTTGTAGAACCGGAGATTTCCGCCGAGGGCGCTGGCGCGCACGACGCAGAAGTTTTTCTCGTCCACCAGACGAAACACCACGCCCGCGATCTGCTCCAGCGCGCCTCCGGTCATCCGGAACCGGGTGGTGAAGGTGAAATCCCCGAAACGGTCGCCGTCCCAGTAGAGAACCGGATACCGCTCGTCGGTGGAGTCCCGTGAAAGTTGCGACAGGACGGGGATCCGGGCGTTGGACGCCGCCTTGTCGGTGATCGGCTCCAGGAGCGGAGGCACGCTGACCGAAAGGACCTGCCAATCCCCCGGCTGGCCTTCCCCGGCCACGAAGGCTTTGAAGCCGGCCGGCGCCGTCCCGGGCTGGTTGGTGGAGAAATCGAATACTCGCTCCGCGCCCAGCAATGCCGGGAATCCCCCGATCATCAGCCCGCAGAACAGCAAAAAACGCGACGGCACGGCGCCACGCTATCAGAGCACCCCGCGGCGGCAAGCGGGGGGAAATGAGGAACGATGAAGTCCGAATGATGAAGTGATCCATTACTCGCGCCGGGTGAGGCGCTTGATAGGCAGCTCACTTCATCCTTCATCCCTCAGCCTTCCTCCTTTCTGCAGGAGGGTGCGTCCACAAAGGGACGGCTCGTCGGGGAGATTCGCCCCGCCGGGGGAGGCGGCCCCCACTTACCACTTCATGTCCGCGACCGTGCGGCCGGCGGGGATGAAGGGAATGACGTGCTCGGAGTAGGGAGTCATCACGTTGAGCACGTAGGGCGTTTTGGCGTCGAGCATGCGCTGGAGCGCGGACTTGAGGTCGCGGCGATACATGACCTGCTCGGCGGGCACGTTGAAGCTGTTGCAGACGCGCACGTAGTCCGGATAGACCTGCGCGCGGTTCTCCGGATTGCCCAGGTAGGTGTGGCCGCGGTTGCCGGCGTAGAAGTTGTCCTCCCACTGCACCACCATGCCCAGGTGCTGGTTGTTCAGGATGATCGCCTTGGCCGCGATCTTCTCCACATGGGCGGTCGCCAGTTCCTGGATGTTCATCAGGAACGAGCCGTCGCCATCAATGTCCACGACCTGCTTGTCCGGACGCGCCACCTTGGCGCCCAGGGCGGCCGGGTAGCCGTAGCCCATGGAGCCGAGGCCGCCGGAGGTGATGAAACTGCGGGGCTCGGTGTACTTGAACCACTGTCCCGACCACATCTGATGCTGCCCCACGCCGGTGGTGATGATGGCGTCGCCGCCGGTCAGTTCGTACAGCATCTCGATCACCATCTGCGGCAGGATCACCTGGTCCTCCTGCCCCTTGAGATGATCCTTCATGTGATCGCTGTTGGCGATCTCCGGGGTTACCTCGTAATGGAACGAGCCCTTGGCCTTCCATTCGGCGATCTGCCGGTGCCAGGCCGGAAAGGTCTTCTTGATGCCGCCGCGCTTGGCGATCAGGGCGTTGAGCCGGGTCAGGGCATCCTGGATGTCGCCATGCACCGCCAGTTGCACGCGCTTGTTCTTGTTGTGCTCGGAGGCGTCGAGGTCAATGTGGACGATGGTCGCCTGCTTGGCGAACTCGCTGAAGGCGCCGGTCACGCGGTCGTCGAAGCGCACGCCGAAGGCCAGCAGCACGTCGGCGCCGTCCTTGAGCCGCACCGCGGGCTGGGAGGGATCCTTGCGGGGCTCGAATTCGCCGCTCACCGCCCAGTTGGCCACCGCCGAGCCGTGCATGCCCAGCCAGCGCAGGGAGAGCGGATGCGTCTCCGGAAAGCCGCCGATGCCCATGAGGGTGGTGGTCACCGGGATCTGGGTGGCCTCGGCAAATTCGCGCAACGCCGCCGCGGCCCCCGCGGTGATGATGCCGCCGCCGCAATAAAGCACCGGGCGCTCGGCCTTTTCGATCAGACCGATGATCTCGTTGAGTTCCAGCTCGCCGGCCCGGATGTCGGGATTGTACCCGCGCAACCCGCGCCGGATCTCCTCCAACGTCGGCCACACGGGCTGAGCCTTGGCCTGCTGGAGGTTTTTCGGGAAATCAATCACCACGGGACCGGGCCGGCCGGACTCCGCGATGTAGAATGCCTCGGCCACCACACGGGGAATGTCCTTGATGTCGGTGATCAGGTAGCTGTGCTTCACGATGGGCAGCGTCACGCCCACCATGTCGGTCTCCTGAAACGCCCCGCGCCCAATCATGGCCTGCGTCACCTGGCCGGTGATGGCCACCAGCGGACAGGAATCCATGTAGGCGTCGGCGATGGCGGTCACCAGATTGGTGGCGCCCGGGCCCGAAGTGCCCATGCACACGCCCGCCTTGCCGGTGGCCCGGGCGTATCCCTCGGCGGCGAAGCTGCCGCCCTGCTCGTGGCGGGGCAGGATGGTCCGGATCTTCGATTTGGTGAGCGACTGGTGGATTTCCATGCTCGCCCCGCCCGGATAGGCGAAGATCACCTCGACGCCGGCCCGCTCAAGGGCTTCGACGAAGATGTCCCGTCCGAGCATCATCGGTCCCACCTCATGGGCGGACGACGGGGTGGATGACGGCGATGCCGCAGGGGTGGCGGCGGACGATGCGGAGGGGGCACTCATGACGGGCTCTCGTAGCTTAGGGGCCGGAACGGCGTCGGTCTTCTGGCGACAAAAAACCCACGGCCGTCACCAGCCGTGGGTTCCTGTTTCAAATCGGCTTACGCACGACAGGTCCCCGCGGCGGTGTCGCCACCGGCTACGAGGACTACGGTTGATGCCGCGCGGTTCATTGTTGAAGGGAATGGAACCGGCAATCCTGGGCACATTCAAGCAGGAGTTTTGGCCTGTGGAAGAGGTGAGGCAGTCGGGGGTCCCCCATCCCGGGGGTCGGCATTAACCCGCTTACGGGATGGCGAATGTTCGTGCGGGGGTTCAACCTTCGGGCAAATGGTTCTGACCATTTCGGCGGAGGAAGGTGCCAGATCGGCGGGCGCCCGGGCCCGGCTTGCGGAGGCGCTGTCCCACGCCGCGCACTGCCTGCCTGCCCAGGGACCGATCGGCGTGTTTGTCCATCACAACACGCTTCATGCCCACCAACATCTTCCTTTTGAACAGGCGGTTGCGGAGTCGGGACGGCTCCGGCACGCCGAGCCGTACCTGGCCGAGGAGACCTACCGGGAGGCCTTGCGCAGCGGACGGATCCTCGCGGAGGACATTGACGACGTCGTGGGGCGGGAACCGGACGCCTGCTTCGCCGGAGGCAGGGTGACGCGCCGGCAGTTCCGAAGAGCGCTGCTGCTGGCCGGCGCCCGGGAGGTTCCGGCGGCCACCGTTCCCTGGCATCTGGAGGACGGCGACTGGCTGCTTCGTTTTCGGGACGGGCTGCCGGCCGCCGCGGCGACAGCCCTGGCCGGAGATTCTCCCCGCGCCCTTTGGAAGGCCTGCCACGATCGCGTTCCGGCGGCGCCCCTGCTCCCGGTTCGGTTTGGGCGGCCGGCCGAGGCGGTGGCCGCAAAGGGAGGTGCGGACCTGGACGCCGTGATTCATCCGCTGCTCATCCGGCTGTGCGGGGCCTTCCTGGACCAGGGCGTGGCCTACTGGCCAATGCCACACCGTGAAGAGGGCTTGTTCCGGGCCGCCGTGCGGCTGCTGTCCCAGCCCGCCGTCCCGGACCCGCCGGGTCTTTTGGGAATGCAGCGGGCCTTCGCGTGCCTGGCGGAGGAGGGACGGGAGGCGGAGGACGCCCTGCTCGACAGCCTGGAGGCGTTGGGCGTGCCGGAGAATTGCTGGGAGGAGTATCTGCGCACCGAGCTGCTGGCCCTGCCGGGTTGGCCGGGAATGATGCGCCAGTTGGAAGAGCATCCGGAACTCGCCCCACACGTCCGCCTGCCCTGCGCGCTGGCCGACTTCACCGCCCTCCGCCTGGCGCTGACCGTCGTGGCCTTGCGGAATCTGCCGGACCCGCTGGACGGCTGGCGCCGGGAAACCGCGGAGGCGAGCGGAGGCGCCACGCTGGCCCAGGCGGCCATGCTCTTCGATGCTGCCCAGGTGCTGGGCCTGACCAGCGCGATGCTGTCCGCACTCCCGCCGGCGTCGTTCAACGAGTTCGCCACCGAGGTGGTCTCTTTTGACGGATGGGAACGCCGCCGGTTGCTTCACCTGGCCTTCGAACGACGCCACGAGCGGCAGGTCCTGCTGCCGCTGATCCGGCATCTGAAGGAAGGCGCAGGTTCACCCAGGACCCACCGGCTGACGGCCCAGGTGGTGTTCTGCATTGACGACCGGGAGGAGTCCATGCGGCGGGCGCTGGAGGAAGTGGATGGCTCGATCGAGACCTTCGGCGCGGCCGGATTCTTCGGTTGCGCGATGGACTACGTGGGGATTGACGACGGGCGGTTCGCCGCCTTTTGCCCGGTGGTGGTCAAGCCCGTCCACGCCGTCCGGGAACAGGCGGTTCCCGGACACGAAGCCCTCGGCCAGAAGCGCCGGACGCTCCGTCGGTGGTGGTCGAGGTGGAAGCGCGTGATGCATGTTTCCTCCCAGACCCTGGTCCGGGGTTCGGTCAGCACGGCGGTGCTGGGGTTCATCAGCCTGTTTCCGCTCGTGTGGCGGGTGCTGTCGCCCCTGAGCTACGCCCGGCTTGCCCGCTGGCTGAGCGAACAATTTTTTCCGGAGCCGCGTACCGAGCTCCGCTTCATGAGGGAAGACACCGAGTCGCGTGAGGCGACGACCGGACTGCTTCGCGGCTTCACGGTGCCGGAGATGGTGGACCGTGTGGCGGGCGTCCTGGGTCCGGCCGGCCTGCGGGTCGGCCACGCGCGCCTGCTGCTGGTGCTGGGTCACGGCTCGTCGAGCCTCAACAATCCCCATGAATCCGCCTACGACTGCGGGGCCTGCGGCGGACGCAAGGGCGGGCCCAATGCCCGGCTGTTTGCGCTGATGGCCAACCATGAGGGAGTGCGCCGCGGACTTCGGAGCCGGGGCATCTGCATTCCCGACGATACCCGGGTGGTGGGCGGATTTCATGACACCTGCACGGACGACGTGATCCTGTACGACCTGGAGGCGCTGCCGGCTTCCCATGGGGGGGACCTGGACCGGGTGTCGGAGTCGCTGGAGCGGGCGCGGGCATTGAACGCCCGGGAACGCGCCCGCCGCTTCGAAGCCGCAGACCGGCAGCTCGGCCCCGCGGAAGCCTTGCGCCACGTCTGCGGGCGCGCGGTGCATCTGGGAGAGCCGCGCCCGGAGCTGGGCCATGCCACCAACGCGGTGGCCTTCGTGGGACACCGCCAGACCACCGCGGGCCTCTTCCTCGATCGCAGGGCGTTTCTGGTGTCGTATGACCATCGGGCGGATCCCGAAGCCCGGGTACTTGCGGAACTCCTCAATGCCGCAGTCCCGATCTGTGCGGGAATCAACCTGGAATACTTCTTTTCCCGCGTGGACAACGAGGCGTACGGCTGCGGCACCAAACTCCCCCTGAATGTGACCGGCCTGATCGGCGTGATGGCAGGCACGCAAAGCGACCTTCGGACCGGGCTGCCGTGGCAGATGGTCGAGGTGCACGAAGCGGTGCGCCTCCTGCTGGTGATCGAGAACGAACCGGACGTCGTGCTAGCGGCTTTCCGGTCGAATCCGATGCTGAACGAGTTTCTGGAGAATCGTTGGATCCGGGTCGCGGCGTTGAACGCCGACACTGCGGAGGTCCGCATGTACCGGGGCGGGGGTCTCTTTGAAGCGGTGAGCGGAGAAGACGTCGGGCTGCCCTGGGCGCGAACTTCGGCGGAATACATCCGCGGCGGCGAGCTCGGGGACCTTCCCGTGGCCGCGATCCGCACCGCGCCGGCATCGGCACCCCCTTCCAGCCGCCCCGCATGAACACCTTGATCCTCCTCGCGCTGGTTCTCCCGCTTGGGCATTTCCTGGGTGTGGGGATGCTCTGGCTGATCGGATTCCAACCCGCGGAACGCTGGTTGAGCCGGACCTCCCGCGGGCTCTATGGCGTGGCGTTCGTCGTCTTCTCCGTCGAGGGGCTCCTGATGCTCTGGCATGGTGAGGCGTCGAACCGGATCCAGTTCGGCGACTGGTTCGCGACCGAGCACAGCCACTTCGGAATCACCCTGGTGGTGGATCGGCTGTCCCTCCCCATGCTTTGGCTGACGGCCGTTCTGGTGGGCGTCGTCGCCTCCTTTTCGTCCTGGTATCTCCACCGCGAGGGCGGCTACCTGCGGTTTTTCAGCCTCCTGAACCTGTTTGGATTTGGCGCCTTCCTCGTGGCCGCCTCGGGTTCGCTGGATCTGTTGACCGTCGGCTGGGAACTGGTCGGGATCACCTCGGTGCTCCTGATCGGCTTCTTCCAGAACCGTCCGGAGCCGGTGCGCAACGCGCTCGTGGTCTTCGTGTACTACCGCATTTCCGACGTCTTCCTCATCGGCGCCGTCCTGCTCGGGCATCTGTGGTTCGCCAACGTGGAACTTGCGGATCTGGCCCGGACTTCCCCGTCGGCACGGGCGACGACGGTGGCCCTGCTGCTGGTGCTGGCCGCGTGCGGGAAATCCTCGGCCGGCCCCTTTTTCGGATGGCTGGCCCGGGCCATGGAGGGTCCCACCCCTTCCAGCGCGATCTTCTACGGCGGCATCTCCATCCATCTGGGGGCGTTTCTGCTGCTCCGGGTGCAGCCGTTGATTGCGGCTTCGCACCTGGCCACCGGCGCGCTGCTGGCGTGCGGAATGCTGACCGCCGGAGTGGGGACCCTGCTGCACCGGAGCAGCACCGACGCCAAGACCTCCCTGGCGTATGCCACGCAGACGCAGTTGGGGCTGGTGTTCGTGGAAATCGGATTCGGGTGGAGCGCGATCGCCATGATTCATCTGGTGAGCCACGCCATTGTGCGCACCGCCCAGTTCCTGCGCGCGCCCTCCATGCTGCATGACCATCAGCACGTCCACGCGGCGGCCGGCGGCCGCCTGGAACCCACCGGGGTCCACTTCGAAACCTGGCTGCCGCGGGCCGCTCAACGCTGGTTGTACCGGGTGGCCCTGGGATCAGGCCTCTACGATACGGCAGTGGACCGGCTGTTGGTAAAGCCGGTGTGCGCTCTCGCCCGCGGGTTGGCCGTGCTCGAACCCCCGCCGCGGACCGGAGCTTCCCGATCCCGGCCCCGTTCTTCCTCCCGATGAGATCCCTGGCCTTCCCGTATCTGTCCCTGGCCATCGGCGGTCTCCTGCTCGCCGGGCTGCTGGTGCCGCGACTCCCACGCCGCCGCGCCGCCGCCTGCGCCGCCTGCGCCGCCGCCGGCCTCCTGGTGGCGGGCGCGCTGGCGGATGCCCGTCAGGATCCCGATCAGACGCTGTCGGATCCGCTGGCTCCCTGGATCGGCCTCGACGCCGTCAGCGGCTGGTGGATGCTCGCGCTCTGCCTGATGACCCTGTTCGCGGCCTGTCTGGCGCCCCGGCGCGACGTGGCGAACGGGGTGATCGCCGGTTGTCTGGTCCTGGGTGCCGCCAATCTGCTCGCCTATGGCTCCCTCAATCCCTGGACGGGAGTGCTGGCCTGGTGGCTCGGCGTGGTGCCGTTCTGGCTGGGGCGCACCGCCATGGCGGATGCTGGCCGCGCGTGGATGGTTCCGGTCGTCGGCAGCGCACTGGCGCTCACTCTGGCGGTGGGGGGGGCGGCCTTGGGCGGACCCGCCTCCCCGGCGGTTCATGCCGGGGTGGCCCTGCTGGTTCTCCTGGCCGTCGCCCTTCGCAAGGGGTTGTTTCCGTTCCACGGCTGGTTCGCCGGATCGTTCGAGTCGGCGCCGTTGCTCTGGCTGATGCTGCTGTTCAACGGCCATCTGGGCGGCCTGCTGGTGCTGCGGCGGGGAGTGGCCGATTTCGGGTGGCCCCGCTGGTGGATGGATCTCGCCTGCGGCCTGGTGATCGTGTCGTCGGTGGTCTGCAGCCTGCGTTCTTTGGTGGAAGCCAATCCCCGGCGGTTGCTTGCCTACCTGTTCGTGGGGCAATCCGGCCTGGTCGTGGGTGGCATGCTGGTGGCGAATGCCGAAGGCCTGGCCGGCGCGCTCATGCACTGGCTGGTGGTGGTGATCGCGGCCTCCGGGCTGACCGCCATCCTGCGCCTGCTCGAAACCCGCGTGTCCGGCGAGGACTGGTGGCGGCGCCGGCAGGGCCTGGGCGTGGGCGCGCCCCGTCTGGCGACCCTGTTCCTGCTGTTCGCCCTCACCCTCGCCGGACTTCCCGGCACGCTCGGATACTGCTCGCAGGAGCTGCTGTTCAACGCCGCCACCGAGCGCTCATTCTATCTCGGGCTGACCCTCGCCCTCACCTCCGCGTTGAACGCCATCGGTGTCTTTCGGATCTTCAGCACCCTGTTCCTCGGAGTGCCGGCGAAGAACGCCCTCCGGATCCCGGACCTCCTGCCGCGCGAACGCTGGCCGCTCGCGGTCTGCATCGTGATTCTCCTGCTGGGCGGATTCTTTCCCCGGAAGGTCCTTCAGATATCGGCGCCCGAAATCGCGCTCGCGGGACGGGCCGCTCCCCCAGCGGATCCCTAATTCCTTCTGAAGGCGAAAGGCCCGTCGGAGCCGCATTCCCACGAGTTCCGAGCCCCGCTGACAACTGCCAGCGATTGAGTTGCCATCGGGCCGGTCAGTGGATCGGCGGGGGCCGTGTCCAGAGGCGTCCGCCTCCCGCCATCCCTCATCCTTCCTCCTTTCTATTGCCATCCGGACATCGCATCCTCGCTTCGATGAAAAATCTATCACGTCCCCTCCTGGCACCGCCCCTTCTCATCGCCATGATCCTGGCCGGATGCAGTGACCCCGCGGATGCCGTCCACAAATCCACGGCCAGCGCGCCGCAGCCCGTGGCCGCGCCCTCGCCGTCTTCCGCCGGCACCGAGTATGTCATCCGGGCCGGATCCACGATCGGATTCACCGGATCCAAAGTCACCGGAAGCCACAACGGCGGCTTCACCAATTTCGCAGGCACATTCCGCATCGCCGACGGGAAGCTCTCCGGGTCGCCGGAATTGAAGATCGCGATGCGCTCCACCTGGTCGGACGACGAACGGCTCACCGGACATCTCAAGACGGCCGACTTCTTCGATGTGGAGAAGTTTCCCATCAGCACCTTCACGGTCACCTCGGTGGAGCCTGCCGGCCCGCGTCATACCGTCTCCGGAAACCTGAACCTCCATGGGATCACCAAGGCCGTGAGCTTCCCCGCCGACGTCACGGTCGGCCCGGAGGCGGTCACCTTGAAGTCGGAGTTCGCCATCAACCGCCGCGACTTCGACATCAACTTTCCCGGTCGCCCGAACGACCTCATCCGCGACCAGGTCGTGCTGCGCTTCGACCTTCGCGCCACGCCGGGACCTGAGCGTTCCGAGGACCGCCTGATGCCGTAGGCTTCCGGAAACGGGAGGGCGGGCATGGCGATGGAAGGGAGAGATCTCGAGCGCGTTCTCCCCTCCGCGGTCACAGCGACCGCAGCGCCTCCAGCAAGGCGTCGAGACGCTTGGGAGACACCGGCGTCGCCGTGCCCAGCTCCTGGGCGAAGAGGGAGACCTTGTATTCCTCCAGCATCCAGCGGAACTCGTCCCGGAGTCGTTGCGCTTCGGCGGAGGCGGGCGGTGATTCGCGGAGGCGCCGCAGAGCGTCCAGGTAAGGCGCCAGCAGACGGCTCCGTTCGGTGTCCCTGGTCGGATGGGTCGCGGCGCGTTCGAGGCGAAGTTGAAGCGCCTTGAGATAGCGTGGGAAATGGGCCAGCCGGGATCCCGGGGTCTGCTCCACAAAGCGCGGCGGGAGCAGGATCTCCAGTTCCTTCGCGACCGCAGCCACGCCGGGTCGCGCGGCCGGACCTGGCCGAGCGGGCTGCGAAGCGGCGGGCAGCGCGAGTTGGCTGAGGTCATTCAGGGTCCGGACCCTCGCCGGCGCCGCAGCCACTGCCGACGCCCCCATCCGTTGCAGCAGCGCTTTGCGCGCCTCCAGGATGCTCTTGAGCACATCCATCAGCCGCGCCGGAGCGCCGCGCAGTTTCTCCCGTGCGGCCGTCACCGCGGCATCGAATCCCGCCCGCGTCAGCGGGACAGGCGCCGATTCGGGAAGCACATCTGCGCGGAGATGGTTCAACGCGGTCTCCCGAAGGATCTCCGCCGTCGCCGGCGACCCGCATTCGAGATGCAGACGGTCCAGCGCCCGCAAGTCCTTCTCCGCCCAGGCGAGGTCCTTGTTCAAGGCCAGCTCCACCAACCGCCGGAATCCCTCCCGGCTCGCGGCCCGCGCCGCGGCCGCGGTCCGGAACAGACGCACATGCACGGCGCCGTCCTCGCAGGCCAGACCCGGATGCCCTGTCCTCTCCGCCGGACTGCCTCCGTCCGACGACACCGACTCCGGCAGATCGCCAAAAGTCCAACCGCTGACGCCCACCCGCTCCCAGGACTGCGAGAAGCGTTTCCACGCCGGTGACTCTCCGGCCGCCGCGGCCGGCGTTGCGCTGATCCGCATCCGAAGCGCCCCGGGGTCGCGCCCGGCGGCCAGCACGCGTCCATCGCCGCCCAGGATTTCGATGCGCGGACGCAAATGCGCCGGCACCGATTCCGGATGCCAGGCGTCCGCCGGCACCCGCACTCCGTACCGGCGATGCAACCAGCGTCCCAACTCCTCGCACAATCCCCCGGAACCCGGCTGCAGTTCGCGCACGATGGCTTCCACCTTGGGAGGAAACGGCTGCAACTCCCGCCGCAGCGCCTTGGGCAGGGAGGCCAGCCATTCGGCGGCGAGTTCCGAACGAAGCCCGGGCACGGCCCACTCGAGCGCCGCCGGCGCCACTTCGCCCAGCAGTTCCGCCGGGAGCCTGAGCGTGACTCCGTCCCACTCCTCGCCGGGTGCGTAGGCATACGCCAGGGATACCGGATGGCCGCCGACCTCGATCGTTTCGGGAAACGCCGCGTGGTCGAAGGCCAGGTCCCGTCCGCCGGAAAGATCGGCCACAGTCGCGCAGAGGAATCCCGGATCCTTTTGTTCCCGCAGGACGCGGTTCAGCTCGGCGATCGAAGAGACTCCCTGGAGACGCGCCGCATAGAACCGATGCAAGGCTTCGTCGGGATCCCCCAGATCCCGGCGGCGCACGCGCGTCTGCCAGCTCTCCACCGTTTGCCGGACCTTCCGGTTGTGGCCGAGAAAGGCGTACTGGGGCGGCAGGTCGGCAAGGTCATCGTCGCGTTCGTCCGTCCCTGGCTCGCCGTCTTCGGAGGAACGCGGCGGCAGCAGGTTCTCCTCCACGAGGGCGCTGCGAATGAAGATCGCGGTGGCCTCCGCAGGCTGGAGATTTCCGAAAGCCACCTTGCGCCGGCGCACCTCCAGGCCCTGGAAGGTGACCACCTCATCCACCAGCACCCGGCCCGAGGTTACGCTCCAATGCGGCGCCTGATGGGCGGTGCGGCACAAGTGGGGAGCCAGCTCGACAATCCATCCGGGCTCGATCCCGGCCAGCGTCCGCGCAAAGCGCTGCGACGTCTCGACGATCTCGCCGGCGACGATCCACGGCGGCTGCCGGGTCCGCGACTCACCCGACCCCGGCGGCTCCTTCGTCCGCCGTCCCTTGTCGCGTCCGCCGGGCGCCAGTTCAGCCCGCTCAAAAAGCACCGATCCGGGAAACACCTGAAGCGCCCGGTTTCCCGTGCCTTGATAGGTATTGCGCTCCGTGCGTTGCGCGACATGGGCGAGCAGTCCGGACAACACCGAACGATGCACCGCCGATTCCGCGGCGTTGCTTTCGTTGAGATTCACCGTGCCCAGGTCCTCCAGGGCACCGTGCAATTGGGCGTACAGGTCCTGCCATTCGCGAAGCCGGAGGAAGGAAAGGAAGTGCGCCTGGCAGAACCGGCGGCGCTGTCCCTGGGTGCGCAGCGCCTCCCACTCGTCGTGCACTGCATTCCAAATATTCAGCAGGGTCAGGAAGTCGGAGCCCGGATGGACGAAGCGCCGGTGGGCGGTGTCCGCCTGGACGCGTTTTTCGAGCGGACGCTCCCGCGGATCCTGGATGCTGAGTCCCGAGGCGATGATCAGCAGCTCGCGGGTGGCGTGCTCTTCCTGCGATTGCAGCAGCATGCGCCCGAGTGTCGGATCAATGGGCAGGCGGGCGAGTTTCTGGCCCAGGGCGGTGAGCCCGCGCTCTTCATCCAGGGCGCCCAACTCGGTCAGCAACTGATAACCCGCCTCGATGGCGGCAGGCGACGGCGGGTTGACGAAGGGGAAGCATTCGATTTCGCCGAGGCGGAAGGCCTTCATCCGCAGAATCACCTCGGCCAGGTTGGATCGCTGGATCTCCGGTTGCGTGAACGCTGGCCGCGCCTGGAAATCTTCTTCCGAGTAGAGCCGGATGCACACGCCCTCCTGGACGCGTCCGGCGCGGCCCTTGCGCTGGTTGGCGCTGCTTTGGGACACGGGCTCCACGGGCAGCCGCCGGGTGCGCGTGCGCGGATTGTAGCGGCTGAGGCGCGCGAGCCCGGTATCCACCACGAACCGGATGCCCGGAAGGGTCAGGGAAGTCTCGGCGATGTTGGTGGCGATGATCACCCGCCGTCGGTCCGACGGCGCAAAGACGCGCTGCTGGTCACCGGCGCTGAGGCGTCCGTAGAGGGGAATGACCTCCACCCCGCCCCCGCAGCGGCCCTCCAGCAGATCGCCCGTCTCGCGAATGTCCCGCTCACCCGGCATGAAGACCAAAACGTCGCCGGACCCGGAATCGCGAAGAAGATCCTCCACCGCCTGAACCGCGGCATCCACATAGGTCTGATCGCCCCGTTCCTCCCGTTCGGCGTCCAGCGGCGCGTACCGGACCTCAACCGGATACATGCGCCCCGAGACTTCGATCACCGGCGCCTGGTCGAAATGCCGCGAGAACGCGGCAGTGTCCAGGGTGGCTGAGGTGATGATGAGCTTGAGGTCCGGGCGTTTCGACAGCAGTCCCTTCAAATGCCCGAGCAGGAAGTCAATGTTCAGACTGCGCTCGTGCGCCTCATCCATAAGGAGGGCGTTGTAGTCCGAAAGGAGCGGATCCCCCTGCGCCTCGGCCAGCAGGATGCCGTCGGTCATCAGCTTGACGAAAGTCTCCGGCCCGGTGCGGTCGTCGAACCGGATCTGGCATCCGACCTCCCGTCCCCAACCCACCCGCAGCTCCTCGGCGAGGCGTCGCGAAATGGACAGCGCCGCCACACGCCGCGGCTGGGTGCATCCGATCCGGGCCTCGATGCCCAGCCCGGCCTCCAGGCACATCTTGGGCAACTGGGTCGTCTTGCCCGAACCGGTCTCTCCCGCAATGACCACCACCGGATGCTTCCGGATGGCCGCGACGATCTCCTCCCGGCGTGCGGTGATGGGCAGGTCCTCCGGATAGGAGACCGCCGGCACATTTCGCCGCCGCCATTCGCGCAGGGCCGCTGATTCCCGCGCCTGCTCCAGCAGCCGGGCGAGGAGGCCCTCATGGCGGTCCGGATGCAGCCGGTCGCGAAAGAGCCGCGCCGCGCGGGCGCCCAGCCGCACCCAATCGGCCAGCAGGCATTGGGGCAGCAGCGACTGGAGTTCCTGGACGGCGTCGGCAGCGGACACGGCGCGGGATCATTGGCGCTGGGGCCGGCAGTGGAACAACAAAGAGACCCCAACTCGGCGGGACAACCTTGGTGGGGCAGTGCTTTGCGGAGCCGTGCGCGAGCCGAGTCGCCATGGGGGCGTGGCTAGCGGCTGGTCCTACCGGGAGAGGGTCTGGCGACCTCCTATAACTTGGGGGGGTGGACTTCCAGGTTGAACGCGTCGGAAGGGATCGGGGTCTTCGTGACCTTCCCGCCCGGCCAGCGGACTTCCAGGAGGGAGGCCCCTTCCGGACGCGCGAGCACGGTCACGGCACTGTCCACGCTCCAGTAGCCTGCCCCGAGATGGATCTCCCTCCAGGGCCCGGGGCGGTCGCCGGACACCACCCGCACCGCGGCGCCCACCGCCGCTGGATTCGCACTCTCTCCGGCCAGCCGGACTCGCAGACCCGGGCGTCCGCCGGCGTTGCGGAACAGCCGGGTGGCCCCGCCATTCTGCGTCACCACCAGGTCCGGACTCCCATCGGAATCGAAGTCCGCCACTGCGGCCGCGCGTTGCTCGCCATAGATCGCGATGCCGTCGGAAGGCAGCGGTGAAAAATGCCCGCGGCCGTCCCCGCGCAGCCACTGGCCCCTTCCGGCGTCATTGCGCGCCGACATCGGCTCGTCATCGAACCAGTTCTGCGCCAGGAATAGATCCTCCGCGCCGTCGCCGTCGGCATCCGCCACCGCCAGCCCGAACACCGGCGCCACCTGCGCCGCGTCGGGCAGCGGGATCGCTTCATAGTGGTCGCCCCGGTTGAGAAACAGGGTCGAGGCCCACCAGGCGATCTCGAGCCGCGCCGCCTTCTTCAGGCGATCCCCGAAGACCTCGGGCACGGTTCGCTGCGCAAACTCGGTGTAGGTCGGAATGGCGGCACGAAGCCAGGGATAGGCCAGGGCCCAGACCGGATACTCCCGGCCGGGCCATTCGCGTTCACCATCGGGAACGGCCTCGACGAGATCCACGGAACCCGTTTCCTCCAGGTCTCCGAAGTAGAGCCGGCGCCGGGGGGAAGGTCCGTGGCCCGGATCCTCCGGCGCGGAGCCGCGGTGATTCCAGCCCCAGTTTCCCAACACCAAATCCAGGCGCCCGTCGTTGTCCGCATCCAGCGAGGTGATGCTGTTCCAAAGTCCTGAAAAGGCGTCCAGTGGCCACCGCTTGCCCGCAAGCAGCACCGCCGGTTTCCACGGGGTCAGAACACCCTCCACATTGCGAAAGAGCCGGGGTGGCCCCCAATGGCCGGCCAGCGCCAGATCGGGCCGGCCGTCGCCATCCGCGTCGGTGAAACAGGCACCGCTGATGTTGCCAAGATTTTCAAACCGTTGCGCCACCGTCAGGCGCCCTCCCGAATTCTGGATCAGGAGCGACGGGGCTGGCTCGGGCCACCGGCCGGGCATTGCGCGTCCGCCCACGAAGATCTCCAGTTCGCCGTCGCCATTCACGTCGCCCGCCGTCAGCGGACCCACGCTGAACGGGACCCCCAGCACCGCCTCGCCGCTGCGCTTGGCAGTCAAATCATAGAGTCGCACGGCGCCGCCGTTGGTCTGTCCGTCCTCCCAATTGCTCGATCCCGCCATGAGGAAGCCTGGGATCGGCAGCAGGGTGGTGAGGTCCCGGGGAACCGGACGCTGGAGCATCGGATCCTCCATGCGCTGAAAGCGTCCCGGACCGTTCTGAACGAAGACAGTGATCGCGCCGCCGCGGCCCGATCCCACGACGAGATCGTCGCGGCCGTCTCCGTTCAGGTCGGCCCAGGCCGCGCCCGGACCCAACTGGCTCAACCGGTACGGCAGCAGCGGCTGGCGCGCGAAATCGTCGGCGGGGCCCTCCGTGTGCCGGTGATCCAGGCGGTTCGAAACATCCTCAAACAGGGTCCGCGGCGCCGCGGGCGTGGGAGCCGAACGGGCGACGGCGGCGGATTCGAAGACCTCCACCACGGAATTGGCGGGGACGCCCGGCAGGGTCGTCCGCAAGCCCGAGGGCCAGTCCACCTCCACCTCCACCGTCACGTCGCGCGACGCGCCCGCGGCGAACGTCACCAGGGCCTCGTCGCCGCTGAGGTAGCGTCCGCCCGCGATCATCTCCCGGCGCTGCGGCGCCAGCCCGGGGCCCGCGTCCTCGGCCCTGCGCACGGTGATGCGGGCTCCGATGCCCTGGGAGTTGCGTCCGGCGCCCCGCAACCGCACCGCCACGCGCGGAACGGCGGTGTCATTGCGGTAGATCCCCGGGGCGTCGAACAGATGGTTCATCACTAGGTCGGCGTCGCCGTCCCCATCGAGATCGGCGAGCGCCGAACCTTGGGAGATGGCCGTCGTCGCCAGACCCCATTCGCGGCCTACCTCGCGAAAGACCGGCAGGACGGGAACGCCCTTCGCCGCTGCCCGCCGTTCACCGGTCTCGTTGCGGAAGACGACGTTCGGCGTGTCGAGCCGCGGGAAGCCGCGCGCCAGCCGGGTGATGTCCTCGGATTGCAGCGGGCGCCCCGTGCGTTGGGCTGCCGCGATGCGCTCGGCACCGTCGCTGTCCTGGAAATCCCGCCACGTCCCGTTGGTGATCAGGATGTCCTCATAGCCGTCGAGATCCACGTCGAGGAAGATCGGTCCCCACGACCAGTCGCTGCTTTCGACGCCGGAGAAGAACGCAATCTCGGCAAAGGTCGTGTCGCCGCGGTTCCACTGAAGCGCGTTGCGCAGGAGCTGGATGCGATCCTCGAACTGTCCCGGCGCCCGGAACTGTGGCGTCAGCGCCACCAGCGCCCGGGCCCGGGCGGCACGATCCCGCGGCAGCATGTCTACGGTGAACAGGTCCACATGGCCGTCGCGGTCCAGATCCCCAAAATCCACGCCCATGGAGAACATGCTGTTGCCGCGCATCGCGGTGCGGCCGATGGCTCGAAATACCGGACGCCCCTTCGCGGATTCATTGATCCAGAACCGGTCGGGCGTGTGCAGGTCGTTGCACACGTAGAGGTCCGGCCTTCCGTCGCCATTGATGTCGCCAAAATGCGCCGCCAAGCCCCAGTCGTGGGGCGCCGAGGTCAGCGGCTGGCCGTCCTCGTCGAGAAACGTGCCGCCGGTCCACGCCGCCGCGGCGAACCGCCCGGTCCCATCGTTGATCCACAGGACGTCCGGTTCTCCAAACTCGATCACTTCACCCCCCGGTCCGAGTTCGAAACGGTTGGTCAGGTCCGGATCGGTCGTCGGCCGTCCGTTCATCGCGGTCACCACCGCCCGGCCGCCCTGCTGCCGGAGGGTGAATTTGGCGTTGGGCCGGTCGAGAATGCTCTCGGGACGGAAGTTCGTGACGTACAGGTCGAGGTCCCCGTCGCCGTCCACGTCCGCCAGCGCCATGGACGTCGCGCCCGATTTCGAGCCGATTCCCGCCGCGGCGGTGACCTCCGTGAACCGTCCGCGCCCGTCGTTCCGAAACAAACGCGTGCCGCCGCCCAAGGCGTTGATCAGGAGGTCCAGGTGCCCGTCGCCGTCCGCATCCGCCAACGTCACCCCGGTCGTGTCAAAGGCGCCCCAGGGGAGGCGGAATTCCGCGCCCGGAAGCGCCGATGCCGTGATGTCCTCGAACCGCCAGTGGCCCAGGTTGCGAAACAGTTGGGGCGGCGCCTCCAGCCCGACGAGGGCTACGTCGCACTTCCCGTCGCCATCCACATCGCCCAACGCCACTCCCGATCCCGAGAGCAGGTTCCGATTGGTGACGGTCCGGTCGTCGGTCAAGCGGTTGGTGAAGGAGATCCCGAGGTCCGCCGCCGGCATCTGGGTGAATCCGGTCCGCCCCGTTCCCTGCGGCGTCACCGGGGCCATCCGCCCGCCGGGAACCGGACGCCACTCCGGGTCCGCCCCCTGAACCGCGACGCTCAGAAGCCACGCCGCCAGAAACCGCCCTGCATGCCGTCTGTTCATTTCATTTCACCTCCTGAAGCGAGCCGTCCGGGGAAATGCGAACCGCGCGGACGCCTTCGCGCACGGCCGACTGGGTTGTCGGGCCGCCCGGCCAGCGGACTTCGATGGCGGTCGGCGCCGCGGCCGCGGTCAGCACCCGCGAGGGACTGTCCACCGAGAACCATCCGCTCCCCGACACCACCGCCTGCGCGGGGCCGGGGCCGGCTGCCGTGACCAGGCGCAGCCGGGCGCCGACCGCGTGCGGATTGTCCGGGGATCCGGCCAGCGTCACCCGGATGCCGGCCACGCCTCCAGCATTGCGATACAACTGAGTCGCGCCGGCGTTCTGGGTGGCGGCAAGATCCGGACGCCCATCCCGGTTATAGTCGCCGACGGCCAGCGCCCGGGCGTCGCCCCAGAGGTCCAGTCCCGAATCCGCCGCCGCCACCGCGCGGAAGCCGCCGCGCCCGTCGCCGCGCAGCAGCAGGCCCCGTCCGGCGTCCTGACGCGATTCATCGGGCCGGCCCGGATAAAAATTCTGCGCCAGCACGGCGTCCAGGTGTCCGTCCCCATCGGCGTCGAGAATCGCCGTTCCGGTGACCGGCGATACCTGGGCCTCCACCGGCAGCGGCGCGATCTCGAAATGATCGCCGCGATTGAGGAACACGGCCGACGCAAACCAGCGGGCGTCCAGGGTCGCGGCCGGCTCCGGGGTGGGAAGCGCCGCCAGCACTTGGGACAGACTGGCTTCCCCAAACGCGGCGCGTGTGGGAAAGACGTCGCGAAGCTGCGGCAGCACGGCCATCAGCACATCGGCCCGGCGCAGGGGGAGTTCACGGTCTCCGATTCGATAGAATTCGATCAGTTCCACCGCGCCATTGCCGTCGAAGTCGGCAAAGCGGATACCGCGGGCATTGGCGTCAGGTGCCCCCGCGGACCCCGGGGCCTTTGGCACGGGAAACCAGTTCCAGCCCCGGTTGCCGGCCAGCACGTCCAAACGTCCGTCACCGTCGAAATCGCCAGCCGACACCGAAGTCCACCATCCGGTGAACTCGGAAAGCCTGGCGGCCTTCGAGATCGCGCCCGGCTCCCGGACCGGCAGATCCGCCGGCTGAAGGCGTCCCCCTTCGTTGCGGAGGAATCGCAACGGCCCCCATTCGGTGGCCAGCATCAGGTCGGCGTCCCCGTCGTCATCGAAATCCGCAAACACCGCGCTGTTCACCAGGCCGAGCGCCTCCCACCGCTGGGCCACGATGAACCGTCCGTCCTGCCTTCGCAGGAGCAGCGAGGGCGCCGGTGCGGGATACCGCCCCGAGATGGCGCGCCCGCCGAGGAACAATTCCAGCGCACCGTCGCCATCCACATCGCCTTGGGCGAGCGGCCCCACGGCGAAGTCCGGTCCGAGCACGCTGTCGCCCGCGGCGTTGCGATCCAGGTCCATCACGCGCAGCGCGCCGCCGTTGGTCCGGCCGTCGCGATAGTTGCTGGATCCGGCCAGGAGGATCCGGCCGCTGGCCAGGATCGTGGTCAGATCCCTGGAGACCGGCCTGGACAACGGCGCATGGGTGAGCCGCGAGAATCCCGACGGCCCGTTTTGGAACACCGCTGGCACGCCGCCGGCATTGGCGCCCAGCACCAGATCGTCGCGGCCGTCGCCGTCGAGATCCGCCCACGTCGCCCCAGGCCCCGGATAGGCGAGGCTCCAGGGCAATAGCGGCTGGCGCTCGAAGTCATTGAAGGGAGTCGTCGTGGATTCGTGGGCGATGCGCGCCGATTCGTCGGCAAACAGCGGCGACTTCCGCGGCGGCGCCTCCGGCCGGGGCGAGGCATCGGCCCCCTCCGCCAACTCCACCAGGGAGTTCACGGGAACGTCCGGCACGACGGTCCGGCGTCCCGACGGCCATTCCGCCTCGACGACGAGCCGGGACGCCCGGCCCGCTGCAAACACGCGCATCGCATCGTCGCCGCTCAGGTAGCGGCCCCCGGACATCAGCACCTGGGACTGCTCGGGAACCGCGCCGCCGCGCACCCGGATGCGCGTCCCGATGCCCGCGGTGTTCGGGCCGGCCGCCCGCGCCCGCACGGCGATCCGCGCCGCCGCCGCTTCATTGCGCAACAGCGTCGGCGGCGCGTTCAGATTGTTCTGCACCACGTCCAGATCCCCGTCGCCGTCCAGGTCGGCCAGCGCCATGCCGTGTGTCACGTTGTGCGTGTCGAAACCCCAGGCCTGGGTCTCATCCGAGAACGACAGGTCGCCCCGATTGCGGAAGGCGGCATCCGGATTGTCCAGGCGCCGGAACAGGCGCCGCAGGTCCAGCAGCTCCTTCGGGGACAACCGGCGCTGGTTCTTCAGCATCTCGAACTTCTGAGCGGCGTCCGCGTCCATCATTTCCAGCTCATGTCCGTTGGAGATGAGCACGTCCTCGTAGCCGTCGAGATCCACGTCCAGGAACACC
>Ga0268299_1000937_pt1 | contig 68034 bp, 48 predicted proteins | sample NOBtaG_FD_193484 | JGI IMG/M metagenome (GOLD analysis project Ga0268299, IMG submission 193484) | Activated sludge microbial communities from bioreactor in Nijmegen, Gelderland, Netherland - NOB reactor | ecosystem: Engineered > Bioreactor > Aerobic > Activated sludge | place: Netherlands...
ACGCCATGCGACGCCTGAAGATTCGATACGAACGCCGCTCCGACATCCATGCCGCCTTCCTCACGCTCGGCTGCATTCTGATTTGTTACAGGGCACTTGTGAACTCATTGTGTTAGACGGTCTTAATAGTTCCACGTGGAACACGTTGAGCGGCCCGAGCCCGTTCAACTGCTTGGTAAATAAAGACGAACGGCCGCCATACTTGAACGCGACGTGCGACGGAGAGCAAGAGAACGGCTTACCTTTTGAACCATGAAATCGACGAGTTTAGAGAAAACTGTGGCGACCTCCGCGCGGCACGTAAGGTTCCCCGGCAAGTCTCTGGTCCCGCCCCGCACTGCCCCGCGCCGTAAAAACAAAGGCGGCTTGCCCTCGGAAATCCTTCCCGAGTCTGGCAAGCCGCGACGTGTCAATCATTGCCACGTTCGATCTGACCATCCCTGGTCGTTTGACCGTCCGTGGTCAATGCGAAAAAAAATGCCGCTGACAGGTGACGTTGCGTCCGTGCCCTTCGGAGTCTTCGCGTTCGTCCGTTTGTCTGGCCGCGTTGCCGACGGCCTGATCAAGCCCTCGTGGACTTGTGGTCTTGTACAGAGTTCGATGCGATCGGCTGGTATCGGGGCCCGTTGGCTTGCCCGAATCCTTTGCGCCGTTATTCGTTTCCGAATCCGGCCTTAAGGTCTTCCCATCCGACCGCCCACGGGTGGATGGTTTAGTTTCCGCCCGCGCACCTCTCCTCAAGTTCCACTGCCCTTCAGGGCCGTTTCACGGACGAGGCTAGCCATCGCTCGCGCGACCGCGCCTCCCTTGGGCTTTCCTCCCGTTTGACACATCCGGCGATCGAGGTCCGGTTCACCCGGGCACAGCCAGCGCCCGGCACCTTCCGTCCGCAGGGTTTGGTCACCCTCTCGACGGCTTGCTCCCTCGATGGCCTTGTCGACCTTGTTTCAGATCGACAGCGTCTGTCGGGTTCTCCCTTCGGAGCCTTCATCCTCGCTGCAAGTTGGCATGCGTCTTCCGCACGCCCCGCCCCGCTTGCCGTTTCTCGCCTAGGCGTGTCGCCGGCCCGAGGGCTGACGGTCGCGGCCATGGGCCATTCGGCTTCCGGGTCCTGCTCCAGCGAATCCCGCACGGCCCAACCGGGTGTTTAATCCGGGCGTCCGACGGATGCTCCCATGGGCTTTTCCCTCCCAGGGGTCTGTTCGTCGATCTGGGCAGGCCCCTCTGGCCCGCCTCCTCCCACGCGCTTTGCATCGGCCGGCGATTTCTCGCCGACATCCGCCCGCGCCACGGAGTATCGATCAACCGACGACTCGTCCGACCACGTGGGCCGGACACCCCTCTCAGGGTTTCTGCGCCTCGAGCCTCCCTGCCATTCAAACGCGCCGGCGACCGGGCTATGGGTTCACCTTGCGGTGCGACCGACCTTGCGGCCTGTTCGCGATCCGCGCTGAGGAAGCCCGCGCGTTTTACTAACGTTGTCAGGGTTGCCGATGGGCGCGACGTATCGCCGCCTGTCAGCAGCACCCGAAAGATACAACGCGAAGTTGCGATGTCAAACGAATTCGCGACGGATGGTACATATCACAGCGGGTGCGCATCACTTGCGCGCGCGGCCTCGCGCGCAAGTGCATGTGAATGGGATGGAAAGGCGCGCGGCGCCCGCGCAAGTTTTTTCGATTGCTGTGCAGAATTTTGAAAATCACACGCGGCAACCTGCCGCGCCGCTTCGAAAATAGACAGATATTCACCTCAATCCACATGAATTCACAGCATTTCAACAGACCCGCCGCATCGAATAGAATGGGCGATATGAGGCCGTGCGGCGGCCCCGCGAAAGGGTCCGGGCGTGGCAGAGCGGTTGCGATTTTCTCGGGTGCATCGTTTATCGGGGCGCGACGCCTTCACGCGCGTCTTCGATGCGAGGTGTTCGGCATCGAGCGGCTGTGTGATCGTGTACGCCCTCGCCAACGATTTGCCCTACAGCCGGCTCGGGTTGTCGGTCGGCCGAAAACATGGCACGGCGGTGCAACGCAATCGCATCAAGCGGCTGATCCGCGAGGCCTTCCGCCTCGACCGGCAGATGCTGCCGCAGGGGCTGGATCTGGTGGTGGTCCCGCGACCGGGCAGCCAGTGGACGCTGGAGAAGACGCGGAGTTCGCTGCTGGCCGCGGCGAGGTCGGTTGAAAAGCGCTGCCGGCGGTAGAGAAGAGCAAGGCATGGCAAACCCGGATTGCAAGGTATTGATCACCGGCGCGCGCGGCCTGGTCGGCACGCCGACGGTTGCGGCGTTTCGGCGCGCCGGACATGCGGTGATAGGGCTTGCGCACGCGGACCTCGATATCTGCGATGAGGCGGCGGTGGCCCGCGTGTTGGATGACGCGCGGCCCGGCGTGGTCGTGAATTGTGCGGCGTTCACCAAGGTCGACGACTGCGAAACGCGCGTTGACGACGCGATGCGGATCAACGGCGAGGGGGCCGGCGTGCTGGCGCGGCATGCGGCTCGGGTCGGCGCGGGCTTCATCCATCTTTCGACCGACTATGTGTTCGATGGTCGCGGCACGCGGCCCTATCGCGAGGACGATGCGACCGCGCCGATGGCAACGCTGTCGGCCTACGGGCGTTCCAAGCTTGCGGGGGAACTGGCCGTCGCCGCCACACACCCGGACGCGCTCATCATCCGCACGGCGTGGGTGTACGGCCCAAACGGTCCGGGCTTTCCGAATGCCATCCTTCGCGCGGCGCGGGAGAAGCCGCGATTGAAAGTGGTCAACGATCAGACCGGCTCGCCGACGTATGCTCCCGACCTGGCGCAGGCGATTGTCGAATTGGCAACGCGTTCTGCTAAGGGGCTTGTCCACGTCACCAATGACGGCACCTGCACCTGGTTCGAGTTCGCCATGGAGATCGTGCGCCTGGCCGGATTGAGCACGCCGGTCGATCCCTGCACGACGGAGGAGTTCCCGCGACCGGCGCGGCGTCCGGCGTATTCTGTTCTAGACAATGGGCGATATGTTTCGCTGGTGGGCAGGCCGCTTCGGCCATGGCGCGAGGCGATTGCACAGTTCATTCGCGAATTGCCCGGCTGATGTAGATTTACATCAATTGATCATCCGCGGTGGATGGTGTCGCGGCGCTCCGGGACGCGCATCGCGCGGGTGGACGTCGGGCTGCCGGGCGGCAGGCGCATGCCGATCTTGCGGAGATTCAATCCGCCGGCAGCGTCGAGCGTGATCTCCCACACTTCGCCGGCTTTGACGGGCACGGCCGGCGCCTCGATCTGTGCAACGCGCACGCCGAACTCGGCCGCCACCTTGGGGTCATCGACGATGTCCCAGAATCGCGCCCACAGTTTGGAATGCCGCGACGCCTCTTCCGCTGTGCCGGCCAGCAGCGGCGGCGTGGCCCGATCCAGTGCGGCCCCGGATTCGGGCGTCTGCCTGTCGCCGAAGGCCCGGCGGAACAGACAGAGACTCGTGTCGCGATTCGCGTCGCCCTTGCCGACGTGATCGACGGTGAACTTGATGACAAACGCCTCGAAGTAGGCCTGCGTGCCGACGATCTCGATCTGCTCCGGCACGCCGAGCGTCTCGTTCTCGTCACGCTGCTGCCAGCGCATCGATGTCCGCGCCGTGCCGGTCTCGTCGATCTCCTGCGACAGCACATCGACCTGCGCGACGCGCCGCGCCGCGCCGAGGCGGCGGGCGAATTCCTTCAACTCGCCTTTTTCCTTTTCGAGTTCGTCGATGCGCGAGTGCAGCCGGGCCATCTCAAAGATGCCGAACTGAAACGACGTGATCGCGGCCAGACCGGTGATCGCAACGGCGCCAACGATGAGACGGGTCCATTTCATGCGGTTCGTTTCCCGGCGGGCCGGACGCGGCATTCGCATGCGACCCTTTCTATATACGATCGGTTCGCGGCATGGGTGCGATGGAGCAATTGGCGTTGCCGCGGGGAGTTTGCATTATCGGATGGAGCTGTGGTTGCCGTCGATGGCAGAGTGTGTCTGCAAGGGCTGAAATCGTCGCGAAATGGCGTCATTCGCTTGATTTCCCCAATGCACGCCCGGCGATTGCGGCCGTGCACCAGGCCCACTGGAAGTTAAACCCGCCGATGCGACCGTCCACGTCGAGAATCTCGCCCACAAGGAAGAGCCCCGGACACGTGCGGCTCTCCATGGTGGCCGAGTCGATTTCATCCAGCGGCACGCCGCCGGCAGTGACTTCGGCGTAGGCGTAGCCCCGGCTGTCGCGGACGGCCAATGGCAGGGCGGTCAGCGTCGCGACCAGTTGGCGACGCGCGTCGCGATTGAGTTGCGAGAGCGGGCAGTCGATTGCCACGCCGGCCGACCGGCAGAGAAACTCCGCGACGCGCGCGGGAACCAGCCCGCCCAGCCAGGTGACGACGCGCGTGCGGCCCTGACGCGCGGTATCGGCGACGAGCGTCTCATTCACCTGTTCGGCCGTTCGACCGGGCACAACACTCGCCGTCATCACCGGCGACTTGTGAGCGAGTTGAGCCCGATGCCAGAAGCGCGAGATGTCCAGCGCTGCCGGCCCGCTGATGCCGAAGTGCGTCCAGAGCATCGAGCCGCGGACGCGAACGGGCTTTTCGCCGTCGGCGCGGAGGGTCAGTTCGATCTCATGGGCGATCCCCGAGAGGGCGGCATGAGCCGTGCCATCCAGCACCAGCGGGGCCAGCGCCGGCGTGGTCGGGTGAATGGTGTGGCCGAGCGCTTTGGCCAATTGGTAGCCGAGCCCGTCGCTGCCGGTCTTCGGCAACGAGCGACCGCCTGTGGCCAGTACGACGCGGCGCGCACGATGCGTGCGGCCATTGGCGAGCGTGATCGTGAATGGCGCGTCCGATTCAACCGGTGGGTGGTGTTCGATGCCGACCACCCGGCAATCGGTGCAAAGCGTGACGCCCAATCGACTGGCCTCGCGCAGCAGCGCGTCGAGGACGGTGCGAGCCGAATTCGTATCGGGAAACAGCTTCCCGAGCGGCTCCTCGTGGAGCGACACGCCGATGTCCTGAAAGAATGCCCGTGTCGCGTCCACCGGAAGCGCCTTCAACACCCGGCGGACGATGTTGCGATTTCCGCCGAAATAGTCGTCGTCGCCGACTCGTACATTGGTGACATTGCATCGCCCGCCGCCGCTGACGAGAATCTTCGCGCCGAGTTTCTTTGCGCCGTCGAGTGCGACGATTTTTAAATCGGGGTGGCTTCGCGCTGCGAAGATGGCGGTCGCCAGTCCGGCTGCTCCAGCGCCGATGACGGCGACATCCCAGGCGGACGCCGCGGATGAGGATGGAGAAGACATCAGTCGTCAGAAGGCGCTGCGCGCTTCGTCGCGGTTGTGGAGGCACGGCCGCCGACGATGTCCTTGTGAATGGATGCGAGTTGATCGAAGACCGGCTTGGCGGTCAGGTCCTGCCGCAGGGCGCCGTCGTGGGTCATCGATGGGCCGTGATCAACGAGGTTGCTCCACGATACTGTCTCGACGAATGGCTTCGATAGGGCGATGCGATAGAACTCCCGCAGCCAGGCGGCCTGCGATTCCTCGTTCCACGGTCCGCGCCAGCAGCCCGTGCCAGGGGCTTCGCCGGCCGAGGGTATGCCGGCAGCAGTAACGTGAATGGGCTTGCCGAGATTGCCGTAGCGATCCAGCATCGAAGACACCTGCATCAAATCGCGAACGGCCAGGCCCGATGGGTCGCGATAGAACCGCACCTCAAGCCCGATGGCGTCAAAGGCCACGCCGCTCTGGGCCGCCATTTCGGCGTACAAGTTGGGCGGAATCGTCTGGGCGTCCTGTGCGTAGTATTCACCCCAGGGCAGTGTGACGCCCAGCAAGGCGGTTGAGCGCGGTGCGTAGTGCTTGATCAGCGTCGCGCTCCGCCGGGTCAACTCCATCAATTGCTCGAACGTGAAATGAAGCGCGTTGTAGGCATGCAGCCCGGCGGCGATCTCCCAGGTCTGCACGTAGCCCGACAGTTTCTTGACCGCGCCTTTGATCAACTTTTCCATCGCGGCCGCGACGTGGTCGTACTCGTGCTCCCACAGAAATGCCCAGTCCGGCAGGTCGCGTTTGTCGAATGAGATGAGCCGCTCGGCCCGGGCGTGCATCTTGTGGTGACGCACCGCCTTCAAGGTGTTCTCGGTCGCGGTCCAGTCGTACTCGCCCTCGCGCGGCTCCAGATCGCGCCAGCGCATCGGCACGACCGCGAAGTCGAAGGTCTCGGCGAAACGCGTCAGCATTTTTTCGTTGGCCTGGGCCGGCGTCAGTCCGCACCCGAAGGGGCGCTTGGGAATCTGTCCCGCCGTCTGTCGCCGCCGTTTGAGAAAGACGTCGGCATGGAAGACCGCTAGTTTCTCGCCGACGTTGGTGCTGGCCGTGATGCACTCGTCGGCCAGTTTGGAGGCGGTCGCATCGTCGGGGGCGGTCAGGGCCTCGATGAACTTGGCGCGGGCCTCGTCTATCTCGCGATAGAGCGCCGCGCCGTCGGCAAAGTCGTAAAGCCCCCAGTCTTCGCGCTTCTGGCTGATTCGCATCAGCCGGCCGCGAGCCAGTTCAACGTGCAGGTTGTAGGGCGTGTCGCGCTCCATCAGCCGCGACGTCTCCAGCATCATCCGGCCGTGGCCTTTGACCGGCCAACTCACGCAGAGGCCGGCGGTTCCGCGCGAGCGCGGATCGCAGGTGATGACGCCGCCGGAGAATCGAACTTCGCCGCGCATCGGGACGCCGTCGGCGCCAATGAGATACGCGCCGCCCAAATCAAAGGTCTGGGCCGGGCTGCCATTGTGATGAACGGTGAAGCGAAGCATCGAGTTGCCGGGGCCGGGGTGTCGGATATCGCGGTCATGGCGACCGCCGCCTGTTGATGTCGATTGGGAAAATGATACGTCCACGGGTGATTTGCGGCAAATTGCAAGGCGGTTGAGGACCGGCCGGTTCGGGCGGGAGCGATCGAGCATCCATGTCCGCAAACACTAGAATGGCTCCATGGCCATCGTCAGCGGGATTCTGGTCGGCGGGATGAGCCGTCGCATGGGCCGGCCCAAGGCGCTCCTCCCGGTAGAGGGAGGGACGCTGCTGGAGCGCACCGTGCACGTGGCGGCCTCGGTGACGCCCGAGGTGGTCCTGCTGGGCAGACCGGCGTTTGAGTTGCCGGATTCATTGCGTCATCTTGTCGTTGTTGACGATGTCACGCCGGACTGCGGGCCGATCGGCGGTCTCGCGTCGTTCTTTGAGAAGGTGCCGGCTTCGGACTGCCTGCTGCTTGCATGCGACATGCCGGTGCTGAGTTCTCAACTGCTGTGCCGACTGATTGCGGCGTCGACGGATTCGGTCGACGCCGTGGTGCCGCGAGAGGTGGGGGCCAAACTGATTCACCCATGCTGCGCGCTCTATCGATCCTCGGCTGCTCCGGCGGTATCGGCGTCGATTGCCGAGGGACGATACGACCTGTACGGACTGATTTCGCGGCTGCGGTGGACGTCCCTGGTGATGAATCCTTCGGAGGCGCTCCTTTTGACCAATTGGAACTTGCCTTCGGACGTGGGTAACGCCGCGGGGATGATGCCGAATCAAACTCGAAGTGAGAGCGCAACCCGCAACGGAGTGCATTCATGATGCGCGTGCTGGTGACGGGCGGACGGGGGCTGGTGGGGCGGGCCGTAAAGGCCACGCAACCGAAAGAGCTGTCCGTCGAGTATGCGGCGACCGACCGGGCGGACCTGCGGGACGTCGCCGCCTGCACAGCGCTGTTCGAATCGGCGCGACCGACGCATGTCATTCACCTGGCGGCGCGGGTCGGCGGCGTGAAGGCGAACACCGAGGCGGTCGGGGCGTTTTATCACGACAACATCCTGATGAATACGAACGTATTGGAATGTGCCCGACGGGCCGGCGTGCGGCGGCTGGTCAGCCTGCTCTCGTCGTGCGTCTATCCGGACGGCGCGGCGCTGCCGCTCCAGGAGGACGACTTGCATCGCGGCGAGCCGCATCCATCCAACTTCGGCTACGCCTATGCGAAGCGGATGCTCGAGGTGCAGTCACGGGCCTACCGGCAGCAGTACGGCTGCGACTACATCTGTGTCATGCCGAACAACCTGTACGGCCCGCATGACAACTTTCACTTGGAGGACGGTCACGTTGTGCCGGCGATGATCCGCAAGATCCATGCCGCGGCCACGGGCGGCCCGCCGCCGGTGCTGTGGGGCGACGGATCGCCGCTGCGGGAATTCACCTTCAGCGACGACATCGCCCGGGTGCTGTGGTGGGCGCTGACCGACTGCAATGAGCACGTCCTCAACGCGGGAACGTCCGAAGAGGTCTCGATCCGTGGGGCGGCGACGGCGATCTGCAATGCCCTTTCATTCGATCCTGAACGGCTTATCTGGGACACGACCCAGCCCGCAGGCCAGCATCGCAAGCCGATGGACACCAGCCGGTTTCGATCGATGTCGAAAATGGCCTTCACCCCGTTCGAGCAGGGCGTGCATGAGACAGTGCAGTGGTATGTCGCGAACTATCCGGCAGTCCGCGGCGTGCAGATGGCGTGAGCGGCGTACTCGCCGGTTTGCTTACTTCGGTTCCCATACCGTCGTGCCGCCGGGGACGACGGCAAGTCGTGTGTCGTAATAGGCGTATTCCGCCGAGCCGTCGGCCTTGGCGAAGCACCACTTTGAGAATTCACGGTGCCAGCCGATGCGCTGCGGCACGGCCTGCGACGCGCCAAGGGTCGGCCCGGCGTTCAGCCCCATGTTGTAGAAGCCCTGCTCGCACCAGATTATGAATCGAGATGCCTTTCCGCCGACCATGTGCCGCGCGATGCGCCTGGTATATTGCTTGTTGTATCCATTCTGGTCGGCCGGAAACTCGGGCGACGGGCCCAGGTTGAATGTGTAATTCCCGAATTCCTCGTAGGCGTAGCCCTGCATGAAGTGCGTGTTCAGGGTGTAGCTGCTGCCGTTGACCAGCCACGAATTCGCGGACACCTCGTCGTCACCGATGACCGGCGTGGTGCCGATGATTCCGCAGGCGCTGGTGCGATCGCCGGGGTCCTGATAGACGCGGATCTCATCCGCGCCGAGGGCCAATGGCGCGACGAACTTGTTGAGCGGACGCAATTCCGCCGGCAGCAGGGTCGAGTCCCAGGTTTGGTTGTTCAACGCGGCGCTGACCATGCGGGCCTTCGATCCGCCGAAGGCCCACGGCGTGCGCACGCCGACGCCCGGCACAGGATAGGGCGTGTGCGGATACCAGACGATCAGTCGATTTTCCTCGTTGTCCATGTACATGGCCGAGCACTGCACGATGGTGCGCAGATTGGCCAGGCAGTAGGTCGATTTGGCCCGCTCGCGCGCGCCGTTCAGCGACGGCAACAGGATGGCGATGAGCAGGGCGATGATCGCGATGACCACGAGCAGTTCGATCAGGGTGAATGCCCGGCGGCTTTGCGGTCGTGAGTGCTTTGTAAAGGGCATGATGATCGATCCTGCGCCGGATGGCATGAATGCGTGCGTTCGTTGGGTTGGTTATGCCTCTGAATGTTTGCCTTAGCGTGGCTCCCACAGGGTCCACGAATCGTCGCGACAGAGACGCGAGTCGAAATATCGGTACTCGGCATGCCCGTCGGCGAAGACGGCGGAATGCCTGGAAAACTGCTTGTGCCAGCCCACGCGCTGCGGCACGGCCTGCGATTCGGCCAGGGTCGGGCCGGCCCGGTAGGCCAGGGTGAAGAATCGCTGTTCGAGCCACATGATGAAGCGCGAGGCCTTTCCGCCGACCAGGTGCGGGGCGATCCGGCGGCCGTAGGTCGGGGTGTTCTCGACTGACCAGTTGCCCGGCGGCCAGGTGTAGCCCTGCATGTAGCGGCTGTTGAGGACGTAGCTGGTGCCGACGGCCTCCCAGGCGGAGGGGCCCTTCTCGTCGCCCAGGGCCGGCGGCGCGTTGCTGATGACGGTCTGGGCGTAATCCCGATCACTTGGGCATTTGTATAAATCAATCACGTCGCGGCCCTCGGCCAGCGGGCTGACCAGGGCGTTGAGCGGACGGACCTCGGCGGGGTACACCTCGCTGTCGCTGGTGTAGGCGTCCTGAACACCGAGCGGCGCCCGGAAGCCGCCGAACACCGACGGCGTGTAAAGATTCACGCCATATCCCGGCAGGGCCGGATAGCGGTACCAGAGGATAAGGCGTTGCGGATCGGCGTCCATGTACATCTGCGTGAAGTGCATGATGCTCCGCAAATTCGACAGGCACTTCACCGATTTGCCCTGTTCGCGGGCGGCCGTGAGCGACGGCAGCAGCATGGCCACGAGCAGTGCAATGATGGCGATCACCACGAGCAGTTCGAGCAGTGTAAACGCGCGGCGGAAAGGTCTTGGATGGACCTTGTTCATGACCACCTCCGGCGTAGGGCGACCGCGGTTACTTCGGCTCCCAGATCGTCCAGCCGTCGCCGATGCTCAGCCGGGTGTCGAAATAGCGGTGTTCGGCATGGCCGTCATAGAAGCCCGCCGAGTATTTCGAGAATGTGCGATGCCAGCCGGTCTTCTGCGGTGAGGCCTGGGATTGGGAAAGGGTCGGCCCGGCGCGATAGAAGGCCGCGTAGGCGGTGCCCTCGAGCCACATGGTGAAGCGGGAGCCCTTGCCGCCGATCAGATGCGGGGCGATGCGCTTCCCCATCGTCGCGGCGTTGACGGTCGAGAAGTTGCCGCCCGGCCAGTTGTAGCCCTGCATGAACCGCGTGTTGAGGTAGTAGCTCGTGCCGCGGGTCTGCCATGCCGAGAGCGACTCTTCGCTCGGCTGCACGGTCGGCGTCGAGCCGATGATCGGCAATTTGCTCGACTTGTCGCTGGGGCATTTGTACATGTCGATCACCACGTCGCCCTGTGCATTGGGATCGACATAGGTATTCAGCGGGCGAACCTGGGCCGGATAGAGAAACGCATCGGGAATGCTCGGCAAGTCGTCATTGATCCGGGCCTTGAAGCCGCCGAAGACCGTTGGGGTGAACAGCGTGACGCCGAAGCCTGGAATGGCCGGATTGCGGTACCACGGGATCAGTTTCTGATCGTCGCTCTCCATGTACATGAGGGTGTATTGCATGGTCGAGCGCAGGTTCGAGACACACTTGGCGACTTTGCCCTGTTCGCGGGCGGCCGTCAGCGACGGCAGCAGAATCGACACGAGGAGCGCGATGATCGCGATCACCATGAGCAATTCGATCAGGGTAAAAGCGACACGGCGTGGAGAGGCTGGGGAATGCTGCATCAAGAAATATCCTCGTCGTTTGGAGCCTGGGACTTCGAATCCAAGGCTTAAATCTACCGGCTGACGTCGAAAACAACAAACGATCTTGCCGGTTTCCCGGCCGGGCGACGCCGCGGGACCAACGCAGTCAAAGTATAGATGCGTGAAGTGGGTCGGCGGTATCGGAGCGACAGAGAGGCCGGCTGACGTGCCGTATCCGGCTGCCGGCACTCAAGTTGAGAGTGCCGGACGCGAAACGCCCACCGTCAACAGAGTGTGCTGTCCGGTGGGCGTTTGTCGATTCCAATTGTGACAAAAAAAGCGCGGGCAACGGCCGCCCAAAAGTGCGGGCCGTCACAATCCGTGGGTTAGTTCGGTTCCCAGAGCGTCCAGTCTGTGCCTCGAGACAGCCGCGTGTCGAAATACCGATACTCGGCGTGGCCGTCGAAGAAGCTGGCCGAATGCTTGGAGAACTGCCGGTGCCATCCCTTCTTCTGCGGCACCGCCTGCGATTCGGCCAGGGTCGGGGCCGCTCGATAGGCAAGCGAGTACATGCCCTGGTCGAGCCACATGATGAAGCGGGAAGCCTTGCCGCCGACGAGGTGCGGATTGAGCCGGCGACCATAGATCGGCCAATTCGGCAATGTGCTCGAGGGCGCCGCGGGATATTGATATCCGAGCATGAAGCGCGTGTTCAAGACGAAGCTGGTGCCCATGGCCTGCCAGGCGGAGAGCTTTTCCTCGTCCGGCGGGTTGGTGGTGGCCTGACCGATGACGGAGGTCGTGTAGGTCCGGTCGCCGGGGCACTTGTATACTTCAATGATGTCTTTTCCGGCGGCAAGCGGTTCGACAATCTTGTTCAATGGGCGAACCTGGGCCGGATAAATCTCGGCGTCGCTGGTGTAGCCGTCGTCGGTGACGCCGATCGGGGCCATGAAGCCGCCGAAGGTGGCAGGTGTGTAAAGGTTGGGCGCGAAGCCGGGGTAGATGCTGCCGCCGGGCGGGGTCGCGCCGATGGGGCCGGCCGGGGGCGGTGAATTGTACGAATACCAGTAGATCAGCCGCTCGGCATCGTTCTCCATGTACATGTGGGTGTACTGCATGATGCTTCGCAAATTGGAGCTGCATTTGATCACCTTGCCGTTCTCGCGGGCGATGGTCAGCGATGGCAGCAAAATGGAAACCAGAAGCGCGATGATCGCAATGACGACGAGGAGTTCGATCAACGTGAATCCAGCCCGGCCGCGATAGACTTTGCCTCTTGCCATAAAAAGATTCCTGTCTTCAAGATGTGCCCAAACCAGGAATATGCGTAATGGCTGAAGGTGGAGGGGCCGTTACTTCGGCTCCCAGAGAGTCCACCCTTCGCCCCGACAGAGTCTGGTGTCAAAGAATTTGTACTCGGCGTGGCCGTCGTAGAATCCGGCCGAATGCTTGGAGAACTGCCGATGCCAGCCGCGCTTCTGCGGCGCCGCCTGCGACTCGGCCAGGGTCGGGCCGGCCCGGTAGGCGAGCGAGTAGAAACCCTGATCCAGCCACATGATGAAGCGCGAGGCCTGTCCGCCGACGAGAGACGGGTTGATCCGCCGGCCGTAGAGCGCCGCGTTCAGAACCGAGAAATTCCCGCCGGGCCAGGTATAGCCCTGCATGAAGCGCGTATTCAGCACGTAACTAGTGCCCATGGCCTGCCACGCCGCGAGGCCCTCTTCATCGGGAACCGGTGGAAGCCCGGTGCCGATGACCGCGGTGGTGTAGGTGCGATCGCCCGGACATTTGTATACATCGATGATGTCCCTGCCCTGGGCGATCGGGTTTGCAACGCTGTTCAGCGGTCGGACCTGGGCGGGGTAGAGTTCGGCGTCGCTCTGATAGCCGTCGTTGACGCCGACCGGCGCCTGGAAGCCGCCGAAGACCGCGGGGGTGTAGAGCGACACGCCATAGCCCGGCACCGCCGGATAGCGATACCAGGGGATTAGCCGCTGCGCATCGTTCTCCATGTACATGTGGGTGTACTGCATGATGGTGCGCAGATTGGAGATGCACTTGGTGGTCTTGGCCTGCTCGCGGGCCACGGTCAGGGACGGCAGCAGAATCGAGATGAGCAGTGCGATGATGGCGATGACGACAAGCAGCTCAATGAGGGTGAACGCTCGATGACGGCGTGACGCGGGCAGGTAGGACATGACGGTTACCCCAGCGACTTCGTACCTCGGCGAGTGAACACCTCGATCAAGACACCTTGAACTGTTGCGGCCTCACTCCGCGAACGTGATGGGGGCCTTTCCGGCCTCCTCTTCAACCGGCGCGTCGGGCTCGGGCTCAGCGCCGGGTTCATCCTGTTTTGTCTTCGATGTGACCACGATCGGATTGCACTTCGGACAGCCGAGCGACGTGCCCTCGGCGTCCATGGTGGCAAACATCGTCTGGCACGTCGCGCACGTCGCCGCGCGGACGCCCTTCTGCTCGCTGCAACCCGGGCAATAGAGCAGGCCCGTGCTGTTGGCCCGGACCGACTCCGATTCGTATTCGGATGCGGTCAACGTGAAAGGTTTCTGGCAGGCGAGGCAGATCCAGTTTGTACGCGAATCGTCGGTGTCCGGCACGGCTTCATCGCCGGATCCCCGCATAAAGAAGATGACGACGGCCGCCGCAAACGCGACGCCCGCGATGATGACTTTGGTGTTTGGCACTTCGTCACTCCACCGGGTCGCGGGCCGCGGAGTGGCGGCCGCACAGACCGTCGAGGCCGCGTCGGACAGGAGACCTCGATGCGTAGGAACAGACTCTATTGGTATTAGAACGTCATTTGGCGGGCGATGTCAACAGTTTGTAATCTGGATAATCCGGGGCGTGGGCGTGCCGCGTACTCGGGGCTGGCCCGTATGCGGGGGTCATGTGCAATCGATCTTGCACCGTCTGGGCCGGGGCTTCTCTGTGAAATGCCCGCAATTTTCGCGGATTTGTGGAGAAAATGGAGACGAAGGGATTCGAACCCTCGACCTGTTCATTGCGAACGAACCGCTCTCCCAACTGAGCTACGTCCCCGTGTATTGAGGGACTTTAGCCGACGGCCGAATGGCCTGCAAGGCTCGTGGGGGTCGGTTGTCGGTTTTCAGTTGTCAGTTGTCAGTTCTCAGTCGTTGGGGGGCATGGGGCTACGGAGTGATTTCGGTGTACCGACCAGCCCCGAAACGTGTGGCGCGTCAATGCCGACCGAATCGTTTGCAAACTTGAAACCAAACTGATGACTGAAAACTGATAACTGAAAACTGTCGTCTGAAGACTGATCACTTCTCGCCATCGGGCATCGCGTTCTCCACGACCCGCAGAACGGCTTGGGCCGCCTGTTCGCACGGCTGGCCGGCCTCTTCCGCGCGGAGTCTGGTTAGCGTCGGTTTTCCGGCGGCGGCCTCGCGGGTCCACTCGTCGGCGAATGCCCCGCTGCGGATGTCTCTGAGCATCGCCCGCATCTTCTGCCGAATGCCCTCGTCGATCAGCATCGGCCCGCGGGTGAGCCCGCCGTAGGCTGCCGTTGCGGAGATCTTCGCACGCATGGCCGCCAGCCCGCCGGCGTATTGCAGATCGACAATTTGCTTGGCTTCATGGATGCACTCGATGTAGGCCAGCTCGGCCGGATAGCCCGCCTCGACCAGCACGTCAAAGGCCGCCTTCATCAGTTCGATCATCCCGCCGCAAAGCACCGCCTGCTCGCCGAACAGGTCGCTCTCGCACTCGGCGGCGAAGGTGGTCTCGATCATCCCGCCGCGTCCGCCGCCGATGGCCGCGCCCCAGGCGAGGGCGAGGGGTTTGGCATGTCCGTCGATGTCCTGATGAACTGCGAGGATGCAGGTCAGTCCGCCGCCGCGGACGAAGGCGTCGCGCACCAGCGCGCCGGGGCCTTTGGGGGCGATCATGATGACGTTGGAATCGGCCGGCGGCGTGATGCGATTGAAGCGGATGTTGAAGCCGTGGACGAAGCCGAGGGCCGCGCCTTTTTTTAGACGCGGCGCGATTTCGGCGGAATAGACTGCGGCCATGGTTTCATCGGGCAGGGCCAAAATAACGAGACTGGCCTCTGCGGTCACATCGCCGGCGCTGAGCGGTGTAAAGCCATCGGCCAGGGCGAGGGCATGATTGCGCCCGCCGCTTCGTTGTCCTACCACGACGTTCACGCCGCTGTCGCGGAGGTTAAGTGCATGCGCCCGGCCCTGGTTGCCATAGCCGATGACGGCGACGGTCTTGCCGGCCAGGGCGGCGAGGTCGGAATCGGCGGAGTAGTAGACAGGTAATGGCATAACAATGATCGACTCCCCGCGTTATCCTATCGGAGAAGTGAGCTCACGATCGACTTAGGGGCTTCAGCATGTATCTGCATGCGGCCATGCTGGTCGTTTACTGTTCCGCCCGGCTATGCGTCGCCGAGCCGCCACAGGGTGCCCCTCAAGAGGAGTCGATTCCGCATCCGTCCGATCCCCGAAAGCGCTGGGTGGCCGGGCCGCACCAGCCCTTGACCGGCGCGGTCGATTACGGACTGGACACCATTCTCAGATATGCCCATTCTCGGACACACTGCATCGAACTTAGTTGCGAGGGGGCTAAAGTCCCACTGGATAAGAAACAGCTCCGATCGCTTCGGAAAGCGGAGCTTGATTCGCTTAAGCGCGACATCAAGGCGAATCCGGAGTTCATTTGGCTACTGGGCAATTTGATCATTGATGAATCGGGAAGCGGTGCGTTTGCCAGCCAGACACGTGCACAGTTTCGCCTGACGGGCGCGATCGCGGCGCGACATATGGCGATGGATCGCCGAATATCATTGGCGTTAATGAACCAACTGCGCTCGATCGGTTCAAAGGAGCAGTGGCAGGCCGCGGAGTATTGCAGAAATCAAGCGGCCTCCTATCTTCGCGACGACGTCGTTGACAAATTGCGAGAGCATTTTGAATCACGCCGTAAGGGTGAGTTCTCACCGTACGAAGTCAAAGCATTCAATTTGGACATGGAATCCTCTGCCGATCCCCGCGATATTCCACTCCCGGCACTGAAGCCCTACATCCTTAATTTCCTTCGCTCACGCCTGATTACCCATTGGGTTCGATACCGGCTCGATGACAAGCAGATGATCTCCGCTGAGGCGGTGATTGATGACTGCACAGCACGGGCAGAAAGAGCCTTCGCGGCGACGGAAAAGGACCTACGCAAACTTTGGGTTGATGTCGCAGTTGGTCTGATCGAGCCGGAGAACGCGAAGGTACCGTGGCGGAAGGCGGTCTGGAAATTCAAACAGGCCGCCGAACGGGTCATGCTGCCATTCGCCGATGAGATTGACAAACGACTCGATGCCTTGGTCACCACGGAACAACGGTCCAAAGCCCGCGCGGCGCCTCCCAAGCCTGAATGGCTGGTTTTCAAGGAAGGGATGGAAGAAGCCTGGGCGAGGAAGATCGAAAAATCAGACTTTGTTCCCTCAATTACGACCCAGCCTTCACTGAAACCATAGAGAAGCGCGTGTACCAGTAGCCCTACCCAATTTCAACCGTGGATCAGGGCGTTGACGAAAGGCTGAATATCCGCGCCGTTCGCGGCGCCATTCCCATTCATGTCACTGCGTGCCGTGTGATTGGAGTCAACGTTGGTGCCTAACAGCACGCTGATAAACAGATCGGCGTCGGTCAGATCCACAATCCCGTTGCCGTCGATGTCGCCCGGAACCGTGGATAGGATGCGGTCGAATCGCCAGACCTCGCCGCCATAGCCTGCGACATAGGCGCGCTGGCTCGTCAACGTAATGCACACCGGCGTGGTGAACTGGCCGGGCAGCGGCCAGCTTGTCCACGTGGCGCCTGCGTCCATGGAGCGAAGCACGACGGCATCGCCGCCGCCCTGCGATGCTCCGCAGGCCCAGACTTCGCTGGTGCCGACCGCCTTCACGCCCAGATAGACAAAGTTCGATCGCTCCGGTCGGACGCGCACCCAGCTTGCACCGCCATTGTTCGTTCGCGCGAGGAAACCGTCAAAACCGGCGACGTAGCCGATCTGCGCCGAGGCCCACGACATGCGGTAACTCGTCGAGGGGCCGCCGGTCGGCGTGGCGATCAGCATCGGCGTCCACGTTGCGCCGCCATCCACGGTCTTGTACAAACCCTGACTGTAGAGCAACACATAGCCCGTCTCGCCGATGAACTCCACGTCGAGCGCCGGCACGTTGAGCATAGCCGGCTCCCACGAGGAACCACCGTCGAACGTTCTGCGAATGTGGGTCTTCGGTCCCACCTGATGATCGACACCGGCGACCCAACCATTGTTCGCATCGACGAAATCGACGGCGTTGGGGTAGTAACTCGGGTTGACCGAACTGGAGAGATTCATCCAGCTCTCGCCGCCGTCAACCGTCTTGAACATGCCGCCCTCGTGACCGACCACGTAGGCGACATAAGGCTCGCTGATATCGACATCTGTAAAGAGCGAATCGTGCAGGAAGGCCGGAGGGTCGATAAGTTGCGCTTCCCAATGTTGACCCGCATCGGCGGTTCGCTGGACGTATCCGTGCACGCCCGCCTGCAGAATCTCCGTATCCGAGAACGCGACCATTCCGCGCCACTCGACGTTGGCGCCGCGGTTGATCACCGTCCAGGTGATGCCCCCGTCGGTCGTGCGGCGAATGGCGCCCGCCGGTCCGACGACGTGCCCGACGAGCGTGTCCAGGAATCGAACGCGCCAGACTCGGGGCAGGTCGCCGATCCCGATGTGCTGGCGCGACCAGGAGTACCCTTCATCCGCGGAGCGCCAGATATCGCCGCCGGTGGACACACCGACCACGGTGCTGTCATCCACCCGGGCCATGCTCATCAGCCCGGAGTCGACGGAACCGACGGGCGTCCAGGTGTCGCCCGCATCGGTTGACTGAAGAATGATCGTGGAATCACAGGCAACGGCCGTGGTGGCCGTAAGAAAGACGGCGTGGTTGACGAGTCCGGCGTGGCGCAGGGACCAGGTCTGTCCGCCGTTGGTGGTCTTGAAAATGCCCTCCTGCCCGCTGGAGATCTGATAGCCGCACGCCAGGCCGGTGTTGGCATCCTTGAAGTCCATCCCATAAATCACGGGACAATCCGGGTAGGCGGAGCGAATGCTCCAGCTTGCTCCGCTGTTGGTCGAGCGGGCCAGGGCGCCGTTGCTGCCCATGAAGGCAGTGGTGGTTCCAATGAACTGAATATGGCGCCACGAGCCGCCGGGCTGGAACCCCGAAACGGATTGCCAGTTCGCGCCGGCGTTGACCGTGCGATAGACATCGATCTGCATTTCGTTGGCGTTGCCCGAAATCAATCCGATCTGGGCGGTTGCAAAAGCGATGTCGTAAAACGGCTCGCTGGCGCTGCCCGGCGTTGTGATCGAGTTCCAGGTCTGGCCGCCGTCGCAGGTGTTGAGCAGCGCGTGCGGATCGCCGGCAATCCAGCCGCAGTCGGGCGAGGTGAAGGCGACTCCCGAGAAATCCGCGCCGGACGGTAAGGGGGCGAGTTTGGTGACGGCATCCGCGAGCGAGGTCGTTTGGGTTCCCAAAACGGCCGTGAGAAAAACGCTCAAACCGCACGGCGATCTGCGAGTCATGGAGCTTCTCCAGATTAAGAAGGGTTGGCGATCACGGGATAGCAGACTCATCTAGGTACTCATGATTACATGCGCCACCTCGCGGATTTGGCTGTCATTTCGGATGGGGTGACCGACGAAACTGATGGGAATCGACCCGATTCGGCACCAAACCGGTACGGAATGGAGTGGATCACGGCGGGCTGCAGCCAGCCAGCGGGCGCGTGCTCACGTGAATGACCTTCCATCCGAAGGGCTCGGTCAGTCAAACGGCGGCTGACAGGAAGCAGTGCATACGTCCAATGCACCCAATTGCCGGCGCGATTGGCTCTTGACAGGCGTCGATCTTGTGTTATAGTGATATAGAACAGTGCGTGCAGGCATCAGCCTTTCCTCGCCCTGGCAAGTCGCATGGGCGATCCGGCCCTCACCCTTGAGGGGGAGGGAGTAACGGCAACCGCACCGGTGTGTCGCGATGTTCATCCGCATCAATCCCGCCTCCGCCGTGCCGGTCTATCGCCAGATCCTCGATCAAATTCAATATCAGATTGCATCGCGACGGTTGTCTCCGGGCGACCGGCTGCCATCCGTGCGCACATTGGCCCGGCAGATCGCCGCCAATCAGAACACGATTCTCAAGGTCTATGACCAGCTTGCTTCCGAGGGGCTGATCGAGCGGCGGCAGGGAGACGGGTGCTTCGTCGCCGATGGTGCTCCCGTGCTGCGCCTCGCCGAGCGACGGCGGCGATTGCGCGAAACACTTTCGGAGGCCGCCGTGCAGGCCCGACTCTTCGACATCGCCTCGGAGGAAGTGCACGAGATGCTCACGCAGGAAATCGACGCCATCGCGGGCGGCGAGCCGGACGCTCGCAACGTTGGACAAGCCGCCAGTGGCGCGCAACCGCTTAAATCAGGAGGCCGCGGAACATGAGCACCAACGCCATCGAAGTGAGCAACCTGCGCAAGCGGTACGGCAAGAAGGAGGTGCTGCGCGGCATCAGCCTCGCGATTCCGCGCGGTTCGCTCTTCGGTCTGCTCGGGCGCAACGGCGAGGGCAAGACCACGACCATCAAGGCCCTGCTCGGTCTGCTGAAATTCGACGACGGCACCATCAACGTGCTGGACATGAACCCGCGGCGCGACGCGGTCAAGATTCGCGCCCGCGTGGGCTACATGGCCGAGAACCAGGCCATGTATGACTGGATGACCATCCGGGAGATTCGCCGCTGGGTGGCGTCGTTCTATCCGCTGTGGAACGACGCATTCGCGTGCGAATTGCAGAAGCGGTTCCGACTCGAAGACGCAGCGAAGGTGGGCACGCTCTCCAAGGGACAATCGTCCAAGCTCGCGCTCATGCTCGCCCTCGGACACAAACCCGAGCTGGTCATCCTCGATGACCCCACGCTTGGACTCGATCCGGTCGCGCGGAAGGAGTTTCTTCGCGAGATCATCGGGCTCCTGCAGCAGTGGAATGCGACCGTGCTGTTTTCGTCGCACCTGCTCTACGAGATCGACCCGATCTGTGATCACGTGGCCATTCTCGACGAAGGTCGAATCGTGCGGGCCTCGGCGACGGATGCCCTGCGCGAGCGGATCAAGCGGCTGATCGTGCCGGTGCCCAACGCCGCCGACGCGATTGACGTGCCCGGGCTGATGCACGTGGAGATCGACGGCAATCATGCGGCCATCGTGACCGACGAGTGGGAGATCGCCCGGGCGACGCTGTCGGAGCGGTGTAGCAGGGGCATGGGTGGGGGTGGCATCGAGGTCGAAGATTTGAATCTCGACGAGGTCTTCGAGGCCCAGGTGATCGGCATTCGCGCCGCCGGCCCATTCCGCGCCGGCCACGGCGGCAATGCGGATTTGATCAGAACCCACCACGCCAGTGGTGGTCCGGCTGCTGCGGGAGATTTGTGACATGCGCGCATTGCTATGGAAGGAACTCCGCGAGCAGTTCGGCCGCTGGCTGCCGGCGACCATTCTGATGACCGGCGTCTTTTTTCTGCTGGTGCGGGCGAGGCTGGTTTCCATCCGGGAGACGGTCATCCTGATCGACGTGATCGGCGGGTGCATCCTGTCGGTGCTGCTGATCGTGGAGACGTTTCCGACGGAGCGGACGCGGGGGACCATGAGCTTTCTGTATGCCTTGCCGGTCCCACCGCAGAGAATCTGGTTCGCCAAATGGTTCGCGGCGGGATTGTCGATCTTCGCGATGCTGGCCGTGGCCACGCTGGCGGGGCTGATCACAGCGGCATTTGTGGAAGTGGACCTCGGCTGGTTTGTCCTGGCGACGCTTTGCGTATGCGTGTCGATGCTTGCGTTTCAAACGGCAGCAATGCCTGTACTCATGCACGCGCGCCACGAAATGGATGCGGCGCTTGGGGCGGCGGCGATTGCAGTGCTTTCAGCGAGTTGGGGCGTGAACACGATGTACGATGACGCGTTACTTAAAGTCTTCGGACAATTGTCGCCGGTTGCGCCTTTATTCAATTTCTTTAACTGGATGGGGCGCTATTGGTCCATGCCAGCAAATTTTCAGGAATTCACCACGAAGGGGATTGGTTTAGTCGCAGATCATAGACCAATCTTGTGGTCGTTGTTGTTAACAATCGGCATTTGGATAGTAATTCCAGCCGCGTGTATGTGGGGATTCCGACGCGGAAGGGGACGCTCGACATGACGACAGCCAAGCGCCCCGCGGTGTGGACTGATTCCCATGAATTTGTGTCACCACTTCGTGCCATCATCTGGAAGGAATGGCGTGAGTCGCGACGGCAGTTTATTGGCTGTGTTGTTTTGCTTTTTGTTTTGCCTGTCGCGATGGGAATTCTGCACGACCTCGTAACAGGTGATGAAAAATCAGCGATGATGGCATTGACTGCTCTGGGCAGTTTGGTGAGCGTGCCGCTGGCCGCGGGATGGGGGGCGTATTCTGTCTGTCGCGATCTCACGGCGAGTCGTGCGGCATTTCTTCTTGCGCAACCGCTTGCACATCGAAGCGTCTTATTCTCAAAGGCGCTCGTGGCTCTGACGCTGTTTTCGCTATTAGCTCTTGCTTACTCGACATCGGTAATCGTTTTCACTGACTTCGTAGCTGAGGCGGGCGTCAATGGAATTGCAACAATGTACCTCTATATTTGTGCCCTACTGCTGGTGCTGGCCTTGTCATTTCTCGCCGCGGTTTGTCTTCGTCGCCTCGTACCTTCGATTCTTTTTGGCCTAGTGAGTGCCCTGGTATTCATCGCGGCCCCGATCAGTTTGTCGGAGTATTTCTTTGTTCGCGCGCCGGAGACAACGGACACAGTCATATTCGCGGCGGTGTACTTAAGTGCGTCGGTGCTTTTTCTTTGCGCGGCCTGCGTCTGGGGATGGCCAGCCCATCGCCTGGCGATCTCGAATCGCACTCTCGGCTGGTCCATAGTCTGTCTGGTTTTGTTTGCGACCGCTATGGTATCCAGTTCGCTGGCAACTGATACCGACGTAATCACGGAATTTGGGGATGTGGGTGCCGTGGTTCTAGGGTCAGAAGGCAACAGTGCTTATTGGGTGGGCCGCGCGCCAACTGGACGAAATGGCACTCCAACAATTAATCGAACTCGCTTCGACTCTGAGGGCCACGTAGTCGAAACGCACACGATCAGGCTTTTGGGGTTTGAGAGATTAGGCGATCTCAGTACTTCAAATTACTCGAACTACTTGAGTGATGATTTTCAACAGTTGCTCGTCGTGAGAAGCACTTCTGATTACCGAACTAAGTCAATTCTCAAATATGATCTGAACTTTGAGCTGCCTGAAGCACATGGCGAGCTCGCTTTTCAATTCAATCGCGTCGATCTCAACGGCATACCTTTCGGGGTCCGTGATGACTTCCCCATGACTGATTGGAGATTCATGGAGGGTGCGCTGTATGGCTTCCCGAAGATGAGCTACAAATCGGTCTGTGTGGGCGCCTTTGATACGTCGGATCCTAAGATACGACTGCGATCGTTGACCCCGCCTTTGAATGCCGAACGCGCGCAATTTCATGTCAAGGATGGGGAGATTAGCGTCTATTCATACTGTGATGCCGAATCACTTTATGCTTTGGGCGGTGATAACAAGCATCACGGTATCAAAGACCGATACATGCTGCAGAGGCTCCTGGTAAACCGGGCTGATCCCGATTCAATATCGTTCTCGCAAACATCAGATCCGCTCTTGTTGCGCGGGATGAACCAAAACTACGGATTCTTCGCGATGGACTTCATCGCTATTCGCGGCGACCGTGTAGCGATCTCTACAGATCAGGGAATTGGACTGTATGAATGTGATGCTCAAGGCCGTTGGACCGAACTGGGTTGGCGCAGAGCGGGACTGTTGGAGATTCTCTCCGGACGAAGGCAAGCCACGTTGTCGTGGCGGGACGATCGGCTCGCCGAATTAATCTTATCTAGAATCATAGTCTATGACACGTCTGAGCCTCGCCGGCCGCGACGAATTGCTCACGTGGCAGGCGCGGTTTCCGGGAAAGTCGGCTGGATTGACTCGCGTCATTTTGTGGTTCGGGGCCTAATGCGGTTGGAGGTTCATAGACTGCCGGATTGATATTCTCCGAAGTTCATCGCGGCCGCTCGTTGTAAGGCGCCTTAGGCGACCGCCTTGCACACTTTCTTCGCCGCATCGGTCAAATCCGCCGCGCCAATCAGGGCCGGGATCTTCGCCTCTTCCAGCATCTGCCGGGCCTTTTCGACATTCGTCCCTTCCAGCCGCACGACAACCGGGATCTTGAAGCCGATCTCCTTCGCCGCGGCGATCAGGGCGTCGGCGATCACGTCGCACTTGGCGATGCCGCCGAAGATGTTGACCAGCACGCCCTTGACCTTGCTGTCCGCGAGGATGATGCGGAACGCCTCAATGGCCCCGTCCTTGGTCACGCTGCCGCCGACGTCGAGGAAGTTGGCCGGCGTGCCGCCGTGCAGTTTGATGATGTCCATCGTGGCCATGGCCAGTCCGGCGCCGTTGACCAGGCAGCCGATGTTGCCATCGAGGGCGATGTACGACAGGTTGGCCGCCTTGGCCCGCAGTTCGAAGGGGTTCTCCTCGGTCGAGTCGAACATGGCCTCCAGCTCGGGATGGCGGAAGAGGGCGTTGTCGTCGAAGGTGAACTTGGCGTCGATGGCCATGATCTTGCCCGGCGCGCCGCCGGTGCCCTTGGTCATCACCAGTGGGTTGATCTCAGCCAGACTGCAGTCTTTTTCCATGAAGATGCGGGCCAGGGTCTCGATGGTCTTGCCGCAGTCCTTCGCGGCCTCGCCGGTCAGCCCCAGCGCCGCGGTCAGGTTGCGGACCTGCCACGCCTGCAGGCCGAGGTGCGGATGGATCCACTCCTTGATGATCGCATCGGGGTTCTTTGCGGCGACCTCTTCAATCTCGACGCCGCCCTCCTTGCTCACCATGATCACGGGGCAACCCTTCGCCCGGTCGATGACCATGCCGATGTAATACTCCTTGTCGATTTCGACGGCGGGCGCCAGCAGGATCTTGCTGACCTTCACGCCCTGCGGCCCGGTCTGCTTGGAGACCATCGGTACGCTGAGCATCCGCCTGGCATGGGCCTCGATGTCGGCCGGCTTGTCGCTCAGCACGACGTAGCCCGCCTTGCCGCGTCCGCCGGCGTGGACCTGCGCCTTCACGACGAGGTTGCCGCCGCCGAGTTTCTTGACCGCGGCCGCGGCCTGATCGGGCGTGTCGATGACTTCGAAGTTGGGCACCGGCGCGCCGGCGGCCTGGAGGATCTGTCGAGCCTGGTATTCGTGGATTTTCATTGTAAAAAGCCCTAAGCCTTAAGCCCTAAGCCGTAAGCTTGATTGTTCAATTGTCCGAGCGAGCATCGTATTGGAGACGGAGAGGGTTGCCAAGCGAACGGCTCCGTAGGCGATCAACTCAGCTTAAGGCTTAAGGCTTACGGCTTATGGCTACTTCTCATACGCCTGCACGATGTCCGTCACGAGCCGATGCCGGACGATGTCCGCGTGGCCGAGCCGGACGACGCCGACGCCCTTGACCCGCTGCAGGCGATGCACCGCGTCCGAAAGCCCGCTGCGGACGGCCTTTTCGAGATCGCTCTGGCTGTCATCGCCGGTCACGATCATCTTGCTGTGGTGGCCGAGGCGGGTTAGGAACATGAGCATCTGCGGGACGGTCGCATTTTGCGCTTCGTCAAGAATGATCGCGGCGTGGTTCAGGGTGCGTCCGCGCATGAAGGCGAGCGGGATGACCTCGATGATGTCGCCGACCATGAACCGCTTGATCTGGTCGTATTCCATCATGTCGTGCATGGCGTCGAAGAGCGGCCGCAGATAGGGGTTCACCTTGGCCTGCAAGTCGCCGGGAAGGAAGCCGAGTTTCTCGCCGGCTTCGACCGCGGGGCGGGCCAGCACGATGCGCTTGATCTTGCCGCCCTTGAGCAGCGATAGGGCGATGGCCACGGCGAGGTAGGTCTTGCCGGTGCCGGCCGGACCGAGACAAAAGGTGAGATCGTTGTCGCGCACCGACTGCAGGTAGTCCTCCTGACCGGGGCTTTTCGGCTTGATGGCGAAACTCTTGCGGTAAGTGAGGATGGTGCTGCGGGCCTCGTCGCCGGCCTCGACGGCGAGTTCGGCCAGGGTGTCGGCGACATCGGTCTCGGTGATGTGCTCGCCCTTGCGGACGCGCTCCTGCAGGCGTTCGAGCACGGCGGCGGTCTTGCCGACGGCGGTGGAGTCGCCGGAGATCTTCACGGTTGAATCACGTGCGTAGATCTTGACGCCGAGAACATCGCGGAGGGTGCGCAGATTCTTCTCCGACGGACCGTAGAGGGCCATGCGCTGATCGGAAGTGCCTTCGATGGTGAGGGTAAGGTCCAAGCGTGCAGATGCTCCAAACGGAGGATAGGTGAACGTAGGGCGGGGTCATCGTCCCGCCTTTTCGATCCACGTCTATTCTCAATGACTGTCGGGTCGATGACCCGACCTACGCCGAGCGATTACGCCAATGCTCACCGCTCACAGAGCGGTGGCACACGTTTGTCATTCTACATTCGTCATTCCACATTCTTCATTCTATCAGCATCCAGTACGCCAGCGGAGCCGTGAGCAGCAGCGAATCCAGTACATCCAGTACGCCGCCGAAGGCCGGGATGGCGTTGGCCGAGTCCTTGGCCGCCGCGTCGCGTTTGAAGAGCGACTCGACCAGATCGCCGGTCTGTCCGACCACGGCGGCAAGGGCGCCGAACGTGGCCGCGACGCCGTAACTCGGAAACGCCGCGTGGATGCGCCCCGGCCCCCAGGTCTTGAATGCCGCGGCGAGGCCGACGGCGGTCAGCACCGACGCCGCGATGCCGCCGAGCAGCCCCTCGATGGTTTTCTTGGGGCTGAGCCACTCGATCAGTTTGTGCCTGCCGAATGAGCGTCCTGTGAAGAAGGCGCCGATGTCGCAGACCTTCACCACGATGATGGCATAGAGCAGCAACCAGGCCGCGCCCGTGGGGGCCCAGAGTCGCAGGCGCAGGAGATACTGCGGCAGCAGCCCGAGGTAACCAACCATCAGAATGCTGGCGGCGATGGCGGCGGTCGCTCCGGCGGTGCGGCGGCGGGCCATGACGCCGGCGAATATCAGGCCGACGCCGGCGATCAAGACGGTGAGGGTGTAGCGATAGTCCTCGGCGATGTCCTGACTGACGTCGGGGTTCAGTCCGTGCTTGGCAAGAAAGGGGATGACGAGGAGCACCAGGCAGACGGCTGTCGGAATCCATAGGAGCGACTCGGCCGACGCGGCATGGAAGAGCCGATTGAGTTCGCGGGCGGCCAGCACGATCAGGACGGCGAGGATGCCGAGCACGACGCCGCCGTCGAGCAGGTAGTAGTGCAGATTGATGAGCAGGCCGGGGGTGAGGTCGGCGGCCAGCGACTCGGCGAGGTGGTCATCGAGCGCGATGAGGCCGACGAGGGCCGCGATCATGATCGCGCCGAAGATGAGTCGGTGCTTGAGCATGCGGCAAGGGTAGCGGGGCGGGGAGGCGACTTCCACCGGGCCGGGATTCGAAGCCGGTCGAGCAAACATTTACTTTGATTTCGGTGGAGCCACCTATCTATTCGCCGCGGGGGCAGTCTCTCGCGCGGCGGGCGTGCCACCCTTCAGCAGGGCGGTGACATCCAGCGTGTGATGAGCGCACTTGGGCGCGGCGATTTTGCCGTCACTGAAGGCTACGTGCATGCGCCGAGCGTTGGGCTCGAAGACCACGGAGTGATAGGTCTTGATGTGGCTGAACATGGCGACGTCGTCGAGCATCTTCCAGGCGGCGGCGACGGTGATCTTGTCATTCTTCGCGTCGGCGAGCCGTTTGCTCAGCGTCTCGTAGCGGTCGCACGAGGCTGCCCTCGCCCGGGTGCGGTAGTGGTTGGTGCAGATTTGATACGGCAGCGCGGGCCGGTCGCCGCCGGGGTCCGGTGCGGCGGTCGGATTGCCGCCGTCGCCACCGCGCACGCTGACGCCGCCGGTCTTGGCCTGATCGCCGTCGTATTCAAAGACAAATGACGCCAGGCTGCCGCCGGTGCTCGGCCAGTTTGCCGGGAAATTGTTGCCGACGACCGTGTGCCGCTTCCGCAGGACGGCGGTGATGTCGTCGATGATCGACGGGGCATGGGTGAATTCGATCGCCTCGCGCAGAATAAAACCGCGCGGCGTCGATTTCGCCTTGATCCACTTGCCGCGTCCACCGGAGTCGTGCATCGCCAGCGTCACGCCGTCGGCGTTTATTCCGGTCAGGCAGATGGTGAGACCGGGCCAGGTGACGGAGACCCAGCCCTGCGTTTCGCGAGGCGTCTCGGCGGGTTCTTCGCCATTTGTCGTCAAATTGGCTCTCGGCATGGCAGGCGAGCGCGGCAGTTGGGCGATGACGATCTGGTGTCCCGAGAGGGCCTCGGAGGCATCGCCGAACCAGTCGAGGTTGCGGGCTGAGATCGTTTGTCCATCGGGCGTTGCGTCGCCCCAGGCCGCGAACGAGGAGCAGCCCAGCCGGCCGAGATCGGCGAAGGCGTTGAGTGTCAGCACGTCTAAATAAGTGGCCTTGCGCTTCAGCACCGGGATGACGGTCTTGTCGCCGAGTTTCGCCTCGACGCCTTCGATCAGCCCGCGCATCTCGGCTTCATAATCCGGCTCGACGACCATCATGCCGCGGCACATGGCGGCCGCCTTTTCGAATCCCGCCGCGCCGCCGAGCGGGCCATAGGTGCGGATGAATGTGTCGGTCAGCTTGACGACTTGGTCGGCCATCAGCCATCCGTAGGCGAATCCGCGTTCGCGGGCATCGCCCCAGACCCGCAGGACCGTCACGCCATCGACTTGAACGATCTCACCGTGGACCGGCCGCGCGGCCGGCGAATCGGCCCGGGTCGGAGTGGGCACTGCGCCTGTGAAACCGATCAGTGCGACCGCGGCGATCATTCGAAATTGGCGTGACGATGTGATGTTCGGCATGAATGGACTCCCCGGGATGGTGGTGATTGGTTCGCGCCGGCTCGAATCGGCGGGAACCGAATCGGTGAAGTGTAGCACGAGGGCGGATGAGACGTGAGCGGATTGGGGGGTCGTGTGCCACGGCTTTGCGAGCGGTGAAGAGCCGGGCGGAACGTCACATTGGTGAGCGATGTTTCGACGGAAACGATCACTCACGATCGCACTGCTCACAGAGCAGTGGCACACCCGAATATGCGTTGCGGCCACACATGGCGCATTCTTGGCGACGAATGTCGCCTTTGACCCGGTGTGGCCTATCGTTGCAAGGCGCCAGTGAGCCGAATGCGGGCGGCAGGCCGCTACGCCCGGGCCTTCATCGGCGGCTTGGCCTTGGCCGGTGGCGGCGTGCGCGGCGCAATCTTGGCCGGGCCGATCGGGGCAGATCTGCTGACGATCGGCTTGTCTTTGATGCGCGGGGCGTCGTCTTCATCCCCCTCGTCGTCGACGGCGGCTTTGGCCGCGGCCTTCGCGCCGGAGACCTTCGGCGCGTTGTTGATGTCGTTGATCTCGAGGATCTTGCCGCGAATCTCCTTGAAGAGATCGGGGTTGTCGGCGAGGTAGGACTTGGAGTTCTCCCGGCCCTGCCCCAATTGCACGCTGCCATAGCGGAACCAGGCGCCCTGCTTCTCGACGACGTTGTACTTCACGGCCAGATCGATCAGGTCGCCTGTCCGGCTGATGCCGCTGTCGAACATGATGTCGAACTGGGCATCGCGGAAAGGCGGGGCCACTTTGTTCTTCACGACGCGGGCCTTCACGGTGTTGCCGATGGCCTGCTCGCCCTCCTTGATCGAGGTCACGCGGCGGACGTCGATACGCAGACTGCTGTAGAACTTGAGGGCGCGTCCACCGGGCGTGGTCTCGGGGCTGCCGAACATGACGCCGATCTTCTCGCGAATCTGGTTGATGAAGATGACGATGCTGCGGCTCTTGGCAATGGCCGCGGTCAGTTTGCGCATGGCCTGACTCATCAGCCGGGCCTGTACGCCGACCGACGACTGGCCCATCTCACCTTCGAGTTCGCTCTTGGGGATGAGCGCCGCCACGCTGTCCACCACGATCACATCGACCGCGTTGGACCGCACCAGCATGTCCACGATTTCGAGGGCCTGCTCGCCGCAATCGGGCTGACTGACCAGCAGGGTCTCGGGGTTGACGCCGCACTTCTTCATCCAGGCAGGGTCGAGCGCATGCTCGGCATCGATGAACGCCGCGACGCCATCCATCCGCTGGGCCTCGGCCACGACCGACAGGCACAGGGTGGTTTTGCCGCTGGACTCGGGGCCGAAGACCTCGACGATGCGTCCGCGGGGGATGCCGGTGCCGCCGAGGGCCAGATCGAGCGACAGGGCCCCGGTTCCGACGCAGTCCTTGGTCGGCGAATGGTTGCCGTCCATCTGCATGATGGAGCCTTTGCCGTAGGCGCGTTCGATCTGCTGAAGGGCGCGATCGAGGGCCTGTTGTCGCTTGGAATCGTTCGATGAGGCGGTCATGGCATGGCTCCTTGAAACGAGGCGGCCTCACTCCGCGGGGGCCGACGAATCCGTCATAGTTCTCAATCGGGCCTGACGCGTCAGCCATGGAAGGCGGACGCCACAACAGCGATTCTAGCCGAATCCAGTGTTGATGTCGGCCAGATGTTAGAGAAAAGTTTGGTACATTGCAAGCAAAAAAAATTGGGCATTTTTTCGCCCATCGCCGCGGGGTTTGGCGCGGCCAGTGGCGGATGTCCGGGCGGGCCTGCTCAACCGCGGGGGCGAGTCGGCCCGTCCAAGCGCCGCCGGCATCCACGAGGATTCTCTGCGGAACGCGGCGAACACGTTGCCTTCGCACAAATGAACCAGGCCCGAACACGCTGTTGGTCGTGTTCGGGCCTGTGTTGATTGCGTCAGAATTGAATCGCGGTCGTGCCTGTCAGTGATGGCACCCGGCAACGTCATGCGGGCATGGGCCCGAATGCCGCCGGTCTCAATTGAACGAAAGCACCCAGAGGAACTTCGCGCCGCAATTCGGCGTCTCGTCCTGGCCATCAAGACCGATGTCCACCGCAGCCTTGATGTGCTGGCTCATCTTTTCGGATTGGGCGATCTGGTGCGAAGCGCCCAGCTCAAGGATGTTGTTGTTGTGCTGGCCGAACTTGTCGCTGCTCTTGTTCAGGTAGTTGAACAGAAGCAGCGTCTTCTCGTCGATTTCGTAATCGAAGCCCGGGCCCCAGCCCCACTGAACATCGCGGCGGCCGTCGTCGATCCAGTCGGATGAACCGCCGTTGGCCGAGCGAACATAGCCCTGAAAGTGGGTGCGCCAGTTGCCGCCCAGCGACTTGGTGATGATGCTGCCCATGGTCACGTCTGTATTGCGGGACCCGTCGCCGGTCGGGAATCGTGCATTCAGGTAGGTGGCAATGCTGGGGGTATCTTCGCCCGGGACTTCCTTCAGACAGCGATAGAACAGCGTGATCTCCATATCGCCGTTGCCCTCGTCCCCGCCGTCGCCAATGCTCGGCTCAAGGACGCCCAATTCCACGAAGAAGTCGTTGGTCACACCGTAGCGAACGCTCTGCTCCATGAAGAACAGATCATCGCGTCCGTTTGATCGGGTTTCCCAGAACATCTCGGCCTCGACTTCCCACTCGCCCTTGACGGTGTTGGGATTCGCTTCGCGAATGTTGAAGAACTCGCTGACTTCGCGATAGAGGTTGTCAAACGGTTCGTCGGTGTAGGGCGGCAGGTGCGCCGACACGCCGGGCGAGGTCTCGCCCAGGAAGATCGGCTCATTGCCGAATTGAACGCTCTTGTTGTCGAGGCTCATCGGCCGATCGACGGCCACGTCGGAGTTTGCAGCCTGAGTCTGGCCCACACCGGTTGTGTCTGCGCCGGCAGTCTGCCAGGAAGCGCTTGCCGCGATGCAAATCGCGATCGATGAGAAATATGCTACACGTGTCTTCATGCCACTCGCGCCTTTCAAAAAAATGTCTCTACCTGACCGGACACCCCGCCGCCTTATATCCCTGCGGATTTTGGGTGTCAATTCCAAATTTCGCCGGATCGAGCCGTCGGGCGACGGAGGGTTCCGGGACCGCACGTAGACGTAGATATCGACCGATTCAGGCGTTGCCTCATTATCGGGCGGCTGTGAATTTTGTTCGGAATGTGGGCATCCAATATCCGTCCACCGCGACCAAAACCGTATTGCCAGTACTGATCCGGCCAGTTGTTTGGCGCTTGTGATTTGTCCGGGGTTGAATCAGGGATCGAGGGTGAGCCCTGCTCAAAAAAAAAAAGAGCCGATTGTTCGAGCAGTCGCGGCCAGGGGGCCTGCGTCTTGCTGCCACAATCGGCTCTCGATTATCAATGACCGGGCGCCGTTAGGCCTGCGCTTCGGCTTGCACGAGCAATGGCGGTCGGCGGCGTCGGCGGCGCTTCTTCGGGCCTTCCATTATCCGCTCCTCTGCCACCCGCGGCGTCGCGCGGTTGCACAGGTCGAGCGCCTCGATTGCGGTCTCGGCGAACAAGTCAGCCTTTACTTCCCGCCACAACTCCTCGGCGCGATTGAATACGCCGCCCGACACTATCACGTTCATCGACGGACAGGCATTCACATCTCGAATCATGGTGATGAGCCCTCGCACGCCCGGCACATCCGATGGTTTGCTGCCGAAAACGAGCATGATGTCCGGTCGAATCTGGCCCACCAGGGTCAGGATTTCGTCGTGCGGAATGCCGCTGCCAACGAAATACACGTCCCAACCGTCGGCTTCGAAGAGATCTGAGGTCATCTGAGCGCCAAGTTCCTCGGTCTCGCCGTCGGCACAGCAGATGAGGATGCGTTTGTCGAGCTTGTCATTCCGCTCCAGGTTGGCCTGCAGATGGTCGGCCACGACGCGGTTGATCCGCGTGGCGAGGTGTTCGGTGGCGAGATTGATGCGATCGTCGCGGAACATCTGATCGACCCGGGCCATCGCCGGCCAGATCAGGTCGCGATACAGCGTTCGGGCCGGCAGGCCGGATTCGAGCGCCTGCACAATGACTTCGCGGCACTCGCGCCGCTGGCCCGAGAGAAGGGGATTCATGTAGCGCTGAAGCAGATTCGAGGACATTCGTTGGCTCCCTCGGCGAATCGAAGTGGGGCGTTTGCTGCCCGCATGACCGGGTCGTCCTGACCCTGAGCCACGTTCGATGGCCGACACCGTTTTCACCGTTTGGCCCCGCATCCAGTTCGGGCCGACACCGCACTGCCTGTTAAGATAGGTAATTTGCGTTAACTAGGCAAGATACATTGTCGGGTCGCGTGCCAAAAAAACTTGAGGGGTTGGGCGGAAATTGCTGCGACGGGCGCGGATTCGGACGTAGGGCCGGGCCCATTGCGGATGTAATATATTGTAAATAATGGGGTTGCGTCGATCTGCGGGGTTCGCGGACCCGTCGTATCAATTTGCGGGCTGATTGGAAGCGGGTGGTGCCGGGCGCGTCGTGACGGGATTCGCTCGCGCGGGGTTGGTCAACATCGTGGTGGAGAGGGCCTCCAAATCGACGCGTAGCACGCGCCATGCGCGCCCCTCGTCGGGGACCAGCCGGACAATGATCCGCACGCCCGGCTGCGGCGATTTTCCTTCATGGATCCGTTCCATGCGTTCGGCTTCGCTGAGTCCGGTGACGGTTGCCTTGGCATCGGGCGGAACCACCTCCGCGATCACCGTCGCCGAATTGGCGTCGGCCGCCCCCGTTGAGATCACGGCACTTTCCAATTGGTCAGCGTAGTGTGCGCAAATGGACACCCAACTGTCGGTGACCGCGCGTACAGCGCCTTCCTCCTTCAAGTCGACCGGCACATGGGAACCACCGCGCGAGCGATAGGTCTCAAAGATGGCCTTTCGTGCCGCCAAACCGCGCACCTCGGCCATGGTTTTGGTGTAGGCATCGCGATTGGCGGCGACCCCGAGTCCGCGTTCACGTGCGGCCTGCGCGGCGGCCAGTCGCGTGAGCAGGGCCTTTGCGACATCCTGCGGCGCGGCCTCCTGGGCCACCACCCCGGTCGCCACTTCCAACTCCGAGATTTCCGAAGCCTGATGCCGGCGTTCATCGCGACAACCGACGAGGGCCAGTGCAACGATGGATGCCAGGAACATTTGCAGTTGCCGCGGGGGGCGTGTCATGGTGGGCGAATCTATTCCGGCGGCTGCGCACATGCAATGCTTGTCGCCCGGTGCGGCCGCCTCTATAACGGCGTGGGCCGCCATCGCACCGGCCGTGCTTCGAGGGGAATTCCTGCAGATTGCGGCCGTTTGGCGTCGATTCTGAACACCCATTCATGTCCTCCAACCGACTGTCATCGCTGGAAGCCGCCACGCAGCGCATCGGGCGCGAGATCTTCGAACGCGCCGAGGCCGCCGCGCCGTCCGTGCTTTCGTTCGAATACTGGCAGCGCGCCTCGCTGAACTGGCTGACGCAGGATGAAGACCTGAAGATGCGGCTCTTCCGCTTCATCGAAGTCTATCCAGCATTGCGCGATCGCGAAGCCGTCGCCCGGCAACTGCTCGAATATTTACGACCGTCTGACGGTAGCGGCCCGGCGCTGCCCGGCCCGCTGGCTCTGGCGCTTGCGTATGACCGGCCCGATTCGGCTTATGCAGGATTGGTGGCCGGGTGTGTGAAACTGGCCTGCGGCATGATGGCGAAGCAGTTCGTCTGCGGGTCCACGCCGCGCGAAGCGATCGCGTCAGTCCTGCGCATGCGCGACGCCGGGATGACGTTCACGCTCGACGTGCTCGGCGAGACGGTCATCTCCGACAAGGCCGCGCGGGAGCATCAGTCCGCCTACATCGAACTGATCGAGCGGCTCGCGGAATCGTCGCCGGTCTGGCGGCCCTCGCCGATGCTGGACGAAGCGCCCTACGGAAAATTGCCACGGGTCAACATCTCGATCAAGCTCAGCGCGATCGTTCCCAAACTCGATCCGGTCGATGCGTCCGCGACGACGTCGACGGTGCTCGACCGGTTGCGGCCGATTCTGCGCGCAGGGCGAGATCGCGGGGTGTTCGTCAATATCGACATGGAGCATTATGCGGTCAAGGACCTGACGCTCGATCTGTTCAAGACCGTGCTCGACGAGGCGGAGTTTCGCGACTGGCCGCACTACGGCATCGTGATTCAGGCCTACCTGCGCGACGCCCATCGCGATATGGCGCAGTTGATCGAATGGGCACGGCGCCGCGGGACGCCGGTCACAGTGCGACTCGTGAAGGGCGCCTACTGGGATTACGAGACGATTCAATCGATTCTCAACGGTTGGATGCCGCCGGTGTGGACGCACAAGCCGCAGAGCGACGCCGAGTTCGAGCGCGTCGCACGGCTCATGCTGGAGAACACCGACGCGATCCGTCCGGCGTTTGCGAGTCACAACGTGCGGTCGATCGCCGCGGTGCTGGCGATGGAGGAGGCGATGGGCCTGCCGCCGCGCACGCTCGAATTGCAGATGCTGACGGGCATGGGCGATCAATTGAAGCGGGCGGTCGTGGCGATGGATCAACGGCTGCGCGTGTATGCGCCGTTCGGCGACATGATCCCGGGCATGGCGTATTTGATTCGCAGATTAATCGAGAACACGTCGAACGAATCGTTCCTGCGGCAGAGCTTCACGGGTGAGACGCCCGTCGCGATGCTGCTGCGGAACCCGGCTGAGGCGATGGAGCACACATCGTCGACGGCCATGTCCGCTGATCCTTCGCCGCGTTTCACCGGGGCCGGGCCCTACCGCATTCATGTGCAGAACCCAGACGACGACGAGGTCGCACCCATGGAACCGTTTGTCAACGAGCCAGATGTCGATTTGTCCCGCCCCGAGGCCCGCGCGGCGCTGTCGCAGGCGATTGCCGGCGTGCGAAGCCATCTCGGCCGCGAGTATGCCGCGAAGATCAACGGCGAGGCCGTGCGGGCCGGCGACTGGTTCGTCTCGCGGAATCCCGCCGATCCGCGGGAGATCATCGGCCGCGTGCTGCTTGCCGAGTCTTCGGTCATCGATCGGGCCGCCGCGGCCGCGCGGAGCGGATTCGCGGGGTGGAGCGCTGTCTCGCCGATGGAGCGCGCTCGCATTCTGGACAGCGCCGCGGATCGTCTGCATGACCGGTTGAACGAATTCGCGGCGTGGCAGATCCTCGAAGTCGGCAAGACGTGGCGCGAAGCGCTGGGCGACGTCATCGAGGCGATTGACTACATGCGATTCTATGCCCGCGAACTGCGGCGGCTGCACGAGCGGCCGCGGCGACGGGATTATCCCGGCGAGAGCAACGAACTCGTCTATCAGCCGCGCGGCGTGGTCGCGGTCATCAGCCCCTTCTGTTTCCCGACGGCCCTGCTCGCGGGCATGACGGCCGCGGCCCTGGCCGGCGGCAACGCGGTGATCGTCAAGCCGGCGCGGGAGGCATCGGTCTCCGCGGCGCAGTTCGTCGATCTGCTGCATGCGGCCGGGGTACCGGTCAGCGCACTGCATTTCCTGCCCGGGTCGGGCGAGACCATCGGTCGCGGACTGGTCCGGCATCCGGAGATCGACATGGTGGCGTTCACCGGTTCGTCAGGTGTCGGCGTCGAGATCATCGAGGCCGGTCGCCGTGCGATCCCCGGGCGGCATCTCTTCCGCCATGTCGTCGCCGACATGAGCGGCAAGAACGCGATCATCGTCGATGACGACGCCGATCTCGATGAGGCCGTGCAGGCCACGATCGCATCGGCCTTTGCCTACAGCGGGCAGAAGTGCACGAGTTGTTCGCGGGTGATCGCGGTCAAGGGCGTGTATGCCGACTTTTTGTCGAAACTCACCGAGGCGGCCGGCGCGATCAAGCCGGGCAATCCCGAGTCGCCGGGCACTTTCATGGGGCCGCTGATCAGCGCATCGGCCGTCGCCCGCGTGCGCGAAATGGTGGAGGCCGGCAAGCGGACGGCCCGCTGCGTGCTGGAGAGCCGCACGCTCGCGTCAGGCGTCGAGCGCGACGGTCACTACGTTGGGCCGATCATTTTCGCCGACGTCAAGCCGGCCGACCCGCTCGCGCGCGACGAGATCTTCGGCCCCATTCTCGCGGTCATGAAGGCCGAGTCGTTTGCCGAGGCCGTGACCATGGCCAATGACAATCCGTATGCCCTGACCGGCGGGGTCTATTCGCGCACGCCCAGTCACATCGAGCATGCCAAGCGGTCGTTTTTCGTGGGCAATCTGTACATCAACCGGCGGATCACGGCCTCGCGGGTCGATCGCCAGCCGTTCGGCGGCCACCGCATGTCGGGGCTGGGCGCCAAGACCGGCGGGCCGAATTACCTGAAGCAGTTCATGCTGTCGCGGACGCTGAGCGAGAACAACCTGCGGCACGGGTTTGCGCCGGCAACCTCGGAAGAGCATCGCGAAGGCGTCGCCCCGGCGCATGCGTGACGCCGTTGGCCGGCGATTTCAATACGACGGCGTAAATACTTTAGAAAATAACTAACGGTTCGTGTTAATTCACGTGAACGGCCGCGTTTACCCGTCGTGGGCGCGTGGAGGCGCCGCGATTCGCGCTGCGGCACGGGTCGCCGCTGAGGTCGGAGCCGGCGGTGGGAGTTGACTTCGACTAACGCGTGCACAAGTATTCAATGGACCGCGAACGACGGCGTTTGACCTGAATTATTTTTCTACACGCCATCATTTATTCATACCTGCCAGGTCGACGCCACTTGAAATCACGCTGATTTTCGCTCCGCACGCGGCTTTGTGTGCGGTCGACCCACGGTGCGCCACCGTTGCGCGCCGCCATGCCCGGCAAACGGCGGAGGTTTCGCGATGAATGCGTTGGAATCTCAGATCATCAGGGGTTTGCAGTGGGTCATTCGGCGCAACCCGACATACTTGCTAAGCGCGGCCTTCATGGCCATCGGCGCCCGCCTGATGCTGGTCGGGCCGAATGATCCCACCGGCGACGTGCGGCTGATCGTCGTCACGCTGGTCGCGCTTCAGGTGTACGAGTGGGCAGTCGGCGGGATTCTGGTCGTGTTGTTTCGGGCACGACGATCGCCGGAGGATCGTCCGTCGCTGCTGATGGTGGCCGCCCTGTTCTGGACGGGACCGTTCGCGGCGACGCTGGAGATGATCGCGTACCGGCCGGAGACGGGGATCTATGTCGCGATGGGGGCGTGCGTCATCGCGCTGGCCGAGCTTCGGCTCTGCGCCCGGCAATTGGGCGTTGGGTTGTCGCGGCCGGCCGAGATCGTGGGAGCGGCCTGCGTCATCCTGCTTGCGTGTGCCGCGCCGCTCATCCGAATACCGGATTCCGACTCCGGTCTGAATGAAACCTACCTGTACGCCGCCTGGTGGGTCTTTGCGTGCATCGTGCTCGGCTGCGTTGCCGCGATTCGCTCGCGCGGTCGGAGTGGAGGAGTGGCGGGCGGCCCTTCGCAGGATGCCGCCGGCACGCACGAATTCTGCTTCCTCGGGCTGACGATCACGGCATGCGTTGTTCACCTCGTCGGCATGAATTACGGCTTTTTCTGCCATGCCGCCTATTTCTATGCATCGCCGCTGCTGATCGCCCTGTCGATCGTCGGATTCGAGTGGGCTGCATCGCAGACGCGCGGAAAGTCACTCGCGACGGCAGCCGCATTCATTTTGCCGATCATCGCCATCGTTCTGTCCCTTCAGCCGTTTGATGCACGGGTGCCGGTTGAGCGGCTGCCGGTCTTCGTGCGTGACCCACGAATCGGCATTCTGGCTGGCGCAGCGCTGGCCTGGTGGTACGGGTGCGTTCGACTTCGCCTTGTGGTGCTGCTTCATGCGGGCAATGCGGCCTGTGCGATGGCCGCGCTGGTCGCGGCGCAGCGCTATGGCGTGATTCAGACTCACGTCAGTGCCGACGCCACATCCGTTGCGTTCGCGTTTTACGCGGTCACGGGGTATCTGCTGATGGTCGCTGCCGTGCGACGCTCGCGCGTGGAGGCGATCGTCGCGCTGCTGACCCATCTCCTGGCGACGGCCAACATGCTGGACGGCGCTGGTGCTCAACGCTCCCTGTTTGTCTTCATCCTCGCCGGATGGAGCGCTCTCGCGGCGATTCACCTTGCGTTTCGCCATCCGGGGCTCGCGCTGCGGTTTATCATCATCGTGATGCTCACGACGATTCCATGGCTGTTGGACTCGGCCCGGCTGTTTCAAACCGAGATCGCGCTGCACTCCGCCGGGCTGATCGCCGTGTTGTTGCTGATCGGTCAGATCTGGCGCTGGACCGGCTACCGGGCAATCGCCGCGATTCTCATCGTGGGACATGCGGCTTGCTATGGAGGCTATTGGACGCTGCACAGCGCCCAGCCGACGGCGCTGCTTTGCGTGTGCGCGGGCTTCGCGATGCTGGTCGGGGGCGGGCTGATCAGCTGGCACAAGGCGGGGCTGCTGCAGGCGGTGTCCGTCGTGGAAGTCATTTCGCCACCGGTGACGCCACCGACGAGCGACGCATCGCAGAATCAAACATAACCCACGCGCATCGCCAGCGGCCATGTTACGCGTCGCGGATGGCCCGGCTTGCCCCAGGCCGCGGTCATGTCGCGGCAGAATTGCTCGTAGGGCTCGCGCCCGCGGGCTTTTTCCATTCCGCGCATCGCCGACCAGGTGTCGACATAGCCCAGCAACTGCGGCAGCGTCCAGTCGGCGGTCATGTCGATCGACGGCGCGGTGATCTCGCGAAACGGGAATGGCAGATTTCGATAACCGTCTTCGACGATCCGCCGCTCCGGCGGCCAGTACGGGCCGGCCACGCGATCGTAGAAATCGTCGACGATCGTGTTGACGTCGCTGTCGAGCATGTTGCGGCCATACGTCACCAGGGCAACCGCCGCGCCGTCCCGGCAGACCCGGCGGACCTCGCGGTAGTACGCGTCGAGGTCATACCAATGCGCGGCTTGCGCGCAGACCGCGAGATCCACGCAACGATCTGTAAGTTCCGACGCCTCCGATTTTGCAACGCGATAACTCACGCGCGGGTGTGCCTCGGCGCCAGCGATCTGTGCGGCGCTTGCGTCGGTGGCCTCGACCCGTTGGAAGTGCCGGCCGAGCAGGGTCGATAATTGTCCGGAACCGCAGCCACTGTCCCAAGCAAGGTCCCGCTGCGATGGAAGGGTGGCCAGAAAGCCAGCCAATTCCAATGGATAGTGCGGTCGGAAAGCGGCGTAATGCGGTGCGGCCGCGGAAAAATGGTCTTTGAATGACGTGGAATACCGCCCGGTCATACCGCGATCTTACCGGTTGTACGTTTTACCGGTGGCGTCGCGGTCATGCGGGAAAGACGGCGAAACTGCCCCATTTCCTTGACTCCCAGCCCCCTGATCGGGTTCAATGTTTGGTGGAGTGCCGGAGGCGACTCATCGTTTCTGGGAGCAGATCGTCGGATCAGCCCTGTGGAATGGGGAACGGTTTCTTCGCGACTTAACACCTGATCCAAGCCCCTGGAATCTTTCGGCGGAAACTGAATTGTGCCATCGGCCCACGCGCGTGCGGCGGTCGATGTTCAGGTTTGTCAATTTGGCGAGCCGGGGGTGACATTCGTCATCCTTAATGTCAATGTTGGGCCGAGCCCTGTCCAGGCGGCCCCAGTGGAATGGTTGGGAGGATCAAACGTGATGAAGATGCGAATGTCCCTGTTGTGCAGCGCCGCGGCCTTGGCGCTGGTTGCCTCGGGCGCAACCTTGAAGGCCACAATTGTCATGGATCAAATCGGTCCGGGCTTCACGAACCAGGATGGTTTGGGCGGCCCCGGGTGTCAGGACTTCGAAGCAGTCAATAACGCATTTGACGTCGCAGCCTTGGATGATTTTGTGCTGACCAGTGCGTTTCAGCTGAACACCATTGAAGTGTGCGTTACCGGCTACGGCGGCTTTACAAGCTACGCAAACGTGCAATCATGGCGGGTCGAGGTGTATTCAACGCCTGCAAACGCCGCTGCGAATTTGACCGGCAATATCGCCAGTGTTTCTGTGCCGACTACAAGTGTCAACTTGACGCAGCCATGGCAGACCGGTAATGCAATCTCTGCCAAGGCCGACCTGGATGTTTCCAGTTTCCCGGCGCTCAACCTGCCTGCGGGAACTTATTGGATTGCCGTCATACCGGTCCTGAACTTCGGCGGTGGTGGTGGCCAGATGGCGACCCTGAACTCCAACTTTGCAGGAAACCCTGGAAACGGAAATTCGCGTCAAGCCAACCCTGGAGGGGGATTCGGGCTTCCTGGAAACCTAGGCTTAACGAACACCAACCTTGCAATTCGAATTGACGGCACCTCGGCTGGCTCGATTTCGCCGTCACTGACGGGCGCTTCAACGCCCTTCAACAACGCCTCGGGCGACACCGTCACCCTGACCGCCACTGTTACGCCGGGAGAGAATCCGCCGAGCAGCGGACTGGCCGTCACGGTCGACCTCACGCAACTTGGCGGCGGTGCCAGCGTTGCAATGAACGACCAGTTCAATGGTACTTTTACTTTGGATGTCACCATTGGAGCCAACCCGCCTTGTGGAAACCTCCTTTTGCCCGCGACGGTCACCGACGCCGAATTGCGTAGCGGCAACGGCAACATCCCCGTTCAGGTCGTTGCGGCACTCACGCCCACGCCGGGTGCGACGCCCGACGCCGAGCCGGACTGCGGTCTGCCGGCCGACACCGTCAACGGCGGTTGCAACGTCACGCCCAATATCTTCCAGACGCTGACCTGCGGACAGACCGTTCAGGGTACGGTTCGGGCCAACACCGCCACGCGCGACACCGACTGGTACTCGTTCACTTTGGCGGCTGAGACGGCCATGAGCTGGTCGGTCATCGGTCAGGCCAACATCGTCTTTGGCTTTGTTCGCGACACTGCGAACCTGACGATTCCGCCGGTCTGTGGCAGCCCCACCCTGGCCATCAACCCGGTTGATGTCTTGGCCCCCTGCGAGTGCGGCACGGTTTCGGCCACGCTCGGTGCGGGAACTTGGTGGGCCTTTGTGTCGACGACCTTCAACGACTTCCCCTGCGGTCGCACCTATGAGGCCACGCTCCGCTGCGGCGCGCTCTGCCCCGGCGACGTCAACCTCGATGGCCAGCGCAACGGTAAGGACGTACAAGCGTTCGTGAGCACCTACCCGGCCTGCTTCGCCGGCGCCGTGAACAACTGCACGGCCTGTCAGGCAGCCGATGTCGATGGTGACGCCAACTTCACCACCGGCGACGTGGCCCAGCTGGTCACGCTGCTGCTCGCGGGCGACCCCTGTCCGTAAGCGTCTGAAGTCACGTTTGATTTGCTAACCGCGACCCCTGCCTTCGATTGGAGGCAGGGGTCGTTTTTCTTTCGTGATGCTCCGCGCGCTTGCAACCTGTGAATCGCGCCCCAGGTCGGCATCGCCCCGCCTCTATAATCCCGCTCGATGCCGCGTTCACCGCAACAGACCAGTCCCAAATCCGCCGCGTCGCTTTCGTTTGAACCGGTCGACGCCGTCGTCGGCCGCATCGCGACGGTCGTGCCCATCTCGCCGATCGATCGCCTGTATTCCTATCGCATTCCGGCAACATTGGCGGATCGACTCAAGCCGGGCATGCGCGTGACCGTGCCGCTGGGCGGCAAGGATCGGCCGACGCCGGCGTTTTGCATTGAGACGAGCGTCGGGCCGTGGACCACGGCCGTGAAGCCCATTGTCTCGGTGGATGACGAGCGGCCGCTGCTGTCGCCGGCGATGATCAAACTGGGCCGATGGATTGCGCGATACTACGCCTGTCCGCTCGGGCGCACGCTGCACCTGATGGTGCCGGCGGCGGCGAAGTCGGGCGCAGGCAGGCGCGGGGCGAAGTGGGTGTCGATCGCCCTGGACGAACCCGCGCCGGGCAGCCGCTCTGCGACGAGTGATGATGAACCAGGCGATGCCGCGGCGAAGAAAAAGGCGCTGACCGCGCGACAGGCGCACGTGCTGGACCGGCTTCGCGCCGCGGGCGGATCCATGGAGTGGTCGGCCCTGCTGGCCGACGCCCATGTCGGGGCGGGCGTCATTCAAACGCTTGTAAAGTCGAATCGCGTGACGGTCGACTGGCGCGACAAGACTGATGGTTCATCGCACAGCACCGCCGATCTTCCGCCCTTCGAATTGAATGACGATCAGCGCGCGGCAGTCGCCGCGCTGATCGAGGTGGTGCAATCGGCGACGTTCGGCGTACACGTGCTCTTCGGCGTGACCGGCAGCGGTAAGACCGAGTGCTACATTCGAGCGATTCAGCAGGCCGTCGAGATGGGGCGTCAGGCGATCATGCTGGTGCCGGAGATCGCGCTGACAACGCAGATCGTCGGCCGGCTGCAGCAGCGGTTTCCGCGGGCGGCGCTGATTCACAGCAGCCTGGGCAACGCCGATCGCGGCCGCATCTGGCGGGCGGTCGCCTCGGGCGAGATCGATCTGATCGTGGGCACGCGCAGCGCCGTCTTCGCGCCGTGCAGGGCCCTCGGCGTGATCATTGTCGATGAGGAGCATGAGGGCAGTTACAAGAGTCAATCGTCGCCGCGCTTTCACGCTCGGGACGTGGCCGTCGCCCGCGGACAGTTCGAAGATGTGCCGGTCGTGCTCGGCTCGGCGACGCCGTCGCTGGAGACGTGGCACAATCTGCGCAAGAAGAAACACTACAGCCTGCTGCGATTGCCAAAGCGCGTCGGCGGGCTGGCCATGCCGACCGTGAGCCTGGTGGACATGCGAGTCGAGCATCGCGAGCGCCGCGGCGTGCACATGCTGTCGCGCGAGATGGAGAACCGGCTTGCGGCGGCGCTGAACAAGGGCGAGCAGGCCGTGCTGCTGCTGAATCGGCGGGGCTACGCGAATTACCTGCATTGCCCCCGGTGCGATACGGCGGTGGTCTGTCCGCACTGTTCGGTGCGCATGGTGCTGCACAAGACGACCGAGCGGGCGCACTGCCATTATTGCCACGCCAGTCTGATTGTGCCCGGCCGGTGCGCCATGAGCGGCTGCGGCGGCCCGCTGGTGCGATTCGGGATCGGCACGCAGCGCGTTGAAGAGGAGTTGCGGGCAAAGTTCCCGTCGAGCAGCGTTGCGCGGATTGATTCCGATTCCATGCAGAAACCCGGGCAGTTTCGGGCCGCCTTCGACGCGTTTGAGCGTCGCGAATGCGACATCCTGGTCGGCACGCAGATGATCGCCAAGGGGCTGGATTTTCCGTTTGTCTCTTTTGTGGGCGTGGTCAGCGCCGACACGGCTCTCTCGGCCGGCGTGGGCGACTTTCGCGCAGAGGAGCGGACCTTTCAACTGGTCCTGCAGGTCGCGGGACGCAGCGGCCGCGGCAGCGTCGGCGGACACGTGGTCGTACAAACCTTCGCGCCTGATTCGCAGGCCGTGCGTCACGCCGTCGCGGGGGATTACGAGGCCTTCGCGGTTCACGAACTCGAACAGCGCCGACACCACGATCTTCCTCCGTGTTCGCGCATGATTCGAATCATCCTGTCGGATGCGCGGATGACGCGGCTCATTCGCGAGTCGAACGGCCTCGTCGACCGCTTGAAGGAAGCGCTCGCGCGGGTGAACGTGCGCGCCACGTTTTCGGAGGCGCGTCCGGCGCCGATCGAGCGCATTCGTGATGCCTATCGCTATGAGATCATCATCACCTTCAGCGGCCCCAACGCGCTGCTCGCCGGGCTGGATGCATGGCGCGCGGAGAACGTGCTGACCGCCCGGACGCAGGGCATCGTGGTCGATGTCGACCCGGTTTCGATGCAATGATCTCGGACGTCTGTCTCATGCTGGCATGCGAAACGGACGGCGAATCGGTGGAAACAACCCATCCCGGCACACCCTGGCACGGGCAGATTTACCCGCGCGCAGGTTCGAATCCGCGTTTTCGGGATCGAGACACTGGGTCGCGCGCTATTATCCGACAAAGTCTTGCTGGCACGGGGCGTGAACGCTCCGCCAAAACGGTGCGGCCGGCCCAGCGCGGTGGGGCGGTCAATTTCGAAACAATTTCGCCAGTCTCAATAACCCGAAAGCGAGCGCGGTCATGCTCTCCTCCTTGCTCGAGCTTTTCGCCTACGGTCTGGTCTCGGCGGTCAACTCCCCCGATCTCGCCGATGCCATTGTTCGCGGCCTCAATCCGTTCTACGAGTGGCTGCTCAGCGTCGGGCTGTAAGTCACAGCAGCAGCGTCGGTTATCGATGCATTAACCGGTCAGGCCGCGCTTCCATTTCCCCATCTGATAAAACGTTTTATCACCGCGTTCCTTTGACACTGAGGCAGGGTCCGCTATCCTAGCCGCATGTCAATCCATCGCATCATCGATTCGGACCCCGTTGAAACTCAGGAATGGCTCGATTCGCTCGCCGCGGTCGTCGAACTCGCCGGCCCCGAACGCGCCAAGTTTCTGCTCACCACGCTTCGCGATTGGGCGCATGCGTCCGGCGTCCCAGCGCCGTTCAACGTCAACAGCCCCTACATCAACACGATTCCCGCCGATCGCCAGCCGGTCTATCCCGGCGATCGCGCGATCGAACGCCGCATCAAGAGCTTCGTCCGGTGGAACGCGATGGCGATGGTCGTGCGTGCCAATCGGCGCTCGCAGGGCATCGGCGGACACATTTCGACGTTTGCCAGCAGCGCGACGCTGATGCAAGTCGGCATGAATCACTTCTTCCGTGCGCACACGCCGGAGAGGGCGGGCGATCAGGTCTACTTCCAGGGTCACGGCGCTCCGGGCGTGTATGCATATGCCTATTTGGAGGGCCGGCTGACCGCGACCCAGTTGCACAACTTCCGCCGGGAGATGGCGGAGGGCGGCGGCCTGTCGAGTTATCCGCACCCGTGGCTCATGCCGGACTTCTGGGAGTTCCCGACCGTGTCGATGGGCCTCGGCCCGATCTCGGCGATCTACCAGGCGCGCTACAACCGCTACCTGCAGGATCGCGGGCTCTCCGACACGTCGAACAGCCGCGTCTGGGCCTTCCTTGGCGACGGCGAGATGGACGAGCCGGAATCGCTCGGCGCCATCACCCTGGCCTCGCGCGAAGGGCTGGACAATCTGACATTTGTCGTGAATTGCAACCTCCAGCGGCTCGACGGGCCGGTGCGCGGCAATGGCAGCATCGTGCAGGAACTGGAGGCGGCCTTCCGTGGCGCCGGCTGGAATGTCATCAAGGTGCTCTGGGGCGATGACTGGGATGCGCTCCTTGAGGCCGACACCGAGGGCCTGCTGCGGCAGCGCATGCAAAACGTGGTCGACGGTCAGTGGCAGAAGTACACCGTGGAAACCGGCGCGTACATTCGCGAGCACTTTTTCGGCACCGACCCGCGATTGAAGGCGATGGTCGCGCACCTCGACGATTACCAGATCACGCGCCTACGCCTCGGCGGGCACGATCCGGCCAAGGTGTATTCAGCCTACAAGGCGGCGAGCGAGCATAAGGGCGCGCCCACCGTCATCCTCGCCCGCACCATCAAGGGCTACGGCCTCGGCGAGGCCGGCGAGGGTCGAAACGTCACCCATCAGCAGAAGAAACTCAACGAGAAGGAACTGAAGGACTTCCGCGACCGGTTCAACATTCCCGTGTCGGACCGTGAAGTGCTCGACGCCCCGTTCTATCGACCGCCGGACGGCAGCCCCGAGCACCGCTACCTGCTGGAGCGCCGGGCCGCGTTGGGTGGATCGGTGCCGCGGCGACTGGTCCGCGCGCAGCCGCTCGAGGCGCCGGCTGAGAAGTTGTTCGCCGAGTTCGACGAGGGCAGCAAGGAGCGCGAAGTTTCCACGACGATGGCCTTCGTCCGCATGCTGACGAAACTGCTGGGCGACAAGAAACTCGGCAAGTTTGTCGTGCCCATCGTGCCCGACGAGGCCCGTACCTTTGGCATGGACGCGCTATTCAGACAATATGGCATTTACGCCCACGGCGGACAGAAGTACGAGCCGGTCGATTCGCACCTGCTGCTCTATTATCGCGAAGCCAAGGACGGACAGATCCTCGAAGAGGGCATCACCGAGGCCGGCTCGATGGCCTCGTTCACCGCGGCCGGCACTGCGTATGCGACCCACGGCGTGCCGACGATTCCGTTCTTCGTGTTCTACAGCATGTTCGGCTTCCAGCGGATCGGCGACAGCATCTGGGCCCATGGCGACATGCGCGGCAAGGGCTTCCTCATGGGCGCCACGAGCGGGCGCACCACGCTCGCCGGCGAGGGCCTGCAACATCAGGACGGCAATAGCCACGTGCTGGCCAGCGTCGTGCCGAACTGCCTCGCCTACGACCCGGCGTTTGCATACGAGATCGGCGTGCTGATCCGCGAGGGCATCCGCCGCATGTACGAGAAGATGGAGGACATCTTCTACTACATCACCATCGGCAACGAACCGTACGAGATGCCGCCCAAGCCCGAGGGCGTAGACGAGGGCATCCTGCGCGGCATCTATCGCTTCAGCAAGGCGTCGCGGCGGAAGGGCGCGCCGTGCGTGCATCTGTTCGGCAGCGGCGCGCTGATGCGCGAAGTCATTCGGGCGCAGCAGATCCTGGCCGAGCGATACAAGATCGTCGCCGATGTCTGGAGCGCGACGAGTTACTCGCAGCTCCGACGCGAAGCGCTCATCACCGAGCGGTGGAACATGCTGCACCCGACCGGTCGCAAGAAGAAGCCCTACATCGTGCAGCAGTTGGAGAGCGACCCCTGGCCGGTCATTGCGACGAGCGACTATTTGAAGATCGTGCCCGAGCAGATCGCAAAGTGGACCCCAGCCGGCATGACGGCCCTGGGCTGCGACGGCTTCGGCCGCAGCGAGGCCCGCAAGGAGCTGCGCCGGCACTTCGAGGTCGATGCCGAGTGCATCGTCGTTGCGACGCTGAAGACCCTCGCCGATCGCGGCGAAGTCGAGCCGGCGGTGGTGGAGCAGGCGATCAACGAGTTCGGCATCGATCCGAATCGGATCGACCCGGCGCGGGCATGATTCGACTTCGCCCCGACTGGGGCGATGGAATGTAGCCACGGGTGTAGCGAAGCGAAACCCGTGTGAGTATTTCGAGTTTTTTCACTGCCCCGGCGGGGGCAGCGGAACCCCGCGAATCTGGGTATCGTTCCAGGTCTTTATTCCCGCAACACGATTTCCGTCGTGACCCTGATCGCAATCGCGCCCAAGTTTTTGCGTACGCGCGATCGGGCGATCCCTCCGTCCCTGCCGGGACGGTCTCGACTTCACGTCGCATTCCACGGGTTGCGCGGCGGACCGCGCGCCGCGGTCGCGCCGCTTCACCCGTGGCTACAGCCCGGCGCCCCGGTGGGGGCTTGAGGGCATGCAAATCGATACAAGATGCTTCTTCGTGAGAATGGAGAGGGGCAAGCGCAAACGTGCAGGAGGCGGCGCCGATGTGGCCCCGCCTCCCGATCTGGGTGGAGCGGATTGTCTCGAATCAGGTCATCGCTATTGCATCTTCACCGCCTCGACGCGGCGGACGTGTTTGCACATGGCGAGATCGCCTAGGCGGTCGATGGCGATGCGGCCAATGACGACGCGCGTCGGTTTCGAGGCGGACTCGACGGCGAGGCCGCACGTGGTCAGATCGGCGATCGCGCCGTCGCCAAAGGCGTCGACCAGCACGCTGACCAGCACGCCGGCGTCGGTGAGGACCAGGCCGAGGTTGGCCTCGCTGGCCCCCAGCACCACGGGGGCATGTGCCGCGTGTCCCGAGGCGCCGGGATCCGCCGATACGACCGCCGCAGGCCCACCACTTGCGTGGTGGGTTCTGTGAGAGGCCGGGCCGCGCACGGCGAGTCGAAGCAGACGTTCGTCGAGACGCTTGGCCATGACCCGGGCGCGCTCGGCGCTGGCGGCCAGTCGCCGCGCGGCGCCGGCGGCGAGTTCGCAGACGCGGGCGGCCACGGCCTCGGGCGTCAGCACGCCGTTGGTCAGGACGTCGCGCATGGCTTTGGCCGCGGCCTCGTCGGGCCAGGTCTTCAGCACCACGGAGGTACCGGCCAGGGCCGCCTCAAAGCGGCCCGCGCGGGCCAGTGCGGCCGTTCGGACGAGAAACTGGTCCATCAGCAACTGCGCCGATGCCGTGTCGCCGGGCCGACGCGAAGAGGGCCGCACCTGGGCAACGTCCGATGCGTGCTGGGTTTCCGCGATGCTGACCGGTTCGTCACGCTTGACCGTGCCATCGATCCATTGCCGGTCGATCTCCGCAATGGCCTCGGGCGACAGGGTCTGCTGATCGTTCGGGCCGCGATCGACGACAGCCGCCTCGGCCTCTTGAATTGGATAGGGCTTCAGGCCTTCGTAATCGAGAAACGCGTAGATTCGGTGATTTCCGGCGATGACCGCGCGCACGTGCAACTTCCATTGAAGTCGGGCTTTGGGGTCGAGCGCGGCATGCGTCGCGAAGATGATTCGATCGCCGACTCGCTTCAAAGTCGGGTCATTCGGGTTATACACGGGACGGATCGAGTCCGGAAAAACAACGTTGACGGCGATATTCCGAATGACACGGGAACCAAGATTCGAAACTGTCACCGTGTACGTCGCCGCCTGTCCGAGTGCTGCTTTTCGAGGCAGGAATTCCGCCTCCAGCATTACCTCCGGCACGCCCTTGCCCCAATAGGGTTTGCCTGAAGTATCGATGTCCCCGGTTCGCTGGTGCTGTAAATCTACAAATTGCGGAGCAGCCTGAGGAGACGCGGTCGCCAATCGCTGCGTTTCAGCGGCGGGCTTATCTTCGGTGTGGCCTCCGTCGCCATCGAAATCTACATGGCCATCCTTAAATTGCACCTGGCCGGAGCGATGGGTTGGATTAGTCTGGACTTCGCCGGGCTTCGCGGCATCCTTCTCGTCTTTGAAGTACGCCTCCAATGTCTCACGGAGTTCCTCCGCGGTGCCGTTGCGCACGCTGGTCACAACGGCGTCTCTGGCCGAAGGCTGGTAGGCCTCGGATGCAAAATAGGATCCATCGGCGTACCCGTCGTGCGGTTCGGGAGCGCTTGCGTTGCCGTCGTCAGTGGCCGTCTGCGTGAGCGGCACGCCCAGCGCCACCCGACCGGTGGCGTCCGGGGTTGGGACTTCTGCCGGGCCGGTGTACCCAAGGCTCACGCGTTCCTCGGCAGGCGTCGCCGGCGCCTGCACGGCACGGACGCGTTCGGTCAGGCCCATGTCGAATCCGACCGATCCGAGCACATCGGTCGCTCCGGAGGACGGCTGGTTTGACGGGACAAAGGGCTGACCGGCGATGCCCGCGACGATCGGCTCGCCGGCGAAGGCGAGGTATCGATCCTGGCTCAAGGACTGCGTCGCGATCGGCGTGCCGGCCGTCGGCGGCAGCCCCGGCTGGCTGTACGGTTGGGGCTGCATCGAAGCGGTGGGCGTTCCGGTGGCGGTCATGGACTTGCCGGCCAGCTGACGGACGTCAAACCAATACGCACTCTTGGAGTCGCCGCGTCCGCGCGTGTTCAGCGTCGAATCGGCCATGCGGGTTACGGGCTCACCGACCGGCATGCCGGACGTTGGAGTCGGCGGCTGCATCGCCCGGCCCAGCAATGCAGGTGTCTTGGAAACGGGGAGGCCGGCGCGGGTGGCCGCGGGCTCAGGCCATCCAAGGGTAGTGCCCCGACTAGATTCGTCTAACTGCCTGATGACCCTACGAATCGTCTCGACATCGGACTCTGACGCCGAAACCACCAGGTTGTGAGGAGCCAGACCAGTCACCGTGATGCCGCCACTCTCTGCGAGTTTGCGACTGATCGCGGCCCTCGCCTCCGGTGTTATCTCATATTTCTTCTTGAGGGCCGCCAGCGTGTCCTCTATGGTCGCGCCGTCCTTCAATCCACTGGCGGCACTTCGCTCGACCGGCGGGGTTGAGGGCGGATTCGATGCAGTCTGACTCTCGGCAATGTCGCGAGCGATTCGTGCCAATATCTCAGCAGGAACACCCTTGGTGTCAATTGCCAGAACGCTGTCGCCCGCTATTGCGTTTGCTTGGGGTTTTCCTGCGACACGTGTCTCGCTGAAGCGAATCTGCCGTAAGGCGTCTTCCATTCCATCTTCAAATTGACCATTTGACGACACGTCGGCATACAAGTAGAGCCCACCCGAGTCCGTCGCCGATTCGCTATCAAAGTTGGGATACGCCAAATCAGTCAGACTCTGAGTGAGCATCGGCGAGATTCTCAATACGTCGCCCGCGCGAACCAACTCCTGCGGCTCAATATCCTCCGCCCACTGATTCACCGCTTCGCCCATCGTGCCATCCCAGCTCTGCCCCTCGGGTAGTTCGATCGGCACCGGCACAAGCCGCGGCTGGCCGCCGATCGTCACACGGAGGTTTTCGACCGCTACGAAACTGGTGAATTGCGTCATGATCTGATAGGCGACGCCGAGATCGATGACCTGCTGCTTCAGGTCGTCGGGGAAGGTGCCGTTCTGTGCCGCGGCCAGGTCGCGGTTCATGAGTTGCTCGACCTTCTCGCGGGCCCACAGCGTGGCGATCACGTCGTGATCGGGCTGCACCGCGGGCAGATCGAGTTCGATGGTGTGTTCGTACGGCCCGCTGCCGGCGTTGCCGCGCAGGGTGACGCTGCCCTTGCCGGGCTTCAGATAGACGGCGTGCACCACGATCGGGGCGACGTCGTAGAGATCGGGCAATTCGGCCGGCACGCGGTCGACCACCTCCAGGCCTTCCGAGAAGTCCATGCGGACATCCATCAGCACGGGCGATTGAATCCGCTGCGTGAACGCGGCGACCTTTGCGTCAGCGTTCTCGTTGAGCAGCACGTACTCGGCCGTGCCACGTCCGGCCTTGGCGATGCCGTCGAGCAGGTAGCGGTTGACGCTGTTGCCGATGCCGAAGGAAAAGACGCGGGTCGTCGCGGCGTTGTTTTTGACCGCGTCGATGATGGCCATGTCATTGCCGACTTCGCCGTCGGTCATGAAGCACACGATGCGAATCGGCTGCGGCGGCAGCATGTCCAGCCGCTGGGCGCTGTCGATGACGAAGATCCGCTCGCCGTCGAGCGTTTGCCACGTGCCGTCGAGCACCCATCGCAGGGTCGGCTCGCCATTGGTGATGCCGGCGAAGTCGTTGAACTGTCCGGGGATGCCGTAGAGGGACTTTCCGCCATCGAGCGGCAGCCGCAGGCTCATACCCATCAGCGGCACGCCAATTTCGGCCATCTTGCGGTCCCACATCGTCTCCAGATCGCGTGCGACCACGCTGACCCGCACGGTGCGGCCGTCGGCGGGAAGGTTGGCGAGTTCCCGCGCGGTCAATATCTGCGGCATCGGCGGCTGGCCATCCACGGGCTTCACTTCGAGCGCCGCGTTGATCGCGGTCATCATCTCGGTGCCGCCGCTGCCGTTCCGCGATGCCAGGAACTGCTGCGCCTCGGCGAGCCGATCGGCGCTGGCCGATTGCGGTCGATCCCAGAGGATGTGCGTGTCGCCGGCGAAGGTGATCACGTTGAACTTGTCCTGCGGGCGCAGTGCGGCGATGGCCTTGTTCATCACTTCCTTGGCCTTCTCAATCGGGAACCCTTGCATCGAACCGGAGGTGTCGAGCACGAAGACCAGTTCGCGTGGCACCGCCTGGTCATTTTCCACGCGATCCGGCGGGTTGAGGATGAGCGTGATGAAGTTGCCGTTCGGCCCGGCGTGCGTGAAGACCTGCTGGGTGATGGTGTCGGCGGTCTGCCGCCAGTGCAGCACGAAGTCCTGATTGGGAATCGTCGCGCCGTCATTCAACGCGAGCGTGACCTGGTGCGGCGTGCCATCGGGGCGGACGGCGTTGTAGGTCTGGTGGATGGTGTGCAGTTCGCTGGTGAGATCGGTGATGCCCGGCCCGCCAGTGTCGATGTTGACGGTGATGGAAATGTCGTGTCCGGCGCGGGTGGGGGGCTTGACCGGCTGCGGGGTGATCCGCGCGGCATCGGGGACTTGGTCGGTGTTGGCGGAAAAGCCGGTGCCCTGTCCGCCGCCGGCGAGGGACTTGGGATCGATGTAGAACCAGCGGCCGTTAATCTGACCGGTGCCGTCGGTGTAGAGCATGCCGGCCTCGCGCTGGCCATCGAGGTAGCCGGTCTCGAAGTGCTGCCAGACGGCGACTTGGCCGGTGGCGGGGTTGACTTTGTCGGGGGTCCACCAATCGGCGGCGGGCTGCTCGATGGCGAGGGCGCCGTCGAGGGCCGCATAGATGCGGGCGGCGTCGACGGGTGCGCGAGGGCTGTCGCCATTGGCAGTGACGTTGAGCGTGCCCGGAGCGAGCAGAATGAGGCCGTCGCGGGCGGTCAGGCCGGCAGGAGTGGGCCGTGTGGGGTCGATGCCGCCGGGGATGTACCGCGGGGCGACGACCATGGGGAAGGCGAAGCCGAAGAGGCCGTCGCGGGCTTCGAGTAATTCGACATAACTGATCTCGACGACGATCTCGACGCCCGGCTCAATGTTGGCGACGCTTTGCGTGAAGATGTTCGGGCGCTCCTGTTCCAGCAGGGCGGCGGCGTGACCGGCGCTCTTGGCGGCTTCGTAGGTCGCCCGGGCGGCCTCGCGCTCCTTGACTTCGCCGACGATGACACGATCGCCGATGGTCATGTTCATGCGATCGACTGCGGCGCGGTGGCTGAGCGGGAAAGTGTAGACCGCTTCGATCTTGTCGGAATAGGGGTTGCCGTAGCGCTGCTGCAGCGTGACGCGGGCGAAGGGGCCGGAGACGTCGACGTGCACATCGGTGTGCTTGAGCGGACAGGGGCCGATGAGTTCGCCCTTGGCGTTGACGGCATCGAGACGTCCGCCTTCGGAGGCCATGATGAGATCGGCGCGGGCGTCGGACCGCCGGCCGGCGGTGTTGAAGAGCAGGCCGAGCGTGGCGGCGAAGACGAGTGATGCAGCGAGGGCGGGCGTCAACCGCGCAATGCGGGTGGCGCGCGTTCCCTCTTCCTTGAGAGAGATCGCGTAGCGTCCCCCCTCTGTGGGGGACGACGCGTTGTGCCGCCCGGAATCAGACTCCAATTGCTCGCGCAATCGGCTCTTTGCGTTCGCGGCGACCGCTTTCATCAACTTGTCGCGCTGCGCCGCGGCGCGTTCGGCATTCTCTTCATGCCAGTCGCGCAGCAGCGCGTCGAGCGGATCATTTCCGGGCATCGGGGCAAAGGCGTCGTCGTCGTGGTTCGTCGTCATGGGAGGGGTACCTCTTTCATCAGCACGGCCAGCCGGGCGCGGGCCCGTTGCAGCAGTTTGTAAAAACCGCTGCGCGAGACGTTCAGCGCTTCCGCGGCGGCCGCGACACAATCGGAGTCCATGTAGAACAGGTGAATCGCCAGTCGTTCGTCTTCGGGCAACTGGTCAAGCGCCGCGCCGAGCCGGTCGAGGGCCTCGCGCCGTTCGGCGGCCGCATCGAGCGGCGGCGACATTCGCAGGGCGGCGGCTTGCACCATGAATTGCTCCTCGTGGGCGTCGCGCCGCCGGGCCGCGCGGGCATGCTCCGCGCAGACGCGCCGGGCGATGGCGTAGAGCCAGGGCCGAAGACCCCCGCCGTCATCCACCCGGTCGAGCATGGAAAAGGCGCGGATGAAGGTTTCCTGCACCGCGTCCTCGGCCAGCCCGCCGGATCGGCGTCGGCAGAGCGACAGAATGACGCCGGCATGGCGGTCGTAGAGCCGCCCCAGTGCCGCTGCGTCGCCCGATCGGGCGGCGGCCAGGTCGATCGCGTCGTCTGTCATCAAAGTACTCATGGCCTGTCCGGGGGAATTGTCTCCGAAAAAGTTGGACGTGTGGGCGGGAATTGCGGTTCGGGGGAATCGAAAGGGTGCGGTGACGTGGGCCGGATGCGGGGTGAGCGCGGATTCGGCGGGGGGGCCGCGGAATTGGCGCGGAGGAGTCGCCGTGATGCTCGGCATTCGTGCCTCGTGAGGCAGTTGTCTGAGGGATTGTGGGGGCTGAAGCGGGCGGATGATGACCGATATTAGAAGGTGCGCGATGAGTCGTTGCGCGCGTTGTGCGCACCCGCGTATTCGCACTGGCAGCGAGCTGCCAGTGGCACACACTTGGGAAAAGACCCATTTCTACATTCACCCTTCAACACTCTCCATTCTGATGCAGGCATTGCTCGACAGTTTGATGGGAACATCGCGGCAGGGACGGCGCTGGGTGGGCTCGCGCGTGATCACCGTCTGTCATCCGATCTGGCGGCTGGCGCGGGCCGGGCTGGAGGGGCAGATGATGCAGACGATCCAGCGGCTGCCGGCCGATCGATTTCGCCACGTCGTCATCGTGCGCGATGGAAAGCTTGGCGAAGCGATCGTGGACGGCAATGTCACCATCATCCATGCGGATGAGGGCCGCGATCGGTGGTGGGCCATGCGGCTCGCCGCGGTATGCCGCGAGGAGTGCGTCGATGTGCTGCATGTCCGGGGTTTGGGCATGCTGATGGATGGGGCGCTGGCGGCGCAGTTGTGTCCGCGGGCGCGACTGGCGTTTTCGTTTCATGGCCTGGATGCCGACGTGGAGCGAATGGGAGCGATGCGGAAGCGCGGGCTGCGCTGGTCGTTGGCGCGTTGCGCGGCGCGGTGGGCGGTGAGTGCGTCGGCGGCGGAGGCGGTGGCGAATCTGCTGGGCGAGCCGGCGGAATCATTTGCGGTCATGCCGAATGGCGTGGATACGGAGCGGTTTTCGCCCGCGGAAGATCGCATGGCAGCGCGGGCTTCGCTCGGGTTGTCGCGGGATCGCGTCATTTGTCTCTGTGTGGCGAATCTCAAGCCGGTGAAGGGGCAGGACGTGCTGCTGTCCGCGGCGGCGATGCGACCGGAGTGGAAGGACCGCGTCACGATCGTGCTGGCCGGCGGCGATTACTGGGATGGCACGGTTCAGGCGCAGGCCGCGCGGGAGTTGAGCGGGTTTGACGTGCGATTCGTCGGCGAGGTGAGCGACATTTTGCCGTATTACCATGCGGCGGACGTGTTTGTGTTGCCGAGCCGGTCGGAGGGGTTGTCGAACGCGATGTTGGAGGCGATGGCTTGCGGGTTGCCGGTGGTGGCCACGGATGTCGGCGCGGCGCGGGAGGTTCTCGGCTTGAATGCATCCGGCCCGGAGGGCCAACGATGGTTGCCAGGGGCTTTAGCCCCTGGAATGGAAGTTCATTTTTCAATGGCGTCCGGAGGACGCACGGATGCCTCGCGTGACCAACCTCGTCCGCCCTGCCGGGCGGAAATGCGAGGGGGGGACGGGGTCCAGGGACTGAAGTCCCTGGCTACCATCGTGCGCCCTACGGGCGAAGAGGCGATTCGCGCCGCATCGATCGAGACGAATTGCGGGGTCATCGTCCCGCCTCAAGATGCAAACGCATTGGCCGCGGCGATGGACCGCGTGATCGCGGACGCTGCCTTCCGCCATCAATTGGGCGCTGCCGCGCGGGCGCGCGTGGTTGAGCGATACGACGCGCGCTCCACGGCTGCGCGGTACGCCGCCGCTTGCACGGCGATTGCCACGCGACCCGATGTACCGCGACGCGACGCGGGACGCTGCGACGCGCCGACGCACGATATTCAGTCATTGATCAATTCTGAAGAGGAGTCCCCGATATGAGTACTGCCACCATGGACCGATCGACCGCCCCGACCAGCCGCTTCGGCCTGCTGTGGCGTTACCGCGAACTCACCTGGATGCTGGCCTGGCGCGACATCCGCGTGCGCTACAAGCACACCATGCTCGGCGCCGCCTGGGCCGTGGCCCCGCCGCTGATGACCATGTTCATCTTCACCTTCATCTTCGGCACCGTCGTCGGCATCGAGCAGTCGCGGCTGACCGGCTCGGAGTCGGTGCCGTACGCCCTCTTCGCGCTGGCCGGTCTGGTGCCGTGGATGTTCTTCGCCAACGGGCTGACGTCGGCTGTGTCGTCGCTGACCGCCAACCGCCAATTGGTGACAAAGATCTATTTCCCGCGCGAGGTCTTCCCGCTGGCGTCGGTGGCCAGCGCGGTTGTCGACTTTGCGGTGTCGATGGTGGCCCTGCTCGGCCTTGCGATCTACCTGCACTTTACCGGGGCCTGGGCGTTTCAGATTCACCTGTCGATCGTGTGGCTGCCGCTGGTGATGGTGGTGCAGTTCATCCTCATGATCGGCCTGTCGTTCCTGCTGTCGATGGCCAACCTGTACTATCGCGATGTGGGCCTCTTGTTCCGCGCGTTCATCCAGCTCTGGCTCTTCGGCACCTGCGTGGTCTACAACCTCGAGCCGACGGCCGGATGGAAGCGCACCCTGATCCAACTCAACCCCATGACGCCGATCATCCGGGCCTACCGCGACTGCCTCATCACCGGACAGGCGCCGATCGACTCGGCCTTCATCGGCGCGGCGGTGACGTCGATCGGCGTGCTGATGGTGGGATGGTCATGGTTCCGGCATTGCGAGTTTGATTTTGCCGAGCAGATTTGAGCGAGTCGCGAATTTGAAGGGGCAAGGCCCCGGATTAGCTTCAGCCCAGGGCAGAGCGAACGCGCCGCCCTGGGCTCTCTGTTTCCATGATCGCTGAGGGCTGAAGGTCCGGGTTAGTCGTCAGGCGTTTTTCTTGATGCGGCGATTTGAATCGGGCCTTCAGCCCTTCGACAATGTGCTTTGGCCGATGTCCCAAGGCGGCGCTGCGCTTTGCCCTGGGCTGAGGCTGAATCGCACCTTCGGTGCTGGATGCCCGAACTGCCCGACATTGTGACGTACATCGAGGCACTCGATGCCCGGGTGACGGGGCGCGTGCTGCGTTTGGTACGCGTGGTCAGTCCGTTCGTGCTGCGGACATTCGATCCGCCGATCGACGCACTGGAGGGGCATGCGGTCACTTCGCTAAGCCGGCTGGGCAAGCGGATCGTGCTGCATTTCGACGGCGATCTGTATCTCGTCATTCATCTCATGATCGCCGGACGCCTGCGCTGGGAGGATGCGGCGCCTGCGACCGGCGGGGCGAAGAAGCGCGGGCCCGTGCGGCGCGGACGATCCAAGATCGAGCTGGCGTCGTTGCAATTCGACAATGGTCTGCTCACGCTGACCGAGGCGTCCGACAAGAAGCGGGCGTCGATGCATGTCGTGCGGGGCGAGGCGGGTTTGCGCGCGCACGATCCCGGTGGGGCGGACGTGCTGGCGATGTCGCCCGCGGCGTTCACGGCCGCGGTTCGGCGCGAGAATCACACGATCAAGCGCGTGCTGACCGATCCGCGCGTGTTCTCGGGCATCGGCAACGCATACTCCGACGAAATTCTGCACGCGGCGCGGCTCTCGCCGCTGGCCCACTCACAGAAATTGACGGACGACGAGATCGAACGGCTGTTTGGCGCGGTGCAGGCCATCCTGCCGATCTGGACCGCCCGGCTGCGCGATCACTTCGCCGGACGCTTCCCCGGCCCCGGCGAGATCACGGCGTTTCGCCCAGACTTCGCGGTTCATGGCAAGTTCGGCAAGCCGTGCCCCGCGTGCGGCAAGAAGGTGCAGCGGATTCGTTACGCGGACAACGAGACAAATTACTGCGCGGTCTGCCAGACGGGCGGGCGCAGATTGGCGGATCGATCGATGTCGAGGCTACTCAAGGAAGACTGGCCGAGGGAGGTGGAGGAGTAATGGCGAATGACTAATTGCGAATTGCGAATGAATGAAGAATGTAGAATGTAAAATGTAGAAAGTTGGATGAGTGTTCGCCGGCGCAAACTTTCAGGTCCCTCGCGGCTCCTTCGCCGCGGACAGACTGGACTTGGGCAGTGCATGGGCAACGCCCCAACCCGCTAGCGCGGCCGGGACGGTGTAACACACGACGAGGAAGGCGTTCTCGATCAGCAACTCCGTATCGGGTATGTCTGCGTTTCCGAATGCAAATCGGTCGACGAATTGGTATCGAATCAACGCCGCCTGCAAAATGACGGCAATCACCGCGAGGATAGGATCTTTCCGTCGGAATCCCATCGCCACCAGTGCGATCGCGCCGGTAAAGGCAATTAGAAACATCAGCGCGTCAATCAGGGTCGGTCGCCACGGCACGAGCCTCGGGCCGCAGAGTTGCGACAACGCTACAACTGTTGCAGCGGAAGCGTAATAGGCCAACCGGTTCATCAGGATTTTGGCGCCGCCGGATGGCGGTCGTCGCGTTTGCAAGTTCCCTGGTTACGGAAGCATGACGAATCAAGGAGAGATCAATTGGGAAGTGAACCCGCGGATGTCGATGCCATTGACAAATCCGTCTCCGTTCATGTCCGCGAGGATCAAATCACAATTGGGAAACTCGGCGGTGTAGCTGACCGGACTAGTTAGTGCAAGAACAAAGGGCCCAACGTCATTCTCATTTAGAGTCCCACTGCAATCCAAATCGCCCAAGGGGAAGCCTTCGCCTGGACAATGTAAGTCGAATACGTAGGCCGATCCGCTGTTAATACCGTCATCATCATCTGCGTATGCTCCAATGATTGCCTTGTCGCCACTCAGGGACACGCAGAAGCCAAACAGATCTCCAGCAGCCGCATCGGCCGCATTCAGTTTGGCGACTTGCTGCCACACTGAAGAAATCTCGCGATACAAGTAAGCCGAGCCACTACTCGAACCGCTGTCATCATCCTGATGCGCGCCCACGATGGCCGTTCCCCCGTCGAGCGATACGCAATAGCCGAACCAGTCTGCATAGGCCCCGTCAGTGGAACTCAGCTTGGCAATTTGCTGCCACGTGCCACCGAATTCGCGAAAGATGTAGGCTGATCCAGCACCTCCTTGGAGCGAGGCAGGGCCGGGACCGTATGCCCCGATCAGTGCAGTCTCCTCATCGAGCGATACGCTGCACCCAAACATATTCCCTATCGCGGCATCCGAGGCAGTGAGTTTGGCCACCTGGTGCCAGATTCCATTGGTTTCGCGAAAGATGTACGCCGAGCCGCTGAGTGATCCGCCGTCGGCATCGCAATAGGCCCCGGTGATGATTGTGTCTCCGTTGAGGGACACGCTGATACCAAAATGGTCACCAATAGCCGCATCCAACGCTGTAAGTTTTGCAATCTGCAACCACGCGCCATCAGCGTTGCGAAAAACGTAGGCCGAACCGCTGGCCGGGCCGACGTCGGCGTGGTGGGTTGCTCCGACTACGGCGGTATTGCCGTCAATCGAAACGCTGACGCCAAACCGGTCGCCCGAGGCGCCATCAGACGCGGTGAGCTTTGCAACTTCCTGCCAGACGCCGTCTTGGTTTCGAAATACGTAGGCGGCGCCGCTGTTGAACACTTGATTGGAGCTTCCGGATCGGGCTCCTATTACCGCAACTCCATCTTTGATCGCCACGCTGTAGCCGAATTCGTTGTTTGGTGCCTCATCCGACGCCTCAATTCTGGCAACCTGATGCCATACGCCACCTGACACTTGGAACACATAAGCGGCACCGACATTGGTTCCACCCAGTGCGTTTTTTCGCGTGCCAATGACGGCGACGTTGCCGTCGATTGACACGCTGTGGCCAAAAAAGTCTCTTTCCGCCGCGTCCGAAGAAGTGACCTTGGCGGCTTGCTGTGGGTTGCATGTGGGTTGGCCAGAAACCGCGGCATTGGTAGCGGCAACGATCAGTATCGTCATAGCGAATATGGGGAAGCTACTGGCCTTCATCATTCCGTCTCCTCTGCAGTGGACTTCCCAAAGTCGGCGGTTGGCAACCATACTACCGTCTGTGTGGGTAAAAGGTTCGCAACTTGAACTGAAGAAGGGCACAGAAAGTTTGGGACGAGCCCCCGCGTTTTACGCGGATGGCGTTGCTGCGGCCGCCAGCTCGCGAAGCGCCGCGGTGCAGCGGCTGACGTCGTCGGGCGTGGTGTATGCCCCGAAAGAGAGCCGCGTCGTGCCGCCGGTGGCCAGGGTGCCGATTGTCTCGTGGGCCAGCGGGGCGCATTGGATGCCCGATCGCGACAGGATGCCGAATTCCGACTCCAGCACCGCCGACAGTTCCGCCGGGTCGAATCCCGCGACGCGAATGGCGAAGACCGCCACACGCCGCTGCGGATCGGTCGGGCCATAGACCGTCACGCCGTCGCAGGCTGCGATCTCTTTCAGGAACTGCCGCGACAAAGCAAGGTCATGCTCGCGCAGCGCAGCAAGCGTGCGTTGATCGATCCATTTCAGCGCCGCGCTCAGCCCGGCCAGGCCGATGGCATTGTGACTGCCCGACTCAAAACGATCGGGCATGAAGGTCGGCTGGGTCGGCTCCTCGCTGATCGAACCGGTGCCGCCCTCGACCAGCGGCGTGATTCGGCCTTCCAATCCCGGACGAATGTAGAGAAAGCCTGTGCCGAGCGGGCCCATCAGGCCCTTGTGCCCCGGCGCTGCCAGCAGGTCGATGCCCATGGCCTGCACGTCGACCGGAAGGTGCCCCAGCGTCTGCGCCGCATCGACCAGCAGCGGCACCCCGCGCGGCTTCAATTCGCGTCCAACGGCCGCGACGTCCTGCACCGCGCCGGTCACGTTGCTGCCATGCACCAGGGCGACGAGCCGCGTGCGCGACGTGACCGCCGAAAGCACCTGTTTGGTGTCGACAAGACCGGTGGCGGGGTCCGCGGGCACGTGGGTCACCCGGATGTCGCGCGGGGTCTGAAGGGCCGACAGCGGCCGCAGCACCGAGTTGTGATCCATCGCGCTGGTGACGACGTGATCGCCCGGCCGGAGCAGCCCCTTGATGGCGAGGTTCAGGGCTTCGGTGCAATTCAGGGTGAAGACGATCTGCCTGGCGTCTTCGGCATGGATGAGCTTCGCCACCCGCCGCCGGCAATCGCCGACCATCTCGCCGGTCTCCACCGCCTCGCGGTAGGCCCCGCGTCCGGCCGAGGCGCCGAGTTTTTCGGCGTAGCGGCGCATGGCCTCCAGCACCTCGGGCGGCTTGGGGAAACTGGTGGCGGCGTTGTCGGCGTAAATGCGGTCAGGCATGGTGCGTGTGGATTCCGTATGATTCGCGTCTGGCTTACCAGCCTATTGTAATCCATGCGGTCCTCAACAGCAGGCGGAATACCCATCCATGGCCTCCAAACGCGTTTCCAAGCCCGACGACGGATTGCCCCGCTGCAAGTGGGCCTCGTCGGATTCACTTCAAGCGACCTACCACGATCACGAGTGGGGCCGGCCGATCAAGACGGACGCAGGGCATCTGGAGCGGATCACGCTGGAGGTGTTCCAGTGCGGGTTGTCGTGGCGGATCGTGCTGGTGAAGCGTGCGGCGCTGAAGGCAGCCTTTCGGGATTTCGATGTCCAGCGCGTGGCGGCGATGACGGCGCGGGAGGCGGAGAAGGTCTGCACCAACGCGGCGGTGATCCGCAACCGGGCGAAGATCCTGGCGACGATACACAATGCCCGGGTCATGTTGGATGTCGCGGAGCGGCACCGTACCTACCGGCGATGGCTCGACGCGCTGCCGATCACCCATGTCCGCGAACTGCCGACGGCCATTTCACACTTCAAGGAAGCCGGCTTCAAGTTCATGGGGCCTGAGACGGTGAAGTGCTACTTGATGGGGTGCGGGAAGATAGACCCGGAACACGAGCCCGGCTGCCACCGTGCGGCACGGGTTTGAAGACCGGCGAATGCACCGAACCACGCCCAGCTTGGCACAACGCGAAAGGCTGACACCGACTAAAAGTCGGTGCCACAGACGGGGTTTCCACGGGTATCAGACAAATGGCCGGTTCCGGAAATAGGGGGTTCGGAACCCCCGGCAATGGGGAGTTTGGGCCCGGCTCGGGGGCGGTTTGAATGAGAAACTTGATGTATGGGCTTGCAATGGCCGATGAATAGGCTATTATCCTCGTGCAAATCGGGAGGCCTGATCCATACGATCGCTCCCGGCATTCGTGGGGCCTTTCCTAACCTATCGCAAGCAAGCGCTATCGACGGAACGTGAAAGCCGCCCCAGGACCAGGATGGTCGATTTAGCCCGATCCCAAGGCATTGCAGTTCGAAAATTGAAGTCGCCTTGTGACCGGTGCAAATCCAATTCGGAGATTCCACAAGATGGAAGAGAAATCTCGTCACGAGATCATTACACGCGCCAAGATCAGTTGGACCGAGCAGAAGACAAACATGACCCAGCGAGCCTGGATCGACCGCGAGCTGCGGGAGATCGGCATGAAGGCGCTGACCAACGAGGAGGTGTCCAACTACGGCCTCGTCGTCACGCCCACGCTTTTCCTCTAATCTCGTGCACCGCCTTTCGCGGTTGACCGATCGCGATGGAAGCCCTTCCGTCGCGCCGCTGTTCTGCCGACTTTTCGCCTTCGCGTCATTCATACCCCACGGTGTATGCCATGCGTGCCATTGTCGTCGAATCCGGCAGGGCGGCACTTCGCGATGTGCCCAAGCCCTCGCCGGGTCCCGGCGAGGTGCTGGCGAAGGTCGCGCTGGCGGGCATCTGCGGCACTGATCTCGAAATCCTCAAGGGATATGGCGGCTTCAGCGGCATTCTCGGTCACGAGTTTGTCGGCGTCGTCGTTCAGGGTCCGCCCGCGCTGCTCAATCAGCGCGTGGTGGCGGAGATCAACTGCGTCTGCGGAAAGTGTGACCTGTGCGCGAGCGGCCTGTCGATTCACTGTCGACGCCGGTCTGTGATCGGCATAGTCGAGCGCCCTGGCGTGTTCGCCGAGTTCGTCGCCGTGCCCGAGCGAAATTGCCACGTCGTGCCCGCGTCCGTCGAGGATGAGGCCGCTGTCTTTGTCGAGCCGCTGGCCGCGGCGTTTCAAGTCACGCGGCAGTTCAAACTCGAATCGCGCACGACCGTCACGGTGCTGGGCACCGGGCGGCTGGGCCTGCTCGTGGCCCAGGTACTGGCGGCGCGAAAGTGCAAACTGTTGGCGGTCGGACGCAATCCGCGCACCCTGGAGGTGCTCGACCGCAAGGGCATTCGCTCGTCGCTGGTCGGCGACCTGCGCCAGTTCGGCGACCAGGACGTGGTGATCGACTGCACCGGCTCGCCCGACGGGCTGGCCACGGCCATCAAACTGGTGCGTCCGCGCGGCACGATCATCATGAAGACGACCTGCAAGGATTCGTCGGGCATCGACCTGACGCCGATCGTGGTGAACGAGATCAGCCTGATCGGCAGCCGCTGCGGGCCGTTTGACTTGGCGCTCGATGCCCTGGCCCGTCGCGAGATCGACACGGCCGGCATGGTGACGAAGCGGATGCCGCTGTCGTCCGGCGTCGAGGCGTTGGAGGTCGCGCGGCAGCCCGATCAGATCAAGGTCCTGCTGCGGGCCGGGGAGTGAATATGGCCGGCCTCGCCACGTCGCTCCTGATCGAGGCATTTGAAGACACGCAACTGCTACGCTTCTCCAATTTCGACGCCATTCCCGGCTTCGTGCATGCCATCACGACGCGACCGTGGAACATGGCACCGCATCGCGGTCCCGAGGCGGACCAGGCGGTCGACCGCCGGCGGCGAATCTGCGCACATCTTGGGTTCGATTTCGACAAACTGACCGCCGCCGATCAGATTCACAGCGGACATGTGGTGTGCATCGGCCCGCCCGACGTCGGCGCCGGGCGTTTCGGGCGCGACACCGCGGTCAAGTTCGTCGATGGACTCGTTTCGAATCTGTCCGGCGTGCCGCTGCTGCAACTGTCGGCGGATTGTCTGCTGATTCTCGTGGTCGATCCGGTGCTCCGGGCGGTCGGCACGGCACATGCCAGTTGGCGCGGCACCGTGGCGCGGATTGCCGAGAACCTGATCGCCGCCATGGTGCGGTCGTTTCAATCCAAACCCGCCGACCTCCACGTCGGTCTCGCGCCCTGTGCGTCGCCGCCGAGGTACGAAGTGGGCGATGATGTCTGTCGAATTGCGCGGGCGATGCTCCCGATGGCGGACGTGGCCTTGCCGGTCGCGCCCTCGGGTCGGCGATGCTTTGATCTGAAAGCCGCGAACACTCAAGCGTTGCTGGATGCCGGGGTGTCGGGGGAGCGCATTATCGCTGCCACCGAATGCACGATGGCCGACGCGCGCTTTTATTCGCACCGGCGCGATGGAGAAGCCACCGGGCGGTTCGCGCTCTTCGCCGGGTTCCGATAAGGCTCTTTCATTCCGATTGCAACCGCTTTCGCAGATCAACGCCTCATCGCCATGCGCCGATATGGCGACAGGGAAAGTGTGCATCCATGCGAACCGAGAAGGCCGTGGTTCTGTGCTCCGGCGGCTTGAACAGCGCCGTCGTCACGTCGATCGCGAGGCTCGAACACGAGGTCTGCCTGCTGCATGCGCGGTGGGGCCATCGCTGCGAGGCGAAGGAGGCCGATCTGTTCGAGCGGTTCGCCGACTCGCTCGGCATCAACGAGCGGCTGATGATCGATCTGCCCTATTTCTCCGCGATCGGCGGCAGCGCCCGCGTGAACAAGCGGCGGCAGGTCGAGGACGCGCTGGCGGTGAACGAGGGCGGTACGGCGTGCTACGTGCCGGGGCTGATCCCCGCGCTGCTGGCGGCGGGGTTCGCTCACGCGGCCAGTGTTCAAGCGGCCAAGGTCTACATCGGCGTGAGCGAGAATCTCGGGCCGCCGGCCCCGCCGACGCACCGGCTCTTTCCCGACTATTCGCGGGACTATCTGCAACTCTGCAATCATCTCTACTCGGTCGCCACCCCGGAACGGGCCATCGCCATTGAGACGCCCGTCATCGATCTCACCCGGGCCGACATCGTGCGGCTGGGCACCCGGCTGGAGACGCCGTTCGAGTTGACGTGGTCGTGTCTCGCGGGGACGACCGAGCCCTGCGGCCGCTGCCTCGGCTGCGCGACGCGAAACCGCGGTTTTCTCGATGCGTCGGTGCCCGACCCATTGCTGCGGCGACCGGCCGTGGCGATGAAGAACTGAGCCTCGAACGGCACGACGCCATGCCGAGCCTACGGCGCGATCAATAGCTGCGTGAATACAGCCACATCCTTGCCATTGGCGGTTCCGCTGTCATCCATGTCGGCTGCGCCGACAAAGCACTGCGAGGGCTGACACTGACCGGGATCTGTCAAAGCGAGAACAAACAGCGGCACATCGAGCAGATCGACCGCGCCGTCGTTGTTCATGTCTCCGTCGATTCCGATGTCGACCACGATCGTGTTACCCACCCGCGTGGCGTGAGCCGAGAGCGGTGGTGGAAAGTCAATCGTCGTGACATTTGAAACATCGCCGTTCAGCGTCGTGGCCGTCAGCACGGTAAAGGTGGTGCCCGGCAGCGGAACGAACCCATCGATCAGGCGGACCGCCAGCGTGCCCGCGATGTTGCAGACGCCGCTGACCGCGAGCCGGCCGTATTGCGTGCCGACTGTCAGCCCTCCCAAGCCGATTTCGAGCGTGCCTCCCGCGTCCTGGGTGAATGTATTAACGACATTTGTGACTGTGTTCGTCGAACAGGTTCCATGGTTGTCTACGGGCACGTTGAATGTTCGCGTTCCGCCCCTGTCGACTTCGATACGACCGTCGATTTCGTTGATCAGGCGACCTGTGCTGGCGGTGAGTAACTTTGCGATCTCGACGGTGTTGCCGGCGGATGCGGTATCGAGCATCTCGAGCAGGCCGTGGTTGGTGAGATCGGCGTCGGCCAGATAGATGCGGGCGGTGGTGAGGCTGTTGGTGGCTTCGAGGGTGAGCGAGCCGGTGGGCTGAATGGTGACGGGGCTGATGAACTCGGTGCCGAAGCCCTGGACGGTCATCGCCCCGGCGTTACTGCAGGTTGCGCCGATCCGGCTCATGTTGCCGGAGATGCCGGTGCGACGCACCATGAACAGCGTCGAGCCATTCTGAATGTTCAGCGAACCTGTGCCGCCGATGATGACGTCGGTCAGGCTCAGCGGCGAAGCCCCGGGACTGTAGGCATCCTCCAGGGCCAGACCCATGAAGGTCAGGTTGATCGCGCCGCCGCCCGCCAGGGTTGCTCCCGCGCCCACCGTCAGGCTCGATTGGTAATTGATGCCCGTAAACGTCGCCGAGCGTGTTGGCGCCACGGTAATGTCGCCGGTGTTGGAGAAGGTCATCGGCGTGCTCAGGAAGGCGGTCGATGCACCGAAGTTGGCACCGGTGACGTCGATGAGGCCGCTGTTGGTGACAAATCGTGTGTTGGCGACCGAGAGGTTTCCGCCCACCACGGTGGCCGTCCCGCTGTTGGTCCAGTTCGATGTGGCGCTGGCGTTGCTGGTAAAGGGGGCGGCGCCGCCGGTGAGATTGATGTTGCCGCTGGAGTCGAAGGACTCGAAGTTCTGAACCGTGAGGGGACCGGCCGTGACGGTGAGGTCGCCGCTGTTGGTGTAGATGGCGCCGGAGCGGGTCATGGAGGTGGGTGCATTCACGTTCAAATCGCCTTGGTTGTCGAACGAGACGAGGAGATTGCGGGTGCCGCCCGGCTCGATGTTAAGCGTCCCGGTCGGGCCGTTGATCAGGATGCCGGTGTCGTTGGACAGGACCGAGGTGATCTCGACGACGTTGCCGGCGGATGCGGTATCGAGCATCTCGAGCAGGCCGTGGTTGGTGAGATCGGCGTCGGCCAGATAGATGCGGGCGGTGGTGAGGCTGTTGGTGGCTTCGAGGGTGAGTGAGCCGGTGGGCTGAATGGTGACGGGGCTGATGAACTCGGTGCCGAAGCCCTGGACGGTCATCGCCCCGGCGTTACTGCAGGTTGCGCCGATCCGGCTCATGTTGCCGGGGATGCCGGTGCGACGCACCATGAACAGCGTCGAGGCGTCCGAAATATTCAGCGAACCTGTGCCGCCGATGATGACGTCAGTGAGACTCAGCGGGGAGGTTCCGGGACTGTAGGCATCCTCCAGGGCCAGACCCATGAAGGTCATGTTGATCGCGCCGCCGCCCGCCAGCGTCGCGCCCGCGCCCACTGTCAGGCTCGATTGGTAATTGATGCCCGTAAACGTCGCCGAGCGTGTTGGCGCCACGGTAATGTCGCCGGTGTTGGAGAAGGTCATCGGCGTGCTCAGGAAGGCGGTCGATGCACCGAAGTTGGCACCGGTGACGTCGATGAGGCCGCTGTTGGTGACAAATCGTGTGTTGGCGACCGAGAGGTTTCCGCCCACCACGGTGGCCGTCCCGCTGTTGGTCCAGTTCGATGTGGCGCTGGCGTTGCTGGTAAAGGGGGCGGCGCCGCCGGTGAGATTGATGTTGCCGCTGGAGTCGAAGGACTCGAAGTTCTGAACCGTGAGGGGACCGGCCGTGACGGTGAGGTCGCCGCTGTTGGTGTAGATGGCGCCGGAGCGGGTCATGGAGGTGGGTGCATTCACGTTCAAATCGCCTTGGTTGTCGAACGAGACGAGGAGATTGCGGGTGCCGCCCGGCTCGATGTTAAGCGTCCCGGTCGGGCCGTTGATCAGGATGCCGGTGTCGTTGGACAGGACCGAGGTGATCTCGACGACGTTGCCGGCGGATGCGGTATCGAGCATCTCGAGCAGGCCGTGGTTGGTGAGATCGGCGTCGGCCAGATAGATGCGGGCGGTGGTGAGGCTGTTGGTGGCTTCGAGGGTGAGTGAGCCGGTGGGCTGAATGGTGACGGGGCTGATGAACTCGGTGCCGAAGCCCTGGACGGTCATCGCCCCGGCGTTACTGCAGGTTGCGCCGATCCGGCTCATGTTGCCGGGGATGCCGGTGCGACGCACCATGAACAGCGTCGAGGCGTCCGAAATATTCAGCGAACCTGTGCCGCCGATGATGACGTC
>Ga0268299_1000938_pt1 | contig 68027 bp, 46 predicted proteins | sample NOBtaG_FD_193484 | JGI IMG/M metagenome (GOLD analysis project Ga0268299, IMG submission 193484) | Activated sludge microbial communities from bioreactor in Nijmegen, Gelderland, Netherland - NOB reactor | ecosystem: Engineered > Bioreactor > Aerobic > Activated sludge | place: Netherlands...
TCGTTTCTTTGTAGCAAGTGTTTAAACATGAAGACCTCCTGCGCTTTGAGTGTGTGGTAATACTCAAATTTACGCAGGAGGTCTCTTTTTTCATAACACCCCAAAATTCGGGATGACTCATGTTTCTCTTTTCCCCCAAAAATTCCCCCGCCCCCATCGGCAAAACTTCGGCGGATACCCGCTTACTTTGTGCTCCCTTTTTTTCTCCGTTCAAAATACGCTCGAAACCGAAGTATTCGCATGGCCAAAATTTTAATCGTTGACGACGAAATGCCCATCCGCCGCATCCTGCGCGAGATCCTCGAATTTGAACAGTACGACGTGGAGGAAGCCTCCGACGGCCTCGAATGCGTGGCCAAAGTGCAGCGCGAAAAGTACGACGTGGTCATCATGGACATCAAGATGCCCAAGATGGACGGCATCGAGGCGCTCGAGCGCCTGCAAATCCTCTCGCCCGAAACGCCCGTCATCATGGTCAGCGGCCACGGCACCATTGACACCGCCGTGGAGGCCGTGAAAAAAGGCGCCTTCGACTTCATCTCCAAGCCGCCGGACCTGAACCGCATGCTCATCACCGTGCGCAACGCCATGGAAAAAGCCGAATTGGTGACCACCACCCGCGTGCTGCAAAAACAGGTGAAAAGCGGCAGCAAGGGCGTCACCATGATCGGCGAGAGCGCGCCCATCGCCGAGATCAAACGTTTGCTGGAAAAAGTGGCCCCCACCGAAAGCCGGGTGCTCATCACCGGCCAAAACGGCACCGGCAAGGAACTCGTCGCCCGCTGGATACACGAAAAAAGCAACCGCGCCAACGGCCCCATGGTGGAGGTCAATTGCGCCGCCATCCCCGCCGAACTCATCGAAAGCGAACTGTTCGGCCACAAAAAAGGCTCCTTCACCGGCGCCATCGCCGACCGCCCCGGCAAGTTCGAACAAGCCGACGGCGGCACCCTGTTCATGGACGAAATCGGCGACATGAGCCTCGACGCACAGGCCAAGGTGCTGCGCGCCTTGCAGGAAAGCAAGATCACCCGCGTGGGCGACAACAAGGAAATCAAAGTGGATGTGCGCGTGCTGGCGGCAACCAACAAAGACCTGCGCGCCGAGATCGCCGAAGGGCGTTTCCGCGAAGACCTCTATCACCGCTTGGCCGTCATCGTCGTGCAGGTGCCCTCGCTCAACGAACGCCGCGACGACATCCCCCTGCTCATCGAACACTTCAACCGCCGCATCAGCGACGACTACGGACACCCGCCCAAACTGTTCTCCCCCGATGCCATCCGCGCCCTGCAGGAGTACAACTGGACCGGCAACATCCGCGAACTCGCCAACGTGGTGGAACGCCTGCTCATCCTCTGCGACCAGACCGTGCGCGAAGAAGACGTGCGCCAGTATGTGTTTCCAAAATAGATTCGCTAAACCTTCCAGGTTTTTGAAACCTGGAAGGTTTGCAATCAGCCTCCGGCTGGAAACAGGAAAACACAACCATATCTATCCCACGGTGTTTCCTTCCGCGAGTCCCAACCAGAAACCTCCTAACCCTCAAATCAGAAACCTGCTACCGCCCGGCATGAGCCTCGACACCATCAAACAGCCGATTGCCGCCGAACTGGACGTTTTTGAAAAACGATTCCGGGACTCCATGCGCAGCAACGTCCCGCTGCTCGACAAGATCACGTGGTACATCGTGCAGCGCAAAGGCAAACAGGTGCGGCCCATGTTGGTGCTGCTCAGCGCCCGGGTATTCGGCCCCATCACCGAGGCTTCCTACACCGCCGCTTCATTAGTGGAAATTCTGCACACCGCCACCCTCGTACACGACGACGTGGTGGACGATGCCTACGAGCGCCGAGGATTCTTTTCGATCAATGCCCTCTGGAAAAACAAAATCGCCGTGCTCGTCGGCGATTTCCTGCTGTCCCAGGGGCTGCTGCTCAGCGTCCGCCAGCAACAGTTTCACCTGCTCGAAATCGTGAGCAGGGCTGTGAAGGAAATGGCCGAGGGCGAACTGCTGCAAATGGAAAAGGCCCGCCGGCTCGACATCCGGGAAGACATCTACTACGACATCATCCGTCAGAAAACCGCCTCGCTCATCGCTGCCGCATGCTGCGCCGGCGCTGCCAGTACCGCCACCGACAGCGCCGACGTGGAGCGTATGCGGCTGTTCGGGGAAAAAACAGGCATGGCGTTCCAAATCCGCGACGACCTCTTCGATTTCGGCACCGACGACGTGGGCAAACCCCTCGGCATTGACATAAAGGAGAAAAAAATGACACTGCCGCTCATTTATGCGCTGTCGCAATCGGACCGCTCCACTCGCCGGCACATCATCAACCTCGTCAAAAACGAAAGCCACAAGGCAGAAAAGGTGGACGAGGTCATCCGGTTTGTCCGGCAAAGCGGCGGCCTCGAATACGCCCGCCAGGCCATGTACCGCTACCGGCAGGAAGCCCTCGACCTGCTGAGCGCCGCTCCGGAAAGCCCCGCTCGCCAAGCCTTGGGCGACCTGCTGATGTTCGTGACGGAACGCGAAAAATGACCCTTTATGGAATTCGGATTCGGATCGGGTACTCCACCGTGAGCCCTCCCGGGAACGGCAGCCGGATGTAGTACAGCACGCTCTCGCCCGGGAACCAGTTGCCTGTCTTTTTGGTCACCTGAATGTTTGCTTCGTAGTACTGGCCGCGCCCTTTGAGCAAGTCCGACAGCGTGTTGTACAAAGCGATCAGCTGTGCCGCATCGGTGGCCCACATGAGACCGCCGCCGGTACCCAGCGCAATATCCGAGAGATCCTCATTGTCAACCGCGTCGCTCAATCCGATGACGTATATCTCGATGCCGTACGTGTTGGCCGCGGCAATGATCTGGTTGACCGAGGCGCCGGGGCGGTTGTCCTCCCCGTCGGTGAACACGACCAACGCCTTGTTGGAATTGGTGGCATTGGCAGCGATATATGGCAACAGCGCATAAATGGACGCATACAGCGGAGTTTCTCCGTTTGCTTTTCCCGCCAACGATTCCACATGGGTGCTCAACGCTCCCTTGTCCCTGCTGAAGCCCGAAAGGATGGTCATATCATCCGGGTAGTAGGAGGAACTGTAGGCGAAAGCGGCGAGGCCGATTTCATCATCGGCGCCGAGCGCTTCCACGAACGTGCGTCCTGCTGCCACCCGGGCATCATTTGGGTCTGTCGAGTTGATCGAGCCGGACTGGTCGAACAGCAACATGGCCGAATATGGCCCTTTGCTGACATTGTCCTTGCGCGCCAGATTGATCCAACTGCCCTGGTATGAGTTGTTGTTCTGGAGATCGAAAGAGCTGGTCTCTAGGTTGCTGAGCAAGGTGCCAAACTGGTTGGTGGCGAACAAGTCCACGAATACATTGGCCGCATTGCCGCTGTACCCGGTCACTTGTACGCGAAGCACACCGCCTGCCGGACGCCCTTCCAGTACCGGGATGATGTCCGAGTGTTTGTTGCAAGATACGGTGGACAGGCATACGATGATGCCTACCAGGGCAAACCAGATCGTTAGATAAAGATTGTGTTTCATGACGGATGACATTTGTGCCCTTTCCCGGGCAGGTTGAACGGAATTGGTTTGTTGATGCTCGGTCGTATTGGTTCGCCCTCGACCCAAGGGTGCTGGAGAAAGGGGTTTGATAATATGGCTAATCGTTGCCAAACCGAAGACAAATGCCCAGGTTGATGGCGCTCAGCATGTCGTTGCCGAGTTCGGCGTACACGCCGAACTTGTCCGTCAGGTAGTACCGGCACCCGGCCACGAGTTGAAGCCCAACCTTGCCGTTCGACTCGGAATGGCCCTCATCCGACACGGTTCCCCGGCGCCAACTGATGGACAAGCCCAGATACGGGTCCCACTTGGGGTCCACATTGAAGTGATAGGCCGACCGCACGCCGACCGCTAGGTAGTTGTAGCGGTACTCCAATTGGGGCACTTCCCAAAACTGGATCGCCGCGAAGGCGCCCACGCTCACATTGGTGTACACCGATTTTTCGTACAGCAACGAAAACGGCCCGATGGTTCCTTCATTTTCGGAAAATGGCAGGTTGTGGTTGCGGACAAAGCCGTACCCCAGTTGCAACACAGCGGCATTCCTTCCGAATGCCTCGGATTGGTCAATAAGATCGGACCAATCAATGGAGGGCATGGGCTGCGTGAACAGGGGTTGGGTTGGAGGTGTGTGGTGGGCCTGTACCGCAGACGCGGCCCACAGGATACTGATGGCGGAGATAAAGATGTGTTTCATCATGGAATAGTTTTTCATTGAACTGAGCCTCTGCTCAACCCGGGGCCGAGCAGGAGTTTTTAACTTGACAAAGGATTATGGTCGGAGAACTTAGGACAATCTCAACTTCTGCAGCAACAATTGACAGGACAAATGTACAGAGGAGATCTGGCTCGCAAAATCCCATGATCATGGGATAGGGATAATCCGCAGCGTTCTTGCCCCGGGTACCGGTATGGGCATAGTGGTATTCCACTATTGCCCCCGTTTGCAGCCGAATACCTTTGCTTTAAATACTGCGGCTAATTCCCCGGATGAGGAATCCATAAGTTGAAAACAATCCTTTTTCACAAGTAAAACCGCTTGCCATGAAGCACACCGCCCTCCTTGTCGCCCTCCTCTATGTCTGCCTGTTTTGCGTTCGGCCGGCACTCGCCCAAAATGCCACAACACCGGTCGGGCTTGGCATCGTCGGCATTTCCGACGCAACGACCCGCCTGAACTACAACCAATTGTTCAAAATGATCCTGAAGGACAACCCCGCCACGCTCGACGGAAAGGCGCTGACAGCGGATTTGGTCGAACATCAGTCCCAAGCCGAAGTCGCCGTCAAGGCGAGTTTCCTCGAAGGCGGCGTGGCATGCGTTTTTTACAAAAAAGGGCAACTCGTGGCAAAGGACACGTTTCGGGTGCCATCGCTCGAAACACTCGTGGACGAACGGATTCCCACCCTTCAAATCGAATCCATCCCGGAGGGCTTCGCGATCGTGAACGTTTCGGAAAACAGCCAGGAATTTTCCAAGGGCATACGCAACGGCGACATTCTGCTCGAGGTCGGCAATGTGACCAAGGTGCCGAGCGACCCCGAAAAGGTGCGCGATCTGCTGAAGGGCACCCCTTCCAGCAACTTCGTCTTCGTCAAACTGAAACGCCCTTCCACGGGCATGGAAGCCGTATATTGGGCGGGCGTCCACACGGTTAAAAAGCCGGTATGGCAGCGCCCCTTGCAGGCCGAACAGCTCCAGGGCATTTTCAAGGCCCTGCTCGGCAAGATGGCATTGCCCGCCTCCAACACGGGGGTCGTGTTCAAAAAAGCGCCCAACTTCAGCCTGAAGGCATTGGCCAAGGCCAAGAACCTGACCAGCACGGGCAAGTGCAAATCGTACGAGCAGCTCACGATGTCGTCCGATTCCCGGATGCACGGCTTGTCCCCCTCTGTCAATCTGGACAGCATTTTTTCCCGAGAAAAGCACTACCTCATCAAGGAGAGTAGAAAAATCGAACCAGGCGAGGCGGCCCTCAACGTGCTGCGGTACTACAACTTCGACCAGCGCGAAAGCTACCTGAGCGACAACGACCACGTCGGCAACGACGTAAAGAACGTGGTCGGGCAGCTGTCCGGCCCGTTTTACCACAAGCCCGGCGTGTTCGCCAACTACTTTATCGCCGCCAAGCAGTACGAAAAAGCCGGCAACCATGCCGCCGCCCTCAACCAGTACTACGGGGCGTACATGAAAATTGACGACATGATCGCCAGCGAGATGGTCAAGGCAAGGGCGAAAAAAATCGTTTTTGGGCGCATCGCCCATTGCTCCAAGCAGCTCAACCAGCCCGAATACGCCGCCTTGGCGCAGCTGGCCCACGACTGCCTGGAAAACACGCTGAAAGACCAAGGCCTGAAAAAACAGGACCGCGAGTTTTACGATTTTTCCCAAAAAACCTTCGACCTCTGCGTAAACGTGGAAAACACCTTGGCCAAGCAACGCTCCGAAAAACGCGCCGCCATCTTCGGCGCAGTGCTCAATGCCGGCATGGGCGTGGCTACGCTTGACCTGAATAATCTGGACAACCTGGTGTCCACCGGGTTTTTCGTGAACGCCATTGACATCATGAACCAAAACGATCAGTTGAACTACGAGATCAATACCATGCTGACCGAGACCACACAGTCTGTCGAGTTCAACCTGCCCCCCGAGCTGCGCGACGACGAGGACAGCAGCCCCTTCGAGCTCATCGCCACGGCCGCGATCAGCTATGCGCTCGAACGCAGCACCGACAAAACCGCCGTGCTCGACCGCATCGAACAATACGCCGCCAAACGGCCCGCCATGAAACGGGCGCTGGAAACCACACAGCAGCAATACCGGCTGAACAGCCAAACCCTCGACATCGGCGCCTTGGTCGGGCAATTGATCCGCACGGAAAAAACTGCGTTCCGCTACGAAAAACGCGGGCACGCCCTGCCCGAAGCCATCTCCGTTCCCTGATTTTTAACAGAAACTTAGGCAAGCTCGATAGCACACGGATCAACAAGGATTAGACACGGATTTTTTATTTAAAACGAAAGCCATGACTGCCCTGTCCAGCATTGTTCGGTTCCTGCCCTTGTCGGCCGCGCTCTTTCTGTGCCTGACAACGCCTCTACGGGCGCAAAACGCCGACTGCCCGGAAGCCAAAAAACTCAGCGACGAGATAGATAAACTCAACGCCGAGTATGAAAAAATCAAGGCGGACTTGCGTGCCGGGCTGTATTGCAGCAAATGCAAACTCTCCAAGACCGAGCTTGAACGATCAGGATATGAAACCTTCGAGCAGCACTTGGCAGATGTCAAAGGCCAGGCAATACCCGCCAGCCAGGAACAACATGACAAAGCCTACGAGAAGTATTTGTCCAAGTTCAACAGCCTGAAATCCCGTTGGGAGTCGGCCGTTAAATCCTGCGAAGAAAAATATCGGCAGGAACAGGAACGCAAACGCCTCGAAGAAGAGCGCAAACGAAAGGAAGCCGAACGACTGGCCGAAGAGGCCCGCAAAAAACGCGAGCAGGAAGAAAAGGACGCCGCCCAAAAACGCAAGGAGGCCGAGGAGGCCGCACGACTTAAAAAAGAAACGGAAGAACGGGAGGCCCGGGAAGCGGAGCAGCGCCGGGAAGCAGAACGCCAACGGCTGCTGCGCGACCAATTGGAACGCGATGCCGAACGCCGCCGCCAAATGGAGGCCGAATACCGCCAGACCATGCTGAACCTCCAGCGCGACCTGGCCCGACGCCCGGATTACAACGACCAGATTTTGAAAGAACTTGAACGAGACTTTGACGCAATCCGAAACAAACGTATCGGGGCGGAAGCGCAACCGGGCATTTCCAAAAAACCGGGTGTTTCCGATATGATGAGCGACAAAATAACGGACATGCTCAAAGAGGCCGGCCCCATTGACGAAGAGGCGTTCGAAGCCATGGACGCAGCGGGGGCGCTCAAAGACCTGTACGAGGGTGGGTTTACAAAAATCGAAGAAGAGGGCATTATCAGTTTCTTTGAATCGCTCGGCGCGACCAAGCCCCTACAATATGGCCAGACCGAGCAACTCAAGTTCATGGAATGGGGGACCGATGTCATCTACGAAAAATGGCGACAGGGATTCGACAAGCGCTTGAACGAATTGGGTTCCTTTCCAGACTACCCCCGGCAAGATTCCGAGCCTGAACCGATCGTCCCCCGGTGGAGCCCGCCTTCCCCGCCCCCGCCGGACGACCGCGCAGCGTACGGCCAAGTTGCGTTCTGGATGATGTCCGATTTGATGTGCCACCACGTGGACGTGACCATTCTGGGCCAGTCCCGCACCATCACCCAATACTATGCCGGGGGCGCGCCCGGTTGCGGGGCCTCCGGTTGCGCCAATTTCGATTTGCCCACCGGCACCTATTCTTTCACGGCGCGTTGCACCGACAAGACGTGGGACGGCAGCGTCGTCATCACCGCCGGAGGCTGTTGCATGTTGAAACTGACCTACTAAAAAACATCGCCGTGAAAATCCTCCGTTCGAAATCATGCCTGGCTCTGTCCGTCTGCCTGTGCCTGTGCCCCATAGCCCGGGCGCAAACGGCGTTCCGCCTTGTTGCCGAACGCGACTTGCCGGGGTATGTCCTACCGCTGGGCGACCTCCTCGTGCCGGGCGACAGCGCTATCCTGCTCACGGCCAACGGCGGCCTGTATTGCCTCAACCCGCCCAGTTGGCCCATGCCGCCCGATTCGAACAACCTGTTGGTATCCTACCTTCAATTGAACGGGCCAACAAACCACCTGTTCACCGTTTTTCATCTTCGGGAAAACAAAACGTGCTTGTACTGGCGGCAGGAAAAAGATGCCGAAACCCGCGTCGAGCGCTTGGCCACGCTCCCGGGCGGTTTGTTTCGGCTGTTGCGGCAAGAAAACGCCCTGTTCCTGATCGGCCATGCTGCCGATACGTTCCGCATTTACGAATACGCGGCGGATACGTTGGCAAGCCTGTACATGTCCAAACGATTCATCCCTTCCGATGTCCGGGCGCTCAGCCGGGACCTGCTGCTGCTGTCGGTAGGCAATCGGATCGTGTCGCTGCATCGAACCGAGGGCCTGAAAGAACTTTTTAACCTGGAAGAACCAGTGTCGAGTTTTGTCATCAAAGACGGCACTCAGTTGATCGTTTCCACTCCGACCGGCTTGTACACCTACTCAACGGGAACATTGCACCCGATAGCGGTTGGTATAACCGGCAGGTTGTTTTTTGAAAAAAACACCTTGTTTATGCTCCATGCCGAAGCACGAAAACTGTACAGTTTTCGGTAGGAAACTTGGCTTTTTGTTGAATGCCAATCCCAATTTATGGGGTGGCGGAGGGCCCAATGTCGTGCCGGTATGTGATTCCTACAAGTTCAGTTGCTCGTCAAGATCAATTTTTTTGCGAAAGATTGGTTGCCTATGCGTACCTGAAGGAAGTATTGGTTGTCGGGTATCTCTGTCGCTTCAAGCAGTTGGCCGTTTGCCACATTTTCCCAACGTTTCACCTCTCTTCCAAGGGGATCGTACAAGCGAATTTCCATGTTGTGCACAGGTTGTTCGCAAGCAATGGAGAAATATCCTTGCGACAACGTAGGCACAACCCGAAATTTGGCCTGCAACGCCTCGTCAACGCTGCTAATCTTACCCACCTCTACGTCATTTTCAACCATACATCCATTGGCATCGGTCACAAGGACCAAATAGGTGCCTGCCGACAGATTCGATACAGCCGGCGTATTGGCAGGAGGAGCGGTGTTCCAGCTGTATGTGTAGGGCGGCGTACCGCCGTTGGCCGCTGCGACTACGGTGCCATTCATCGCACTTCCCGCTTCCGGGGTGCTGCCGACCCCGACCGTGAGTACAGGCGGCTGGGGGAGGTTTATCTGAAAGGCAATGGAACTGCCCTCGCTATCCGTAACGGTCACGGTATAATTCCCGGCGGCCAGTCCTGCAGGAGCCACACCCTGGATGGATGGCGGTGTCCAAGCGTAGGTATATGGCGTTCTTCCTCCGGTGGTTTCCACCACGAGGGCACCGTCGGTGTCACCAAAGCAGTCCAATGAGCTGGCAATCTGTATTTGTCCGGCTAAGGGCACCGATGGTGTGAGGGGTAGTTTCCAGAGTTCGTAGCCGCCGATTCCATAGGCGACAAACACCATATAGTCCTGATATTCAACAAACCTGGATGGATAGGAGCTGCCGGCAGGAAAGAGGTCTGCCACCAGTACAGTCCCGGCTTCGGTTCCATCCGATTTCCATAATTCGATGTTGAACGGGCTGCCGCTGTTCGCTGCTCCGAAAAAAAGTTTGTCTCCGACTGCGGCAATTGAGGTTGGGAGTGCGAATGAACCAAAAGGGCCTGGTGTCATGTCTTTGACCATATAGGTACCGGCCTCCGTGCCATCGCTCCTCCACAGCTCCTGCCCATGTGCTGGGTTCTCATATTTGTAGTAGAGCACATCGTTGAGCACGGCAAAATTCTGCGGTGCATATCCCGGATTATCCGTGGAAGCGTCTTTTACCATACTTGTTCCCGCTTCCGTGCCGTCGCTTTTCCATAGTTCGATACCGTTCACACCGTTGTTTGCGGAAAAATAGACCGTGTTGCCGATTTTAACAAGCCTCTGTTCTGTCGCGTTGGGTTGCGTCTGCAAACCTCCTCCTGTTGGGTTGATGTTTTTTACCATGGCCGTGCCTGCTTGCGTACCGTTGCTGCGCCAAAGTTCGGGGTCGGAAAAATTGGCCGAGGCAACGAACAGCAAGTAGCCATTGCAACTGACGAGGCTGTTGGGATCGCTTCCGAACGAAGCAGAGATGTTGGCAACCTGCTTTGTCCCGGCCCCTGTGCCGTCGGTCACCCAAAGTTCCGCACCATCCAAGCCGGATGCTGAGAAGTATAGCAATCCATTGTGTTCCGCAAAGTTTTCAGGATCGCCGTGCCCGTTGACGCCAAAGAACGGCTCAATGTCCTTTACCAGATAGGTGCCGCTTTCGGTGCCATCGCTCCGCCAGAGTTCCTCGCCCGATACCCCGTTGTTTCCGGCAAAATAAAGCACATCATTCCACACATAATATTTAACAGCGATACTGGGACCCCAGGTTGCGGGAATGCCACTTGCACTACCGGCATTAATATCCTTGACAAGTACGGTGCCGGCTGCTGTTCCATCCGTGCGCCACAATTCAATCCCCAGGCTTGTTGTGGCGGTAAAGAGCAAGTAGTCATTTACGATGTAAAAGTGTTGACAGTCCGATCCGGCGGCTCCTGGAAAAATGTCTTTCACGAGTACTGTGCCATTTTCCGTTCCGTCGGTTGTCCAAAGCTCCGTTCCATGCACACCGTCGTTGGCTGCAAAATAGAGTTTGCCTTTGTACTCGGCAATAAAATTGGCGTACGATGGGATAGACCCCGTACTGCCGGGGTTGATGTCTTTGATCTGAATGGGCGTTTGTGCCACGCAGTAGTGCAAGATTGTCAAGACGGTTAATGTAAAGAGGTACTTTTTCATGTTCGATGCTTATGATTGGTCTGTTTCGCGAAAGTATCTCGTTAGCAAGCGCCAGCCAAGTAACACGGAAAAATAATTCACGACATCACCCCCCGCAACGCCAACCCCGCCATCACCACCGCCACTGCCCAGCCCGCCGCATGCAGCCAAACCGGATGCCGGTACCCGTGCAGCAGGGACTGCTTGCGGGCAGCCAGAAGCACGATGGCCAAGGCAACGGGCAAAATAAATCCGTTGACGGCGCCGGCCAGGATCAACAGCAGAACCGGGCGGCCCAGGGCGAGAAAAATTCCTGCGGAAATCAGCACAAACGCCGTGACGACCCAGCGGTGGTGGCGCTCCAGTGCGGGGTGCCAACTGCGCAAAAAACTCACCGACGTGTACGCCGAGCCAAGTACCGACGTAATGGCCGCGCACCACATCACCAGTCCGAACAGCCGGTAACCGACTTCGCCTGCTGCGTACCGAAACACCCCGGCGGGTGGATTGTCCGGGTCCATCGGCAGGCCCGCTGCCACCATGCCGAACGCCGCCAAGAACAACACGTACCGCATGACCGAGGTGAGCACGATGCCGCGTACGGCAGCCTTGCTCACCGCACCCATGGCCTCCCGGCCTTTGATGCCCGCCTCCAGCAGGCGATGTGCTCCGGCAAAACTGATGTAGCCGCCCACCGTGCCACCCACCAGCGTGACGATAGCCAGCGCATCCACGGTTTCGGGCCAAACCGTGCGGAAAAGTGCCTCGCCCAGCGGCGCCCGCGCGGCCACGGCGACGTACAGCGTACACGCCAGCATGCCCAGACCCAGCACTTTGACCACGGCATCCATCACCCGCCCGGATTCGGGCGCCCAAAATATTCCCAAGGCGATGAGCGCGGAGACGATTGCCGCCCATTCCACCGACAACCCGGTCATCAGCCGCAGCCCCATGCCGCAGCCGCCGATGTTGCCTATGTTGAAGGCTAAGCCGCCGAAGGCGACCAAGGCGCCCAGCACATAGCCGAGTCCCGGCGCCAAGCGTTCGGCCAGTTCCTGTGCCCGCAGTTCGGAAGCCGTCAGGATACGCCAGATGTTGAGCTGCGCACCGATGTCGAGCAGTACGGAAATCAGGATCACAAACCCGAAGGAAGCCGCGAGTTGCCAGGTAAAAACCGCCGTTTGGGTGAGGAAACCCGGGCCGATGGCCGAGGTGGCCATGAGGAATGCCGCGCCGCTGAGCGCGGAGGCAGCACCGGGTTTGCCGAAGAATTTCATGGCCGCGGTTGGTTTTCCAGTTCCTCCAAAAAATCGCGCACCATTCGCGCAAATGCCACGGCGTGCGCTCCGTCGCCGTGCAGGCAGATGGTTTCGGCGCAAATCGGGATATGTGCTCCGTTCACCGCCGACACCCTACCGTGTACGACCATGTCGTACACCTGTCGGCGGCTGTCCGCCTCGTGTTCCAGCAGGGCGCCGGGCTGCGAGCGGGGCGTGAGCGAGCCGTCGGGCTGGTAACTCCGGTCGGCAAATACCTCGGACACCGTGCGCAGCCCCAGTTTTTTTGCTTCCGCAACGGACGCGCTCCCGCTTAGGCCGAACAGGGCCAACTGCGGATCGAAGTTCCGCACCGCCTGCGCAAGGATGTGCGCCAGTTCCGGCTCGCGGGCCGCCATGTTGTACAAGGCGCCGTGCGGTTTTACATGCCGCAGCGTAGCGCCCGCTTTACGCGCCACGTCGGCCATGAGTTGTATTTGCTCCTGCACCAGATCGTAGTATTCCTGCCTGGAAAGCCGCCACTCGCGCCGCCCGAAATTTTCCCGGTCGGCAAAACCGGGATGCGCGCCAATGGCCACGCCGTGTGCCAGCGCCAGGTCCACGGTTCGGCGCATGGTGTCCCCGTCGCCGGCATGGTACCCGCAGGCGATGTTGGCCGAGGTGATGAACGGCATCAGGTCGCCGTCGTTGGGGAAGCCTTCGCCGAGGTCGCAGTTGAGATCAAGCGGGAGCATGGGTCGTGATCGTTGTCGGCAAAGGTATTTAATAGGGGCAAATCACAGATTTCATGTTTCAATTGAACAAAGAGGAATGGGAAAGTTTGATATCACAATTTGTGACATCAAACCGGGGAGGCACTCGTGCGGGCAGTTTGGCTGCTTCAGTTATTGCGCCTAACTTTGGAGCCAAAATTGATAAAACACATGACCGTCACAGTCGAAATCTTGGATCAACACGCCCTGAACCTGTTGCGTGAATTAGAGCGTATGCATGTTATCCGGCTCTCGAGTACACAAGCCAAGCCTGTCCGAGCAAAGGCTTCTAAAAAAGAATTCAAAGCGATACATATTGATACCCGAGGATTTAAGTTTAACCGGGAAGAAGCCAATGAGCGATAAATATTTCTTTGATATTGTCTATTCAGAGGACATGCAAAACGGGCAGATCATAGACGGAAAACTCAAAATTGTCAATCCTTTTTCAGCGAATACTCCAATAAACAAATAGCCCCCCACCCCAGCCTCCCCAACACCCGCCGCTGCTCCAGTCCCGCCTCCGTCGCCTCGTCCAGCCCGACCTTCCGCAAGCGAAATCCCTCACCCGGGCGCTGCTGCGCCAGTCCGGACAAATCCGCCGACACCACCTGTGCGATGCGCGGGTACCCGCCCGTCGTTTGGCAGTCGGCCAGCAGGATCAGCATGTCGCCGCCGGGCAGGAGTTGAACCGTGCCGGGCAGCACGACGGAGGATACCAGTTCAAGTTTTTCGTGCAGGGCAAGCATCGAGCCTTCCGCAAGGCAGCCCATGCGGTTGGCACGCCGGCCAAAACGCCACTCGGAAGTTTCCAGCCGTTGGCGGGAGGCTTCGTCGAGCAGGTCGTGTTCCGGCCCCGGCAGGAAGCGAAACATCCCTTCGGACGGGTACAGACCGGATACGTTGGCCCGCCAGGGAAAAATTCGACTCGGTGCCGCGTCGCTCCACGTTTGCCGGAACGGTAGCCTGTCGCCCGCCTGCAACGCCCGGCCCTGCAAGCCTCCGGTTCCGGCCATCAGGTCGGTGCTGAACGATCCCAGCCAAGGGTCGAGTTCGAATCCGCCCCGTACGGTGAGGTAGGTACGCATACCCCGAACTTGCCGCAGGAAAACCAGTTTGCTGCCAGCGGCTGCATGCACGGGCGTCCCGACCGGCACGTCCATCCCGTCGAGGCGGGCATGAAAGTCGGCGCCGCCCAAGGCAAAAAACGCTGCCTTTTCGAAGCGGAGCACCGGCGCAGGGAAGTGCATTTCGAGTGCGGCGGTACCAGGCTCGTTGCCCGCAAGGAGGTTGGCCACTTGCAGCCCCACCGGGTCGGCGGCGCCGGCCGCGTGGATGCCAAGGTGGGCATAGCCCCAACGCCCGAGGTCCTGCACACTGTCGAGCAGCCCGGTTTTCAGCACCAGCAGGCTCATGGCGTTTGTTCGATTTGGTTAAACTCGTCCGTGCTGATCGCCCGGAACCGCACCCGGTCGCCGGGGCGCAACAACACCGGCTCGGGACGCTGCGGATCGAACAGGCGCAGGGGCGTGCGGCCAATGAGGTTCCAGCCGCCGGGGGATTCGAGCGGGTAAATGCCCGTTTGCAGGCCGGCTATACCCACGCTTCCGGCAGCTACCCGCTCGCGCGGGCGAACCAGCCGGGGCGCCGCAATGCGCTCGTCCACCGTGCCCATGTACGCGAAGCCGGGCAGGAAACCGAGCATGTACACGCGGTACTCCGGGCCGAAATGGTGCGCAATAATTTCGGAGGCATTCATGCCCGCCCACGCAGCCAGCCGTTCCAGATCAGGCGCAAAATCACTTTCGTAACACACGGGAATTTCAACCAGTCGCCCGGCGACGGCTTCGAAATTACCCGGAGTTTTCAGGGCCGACTCCACCCAGCCCTGCGCCACCTGAAGCGGGTTGGCCTCCGGAAATTGCCGGTCGAACCACGCGAGGTCGAGCACCAACGCCAGCGAACTGTATGCGGGCACCAAATCTAGCAGACCGGGCGGGTTCATGGCCGATAGCACCCGGTACAGGTGCTGCACCGCGTCGTTCAGCAGGGGATCAATCCGGTTTTCCCACTGCACGAGCAAGGCGTGTTCGGCGATGGGTATACAAATTGGTGGCGGTATTGCGTGTGCCATTGGCTGTTAGTTGCGGGCAAAAATACCGTGTTCGGCGGTAGCCTGTGCCGCCGGCAAAAAGCAAGGGGGCCTGCTCGTTGTTCGAGAGGCCCCTTGCCGGTAACACGGAATATTTGATTTTTCGGACAGGCGTTACTTCACCATCAGCGTGCCTGCCCAAACCGTCCGGGCGTCGGCGGAAACGATCCGGAAGAAGTACGTGCCTGCCGGCAAATCGCTGCAATCGAGTGCGATGGGCATTTGTTGAACTGCCACTCGCCGCACGTCGCGGCCCAGCGCGTCGGTCACCGACAGGTTCAGGCGTTCGCCGGGTGTTTCTTCTGCCGCGAAATACACGACCGCGCTGGCGGGGTTGGGATACACGCGCAGCGGGCTGCGGGCGGGATCCGTGTAGGTGGTGGAACTGGTGATAAAATTGGTGCCCACGGTATGCCAGACCGTATTGGTGATAACTGGCGGATTAAAATCGAAGTAGATCGCAGCGGTGTTTTCGATGCGCGTGCCGTCGGGGTTGTCGGGCGTTTGCGGGACGCGAAACTGAATGAACCCTTCCGACCCGGCGAGGTTGACGTTGCTGTCGGGCAACAGGATGTTTTCAAACACGAATTTAGCGATGTGCCCGTCAAGCAGTTCGAAGCGGTAGGGGTGGCTGGATACTCCCGGGAGAAGTTGTCGGGCTGCCAGAAACGGCGAAAGTGTGTCGAGCAATACCACCGTGTAGGCGGTGTCGGTCCCCGTGTTCTGGAATCGGATGGTGTAGTCCAGATCGGTGTTTTTGGCGATAAATTGCTGGGCGCCGTATCCGAGCGGCAGGGCCTGCTTGTCGTTGGGGTCGTACGACGACACGTTCTGGCGGCAATCGAGCGCCACGAAGGGGTTGGCGGGATTGAGCGGGAAGAGCGTGACCATGCCGGGTGTAAATCCGCCGCAACCTTCCAGCGCTACAGCCTGCACCCCGGCGTAGGGGTGCCCCGGCTCCTGTTCGGCCTGCAGGCGGATGGTGGCGCCCGTGGCCTGAATCGGGTCGAGCGGCATGGTTTGGCCCGGGTTCAGTTGGAAGGTGCTGCTGCTGCGCATGAGCACGTCTTCCACCACGATGTAGTTCAGCGGGCCGATGTTGGGGCCGATGCCCACGTTTTTGATGGAAAGATACACGCTGTCGTTGGCACACTCGGCTTCCACGGCTACATCAGCGCCCGACCACGCGGGATTGTTTTCACAAATGGTATCGGGGAAAATATGCGCCTCGGTGCAGTGGGTGGCGCCGAACTGCGTTTCGCAGCCGGTAAAAAAGTTGATGGTAAACCGGCCGCCCTCGCCCGGCTCCAGGTCGCCGGTCTGGAAGCGGTACACCTGGTTGCCCAGATCGGTTTCGGGCAGCGAACTGTTTTGGAAAAGCAGGGCGTCATCCAGCGTTACGTCCACGTAGGTGCCGGTCACGGTTTGGCCGCTGAGGTTGGCGTATTGCACGTAGTAAATGCCCGGAAAGCAGGGGCGGATGCGCGGCGTGGCCAAGTCAACAAACAGCAGCGGGCACTCGAAATTCAGTTGTACGGGAAAGTCCTGCACATACTCTTCCGATTTGTTTGGCTTGGTAAAAAAGGCTTCATAAGAGGTGGAGCAGGAGTCGCCGCCATAGTTGAACGGCACGGCCAGCGACACATCAAAAGCAACCAGCCCCAACGGTACTTTTATGGAATAATAGCCGCTGGTGTCGGTGACGCCGAGGTAAATGGCGCCGTTGCTCTGTGATACGGCACGCACCGGCCAACCGGCCAGCCCCGCCTCGGTAGCGGGCTGCAGGCCGCAATCCGAATTTTCATCGCGAAACACGGTACCCCGAATCAGGTGGGCGGGCTTGTGGTTCACCTCCACTTCCGTGATGCAAAAATTTTGGTTGCCGACCAGATCGGATACCAGCAGGTACACATTGAAGGTGCCTATCGAATCGAACTCAAGCGAAGCGGCCGGATCGTCGGGTGTGTTCAAACTGAGCAGAAACGCCAGTTCGCCTACCGGAGTACAGTTGTCGAAAGAACCTTGATCAAGCATGGACGGCTCCAGTATGGCGGTGCTGCCCAATGCGGTGTCAATGGCCAGCTGTATGGCTTGTGAACAAATGATGGTGGGCACGGTCACGTCCGGCGTACATCCTCCGGCGATGGTGACATTGCCCCAGCAGGAGTTGAAGGGATTCCCATTTTGAAAACTGGCCACCTGCATCGTTTTCGTGCCCACATCGGCAGCGCCAACGGTAATGCTCGGCGCGTACACCCCATTGGGCATAAAACGAACTTTGTACTCAAAATCGGGGCAGTAAGGCCCGCCTTCGAGCATCAAGCCGGGGGTGATGAGGGCCGTGCCGTTGGCGTCCAGTTGCACGATAATGTGGTCGTTGCAGACGATTGAGGTCGCAGAGTTGGTGCAAGGAGTCAGGCTCAGGGTTGTCGTGCAGTACGAGGCATTGCTGGCACTGTCCACCACCCACAGCACAACCGGGTGTTGGCCCGTTTCACCCTCCGGGTACACGAGTGTTGTCGTGGAGGGCGGTGTCGGGGAGGGGGTACTTCCGGTCTCGATAAAGTACTGGAGCAGGGCAGTCGGGGTGCAGTTGTCGGTACTGCCGGCATTAAATTCGGCAGCCTGGATGGTAGTGGGTTCATATAGTTGAACCGACTTTTCGAGCGGACTGATGCATACCGGTATCGGTGGTGTTACATCGTTGTTGCACTGGGCGGCAAGGCGGCTTGTCCCGCAGCAAAGCAGGACAAAAATCAGCAGATGCAGCGCCGTTCGGTTTGGGGATTGGGCTGATGTAAAATTTTTCATGATGCGGATTGTAACTTGTTGTGAGCAGAAAGAGAGAACCCCGGGGACGCGGTGTCGAACACGATTTGATTCGACGATACAAAAGTGCGGGGATGCCCTGCCCTGGCAAAAATCAAATTTTGGGTTTTGTAGAGCAGTTTTCGAAAATCATCTTGACAGATAAAGTTGATTTTTGATAAATGAAGCACGGTTTTTGAACAGTTTTTAAAACCGGTTTGTAGATCAAAATTTATTTTTTTGCCAAAAGAAAAAACGTGGATCGAAACAATGTGTACCGCTTGGTGCAGTCCCTAAGCGCTGTGGAACGTCGGGATGCCCGGCGCTTCCTCGAATCCCCTTACTTCAACCTGCGCTCCGACCTGCTCCGGCTATTTGATTTTTTTTGTGGAAGCAAGCATGCGGACAAGGTCGGCGGCTGGACGGCGCTGCATCCCTCCGAGCCGTACGACGATACCCGCATGCGCCTGCTGATGAGTTATTTGAACCGGTTGCTGGAAACATTTCTGCTGGTACAGGATATGCCCGAAAAGGCCCCGGAAAGCCGTATCCGGCTGGCTGCTGCCTACCGGAACCGGGGCCTGATGGAGCCTTACGAACGCACGATGCGGGCTTTCGAGCGGGATCTGCATGCGCAGTCCTGCCGGAACGAACACTACTACGCCCTCCAGCGGCTCTACCATTTCGAGCAGCACGAAACAGCCTTGCGGAAAAATCCCGCTGAAACGGCGCCGTTGCGTGACCTCGCACACAGCACCGATGCGCACTACCTGACCGCGCGACTGCGCCTCATCTGTCTGGAGCTGTCGCAAAAAAACGTGTACAGTTCCGGCTCGGAGGCCGCCGTGCACCGGACGGTGGTGGCTTTGGCCGAAGCGCCGGAATGGGCCGACCTGCCGGGCATTTCTACGTACCTGTCTGCTATTCGGATGCTGCAGCACGGAGACATCAGTGCGCACTACCATGCTTTTTTAGAAAAAATGGAGGCTACCAAAACGCTGTTCTCCGACGTGGAGCGGCGGGAGTTTTTCATGTTTGCCATCAACCATTGCATTCGGCGGGCAAACAGTGGCGCAAGGGAGATGGAGCACGAATTGCTGAACCTGTACCGTCGGGCACTGGATGCCGGCAGTTTGTTCGAAAACGGGGTTCTTTCCCGCTTTACCTACCACAACATAGTAGCCACGGGTTTGCGTTGCGGCGAGTTGGACTGGGCCGAAAACTTTATCCACCGCTACAACAACTACCTCGAGCGCCAATACCGCGAGAGCTCGCAGAGTTTCAACCTCGCACGGCTGGAGTACGCACGCAACCGCTTCGGTTCCGTGCTGACACTCCTGCAAAAGGCGAATTACAACGACCCGCTGCTCCACCTCGCCGCCAAAACCCTGTTGTTGAAAACCTATTTCATGCTGGACGAATATGACCTACTCCAGTCGCACCTTGATGCTATGCGCAACTACATTCGCCGCAAGAAGGTGCTGGGGTACCACCGGAAAAATTACTTGAACATCATCCGGTTTACCGAGCGGCTCCTTCAACTCAGTTCCGATTCAAAAATGCGCCACACCTTGCAGGCAGAAATTGAACGCGAGCCGGTGCTCACGGAAAAAGAGTGGCTGCTGGACCAACTTTGATACGAAACCCGAATTTATTGTTTCGGCAGCAGCACCCACAGCCGGCCGAAGCCGTTGATCTTGCGGGCTTCCGTGAGGCCTTTTTGGCCAACTCCGCTGTACAGGTCCAAACGTTTGGTGGTCAGGATGGCGCCACCGCGGTCTTGCGCGAACAGGATGCGGTAGGTGTAGCCTATCTGCTTGCCGGAGGCGTCCATGTCGGGCAGTTCGGCCAGCAGCGTGGCGCCGATGGGGATGAAACGCGGGTCAACAGCCACGGAATAGCCCGCCGTGAGCGGGAAGTATCCAGCGCCGATCACGTCCTCGTCGCCCATTTTTTGGAAAAACACATATTTGCCGCCCGCGCCTTTTACCGAACCACCGAAGCCAAACTGTTCGCGGCTGCCGTTGGCATATTCGACCCAGCAAGAGCCTTGCAATTGGGCGTTTGCCACTTCGCGCTTGGAACGCACCCAAGCCAGCTCCAGGCCCTTGCCCTGTAGCGCGCCCGCTTCGATAGCGGCAGGAGAGGGCACATGGTCTTTCGGACGGCGCAGCAGCGGCACGGAAAACTCCTCCGTACGGGTTTTGCTGGCCTGAATGATCGGGGTGTAGTAGCCGGTGATGCGCGTCTGGTCTTTTTTCAGGTCGGTCTTGACTTTGTAAAAATCGAAGCGATCCAGCAGAGCCTCGGGCTGAAGCATCTGGCAATCTTGAAGCAGCTCCACGGTGCGGAGCATTTCCGATTTGCTGATGCCTTTCACGGGGTATTCCTTGGAGTCCGCGCGGCGCAGGTAGTTGGCCTGTTCGTACATCGCCTCCAGCAAGGGCACGTCGAAGGGCAGGTATGGAAGCGTGTCGGGCGTGGCATGATGCAAAACCGCGGGATGTACCTGGCGTTTCAGGATGAGCGGTTTTTTACGCGCCGGTGGGGCCATAAGGGCCAGGCGCGCGGAAGCATGCGTGTTGAAATCGTTGACGTGTACGATATCGGCGTTGGAGGCATGTCCGGGGGCTATCGAGGCGCTGCCCCAGTCCAGCATCAGAGCGAAAGGAGCGAGGAGCAACAGGATGAAGAGGGATGCTTTGTTTACCATGGCGATTAATTGAGTTTGGCATGTTGCCGGTTGATTTTTTTTCTGTTTTGTCGTCCGTTAAGACGCAGCATCAACTTCGGCAGCCACACTCTTTGGCTAAAAAGTGAACAAATGTATGCCGGAATAAACCGAATTTGCTTTATGTTTATTTTGATTTTGCATTACGTTAACACCGAAGGGTTTAAAAATCAACGTTTTGCGGTCCGGTTTTTTGAAGGCGTTTTTTGATCAATTAGGGCCTAAATTTTAGTCTTCCGGTTCGGAGCCACTCGTTAGTTTTCAGCAGGGCCGCGATGGAGAGGGCGTCGGTAATTTCGCCGGAAAGCAGCATTTCCACAGCTTGGGTGAAGGGGAGACATCGAACCTGCAGCTGCTCGGTTTCTTCCGGGCGGGCGGTTCCGAACGCGAGTCCCTGTGCCACAAATGCTATCCCTAGTTCGTCCGTCACGGAATTGGACAGGTGCATTTCCAGCAGTTCCGTCCACACCAACGCTTCGATGCCCGTTTCTTCCTGTAGTTCGCGCTTGGCCGATTCGAGCGGCGGAACACCGAGCGGTCCGCCGCCTTCTGGAATTTCCCAGCTGTAGCGCCCCAACGTGTAGCGGTATTGCCCGACCAACCAAGTATTGCCCCACTCGTCCAACGGCACGATCCCAATAGCCAGATTTTTGAAATGAACCACCCCGTAAATGCCCGCTCCTCCTGCCGGATTGACTACCTCGCGATGTGTAACTGCAATCCACGGATTGTCATACACTTGACATATAGTTTTTGTTATCCATGGATTCTCCGACGCTTCAGTATCCTTGACTTGCCGTTCACTATTCATATCGGTGTTTTTGTCGAAAGTTTTCGAGTTCTTCACTGGTAGCTTGACATTAGCACGACAATTAGCCCATTTGCAAAGCGGTCATCTTCGCCCCCCGAAGTGTATAATCCACCCTCCCTTTGCCACCCGTATTTTCCTACTTATTCAAGCATTGTTGTGAAAACAGGATTTCCTGTTTTTTTCTTACAGTTCAGACACATCCCATCCAGCCTTTGATCGCTGCGGAGAAGATTGTCTTCGTTCTTTTTGTCACGGGAAAAGTTGCTTGGGGAAAAACGACATCGAAGATTGGCACCCTTCGATCGCCGCGAAAGCATCCTTGAAAAATTTGCTTGCGGCTATTGATTAAGGTCGGCAGCATGGGAGGATGGAGCGTCCGGGCCGACCAATAAGATTAGGGATAAAATCAATACATGAGATACTTTACCAAAATCGGGCCATTTTTTTCTGGCATTGATTTTTTCTAAAAACCAACTTGAAAAGGGTAATCGTACAGTAGCCTCCCGCCACACTACTTGCACATTTTGAGAAAACTAAAAATTTTGGCGTATGCGTAACTTGTACCACTTTTTTGCCCTCTTGGGAGTTTTGGCCTTCATGCCTGTCGCGCTGTGGGCCCAATTGACTGTTGTGGTCAACGCCATCCCATCCAATACGCCGGCGGGCGCATCCATCCACATTGCGGGAACCTTCAACAATTGGAATCCGAGCGATCCGAACGCGAGGTTGACGGCCCAGCCAAACGGCAAGTATGCCATCACGCTGAACCCATCCGTTGGTCCGGTTCGTTTCAAGTTTACCCGAGGCAGCTGGACAAGCGTGGAGGGCAACGCCTCCGGCGGGTTCCAGCCCGACCACGTCGTGACCTACACAGGTTACCCGCAAACCATCGAAACCACCATCCTGTCCTGGGAAGATTTGCCCGCAACAGGCCCAATCAAGGGCACCGTCACCGTGCTGAGCAACAATTTTTTCATTCCACAACTGAATCGCACACGCCGAATCTGGATATACACGCCGCCCGACTACGGCACCACCACCAAAAAATACCCGGTGCTCTACATGCAGGACGGGCAAAACCTCTTCGACCCGACGCTCAGCGCGTACGGCGAATGGGAGGTGGACGAATCCTTGGACGAACTATTTGCCGAAGGCGACCACGGCTGCATCGTGGTGGGCATTGACAATGGCGGCGTGTACCGCATGGATGAATACTCTCCTTGGGCAAACCCCCTCTACGGCGGCGGCGGTCAAGGCGGCTCGTACATGAGTTTTATCGTCAACACCCTCAAAACGTACGTGGATGCCAACTACCGCACCATGCCCGACCGCGAACACACGGGGATTATGGGAAGCAGCATGGGCGGCCTTATTTCGATGTACGGCATCATGGAGTACCAGCACGTCTTTTCCAAAGCAGGCATTTTCTCGCCCTCGTTCTGGTTTGCGGGCAACCACCCCGCCAACCACGTCCTCGGCATGGGCAAGCGCAACAACGTCAAGGTCTATTTCCTGGCCGGCGGCCAAGAACCCGCTTATGTCACGCAGGATATTCAGAAAGTGACGAACGCCATGTTGCAAGCGGGCTTCACCGCCCCCGAAATGAAGGTACACACGCCCGCCGACGGCCAGCACTCGGAATGGTTCTGGCGCCGCGAGTTTGCGGATGCCTACCACTGGCTTTTTGCCGGAACGGTCACATCCACCGGCGAACAAGCCACCGACAGCGAACCAGCCCTCGAGGTATATCCCAATCCCGCTACCGACTGGATTCGCGTGGCTGACATGGATGACGAGGACAATCTCCAAGTACAAATTTTCGGTGTGGACGGCTCGTTGCAACGCGACGTGCAGGTGCAGCCCAGGGAAGCGATCTCCGTGGCCGACCTCTCGACCGGTTTTTACATGGTACGCGTGCGCGCCGAAGGCCAAAACTGGCGGACAACAAAGATGATCCGGCACTGAGCACGCGCCGCCGTCTGCACGAACTTGTTCGTCTGACGGCAGACGCTTCCTCAAGGCAACTATACACGGCAGCGATACCGTCAGACGAACAAGTTCGTGCAGACGGTATCGCTGCCGTTTGTACGTACCGTCCAACGATTTTACTTCACCCGTATCTCTACGCGCCTGTTCTGCTCTTGCTCCGATTCGGAGGCCCCGGGCAGGGGAAACAGCATTTCGGTATTTCCATAACCTTTGTAGGTCATGCGCTCGGCGGCGATGCCGTTCCGGAGCAAATAATCGTACACCAACTTGGCCCGATTGATCGCCAGGGTCCACTCCCACTTTTCGAGCTGTTCGGGGGTTTTCAACGGGTTGTTGATGTGCCCGGCGACCTCGATGCGGATGTCGGGGTTCACCTGCATGAACTTGAGCACCTTGGGCAGTTCTGGCTCCGAGGTTTTCAGCAGGATCGCTTCATTTCCGACAAAATAAAAATTTCTGATCGCCACCTTTTCACCGGACGCGGCCCGGGGCAAGGCAATCACGAACGGTTCGGCCCGCATCCGGCGGAGCATTTCGGGCGTGCCGTATATTTTCTGCATGGCCGACTCGAAAAAATAACCCGTCGAGTACACTTCGGTTTTGACCACAGAATCCTTTGGCAGGCGCACGGCAAAGCGCCCACTGGAATCGGTTAGTACCGAATCTCGCTGTGTGCGAGTCGAAAAATGCACGGTGGCCGCGATGCCCTGCCCGGTGTTTTTGTCGGTCACCTGCCCGGCGTAGGGCGACATGGGAACGGCAGACTGAATTTCCAGCGTCGCACGGCGGTTGCGTTGCCGCCCCTCCTCCGTGGAATTTTCCATGGCGGGCCTGCGCTCGCCGAGCGATGCCGCCTGTATTTTCCCTGCTGGTACGCCCCGCTGTACCAACGCCGCGCGAACGGCCTGAGAACGGCGTTGCGACAAAGCCAAATTGTTCTCCAGGCTTCCTATGGAGTCGGTATGAGCCGTGATGCGGGCCGAATTCGGGTTGGGGAGCGCCGCCCAGGCGCTGGCAAACGAGTCGAGTACTGCCGCGGCAGCACCATCCAGATCGTGTTTGCCGAAGGCGAAATACACCTCGGCGCGATGCGCCACCCGGACAGAATCGAAAATAGATTGGGCGGAACCGGCCAAGGGGAAGAACAAAAGGGCTAAGAAGCACCGGGCAAAAGAGCGATGTGGCATAACACTATCGGAGTTTTTCTGTTTGCAGGAGAAGAAACGGACAGGCCGTATCTCGAACGCACACAGGGTGCAAAAATTTCCTCTGCTGCTGCACAAGCGGGGAACATGCCCCATCAGGAAAAAAACTACCTTTGCGGCCATTTTTTCCCGAGGAGTATTTTCGCGGGTCAAAATCGGATCAATCGAACGAATCGGATTAATCGAATCAATCAAATGCAACATATCCGCAACTTCTGCATCATCGCACACATTGACCACGGCAAAAGTACCCTTGCCGACCGGCTGCTGGAGTACACCCACACGATCAGCAAGCGCGACATGCAGGATCAGGCCTTGGACAACATGGATCTCGAGCGCGAGCGCGGCATCACCATCAAGAGCCACGCCATCCAGATGCGTTACGTGCACCCGGCCAACGGGCAGGAGTATATTTTCAACCTGATTGACACCCCAGGTCACGTAGACTTTTCCTACGAAGTGAGCCGCGCCATTGCCGCCTGCGAGGGCGCCCTGCTGCTCGTGGATGCCTCCCAGGGCATTCAGGCCCAAACGATCAGCAACCTGTACCTCGCGGTGGACCACAACCTCGAGATCATCCCGATCGTGAACAAGGTGGACATGGAAAGCGCCAACATCGAGGACGTGCAGGACCAGATCATTGACCTCATCGGCTGCAAACGCGAAGAAATTATCTCCGCTTCGGGCCGTACGGGCATCGGCATCGCGGAAATCCTCGCCGCCGTGGTGGACCGCATACCGGCGCCGAGTGGCGACCCGGAGGCGCCCTTGCAAACGATGATCTTCGACTCCATGTTCAACTCTTACCGCGGCGTCATTGCCTACGTCCGCCTGATGAACGGCACCCTGCGCAAGGGCGACAAGATCAAATTCATGGCTACTGCCAAAGATGTCGTGGCCGAAGAGGTCGGCATCCTGCGCATGGGCTTGCAGGACACCGGCGAACTCCAGGCCGGCAACGTGGGCTACGTCATCACCGGCATCAAGGTCAGCCGCGAGATCAAAGTGGGCGACACGATCACCCATTCGGCACGGCCGTGCAGCACCGCGGTCAAAGGTTTCGAGGAAGTAAAACCGATGGTGTTCGCCGGCGTGTATCCGTTAGACAACGACGACTTCGAAGACCTGCGGGACTCACTCGAAAAACTCCAGCTCAACGACGCGTCCCTCGTGTTCGAACCCGAAACCTCAGCCGCCCTCGGCTTCGGGTTTCGCTGCGGCTTTTTGGGCATGCTCCACCTCGAAATCGTACAGGAGCGCCTCCAGCGCGAGTTCGACCAGGACATCATCACCACGGTGCCCAACGTGCCTTATTTCGCCACCGACATGAAGGACCGGCGCTTTGAGGTGCGCCAGCCCGCCGAACTGCCCGACCCCAACCACCTCAAGTCGGTGGAGGAGCCGTACATCTACGCCCAGGTCATCACCAAGCCGGAGTACATCGGCAACATCATGACCCTTTGCCTCGACAAACGCGGCATCCTGCAAAAACAAACCTACCTGACCCCTACCCGCCTGGAGATGACCTTCCACCTGCCGCTGGCCGAGATCGTCTTCGACTTCTACGACAAACTCAAGTCCATGACCCGCGGCTACGCCTCGTTCGACTACCACATTCTCGACTACCGCGAGACCGACCTGATCAAACTCGACATCAAACTCAACGGCGAACAGGTGGATGCCCTCAGCGCCCTCATCCACCGCTCCAAGGCGGAATACATGGGTCGCAGGATGTGCGAAAAACTCAAGGAACTGCTTCCCCGCCAGCAGTTCCAGATCGCCATCCAGGCCGCCATCGGCCAGAAGGTGGTGGCCCGCGAAACGATCAGCGCCCTGCGCAAGGACGTGACCGCCAAGTGCTACGGCGGCGACATCAGCCGGAAGCGCAAACTGTTGGAAAAACAGAAAGAGGGCAAAAAACGCATGAAGCAGTTCGGCAACGTCGAGGTGCCGCAGGAGGCGTTTTTGAAGGTGCTGAAGTTGAACGACTGAGGGAAATTTCGTCCAAGTAGTTTTCTTGTTCCCCGAATTTTGACGGAAAATGCTACAAAATTGACGGAAAATGTCACTTGGAGTAGGGCCACCTTTGACCCATATTCTCACCTACACCTTATTCGCACCCTATGACATCTTTCACAAGTACCCAACCCATTGCCGCCTGGCGCCCAGCCCTGTTGGCCTTTCTGCTCCTGTTTGTGTTCTCCTGCAAAGACGACGACCCTGTGGACGACGTGTGCGAAAAATGGGAGTACGAGGGCGTGACCGGGCCTGACCACTGGGTCTCGCTCTGCGATGATTACATGGACTGCGGCGGCATGCGCCAGTCGCCCGTGAACATCGAAAATGCAACCATTGACACTTCCCTCCAGCCACTCGTGCTCAACTATTCCGAGCATGAAACCGATGCCCATTACAACGGACACACCATCGAGTTCGACACGGAGGAGGGCAGCAGCGCACTCGTTCTGGACGGGGTGACGTACAAATTGCTCCAGTTCCACTTCCATACGAAAAGCGAGCACAAACTGAGCGGCGTACACAGCCCGCTGGAGCTGCACCTGGTACACCAGGATCCGATTTCAAAAAATCGCGTGGTCGTAGGGGTCCTGTTCGAGGAGGGCGCCGAAAACGCGTTTCTGGCCCAGTTCGTGGACCATCTTCCCGATGCCACCAATACGCACTATAAACCGATACCGGCAACCCATTATGAGCCTGCTGCCGTGCTGCCGGCCAACTTGAGCTATTTTACCTACCCCGGATCGCTCACCACGCCGCCCTGCGACCAGAACGTGACCTGGTACGTGCTGGCCGTCCCGGTGGAAGCCTCTGCGGAACAAATCCTGCGTTTCGAGGAAATCATGAAGCACAACTACCGCACGGATCGCCCGCTACAGGGCCGGGAGATCATGTTTTATCCGGAGTGACCTGCTCGGCAGACAACCGTCGGCTCCAGTTGCTTGGCAATGAAATGAAGCGTGTTTTGATAAACGATCGCCCCTTGGCTCATGCGCCAAGGGGCTTTTTTTTGTGGTGGGGGATCAAGTTCGAATGGTTTACGAAGTTGAATTTTTTTCAAAAAAATACCCGGCTGCGACTTTTCGCAACCGGGGTTCTCGCCTATGAAGCATAAGACATCTGCAAAGGAATAACGGTGCCTGTCCCCACCACACCAGCGCCGGACGGACATAACGTCCTGAAGCATACTGTACCAGGGGCACCGAGGACAATCAAAAACAGCGTTTCAAACGAACGGAAACGCCGAAAGGCCGCATGACACGCGCAAACGCGTACCGCAGCCGGATGGAAAACCAACTTGTGGAAAGGGGAAAATTCAGTTGAGAAACGGGCATGACACGCCCTTGAAGGACAAGGATAGATCCGCTCATGGGATGCAGTGTTTGTTTGTGTAATCGGTATAAAGCGAAACCTCTGGATTAAAACTTACGCTGGCAAATGTAAGTGATACGGGTAGTTAAAAGCAAGTGGAAGTTTTTTTTTTACACGAACTGTCTGCCATCTATCAGAAATCGGAAAAGCCGGCCCAGCGCTCGCCGAACTGCTCCCAGAAGGCAAGCACTTTGCTCCGTGCGGGGAATTCGGAGTAAATCTCGCCCCGCCGGATGCCCTGGAGCACATGCAGCGTCGCTTTCGACACCTCTCCGGGCAGGTTGTTCACGGGCAGCCACCGGACATCCTTGAACTTTTTGGTCTCCAGGGCCGACGGTTCCCCGTGGAATCGCTCTGCCCGGAAGTAGAGCACCAGCAGCGTTTCGTCCTTTTTCAATTTGTGCCGGTGCAGGACGTGCACCAAACGCAGGTCGTGCGGCTCCACATGAATGCCGGCTTCCTCCCGCGCTTCGCGGGCCAGCGCTTCGCGGGCAAATTCGTTTTCCTCCACGTTCCCGCCGATAAGGGAATAGCGCCCTCCGTTTGCCTTGGTCTGACGCAGGAACAACATTTTCCCTTCTTCTTCCACGATGAGCCTGACGGCAAAGATGAGCATACGTTGGGCCGGTAAAATGTCAACGATTTGGGTTCTCAATTCGCCGCAAGGTATCAAGGGAGCGGCAAAACTGCGGATAAAGTTTTCGTGAACGCCTCACTCTATATAAATCCCCAGCAGCGCCGTGTCCAGTTCGGCGGCAGACGCTCCGCGGGCCTCCAGTTCCTGCCGTTTTTCAGCGCGTAGCAGGCGCTGTTCCGCCTGCGTTTGCCTGTATAATTTCCGCTGCTCCGGGCCGCGCAGCAGCCGCCCGATACTCGCCTGCGTACCCTGCTGAATGCTGGCCAACTTGGCACGGTACAATGTCGGGTCGTTTGTCGCCAACGCCTCGATCTCGGACAGGTTTTTTTGTTTGCGCACCTGAATGGCATATACTTTTTCGGCCTGTTCGGCATCAAGACCGTACTTGTGCACCAAGCGGTCCGCCGATTCCCGGGCGGAGTCGGAGTCTTGTCCGAACAGGGCATGGCACGAAGCCAGCAAAAGAAGCAGGGATAGTACTTTTTTCATGGTTGCGTTTTTTTGAATTGTTTGGTTGGCAAAACTACGGTGTTTTTCCCTGTCGCCGTGTACGCGCCGAACCCCGTTCGGCGCTCTTGGAAGGTTCGCCGAACGGGGTTCGGCGCGTACGGTTCAGCGGATGTCCGGTTGTCCGGCCTGCACGATCTCTACCTTCCAGCCGGCGCTTTCCGCCATGAAGCGGGCAATTTCGAAAATCTTGTCCGATTGCTCCTGTGCCGACGCCAGCAGGTTGCTCTGCTGAGCCGACTCCCGGATCAAGTCCTTAGCCCGCTTGTTGATGTGGTTGTAGTCCTCCGGCGAGAAATCGGTGAACACGCCGGTGGACACGTCGTAGTAGTCCAGCGTGTGGTCAATGCTCAGGATTTGCGGTTCCGGCAGCGGCCCGATGCGCAGCACCTTGTTCAAGGAGTCGGCCTCCATCTTCAGGTTGCCGAGGTCGTAGCCCGCGGACACCACGGCGTTCACCCGCACCAAGGCTTTTTTGTCCCAAAGCCAGCTGAAGTAGCCCGAGTATTCGCTGTAGTTGTAAATCTCCGAAAACTCCCCTTCCACGGTAGTCAACTTGACCACCGAACGGATTTTTTCCAGCAACACTGTAGCGCTTTCCTGCGGCTTCGTTTCTTTGGGCGCGAAAAGGCGCATGGCCAACCAGCCGCCCAGCACGAACGTGATGACGAAGGCACTGATGACGAGGATGCGTCTCACCATATTTTTCTGATTTGAATACAAAGGACACGAAAAAAAACGCAAACCTGTACGACATGAAAAAAACGCTTTTGATCGGCTTGATTTCCGCCCTGATTTTCGGCTGTCAATCCGGATCCGGTCCTTGGGCCGATTTTACCAAATGCGCCTCCAACGCCTGCGCCTCCGAGGCACTGGCGGTAAAGGATGCCTTCCTGAAAGACCCCAAAACGCTGCTCGGACAGTTTCAGGAGACGTACGCCCGGGGCGACGACCACGTCGTCGGCTGGCTGTACATCCTGCGCGACAGTATGTTGCTCAACGAGCGGTACGGCGGCACGGCAGAACGCTATGCCCTTCAACAGCGGATAGTGGCTGCCGCAAAAGCCTTCGAAAACGACCCCAAACTGGGTGAAATGGCCCGCTCCGTGCTTGGCGAAATCGAAATACTCGCCATTGTTTCCGAAACTGAAGATACCACCGAACCGTCCGATGAAGTGTTCACCGGAACCTATAGCTACGAATTGCCGGGCAATGCAGGTACCGGCGAACTGCTCGTTGGGCGTACAGCATACGACAAGTTACGGTTCCAACTCACCTTGGTCGGCGGCCCTCCGGCCCACAACCAGGGCATGCTGGAGGGCGAGGCAAATATTCAAGGCGACGGGGCTTCTTTTTCCACCACCGCCTACGGAGGCACCTGTACCCTCGAGTTTTTCTTCAAAAAGGATATGGTGAAAATCAAAACCATTCAGGGGGGCACCCCGAGCAGCCCGACCTGCGGCTTCGGAAACGGCGTACAGGCCGACGGGGACTACCGCCGCAGCGGCTTCGACGACCCGTTCCTGAGCGGTGCCGATGCCCTAATGGCGAAAAATGTGCAGGGCGAATGGGTGTCTGCCACCGACACGAAAGCCGCGTTGAAAATTGCCGAAGGCAAATATGGCGACGTGTACGACGGCGAAGATATGGGCGCCTTGCCGTATGCATTCAGCCCCAAATGTCCACCGGGCTGTAACCCGATAGCACAGACGCCCTGCCTACAGGTATTCGGGCAAGACGATGTGTGCTTTGCCGTTGTCAAGGCTGACGGCAAAACGCTGCACCTGTCCCAGATCGGCGGCACCGGCAACACACTGGTTTTTAACCGGAAAAAATAAACCACCCATGCTCCGCCCGATCCCCACGTTTTTTTTCTGCCTGTTCCTCCTGCCGCTAAGCGCCCAAACGGACACCCTTCGTCTGATCTTCGCAGGCGACATCATGGGCCACTCCCCGCAGATCAAAAGTGCCGAAACCGCTCCTGGCCGGTACGACTACCGGCCCTGCTTCCGCTACGTCAAACCCATTCTGGAGCGGGCCGACCTCGCCATCGGAAATCTCGAGCTCACCCTGCCCGGAAAAGGGCCGTACTCAGGTTACCCTATGTTCCGCAGCCCCGACGATCTGGCTGTGGCCCTGCGCGATGCCGGTTTCGACATCCTCGTGACGGCCAACAACCACTCCAACGACAGCCGCGGCCCCGGCGTGGTCAGCACCATCGAAACCGTCCGCGAACTGGGCTTTCAGCAAACCGGCACCTTCAAAAACCAGCGCGACCGCGAGCTGTTCTACCCGCTCATGGTGTACCGCAACGGCTTCAAAGTAGCCCTGCTGAACTATACCTACGACACCAACGGCGTGCCCACGCAGGCACCCACTGTCGTCAACCTGATTGACACCGTGCAAATGGCCGCCGACCTGGCCGAGGCCCGCGCCCGCAAGCCGCATTTCATCCTCGTGGTGATGCACTGGGGACTGGAGTACCAACTTCAGGAAAACGCGGAGCAGCGGAAACTAGCCAATTTCCTCATCCGAAACGGCGCCGACATGATCATCGGCGCGCACCCGCACGTGGTACAGCCCATCAAGATGGAAACGGCCATCATGCCCGACGGCTCCACAAAATCGGCCGTGGTGGTCTATTCGCTCGGAAACTTTATCTCCAACCAGCAAAAACCCGGCACCGACGGCGGCATCCTGTTTCAGGTGGACCTGCTGCACCGCAAGGGCGTGCCCTACGCCGAAGTGGGCGAGTACGGGTACATCCCCGTGTGGCGATACATCCACCGGGACGCAAAAGGCAAGGCGACTTTTTTTGCCCTACCAACCGACCGGCCACCTGCCGACCTCGACATGCCGGCTACGGCTACGAATGCCATGCGGGCCTTTGCGGCGGGGCTGCGAAAACGATTGTGATTCGATAGGATGGAACACGGATACCACGGATTAGACACGGATTTAAAAGGAAGTTTTGCGGCTTCGCCGCTTTTTTTCAAAAAACAATCCGTGCAAATCCGTGTCTAATCCGTAGCATCCGTGTCCCATCCCGCAAAAAGGAGATTACCACGTATTCTCCAAATCCTTCGGCCCGTAGGTATGCCCGCGCTCGGTGTAGTAGCTCTCGTCCGCCTTTTTTTTGCGCAGCAAAAAGCCCGACGCGGCGCCCGATGCGCGGGCCAGCCAGGCAATGGGCGTGAGCATCAGGAAAAACACCACCGACAGCAGCACACGCCCGTTCAGCCAGCCAAGGCCCTGGGCCAGCAGCATCCAGCCAGCGTGAACTTTGGCCGACAGCCAGGGCGAAAACACCCCGGCCAGCGCCACCGCCACCGCACTCCGCAACAGCCAGTTATTCCCCAGCCAGAGGTACAAAACCAGCAGGCCCGCCGTGATGACCAGCATGGTCTCGAGCACTTTCGATCGGTTGTTCATGGTCAAAACAGCGTATAGATGAAGGGTGCAATGGCACTCCCGCCGCCGATGACCAGCAGCACGCCCAAGAGCAGCAGCACCAGCACCACGGGCGCCAGCCACCACTTCTTGCGGGCTTTCATGAATTGAAACAGTTCGCGTAGAAATTCCATATCGTGAGCGATGAGTGATGAGTGATGAGCGATGAGCGATGAGTATTGGTTACACTCATCGCTCATCGCTCATCGCTCATCACTAATAATAAAGTTAGTCCAGCACAAACTCCTCCTTCCACCCATCCTTCTCCGTCCAATCGGGCTGGTTTTTTTTGTCAAACAAATAATCGCCCACCACGAGGTAGTCCATTTCGGTGCGCATGAAGCAGCGGTAGGCATCCTCGGGGGTGCAAACGATGGGTTCGCCGCGCACGTTGAAACTGGTGTTCACCACCACCGCCACGCCGGTTTTTTGGCGGAACGCCTCGATGAGCGCCCAGTAGCGCGGATTGGTTTCGCGGTGCACCGTCTGGATGCGGGCCGAAAAATCAATATGCGTGATGGAGGGCAGGTCGGAGCGCAGGTGGTACAGTTTGTCGCGCACGGGCAGGGTATCGTAGTTGTCGGGCAGGGGCAGGCGACGTTCGGCGTGTACCGGATGCACCAACAGCATGTACGGCGAAATGCCCGTGTAGTCGAAATACTCGGCCACGCGCTCGGCCTGCACCGAGGGCGCGAAGGGCCGGAAACTTTCGCGGTACTTGATTTTCAGGTTGAGTTTTTTCTGCATCTCGGCATTGCGCGGGTCGCCGAGGATACTGCGATTGCCCAGCGCCCGCGGGCCGAACTCCATGCGCCCCTGCACCCATCCAACTACGTTGCCGGCAGCCAGCAGGGCGGCGGTTTCCGAAGCGAGATGGTCGTAGTGCTCGAAGTGGCGGCAGGGCGCGCCGTATTTACGGGCCACGCGCTGCACGTCGAGGTCGGAAAACGCCGGGCCGAGGTAACTGCCCGTCATCCCGTCGGGATGCTTGGGCACGGTACGTTCTTTTTGGAAAAAAATATGCTGGGCGGCGAGGGCTGCGCCGAGCGAGCCGCCCGCGTCGCCGGCAGCAGGCTGTATGAACACCTGATCGAAAATGCCGGCCTGCTGGATTTTTCCATTGGCCACGCAGTTGAGCGCCACGCCGCCGGCAAGGCACAGGTTTCGGGAGCCGGTGAGGCGTTGGGCCTCGCGGGCCATGCGCAGCACCACCTCCTCGGTGAATTGCTGGATGGCGAGACCGAGGTTGCAATGGTGGGCTTCGAGGGCATCCTCGGGTTTGCGTTTGGCGAAGCCGAAGAGGCGCTCCCAGTCGGCATCGCGCACCATGCGCAGGCCGGTGGCGTAGTCGAAATAGCGTTGGTTGAGCCAGAGGGAACCGTCGGGGCGCAGGTCCACCAGTTCGGTGCGGATGGTGTCGAGGTAGTGGGCGATGTCGGGCGAATGCGGGTTGCCGTAGGGCGCCAGGCCCATGAGTTTGTACTCGCCGGAATTGACCCGAAAGCCGAGGAAATACGTGAATGCCGAGTACAGCAGCCCCAGCGAGTGCGGAAATCGCAGTTCCTTCAAAATTGTAATGTCCTTGCCCTTTCCGTGGCAGATGCTGGCGGTGGCCCATTCGCCCACGCCGTCCACGGTCAGGATGGCGGCCTCTTCGAACGGTGCCGGGTAAAATGCGCTGGCCGCGTGCGAGAGGTGGTGCTCGGGAAACAGCAGGCGCAGTTTGCGGCGGTCGAAGGGCATGATCTTGCCCAGTTCCTCGCGCAGAGCGCGTTTGAGGAACATTTTTTCGCGCAGCCACACGGGCATGCCCGCCCAAAAGGAGCGCAGGCCGCGGGGAGCAAAAGCGTAGTAGGTCTCCAGCAGGCGCTCGAACTTGAGCAGGGGCTTGTCGTAAAACGCCACGGCGTCGAGTTGGTCAATCGTCAGGCCGGCTTCTTCGAGGCAGTAGCGCACGGCGTTGGCGGGGAAACCGGGGTCGTGCTTTTTGCGCGTGAAGCGTTCCTCCTGCGCGGCTGCGATCAGGTGCCCGTCGCGCAGGATGGCGGCGGCGGAGTCGTGGTAGTAGGCGGAGATACCGAGGATGTTCACGGGTGCGGGGTGTGTCATCGGGAAATATGTTTTTCCACAAACGGCCGCAAAAACGCCGCTACCAGTTCGTTCCCCCGGTTGTTCCAGTGGTAGCCGTCGTCGGTGCGGATGCACTGACTGGCGGCTTCGAAGGGTTGTAGGTAGGCCGGCAGGCCATCGGCAAACGGAATATCGTTTTCCCGGCACAAGCGGGCGAAGTGGTCGTACTGAGGCTGGAACCCGTCGGCATCGAACACCAGCAGCTTGGCTTTGCCGGCCAGCAGGGTTTTCATTTTTTTGAAAACGGCATCGGTCATGCGCACGCTGCGGGCAAACGGCTCGTAGTCGAGGTTTTTTTCGGCTATAAATTTTTCCGACGGCTCGGCGGGCGGCTGGTCGAAGGTGCCCTGCGCCTCGGCGATACGCTTGAGGATGAAGTAAAGAAAATGCGAGTATGGTTTCACGTTGCGCGGATACTCGGCGGCGAGTTTGTGTACCACGCTGCCGTCTTCCAGTATGTACGGCCGCCGCATGCGAACGTGGTATCCGGCCGTTTTTTCGAGTTCCCAGTAGTTGTCAATGAAGTCGTTGCTGCACATCTGCCACACCACGAGGTCGGGTTTCACCACGTCGAGGTATTTTTCGAGTGCCAGGTATTGCTGGGCATTGCTGTACCCGGCGGCGCCAAAGGCGAACACCTCGATGGGCAGGGAGTCGCCGAGTAGTTTGTAAAACAGCCGGTCGTCGGAGGTTTGGGCGCAGGCGGTGTAGGAGTCGCCGAGGAACAGCACCTTTGGGCGGTCGGTCGCGGCGGTGTTGCCCCACTTGCGGAAGCCGTTTTTTCCGAAGGAAATCGAGAGCGGATAGATCGTGTCGCACTTGTCGCGCAGTTCGCCGGAGTGCTGGTAGCCCTCCTGTACCAGCCAGCCATACGTGCGGTCGGGCACGCGGTAGTTGTAGGGCGGCGGGGCGGGCGGGTCGCTGACCGGCCCGGGAAATATGCGGAAAAACAATTCCCCGACGGCAAGCACCAGCAATAGCCCGATGGCAAAAGCGATCAGGCTAAACAGTATCCGGCGCAATAGTGGTTGGGCCATTTCTTAGTGATGAGCGATGAGCGATGAGCGATGAGCCGTTTTTATGGCTTGTTTTCCCGCTCATTGGTCTGACGCGTATTGTGGGTTAAACCATAAAAATTATCGGTTTGAAGCGGGCGCAAAGATGCGTATTTGGCTGCAAAAGCGGGCAGATGTTTATCCGGTTGGACAAGGTCAAAAGGGGGCTTGGTGGCATCATCATCCAGAAAAGCTACCCCAACTCAAAACCCAAAACCCAAAACTCAAACCTTAAGAACCGCTTCCTCGATCAACAGCGCAAAAAACTCCCCCAGTTCCCAGCCCTTTGCCCGCGCCTGTTGCGGCACGATACTCGCCGGTGAAATGCCCGGAATGGTGTTGGCTTCGAGGAAGAAAAACGTGTCGCCCACGAGGATGTAGTCGAAGCGCACCACGCCCCGGCAGTTCAGCGCTTCGTACAGCAGGCGCGAGCGTTCCTGGCATTGGCGGGTCAGTTCGGGCGAAATATTCGCGGGCGTCACCTCCTCCGATTTGCCCTCGTACTTGGCCGCGAAATCAAAAAACTCCGTCTCCGGAATGATCTCCGTGACGGGCAGGGCCACCACCTTGCCGCCGGTGCGCAGCACGCCGTTGGAGAATTCCCTGCCCGGCATGAACGCCTCCACCAGCGCCTCTCGGTCGTAGGGCCAAACGGCCTCGATGGCGGGCAGCAACTGGTCGGCGGTTTTCACCTTGGTCACCCCGAAACTGGAGCCGTGGGTGTTGGGCTTCACGAACAAGGGCAGGCCCATCGCCAGCAAAGCGGCTTCATGCACCGGTTCGCCACGGCGCAGCAGCACGGATTTTGCCACCGGCACGCCGAGCGGGGCCACGTGCTGTTTGGTGGCGTGTTTGTTCATCGTGAGGGCGCTCACATAGCCGTCGCAGCAGGTGTACGGCAGGCCGAGCATGTCGAAGTAGCCCTGCATTTTTCCGTCCTCCAGCGGACTGCCGTGCAGGGCGGCGAATGCACAGTCGAAGCGGATCTTTTCGCCGTTCAGGGTCAGCGAAAAATCGTTTTTGTCCACCTGGGCGCCGCTGTCCAGGTCGCGCCAGTCGGCCTTCTGGATGTCAATCAAAAAAGACCGGTAGCGGTCGGTGGGCAGGTGGTCCTGCACGACCTTGCCGCTTTTCAGGGAAATGACGCGCTCGGCGGAATCGCCGCCGGTGAGGATGGCTATGTTTTTCATGGTGTCAACTATTTGTGTCCATTTTTTCCAAAAACTCTTGCTCCGTCCAGATTTCCACGGTGCCCAGGGCCTGTGCTTTTTTCAGTTTGCTGCCCGCTTTTTCGCCCACCACGAGGATGTGCAGGTTTTTGCTCACCCCGCTGGAAATGCTGGCTCCGGCAGCGGCGGCTCGGGCTTCGGCCTGTTCGCGCGAAAGCGTGGCGAGCGTGCCGGTGAACAGGATGGTCTTGCCCACGAGTGGGCCGTCGGCAGCGCTGGCGGGACGCTGGTCCTCGGGGGTCTGGCGCAGGTTCACGCCGAGGGATTCCATCGTGCGCAGCAGGTCGAGGTTGTGCTCGTTGTGGAAAAAATTGAACACGTTTTGGGCCAGTACTGGGCCGATGTCCTTGATTTCCTGATAACGCTCCAGGTCCCAGTCTTTCAGGTCGAGGACGTGCTCCACCACGGCGGCGAGCAGTTTGGATGATTTTTGCCCCAGGTGGTGCACGCTGAGGCTGTGCAGCAGCCGGTGGATCGGGTTGCCTTTGGCTTTTTCGATCGCCTTTTGCAGGTTGGCGGCGGATTTTTCCCCGAAGCCCTCTAGTTCGGCAATCTTTCCGTAGTCGAGCCGGTAGATATCGGCGATGGAGTGCAGCCAGCCGAGTTTGTAAAACCGCTCGATGGTGCTTTCACCCATGCCCTCGATGTCCATGGCGTGTTTGGACGTGTGGAAAATCATGCGCTGCACGACTTGGGCTTCGCACTCGGCATTTTCGCAACGCCAGATGGCCTCGTCCTCGGGCTTGACCAAGAGGCTCTGGCACACAGGGCAATGTGTGGGGTATTCCACCGGTCGTTCGCTGCCGTCGCGCAGGTCGTCCAGTGCTTTCACGATGTAGGGGATCACGTCGCCGGCGCGTTCCACGAGCACCCGGTCGCCGATGCGAATGTCCTTGCTTCGGATAAAATCCTCGTTGTGTAGGCTCACGTTTTGCACGGTCACGCCGGCCAGTTGCACGGGCTCAAGTTTGGCCACGGGGGTTACGGCCCCGGTTTTGCCCACCTGAAACTCCACGTCGCGCAGTCGGGCGGTGGCCTGCTTGGCCTTGAACTTGAATGCAATGGCCCAGCGCGGGTGGTGGGAGGTGAAGCCGCATTTGGCCTGCAGGTCGAGGCTGTTCACTTTGATAACCATGCCGTCAATTTCGTACGGATACGCGTCGCGGTGGTTTTGCCAGGCATCGCAAAAGGCGATGACCTCGGCGATGTTGGCGCAGGTGCGGCGCTCGGGCGGCCCCCCCCCCGGCCCCTCCCCCGGGGGGGAGGGGGGCTTGTCCCCAGCTATGCCTATATTTTCGACTTGGACAGGGTCTTGACTCCCGAGCTCGGATGCTACCCCCCTCCCCCCGGGGGGAGGGGTTGGGGGTGGGGCCGGCACCTTGAACCCCAAGCCTTCCAACACCCGCAGCGAATCCTCATGTGTAGGGAATTTGCCCAGCACGTTGTTCCCCTCCGCATCCACGGCGTATCCGAGTTGGTAAATGAACGCTTCGAGACCGCGGTTGGCGGCTTCCTTGGGGTCTTTCATGCGCAGGCCTCCGGTGGCGGCGTTGCGGGGGTTGGCAAAAAGCGGCTCACCGGCGGCGAGTCGGCGGGCGTTGGCTTTTTCAAAAACATCTTTCCGGATGATGGCCTCGCCGCGCAGCTCGGCTTTGGCGATGCCGTGTCGGGAAAATGCGGCTTGGAGGGGTATGGAGCGCAGGGTGCGGATGTTGGCCGTGATCTCGTCGCCCACGGCGCCGTTGCCGCGGGTAGCGGCGCGCGCGAGGCGGTCGTTTTCGTACACGAGCACAATAGTGCCGCCGTCGAACTTGGGTTCCACGGCGTATTCCACATCGGCATCCTTGGGCAGGCCCGCCAGTTTTTTCACGGAGGTATCGAAATCCTCGAGGTCGGCGGCATCGTACGAGTTGTCCAGCGAGAGCATGGCCGTGAGATGCGCCACCTGATCCATGTCCTCGGTCAGATCGGGCGACACGCGCTGGGTGGGCGAGTCGGGCGTGACGAGTTCCGGGTGCAGCCGTTCGAGGTGTTCGAGATGTTTGTAGAGCTGGTCGTACTCGAAGTCGCTGATGACCGGGTCGTTTTGCACATAGTAGCGCCACTCGTGGTAGCGGATCACGCTGCGCAGGTTTTCGGCGCGTTCGGCTGCCGTTTCGGAAAAAAGATCGGCCTGCGGTGAAAAAAGCAGGGTTTTGGAAAGATCGTAAAGTGCGCGCTGGGCTTCGGGCGTGTACATGTTCGGGTTGGGAGGTTTCTGGTTAGAAGGTTAGAATGTTTCTGGTTAGAAGGTTTCTGGTTTGAAGGTTTCTGGTTAGAAGGTTTCTGGTTAGAAGGTTTCTGGTTAGAAGGTTTCTGGTTGAGCCGTACAAAGGTCATATTTTTCTTCCAACCCTCTAACCAGTAACCTTCTAACCAGAAACCTTCTAACCAGAAACCTTCAAACCAGAAACCTTCAAACCAGAAACCCTCTAACCCTCACCGCATTTTCCGGAGCGCCCGTTCGGCCACCTTTTTCGCCAGCGGCAAGTTGTCGTGCGGCTTCTCGGTATAGTCGAGCGTGATTTTTACCAACAGGTGTCCTTTTTTTACCACAAGGGAAGTGGTGGAGCTGCTCCAGACGGCATCTTCGCCGAGGCCGGTCACGTCCTCTTCGTAGGTGCTTCGTTGTTCGTTGCGGAGCAGGTCGAACTGCTGGCGGGCGACAAACTCGCGGCGGTAGTCGAGCACCTGGGTGACCAGCGTATTTTTGAATTCCCGGTAGCTCGCCCCGGGCTTTTCGTTGGCGCTTTCGATTTCCTTCCAGTTGGGCTTCATCCAGTAGCGCAGGCAAAACCCGCGGTCGGGCAGAGTCTTGGCATTGAACGCACTGCGTTTCACATCCACCCCAAACAATTGAATGACCTCGGCATCGGTCACGAGGGCACAACCGGCGTTTTTCCATGGGTTGGGAAGATGGGTCGGGGCGCCGGTCACGGTGTCTATGGTCATCGGCTGCGGGGGCGGGGGCGGCTGTTCCGGATCGTTCGGGCCACAGGCAAAGCCGAGCAGGGCCGACAAAAGCGCCCCGACAGCCAAACGCGCTGTAGCGACCGATCTTGGGTGGGACATGGTGAAAAAGAGGCTGCGGAGATTAAAAATCTTGAAAAGGGAGGGCAAAGATAGTGCCGGGGAAATGGAAAAAACACCTTTCGTGTAAATGCTGGACAGGCTATCCTTGGTCCCATTGTCGCATAAAATCACGGGAGCAGAAAAAAAAGGCCCATCCGTTGCCGTGCGCTATTTTGTTCTGACATTTGACCCGCCCGAAAAATACCACAGCCGGAAAAATTCGCACATTTGCGCCGGGCGGCTGTTGGCCATTGGCTGTTAGCCAACGGCCAGAAGCCAACAAAACACTAACCAATCTTCATCGTAAAAGCACACCTATGTCAGCAGAGAAACACGAATTATTCGGGCATCCACGGGGCCTTACCCTGCTCTTTTTCACCGAAATGTGGGAGCGCTTCAGCTACTACGGCATGCGGGCCATTTTCGCGCTCTACATGATCAACGGCCTCGCGTTTTCCCGGTCCAAAGCCTCGGAAATCTACGGCAGCTACACCGGCCTGGTGTACCTGACCCCGCTCATCGGCGGCTATGTGGCCGACCGGTACTGGGGCAACCGCAAGTCCATCGTGGCCGGCGGCATGCTCATGGCCATCGGGCAGTTCCTCATGTTCGGCAGCGCCAGCATGTACCACAACGTGGGCATGGCCACCGCCCTGCTCTGGGCCGGCCTCATCTTCCTGATCATCGGAAACGGCTTTTTCAAGCCCAACATCTCCTCCATGATCGGGCAGATGTACACCGAGAAGGACAAGCGCCGCGATGCCGCCTACACCATTTTTTACATGGGCATCAACCTCGGCGCCTTCCTCGCGCCATTGGTGTGCGGATTCCTCGGCGAGCGCTATGCGCCCGACGGCACGGCCCTGCCCGAGTACTTCAAGTGGGGCTTCCTCGCCGCCGGCATCGGCATGATCATCGGCACGCTCCTGTTTCATTTTGAAAAAAACCGCTACGTCGTGGACCCCGAGGGCAACCCCATCGGCGCACTGCCGAACAAGGCCGTGAAACCGCAGGACGGCAGCACTGCCGACAGCGCGGGACTCGATACAGGGCAACTGCTTCTCGGCATAGGCCTGGCTGCTGCCCTGGTGTTCGCCTTTTGGTTTTTCCTGAATTTCGACCTCGTCGCGGCGGTGATCTACGGCACCACGATCGGCATGATGGTCATGGTGGTCACGGACAAGTCCCTGACCAAGATCGAGCGCGACCGCATCATCGTGATTTACGTCTCCGCCTTTTTCGTGGTGTTTTTCTGGGCGGCATTCGAGCAGGCGGGTGCCTCGCTCACGTTCTTCGCCGAGGAACAGACCATCCGGCAAATCGGCCTGAACATCCCGATGTGGCTGGTACATCTCGTGTCCGTGGGGCTGTTGGGCGTGCTGTACTGGGCGTTCAACGTGATCCGCAACAATTTCACCCGCGGGCTGGACGGCCTCTCAGGTCTTCTCTATGCGTTTATCCTAATTCCTGCGGGGTATCTGATTTACCAAAACATCGCCTTTTTGGCCAGCGGGCAATCGTCCATCTCCGCCGACACCATCCCGGCCAGTTATTTCCAGTCCATCAACGCCGTGGCCATTGTGATTCTCGCGCCCATCACGGCAGCCATCTGGGTGGCGCTCGCCAAACGAAAATCTGAACCGAACTCGTTGGTCAAGCAATCGCTCGGTCTCATCATTCTGGCCCTCGGGTATGTGGTCATCGCGCTCGGCGTGAAAGGCCTCGGACTCGACACGAAGGTGAGCATGATCTGGCTCGTGGGCTTGTACGTGATCCACACCATCGGCGAGTTGTGCCTGTCGCCCATCGGGTTGTCGCTGGTATCCAAGTTGTCGCCCATGCGTTTCGTGTCCTTGTTGTTCGGGGTGTGGTTTTTGGCCAACGCCGTGGCCAACAAAGCCGCCGGTCAGTTGAGCGGCCTCTACCCGCCTGCGGGCCGCGAGTACAAAATGGCTTTGGACAACGGTATTGACGAGACCACCTACCGCGGCATCCTGGAGGGCCAAATTCAGCCGACCACCGAGCAGGTGGCCGTCGCCGAGCGCATCTCCCTGCCGCTCGAATACCCGAACTTCTTCGGTCCGGTGAAAGACCTGTACCAGTTTTTCATGATCTTCGTGGTCATGGCCGGCGTGGCGGGTTTGATCCTGTTCCTGCTCTCGTTCCCGTTGCGACGGATGATGCACGGGGCGGATTAAAGCGCCGAGATTTTCCAATGAACCGCAGAGGCGCGGAGACGCGGAGTTTTTTTGACACAACTCCGCGTCTCCGCGCCTCTGCGGTTTAGATAAATCAGTTTCGCCGTTTTCGGGTGGTTTTCGTGGTGGTTTTTTTAACCCCGACATTCCCATTTTTGCCGTTTCTCCCGACAGTGGTGGTCTTTTTTGTATGCGTGACGCCACTATTCCGGTTAGTGGTGGTCGTAGTGGTCCTTTTCGCCACCACCCTTCCGTTGGGGCCTTGGGCTTTCACGACCGTTGTGGTGCGCGTGTGCACGGTGGCAGAATGCCTGCGATGCGGCGCGTACACGGCATGGGCGCGATGCACGCGGTGAACCCCCACGACATGGTAATGGGCACGGAACGGGGCAACCCGTATGTGGAATGCGCGCCAGGGGTGCGGGCGCCAGGGCCTCCACCAGGCGGGATACACGCCCCAACGCCAAGGAGACACCCATACCCGGTAGCCCGGGGCGTACATGAACCGGACGCTGGGCCAAAGCCATACGTTCACGACGATCCGAACGGGACCCATACGCGCAGCAGGCCCCCGGTCGTCGTCGCCTTCCACTTCTTCCTCGTCAAAAGGCTCGACGAACACCTGCTCGCCATACAGGTTTTCGTCGCCGATGATCTGTAGAATGGCTTCTTCCTCGCCGTCACGCTCGATCTCGATCACGGCCACGTCCTGCCATTCGTTTTCGCCCATGACCGCTTGCAATACAAGCGCATGCACGTCTTTGTCCATGTTGTCCACCACACGGATATAGTCCACCTTGCCGTCCTCGTTCAGGTCGAGGTTGTTCACGTCGTTGCCGTCGGCGTTCAGTCTTTTTTCAAAATCTTCGGGCGATTCGGATTTTTTGAATAATTCCACGGCCGCTTCGAGGCTGAAGTGATCGCCGGACAACCCGGTGCTGTCGGCGTCATCTTGCGCGAGCAATGGGGAACTGAGCAGCGTCACGAACAGCGCTGTCGTCCAACAGAGAAGATTGAGTGTTTTCATGTTGTGCAGACTTTTGAATGGTGAAAAAAGTGTGTAGTATGATCTGGGGCAATTGGTTTGGTTTAATCTTGGCACCAAATCCGACTCAGGTGTCAATTGTTACGGTCCGACAAAGTTCAGTGGCCGCAGTTTTGTGTCGCTCACCCTCAGGGGTGATTTTGAGCAGGAATTTTTTTTCGTTTACAAAACGCCCGCTTCGCTTTCTGCGTTTTGGGGGAAGTCGGTTGCTTTGGAATGTGCAACAAATAAGTTGTGAACGTTGCCCGCCCGGCGTGGCGCAAAAAAAGTGTCACAGAGGCTCACAGAGTCTGAGAGAACACAGAGAAAAATTAGTTGCCTATGAAATCCCTGCTCGTGCTTTTGGCCTGTGCCGCCGCCATGACGTGGTGGCCCGAGCGTTTTCCGGCCGCTTCTGCCGATGCCGACCCGACCTCTGCCGAAGCAGTCCTGGACGCGGTGAATGCCCTCCGCGCCACCGGCTGCAAGTGCCCCAACGGCAAGCGCTACGGCCCGGCGCCCGAACTGCGCATCAACGAACAATTGACCAAAGCGGCCCAGTCCCATGCCGACGACATGTTCCGGCGCAGGTATTTCAGCCACCAAGGCCGCGACGGCTCCGAGGTGTCCGACCGCGTCCGGCGTGCGGGCTACGAATGGGTCATGGTCGGCGAGAACATCGCCAAGGGCTACCCCACTGCCGAAGCCGTGGTGCGGGCCTGGCGCACCAGCGCCGACCATTGCTCCAATTTGATGGAGCCCGAATTCCGCGACATGGGGCTTGGGCAGGCGGGGCCGTACTGGGTGCAGAATCTGGGGGCGCGGGAGCGGTGACAATACCGTACCTTCACCCGAAAACAACACACATCCATGCCCAACCACGACCTGAAACACCTCACTCTCCAGGCCAACGCCGCCGTGCTGGAGGTGGCCGTCTTTTTGCGCCAGGAAGCCACGCGTGTCCAGCCCGGACAAATTGAAGAAAAACACCTCAACGGCCTCGTGTCGTACGTGGATCGCACCGCCGAAGAAATGCTCGTGGAGCGCCTCGGCAAGTTGCTTCCCGAAGCCGCGTTCATCACCGAGGAAGGCACCGTGGAACAGCACCAGTCGGCCGACCTGTGCTGGATCATTGACCCGCTCGACGGCACCACCAACTACCTGTACGGCCTGCCGCACTATTCCATCAGCGTGGGGCTGCGCTCCGGCGGGAAGATCGTGTCGGGCATCGTGCTGCACGTCCCGAACAACGAACTCTTTTTCGCCTGGCAAAACGGCGGCGCCTGGTGCAACGACCAGCGCATCCAAACCAGCCAACGAAACACCATGCGCCAGGCCTTGGTGTCCACGGGATTTCCGTACCACAACTTCAGCCGCGTGGATGCCTGGATGCAGGTGTTGCGCACCCTTCTGGCCGAAGGCCGGGCCGTGCGGCGCTATGGTTCCGCAGCGCTCGACCTGGCGTACGTCGCCTGCGGGCGCTTTGATGTTTTTTTCGAATACGGCCTAAACGCCTGGGATGTGGCGGGTGGCGCACTGCTGGTGCAGGAGGCTGGCGGACGTGTCAGCGACTTCCGGGGCGGGAACGATTTTGTGAACGGGGGTGAAATGCTGGCTTGCAACCCGGCTGTGTACGACGACATGCTGCGGATTGTGCAGGCGTCCTTCGGGGAACGCGGGCTTTAGCCCGCCTCCTCGCGACAACAATGGCAACGCGGAGTACACGGATTTGGGCGGGTAGCCACGGATTTTTCTTCCGCTTGCGTGTCAATGGCAACGCGGAGTACACGGATTTGGGCGGATGACCGTGGATTTTCTTCCGGCCAAAAGCCTACCATCCTTCCACCTGCGCATATTGCAACACCTCCTCCACATACTGCCGGTGGTTGGCCAAACGCGGCACCTTGTTCTGGCTGCCGAACTTGCCGCGGGCCTTCATCCAGCGCTGGAAGGTGCCGGGCGGCACCGGGTGCAGACGCAGACAGTCGAGCGCCATGCCCCGGAAACGCTTGGCCTCGTAGTCGGAATTGATGCGCTGGAGCGTCTCGTCGAGCAGGCGGTTGAAGCCGTGGAGGTCGGTGGGAGCCTTTTCGAATTCCACCACCCACTCATGTCCGCCCTTGCTGCGGCCAGCAGAAAAATAGACGGGGGCGGCGGTGTATTCGGACACGAGGGCGTCCATTTGCCGGCAGGTTTCGGCCAGCGCCTTGTCGGTATCGCCCACCATGACTTCCTCGCCGAACGCGTTGATAAACTGCTTGGTGCGCCCCGAGATTTGGAAGCAGAACGGGTATTTTCGGGTGAACACGATGGTGTCGCCCGGCATGTAGCGCCAAAGCCCGTTGTTGGAGGAAATGAGCACGGCGTAGTCCCTTCCCGGTTCCACGTCGCCGAGCAGCACCGTTCGGGGGTGTTCCTTTTCCCATTCCTCCAGCGGGATGAACTCGTAAAACACGCCGTTGTCGGCCAGCAGGAGCATGTCGTTGCGGTCGAGGTCGCACTGGGCGCCGAAGTAGCCTTCGGAGGCGTTGTAAATTTCCTGATAAACAAAACTGTCGCTGGGGATGAGCTCGCGGAAGGTGCGGCGATACGGGTCAAAACCCACGCCACCGTGCATATAGGCCTGCAAGTGCGGCCACACTTCGAGCATGTTGGCCTTGCCGGTTTTTTCCAAAATGAGGCGGAACAACACCAATAGCCAGGTCGGCACACCGCCAAACATGACCACATCGTCGGTACGGCTGACGAGGTCGGCGATGCGTTCGAGTTTTTTTTCAAAGTCGGGCATCAGCGCCGTCTCGAAGTCGGGCGTGTAAAACATGCGCCCGATGGCGGGCATGTGGTAGGTGAGGATGGCGCTCACGTCGCCCACGCGAGACTTGGGGTAGCCGGGCACCGGAGCAAAGGAACCCGGCATGACGAGGTTCCGGCGGCGAAAAATTTCCATGTCGGGCCGGTTGTGGTACAGCAGGGCTAACGAGTCCCAAGTCCCGGCGATATGGCCATGCACGAGGTTTGTCATTGGCACCGGGATGTACTTGCTCTTGTCGCTGGTGGTGCCGCTGCTTTTGCTGTACCAGTTGACTTCGCCGGGCCAGAGCACGTCGCGCTCGCCGTGCATCATCCGGGAGATATACGGCTTGAGTCGGTCGTAGTCGTGTACCGGGACACGCTGCGTAAAATCGGCGACCGAGCGGATGGAGGAGAACTGGTGGTTGCGTCCGAACTCCGTGTGCCGGGCGGTTTCGATCAGTTTTCGAAACCAGCGTTCCTGCGCGGCCTCCGGCTGGAACATATACCGTTCGATGCGTCTCATGCGCAGGCGCAACAGGTATTGCTTGACGGTGGCATTTACCAACCATTTCATCATTGTGTGCTCGGTTTGTCCGCTCGTTTCGTTGGCGAAGGTAGGGAAACTGCCGCGAAACAAGCGCCTCGGGATTGTGCGGGCGTCGGTCTTGCTTAATTTCGGGGCAAATCTGTTTCTTTGCCCCGCCCGGTACTCCCCGTAGTGCTGAAGTGTCACAGAGGCTCACGGAGTTTAAGAGGACATAGAGAAGAACTTTTGGAGCCGTGGTAATTAGCACATTCTCAAATTAGCACATTTTTTCTCTGTGTCCTCTTAAACTCCGTGAGCCTCTGTGACACTTCAGCACTACGTCGGTTCTCGACCGGCTTCGAAATTATGCGCCAACTCGAACACTTGCTCCAACAATTGACCTCGCCCAAACGCTCGCACACGTTCTGGGGGCTTTTCGCGGTTTTGGCCCTGTGTTTTGGGCTGCTCTGGCTCAAGCACGGCCATTGGCTCCAAGCGCCCAACGACCAGATGTTGGGCGGCTCGCCGGATTGTTTCAAAAACTACATGACCAGCATTTGGCATGTACGCCACGACTCCATGCTCGCGCATTATGGAGGCATGAACTACCCCTACGGGGAGCACGTCCTGTTCACCGACAACCAACCCTTCCTCAGCACGGCCATGCAATGGTGGAGCCGGAACGTGTCGGACCTGACCGGCCACACGGTGGGCGTCATCAATGTGTTTCAGGTGGTGTCCGTGCTGCTCGGGTGTGCCGTGTTGTTTCTGTTGCTGCGCAAGTTGCACCTTCCGGCGTGGTATTCCGGGTTGATCACCCTGGGCATGGTGTTTCTGAACCCGCAATATGGCCGGTTCGACGCGCACTTCGCGCTGTCGCACACCTGGGTGTTCCCGATGTTGCTCTTGTTGTTGAGCAGCTACGAGGAGCGGTACAGCCGGCGCTACCAAAGTCTGCTGATCGGGCTGCTGCTCTGGGTAGCCGCCCAATTCCACTTTTACTATTTCGGGATATGCGCCATGTTCTTGGTACTGTACACGGCCTATCAGTTGATTCGGGACCCGTCGCTGCGCAACTGGCGGGTGCGGCTCAGCCATCTGGTAGTCATGGTCGCGGTGCCGTTTGCCCTGCTCAATATTTGGCTGCACTGGTCGGACTATGCCACCGACCGGCCGGGAAGCCCGTACGGATTTTTGACTTACATCGGCGAATGGGAAGGGGTGTTGCTGCCTTATGAAGATTTTCCGCTGTACCACTGGATTGACCAGAATATCATCTCCATTCGGCGGGTGAACGGCGAGGCGAAGGCGTACGCCGGGGCACTTTCTTTTTTGTTTACCCTGTGGTTGCTGGTTTCCGGTTTCCGGATGTTCGGAAAATCCTGGGACGAGGCCGCCTACCACCGCGTACACAAGCGCTACCTGCAGGGCATTTTCGCCGCGGCGTTGGTGCTACTGGTTTTTGCCTGCGGCTTTCCGTTTGCCATAAAAGGCTGGGAGTGGATGGTGGACTATATGGGGCCGCTGCGGCAGTTCCGCGGGCTTGGTCGTTTCACCTGGGCTTATTTTTATGTGATCAACATCCTGGCTTTTTATGTGCTTTGGAACTGGAGCGTCCGGTTCAAGGGCTTTGAGGGCGGGCAAGGACGGTGGCTCCGCTGGGTGATCGCCCTGGCGCCCGCGGCGCTCCTGTGCTGGGAGGCCTACACGTTCCAGCGCCTGCGCCCGATCGGTCGGATGGACAACATGGAAAAGCGCGACGTGGCCGCGCCTGCACCGGAGCACTGGCTCAACAAGGTGGATTTTTCGAAATACCAGGCCCTGCTGCCCCTGCCGTACTACCATTTCGGCTCGGAAAACGTGTGGCTGAACTTCGACTTCGCCCAGTTCATCCGAAACCAGACGACCGCGCTGCACACCGGAGTGCCCGATATGGGCGTGAACATGAGCCGCACGTCCTGCGCCCAAACCCTGAGTTCCGTGCAGTTCGTGCTCGAACCCTGCCGAACGCCCACCATGCTCAACGACCTGTTGGACAATCGTCCGTTGGCGGTGCTGGTACACGGCCCGGCTTGGGAGGAGGTCCGGCAGCGGTACCCGCACCTTGTCAGCCAAGCCGAGCCGGTGTACGACAGTCCCGATTTGAAAATATTGTCCCTGTCTCTCGACAGTATACGTGCCTACGTGTATGCCCACAGTGCGGCCATCGAACAGGAGCGGCTCGCGCGCGCACTGGAGCGGCAGGACGTCTGGCAGGTATCGCAGCGCGGATTTTTGCACTACCAGGCGTTCGACTCGCTCACGACTGCCAAGCGCAAATTTCAGGGTGCCGGGGCCTACACCGGCAATATGCAGGACAGCACCTGGCTGTGGCGCGAAGCGCTTCCCAAGGGACAGTACGTACTCAGTTTCTGGATGTACGCCCGGCAGGACCTCGGCATGAACCACGAGTTGAAGATGTATGAAAACGACAGAACCAACGGCAACGAGATTCAGTACCGGCACGAGGGCATGCGTTTTCACCTCAAAACCATCGTGAACGATTGGGGGCTGTTCGAGCTGCCGTTCGAGGTGCGCGGGGACAACTCCAGGTTGAACGCTTTTTTGTTCAAGCAGCACGCCAACCAGCCTTTTTTCCTGGACGAGGTGCTCTTGCGCCCGCAACAAACGGACGTGTACCGCCGGGAAAAAGATTGGGTGGTGCGCAACAATTATTGGTATCAACGGTAAGGTTACCTATGGTTGCCCCTTCTTTGTTATGGCAATTTTAAGGGAATGACAAATTTGGGTTAAAAAAATGCCAAGGAAAAAGTCCAAGTTTGTGACTGCTCTGATTTCCTTTGCAGACGTAATTGAAGTTTAATCATTTATTCACTAACCAAACTTTCTGAGTATGAACAGGATTTTACTTGGGCTGGCGCTGATCTTAATGAGCGCCGGCTACGCCTTCGGGCAAAACCGCACAGTCACCGGCATGGTGACGTCCAATGAGGGGGATCCTCTGATTGGCGCGACGGTGGCCGTTCTCGGAACGGCTACGGGCACCCGTACAGACATTGAGGGCAAATTCCGCGTGGAGATACCCGCCGGTGCCACTGCGCTCCGGTTTTCGTACACGGGCTACCTCGCACAGGAAGTGCCGATTACCGGCGCCGAATCGTACAACATCGTTCTGGAGCCGAGCAGCGCCTACCTCGACGAGGTGGTCGTGGTCGGTTACGGCACGCAGTTGAAGCGCGACGTGACGGGTTCCATCTCGCAGGTCAAGGGCGAGACGCTCGCCAACTTGGCCTCGCCGAGTTTCGATGCCCAACTGGCCGGCCGCGCTGCGGGCGTACAGGTGACGCCTCCGAGCGGCATCCTGGGTTCGCCCCCGCAGATCCGCATCCGCGGGGTCAACTCGATCTCCTCGGGTACGTTCCCCTTGGTTGTGGTGGATGGCGTGCCCATCTTCGACGGCAACCAGGGCACTTTCACGCCGATGAACGCCTTGGGCGACCTGAACCCCTCCGACATCGAATCCTACGAGATTCTGAAGGACGGCGCCGCTACCGCCATCTACGGTTCGCGTGCCGCCAACGGGGTGATGCTCATCACGACCAAGCGCGGCAAAAAAGGCAAACCGAAGTTCAACTACGACATGTACGTGGGTATGGCACAAGCCACCAACTTGTTCGATCTGTTGGGCGCCCAAGATTTCGTGACGATCAACAACGAAAAGAGCCGGAACACCGGCGACACCATTCCGATCGCCAACCTGATGACGGATGCCAACGGCAACATCGTGGAAACCGATTGGTTGGACGCTATCTTCCGTACCGCTACGCAGCACAGCCACGTCCTCTCGGTATCGGGCGGCAGCGATTTCACCAACTACTACTTCTCGTTGGGCTTTTCCGACCAGGACGGGATCTCGGTGGCGAACAGCCTGCGCCGCTACACCTTCCGCGCCAACATTGACCAGAAGGTGAACAAGTGGCTCAAGATCGGTTTCTCCAGTGGTCTTTCCCGCCAAGAGAACTACGGTCCGCTGACCGGCTCGAACAACCTGTCGGGCAACACGTACGCCGCCATGCGCATGATGCCCAACGTCCCCGTGTACGATCCGAGCGACCCGACGGGCTACAACCTCGACTCGATCAACCCGCGTACCCTTGGCCGCGGCGCCAACCGCATCGAGATCGCCAACGGTCTTCCCAACCAGCGTTTTGTGTTGGACAACGACCTTCGCAAAGCCGTCAACACCCGTTTGTTGGGCAACATTTATGGCGAAGTTGGCCTGCTGAAAGGTCTCACGTTCCGCACCCAGCTCGGCGTTGATGCCAACTATGTGGACGACTACCTGTTCCAGGACCCGCGCCACGGCGACGGCTATTCGGCCAATGGCCGGGTATCGCAGTCCTTCGGGCCTTCCGAGCGCTGGAACTGGCAGAACATGTTGACGTACACCACTTCGATTGGAGAAAAACACAACCTCGACCTGACCGCGTTGCAGGAATACCAGAAGCAGCGCTCGACGTTCTACCAAGGTACGGTGTCCAACCTGTCCGACCGCTTCTTCCAGGAGAACATCGTGTCGGGCACCTACTCCAACCAAGCCATTGACGGTGGCATCGGGGAAAACGGTATCGCCTCGTATCTGGGCCGCGTGAACTACAACTTTGCCCGCCGGTACTACATCAGCGCTTCCATTCGCCGCGACGCACTTTCCTCGCTGGCCGAAGCCAACCGCGTAGGTTACTTCCCCGGCGCTTCGTTCGCCTGGCGTATTTCGGAAGAAGGTTTCTGGGGCGAAAGTATCTCCAAAGTTATTTCCGACCTGCGTCTGCGGGGGTCTTACGCCGAGGTGGGCAACGTCCGCATCGGCAACTATCCCTACATCGGTTCCTACGGCTCCGCTCCGTACGGCTTGCAGAACGGGATCACGTACAACAACTTCGGCAACGACGGCCTCCAATGGGAAGCCCAGAAGAAACTCGACTTCGGCATTGACTTCGGCTTGTTCGACAACCGCATCAACGGTTCTATCGCCTACTGGCGCCAAGATAACGACGACATCATCCTGAGCGCGCCGACGGCCCCGTCGCTGGGTATCCCGGGCAACCGCATCTTTACCAACATCGGCAGCATGCGCGGCGATGGTATCGAAGTAACGCTTGATGCCTTGGTGTTGCGCAGCGGAAATTTCCGCTGGAACGCCAGCCTGAACTTCTCCACGCAGAACAACGAGGTAACTTCGCTGGTCAAAAACCTCAACGGTACCGATCAGGATCAAATCGGCGAGAACAACATCATTCGCGCCGGCGAACCGATCAACGCCATCTATGGCTACGACTACTGGGGTGTCAACAAGGCCAACGGCAACCCGGTGTATATCCGGCAGGACAGCGCCCGTACCCTCGTGCAGCAAAACATCGTTTCCGGAGCCATCACGACCTTCAATCCGGATGCACCAGGTGACGCAGGCACCGCCAGCACACTTTCCGCTGCCACGGACCGCCGCGTTCTCGGCACGGTCCTGCCCACATTCTTCGGCGGCTTTGACAACAACTTTTACCTCGGCAATTTCGATCTGAACATCTTCCTGCGTTTCTCCGGCGGCAACGTCATCATGAACCGCACGCGGATTGACCTGTTGGACATGGGTTTTGCCAACAACGGCACGGAAATTCTTGGTCGCTGGCAAAGCCCGGAAAACCCGGGAGACGGCATGACGCCGAAGCTGCGCCTCAACGCCAGCAACACCATCAACCGCCCGAACGAAGCCTCGACGCGTTGGGTGGAAAACGGCGACTTCCTGCGTTTGGGCAACGTGGCTCTTGGCTACACCATGCCCAAGTCGCTCACGCAACGCCTCAGCATCGAATCGCTGCGGATTTACGTGCAGGCCCAGAACCTGCTTACGATCACCGGCTACAATGGTCTTGATCCGGAAACAAACACCAACGGCTTTGGTGTGGACTGGAACGGCAACCCCCAGCAGCAGGTGTTCCTGGTTGGCGCTAACCTTGGTTTCTAAACAAAAAAAACTTAACACAATGAAGAATATTAGTCAATCTATCATACTCTTGCGTACGCTCGCGGCAGCGCTGGTCATCAGCGCGGCAACCACCGCCTGCGACAAGGACGTAACGGACCTGCAACCGTTCGACCGCATCACCGAAACGGCCGCCTTTGGAACAGCGGCACGTTGCGAACTTTCCATGGTGGGGGTGTACGATGCCGCACAGAGCGGTTTCTACGCCGGTGGAGCCGTGCGCGGCTACCCGTTCGGCGCCGCCAACGTGGAACAAGGCGATTGCCGCGGCGAGGACATGCTCAACGTGGCCGCGTTCTACGCCTTCACCTACGAATCCACGTACAACCCGACCACGGCCAACAACCAGTACCACTGGGAAACGTTGTACGGCCTGATCAACAAGGCAAACATCGTCATTGAGGGCTCCCAAGCCGCTCAAAGGGCGGGTGTGCTGACTGAGGCTCAGGCAAAAGCCTACGAAGGCGAAGCCCGCTTCCTGCGTGCATTGGCGCACCATGAACTGTTGATCCACTTTGCCCGTCCGTATGCCCACACGCCTACTGCATCGCACCTTGGCGTGCCCTACCGTACGACAGCCATCAACACGGCTGCATCCAAAGAGGCAGCCCAGCAACAGGCCCGCAACACGGTGGCGGAATGCTACAACTTGTTGCTCGCCGATCTGGACTTTGCCGAAGCAAACCTGCCCGCTACTCGTACAGGCACGCTCAAAATCAGCCGTGCCACAAAGGGCGCCGCTATTGCACTCAAAACGCGCGTCCTATTGCACAAGGGCGATTGGGCTGCGGTTATCACCGAGAGTGCCGACCTGATACCCAACGGAGGTTACAGCCTGACCGCTGCACCGGAAGGGCCTTTCGCCAGTTTCACGGCCAATTCCGAGTCCATTTTCTCGATCGAGAACTCCAACGTGGACAACCCCTTCGTGAACGGCGCTTTGCCGGTGATGTACGCCATTGCCCCGGGCCGCGCTTTGGTGGCGATCAGCCCGATCATTTACAACGCACCCTTCTGGGATTCCACCGACCTGCGCCGGACACAGTTGGCCAAGCACAATAACCGCGCATATTTCAGCCACAAGTACCGCAATGTGACGAACCAGGACGATTGGAACCCGATCATTCGCTACTCCGAAGTGCTGCTGAACGTGGCCGAAGCGCACCTGCGCAATAATGGCGACATGGCTGCTGCCTTAAACTTGCTCAACCAAGTGCGCAACCGTGCTGTGACCGATCCAGCTCGGCAGTACAATGCCATGACCTTTGCGGATGCGGATGCCATGCTACAGGCCGTGCTGAACGAACGCCGTATCGAGTTCCTGGCAGAAGGCCGCCGTTGGGCCGACATCCATCGCTTGGCCAACGACCCAAAATTTTCCACGGGCGGCATTCCGGCAAAAGTGTTCTACAACCAGACCACCTTCGCCAGCTGGGGCTATAAAGTCAACTACGATGCCAGTGGCAACTATACCGGCACTCTGGGTCTCCCGGCTGTTCCGTACGCAAACTTTAGGTTTGTTTGGCCACTGCCCATTACAGAGCTCAACACCAACCCGGCGCTTGAGCAGAACCCGGGCTACTAACAGTGCCTGAGTTTTCCGTTTGAATATTGCGAACGGCAACCGGTGCATCCGGTTGCCGTTCTTTTTTTGCGTTTTTATTTCCGTTTCTTCCGCTTCGCGTCCGCTATCGCAAACCGAATCGCTTCGTACGAAAACCGCTGCTCGAAGTGTTCGTAGATGTCCTTCAACTGGTACGGCTCCTCGAACAAATGCAATGCCCCCTGCACCAGGTCAAGGGCTTCCGGAGAGGCCCAACGACCGATGTCCACCAGTTCGCCGCGCTCGTACATGGTGGCCAAGTGGCTGAGCACGGTAATGGGGCTGATTTCCCGGAGCCTGGCAATTTCCTCCACCGGTCGCCCCTGCTGGAACAAATCCCAGGTGAGGAGATAGGTGCTGCCGGGCACGTTGTGGCCTTCCCCGGATTTTTCCCGCACGAATCGGCGGATTTCCGCGATGAATGCGTCGCCGTACAGCTGCAATTTGCGTTCGCCGACCCCGCTCACGTACAGCATGTCGGCATCCGTGACCGGGCGCTTCTGGGCCATTTCCTCCAGGGTGGCATCGCTGAAGATCAGGTACGGCGGCACGCCCTGCTGCTGGGCAAGTTTGCGCCGCAGGGCCACCAATTGCTCGAACAGTTCGCCGCGAAGCACCTGGGTGCGGCTGGGCTGGCGCTGGGCAGCGGCACGTTCGGCGGCTTTTTCCTCGGGTTTGGGAGGCAAGGCAAGGCGTACCTGTTGTTGGCTGAATACCACGGCTCGGCCTGCTTCGGTCGCTTTCAGGCAGTTGTTTTCGTCGTAAGCGATTTCGATCAGCCCGTGGTGCAGCATTTGCGACAGCAAAAACTGCCATTCTTCAAAACTGTACTCTTTCCCGGCGCCGTAGGTCTTGATCTTGTCGTACCCGGCCTGAAAAATCTCCCGGCGTTGGCTGCCGCGTAGGATGTCTATGAGCATGTTCATGCCCACCTTTTCTTCGGTGCGCAGCAGGGCGGAAACGGCTTTTTGCGTTGCCGTGGTGCCGTCGAACTGGCTCGGCGGGTTGCGGCACACGTCGCAGTTGCCGCAGCTCGTGTCGTAGGCTTCGCCAAAATAGTGCAACACCGTTTTCCGGCGACACACAGGGGCCTCGGCAAACTGGTACATGCGGTTCAACTTGGCGATCTTGAGTTCCTTCTGCTCCGGCGATGCCTCGCCTTCTTCGAACATTTGCCGGTAGGTCATCACGTCCTGATAACTGAAAAACAGCAGGGCATCGGCAGGCAGCCCGTCGCGTCCGGCCCGCCCAATCTCCTGGTAGTAGCCCTCCAGGTTGCGCGGCAGGTTGTAGTGAACGATAAACCGCACATTGCTTTTGTCAATGCCCATGCCGAAGGCGATGGTGGCGCAGATGACCGGAACGCGGTCGTTGATGAAGTCTTCCTGTGCCCGATTGCGATCCTGCGGGGACATCTGGGCGTGGTAGGCGGCGGCCTTGAAACCCCGCGTATTCAGTTTTTCGGCGACTTCCTCACAGGTGCGCCGGGCAAGGCAGTAGATGATGCCCGAGTGGCCGGGGTGTTTTTTCAGGTATTCCGCGATCTGCTCGAAGCGGCGTTGGCCGGGGCGCACGGTCATCGAAATATTGGGGCGGTCGAACGAGGCAATGAATACCGCAGGATCGTGGAGTTGCAGTTGCTGGGCAATGTCCTTGCGCGTCACCTTGTCGGCGGTGGCGGTGAGGGCCAGCACCGGCACGTCGGGATATTGTTCCTTGATAAATTTCAACTGCGTGTATTCCGGTCGGAAATCGTGTCCCCATGCCGAAATGCAATGCGCCTCATCAATCGCAAAGAGGCTGATATTTAGGCGTTTCAGCAGGGGCTGAAATCCCTGGGATACCAATTTTTCCGGGCTGACGTACAGCAGTTTCACCCGTCCGGCAAGCAGATCGTCCTCTACCTCCCGCACCTGGTTCGGGCCGAGCATGCTGTTGATGAATGCCGCCGGGGCGCCGTTGCCGCGCAGCCCCTCCACCTGATCCTTCATCAAGGCAATGAGCGGGCTGACCACCACGGCGGTACCTTCCAGCGTGAGCGCCGGTATCTGATAACAAATACTCTTGCCGCCACCGGTGGGCATCAGCACCAGCGTGTCGCGACGATCGTACACCGCCTGGATGATGTCGGCCTGCAGGGGTCGAAACGAATCGTAGCCGAATATTTTTTTTAAAACGGTTTGTGCCTGGGTCAGGGTCATGGCATAGTTCATTGATAAAAAGGCGCAAAATAGTACAGGCCAAACAAAAAAAATTTGATAATAAACTATTTGTTTTATTTTTGTGCCCACTAACAACAACAGTACGGAAAAATGGAGGCAATCCGCTTGTTCTCGCACACATTTTTTAAAACTTAATGTTGCGCTATTGGTGGTTGACGAATCGGGTTCCGAGGGTCAAAATCCGATGGCCGACGGCCAAAAACATGCTGCCATGATGCTGGAATTTGTAAAAAAACGCTGGTTCACCCTTGCCTTGGTGCTGCTGCTGTTAGCCGCCCTAGTGCGCAAAAACATTCGCTTTCAGGCCGACGACGCTGCCACCCCTCCGGCCCAGGAGTCGCATGGGAAATACACGGATGCTGCATCGTCGCCCAAGGCTACCGCGCTGTTGAACGTCGGCGGCGATGGAATTCCCGCCTCCGTCCGTCTTCCCGAAGTGGACGACGCCACCGCCGTGGCATTTCTGAAACGTTTCGCCTCGGTGGCCGTTTCGGAACAGGAGAAGTTCGGCATGCCGGCATCGGTACTGCTGGCGTGTGCCTATTTGAACAGTTTCGCCGGCAAACGAAGCTGCGCCACCGAGGCCAACAACTACCTCGCCATACGCTGTTCCGCCGATTGGAACGGCCCGGAGTGGAACGATTCCGGCACTTGTTTCAGGAAATACGAAACTGCCTGGGAAAGTATTCGGGATTTCAACGTCATCCACAGCCGCAAGGACTGGTATGTCGCGTTGAAAAACGAATCCGAAATGGGCTGGAAGACCTGGGTGAAAAAAATGGCTGTCCAGCGCGTGTCCGACGTGGAAGGTTTCGAAAAGGAGATGGGCAGGCTCATTCAGGAGTATCGGCTGTTCGAACTGGACGGGTTGTAAAATTCAGATAGATTTGCGCGAGCAAAACAAATCTGCCATGGCTTTTATCGAGACCCCCATACCCGGGCTACTGATCTTCGAACCCACTGTGTACCACGACGAGCGCGGTTATTTTTTTGAAAGCTACAACCGCCGCACCTGGGCGGAGATCGGGATCACCGCCGACTTTGTCCAAATGAACCAGGCACGCAGCACACGCGGGGTCTTGCGCGGCCTTCACTACCAAATCGGCGATATGGCCCAGGCCAAACTCGTGCGCGTAGTGGATGGCGAGGTGCTGGATGTGGCGGTGGACTTAAGGGAGAACGCCGCCACTTATGGCAAGTGGTTGGGCATCCGGCTGAGCGCCGAGAACAAACGCCAACTATTTGTGCCGCGCGGGTTCGCGCATGGTTACCTCGTGCTGAGCGACTCCGCCGAATTCGTGTACCAGTGCGACAATTTTTACTCCAAGGCACACGAGGGCGGTATTCGGTACGACGACCCCCACTTGAGCATTGACTGGGGCTTTGAGTTGCAACGGGCTATTGTTTCCGAAAAAGATTTGAACCTGCCATTTTTCGGGGAGCACCGCAAACAGTAGTTGCCTCCACAAATTGAGGAAAACCGGCAGATGGACCGTACAAACCCCGACTTTGGTCGAGAGGCGGGCGGAGCGGTGCAATCCCGGATGTGTTTCACAGTCTTTGTGGCTTTCATCCACAAACCTGTCTGCTGTCCATGCCATACTTTGCTTTGTACCAGTTGCGCCGGGCCTTGTCCCCCGCATTTTTTCTGCTCTTTCTTGCAAGTGCGTCCGCACAAAAAATCACCGGGATCGTCGCCGACGCAAGTGGCGAAGTGCAGGAGTACGCCACCGTAACGCTGCATACGGCCACCGACTCGGCCTTTGTGAAAGGCGCCGTGACCGACGAGCGGGGGCGGTTCGAGATCGAGAACGCGACCCCGGGCGCCTATTTTGTGCGCGGGCAACGCTTGGGATTCCGCCCCACGGACTCCGAAAAATTCAACTTCGGAATGAGCGACATAGCCCTGCCCACCCTTGCGCTCGCCCCGCTGAGCAAGGAATTGCAGGAAGTGACCGTGACGGCGCAAAAGCCGCTCATCGAGGTGCAGGCCGACAAATTGGTCTTCAACGTGGATGCCAGCCCCACCAATACCGGTCTCAACGCCCTCGAATTGCTGCGCAAAAGCCCCGGCGTGAGCCTCGACCAGAACGACAACATCAGCCTCAAGGGTCGCCAGAACGTCATGGTGCAGGTCAACGGAAAAATCACGCCCATGACCGGACAGGACCTCGCTCAGTTTTTGCGCAGCCTCAGTTCCAACGACATCGAGGCGATCGAGATCATCGCCACGCCCGGCGCCAAATACGATGCCGAGGGAAACGCCGGCATCATCAACCTGCGCCTAAAAAAAGACACCCGCCTCGGCACCAACGGCTCGGTAAACCTTGGTTTTTACCAAGGCATCACGACCAAGGGCGACGCCTCGATCAACATCAACCACCGCGACCGCAAGGTGAACCTGTTCGGCACGGCCAGCATGTTCCGCGGGCGCTGGGACAACACCATGAACCTCGACAACCGCGTGGGCGACCGGCGTTTCAACCAACGCAACAGCTCCTACTGGTTTGCCCGCCCCGCCCGGGGAAGCATCGGCATGGACTACTCGCCCAATAGCCGCCACACGTTCGGCATGCTGGTCACCGGCGGGTATTTTGTGCCCAACAACTGGCAGCGGGCGCGCACGGAGATCGGCAGTTTCGCCGAAAACCGGGTGGATTCTCTGCTCATTGCCGAAAACACGGGCAGCATGCAAAACTGGACCAGTACTTTCAACCTCAACTACAAATTTGCCGACACCCTCGGCAATACGCTCAACATTGATGCCGACTACGGCATCTTCCGCGACAGCAATACTGTGCTGAACCAGAATTTCTACCGCGACCCGGAGAACGTCAACACGTTCGCCACCTCGGCTTTCCGCATGAACATGCCGCGCGATATTGACATCCGCTCCATAAAGGCCGACTACGAGCGGGCCTTTCAATTGTTCGGAAAACCCAAAGACAGCAAGTTCGGCGCGGGCGCCAAACTCTCCGATGTGGCCACCGACAATACCTTCAACTTTTTCAACGTGGTAAACGGTACGGAAAATTTCGACACCGACCGCAGCAACACGTTCGAGTACCGGGAGCGCATCGCGGCAGGCTATGCAAACGCCAACACCAATTTGGGCAAGTTCAGCATTCAGGTGGGTCTGCGAGCCGAGCACACCGACATCCGGGGCGACCTCATCGCGTACAAACCCGTGAACAACAAAACCGTGGACACGGCCTACCTCGCCCTCTTTCCCAGCGCGGCCATCGGCTATGCGCTCCACGACAACCACCAACTGAACCTGACATACCGCCGCTCCATTGACCGCCCGCGCTATCAGGACCTGAACCCCTTCGAATTTCGTATTGACGAACTGAGCTATCGCCGGGGCAATGCGTTCATGCGCCCGCAGTTCACCCACACGGTTGAACTGGGCTGGACACTGTTCCAGCGCGTGAACATCAGCGTCAACTACGCCCAAACCCGTTTTGCATTTGCCAACATCACCGACCAAGAGATAGACCCGATGACAGGCAAGCAGCGCTTTTTCATCCAGGTGCGCAACCTCGCCACCCGCGACAACATCGGGTTCAGCCTGAACACGCCCATGCCCATCGCCAAATGGTGGAACGGCAACCTCAATTTCTGGTACAACCACTCCATCAACAAAGCCGACTACGGCGACGGGCGCACCATTGACCTGCGCGTGGGCGGCGGCGGTTTCTGGACCCAGCAAACCTTCACGCTCACGCCCACGCTGAGCGCTGAAGTGTCGGGCTGGTACAACTGGGGCGGCCTGTGGGGCGCGTACGTCAACCGCCCCCAAGGGGTCATGGACGTGGGGTTCACCAAACGCCTTTGGGAGGGCAGCGGCACCCTGCGCGTCAGTTTCACCGACGTGTGGCACACCGCCCAATGGAGCTCGTTCACGGAAATCGGTACCCTGTACATTGATGCCAGCGGCACCTGGGAAGGCCAGCAGCTCAAGGTAAACATGACCTATCGTTTCGGCGGCAAGAACATCCAGGCAGCCCGGCGGCGGGCCACCGCTGCGGAAGAAGAGAGCAAACGCGCAAGCGGGGACGGCGGAAATGGCGGCGGCGGCGGTGGAGGCGGGAACTAATACGATGGGGCCGGGCACACCGTCGGCCAAAAAATAACGCAGGTCGCCCCGGTACCCCGGAACGACCTGCATCGGAAATGACGGCACTCACAACAGAACGGACTGATCGCTTAGCCGTTGGCTATTCGTAACACTTACTTCCGCAGCGCCAGCATCTTTCGCGTCTGGGTGCCTTGCGGTGTAGTCAGTTCGTAAAACAACATGCCCGTCGTACCGAGTTCGTCCAGCCGGAAGCTCTCTTCGTGGTAACCCGCCGGGTACGACTTGTCCACACGCCACAATTCGCGGCCGCTGAGGTCGAGTACTCGCAACTGAGCATCGGTGGCTGCCGGTAGAATAAACCCGATGGTCGTACGGTCGTTGACCGGATTGGGCCGGTTTTGCAACAGGTCGAAGTAATCGCGGGCAACGTCATCCGGCAGGTTCAGGTCGGGTTGCCCATACTCTGTGAACACGAGTTGCACCTCGCGCTGGGCCAGGTCGGTCGTGTAGGCCAATGCCGCCAGTATGGCCGGGTCAAGCCCCAGCACCGCGCTGAGTTTTTTGCCGCCCTGCAAGACTTTGAAGCGCAGGCGGTATGCCGGCTGCACACCGGGCAGCGTTTTGCCCTCGGCAACCGACCACAAGGTGCGCAACTCGCCCTTGGCAACCTGCCAGGCGCCGAAGTGGCTTGCCTGGTCCAGGGCAAGTTCGGCGTTGGTACCGCTTGCCTGCTGGAACTGCAACATCGCCGGATCGAAACGCATGCCGTACTGGAAGGCCGCAATGTCGGTGAAATTGGCTACCGAGAAATCGAGTTCAATCGTTTGGCCGGCTTTCAGCAGCCGGTCGCGCACGCGCCACACGACCGGCTGCGCCGACGGGTCGGGCTTGAGCGAAGGGTCGGCTACATCCACACCCGGGTTCGTTTCCTCGAAAACGTCGCCGGTTTTGATGCCGTAAAAATCCTGGGCAGGCTGAGCACCCGATACCCCGGTCAGCACGCGATTGTCGTACAGCGAATAATGATCCAGCGTGTATGGCCCTGCTAATACCGGCACATAGTCCGTACGCACAAACCGCCAGTGGCCGGCAGCGTTCAGAATGTTCATGGCCGAGGGGTTACCCAACAATGCTTGCCGGATCAGGCCTCCATCTACCGAGGAGATGTTGTTGGAGCGGTTGCAGTCGGCAGCCACCAGCCGGTAAAAATCCGTGATCAGGCTGCTTCCGGTCAGGTGTTGCTGGATTACCGTAGCGTCGGCAGCGGTTACGCCGTTGAGCAGGCCGCCCGTGTTTTTGGAGGGCGTGATCACGAAATTGGCGCCCGTACCAGCCGCCAGGTCAAAGTCGCCGTTTGTGTCGGTGGCATCCGAGCCGGACGCATCTCCGCTGAGCGCCACGACGGCGTTGTTCACGCTGGCTATACCATCGCCTTTCCAGAAGATGGTGCCGGAAATTTCCACCGTCGTAGAAGCAGCGACCGCTATCAAGTTTCCTAAATAGGGATAAGCGCCGTCGGTGTAATAATCCAAATTTTTCAACACCGTGTACACATTGCCCGTGGGGTTCCATTCGAACACTGTCCCGTAACCGTTGCTCCCGCCCTGGTTGGTCATTCCATAAAACTTGCCGCCCGATTCGATCAGGCTGCCGTAGGGATAACCTCCGTCAGTGGAATAATTCAAATGTTTCAACACCGTGTACACATTGCCCGTGGGGTTATATTCGAATAAGGTGCCGTAAGTGTTGCTCCCGCCGTAACTGGTCAATCCATAAAACTTGCCGCCCGATTCCAGCAGGCTGCCGGTTGGATAACCGCCGTCGTTGTAATAGTCAAAATTTTTCAATACCGTGTACACATTGCTCACCGGGTTATACTCGAACAGCGTGCCGGCACCGAAACTCCCGCCCTGGTAGATCATTCCATAAAACTTGCCGGCCGATTCCAGCAGGCTGCCGTAGGGATACCCGCCGTCGCTGTAATAATCCAGGTGCTTCAACACCGTGTACACATTGCCCACAGGGTTATACTCGAACAGTGTGCCGGCACCGAAACTCCCGCCCTGGTAGGTCATTCCATAAAACTTGCCGCCTGATTCGATCAGGCTGCCGAGAGGATAGGCGCCGTCGGAAGAATAATCAAAATTTTTCAACACCGTGAACACATTGCCCGTGGGGTTAAATTCGAACAGCGTCCCGTAACCGCTGCTCCCGCCCTGGTAGGTCATTCCATAAAACTTGCCGCCCGATTCCAGCAGGCTGCCGTAGGGATAAGCGCCGTCGGGTGAAGATTCCAAATGTTTCAACACCGTGTACACATTGCCCGTGGGGTTATATTCGAACAGCGTCCCGGTATTGTTGCTCCCGCCTGAGTTGGTCATTCCATAAAACTTGCCGCCCGATTCCAGAAGGCTGCCGTAGGGATAAGCGCCGTCGGGTGAAGATTCCAAATGTTTCAACACTGTGAACACATTGCCCGATGGGTTAAATTCGAACAACGTCCCGTAACCGGCGATCCCGCCGGAGCTGACCATTCCGTAAAACTTGCCGCCCGATTCGATCAGGCTGCCGTAGGGATAAGTGCCGTCGGGTGAAGATTCCAAATGTTTCAACACCGTGTACACATTGCCCGAGGGGTTATATTCGAACAGCGTACCGGAAATGTTGCTCCCGCCCTCGCGCATCATTCCATAAAACTTGCCGCCCGATTCCAGCAGGCTGCCAGTGGGATAACCACCGTCAGTGGCATAATCCAAATTTTTCAACACCATGAACACATTGCCCGAGGGGTTAAATTCGAACAGCGTCCCGTAACCGGCGCTCCCTCCCTGGTTGGTCATTCCATAAAACTTGCCGCCCGATTCGATCAGGCTGCCATGTGGATAAGCGCCGTCGGTGGAATAATCCAGATGCCTCAACACCGTGAACACATTGCCCATGGGGTTCCATTCGAACAGCGTGCCATAACCGTTGCTCCCGCCCTGATTGATCATTCCATAAAACTTGCCGCCCGATTTCAGCAGGCTGCCGCGGGCATAGCCTCCTTCGGTGAAATAATTCAGATGTTTCAACACCGTGAGCACATTGCCCGATGGGTTAAATTCGAATAACGTGCCGTACCCGTTGCTCCCGCCCTCGCTGGTTATTCCATAAAACTTGCCGCCCGATTCCAGCAGGCTGCCGTTGGGATAAGCGCCGTCGGTAGAATAATCTAAATGTTTTAACACCGTGTACACATTGCCCGAGGGGTTAAATTCGAATAGTGTCCCGGCACTGTTACTCCCGCCCTGATGGGTCATTCCATAAAACTTACCGCCCGATTCCAGCAGGCTGCCGTAGGGATAAGCGCCGTCGGTTCCATACGAAAACTGGTGCACCACCAGGTAGGCGTCTGCAACATAGTCATATTCAAATATCACTCCGCCGGCACTACTTCCTCCAGAAGCAGTCATTCCATAAAGCTTGCCGTTCGAGGCCTTCAACAAGTCCCCATGCGGGTTTGCCCCGATAATTTTGTAGAACGAAACCGCATTGAAATCCGAGCCGTCGGGATTCAGGTTGATGATTGTCCCGGATCCGAATTCGCCGCCATTCGTGGTCATGCCCCACAATTTGACTTGCGCATGCAGGCTGCCCGCCACCAAATAAAGCAACAAAAAAGTGAGCGTCCGGAAAAAGGTAACCCCGAAAAAAAGGTGCTGTCCGCAGCGGAAGTGCCGGAAATGGTGTACAGGTATATTCATGAGGGCACGGTTTTTTTAATCGTTTACAGCAAGTATGCTTGCGAGACCTTCCAGATTTGTCAAACCTGGAAGGTCTCGCGAGTAATTGCCCAACCTCTGGCGGGGTTGAGGCGGCTTGAATGAAAAACGCTTTACTCCACCAACACCAACCGCTTAGACACCACCTGCCCGCCGCCGCGTACACTGACAGTGTACAAGCCGGCAGCCGCACCGGCTTCGCGCAGATTCACCGGCAGCATCATGTCTGCTACTGCTTCCACCTTGCGTTCCCAGATCAACTGGCCCAGCTCGCCGTAAATCGAAACCACAACTGTTTCCCCCGCAAAGTCCCCAAGGCCGATGAGCACCCGGTCGGTGGTCGGGTTGGGCGTCAGGCTGACAGTTTTGAGTGTTGAGTGTTGAGTGTTGAGTTGCTGTTCACGATCCGGACTGGGAGGGGCAAACGGCGTGGGCAGCACGGTGAACGTTTGCACGTGCACTTTCGGGTTGCCGCATTGGTCGGTGGCCGTCCAGGTGCGCGTCACGGTGTAGCCCGTGGAGCAGTCGCCGGGTGACTGGGATTGCTGTAGTGTCACGGTCGGCGTGCCGCAGTTGTCAATGACGTTCGGCGTCACCGGCGGCGGCACACAGTCGGGCGCGCACACTACCGTCACGTTGGCCGGCGGGTTGGTGAACGTCGGTGCTTGCGTATCCTGCACCGTGATGACTTGCGCAGTCGTCGTGGAGTTGCCACACTGGTCGGTGGCCCGCCAGGTACGGGTAAGGGTGTAGTTGTACAGGCAGTTGCCGTCGGTGCGCACCTGGCCGAGGTAGGTGATGCTTACAAAGCCTCCACAGTTATCGGTAGCTACCGGATTGCCCAAGGCCGGGGGCGCCTGGTGGCACTGGATCGTCAGGTTGTTCGGCACCGACGTGAACGTCGGCGGCAGGTTGTCGGTCACCGTGATCGTCTGCGTGGCGGCGGTGCTGTTTCCACAGACATCGGTGGCACGCCAAGTGCGTTTGATCTGGTAGTTGCCTGGGCAGGTAGCGTTGGTGGTGCTCTGTCCGAGATACGCGATGGTCACGTTCCCGCCGCAGCCGTCCGTTGCCGTAGGAGTACCGACCGAAGGTATGGTGGCGTTGCACGCGATGGTCTGATCCGGCGGCACGGTCAAAACCGGCTTGCCGTTGTCCACCACTGTGATGCGCTGCGTGATCGAACGGGTATTGTTGCAATTGTCCGAAGCCACCCAACGGCGGGTGAGCGTGTAGGCGTTGGCGCAGGCGCCGTTGGTTTTCGTTTCTCCGACGTATGTCACGGCCACGCTGGCATCGCAGTTGTCGGTAGCGGTGGGCGCAACGGCCATCGGGATCGCGTCGCACTGCACGGTGATATTTGCCGGCGTGCTGGTGAAGTTGGGCTTCTGCGTGTCAATGACCGTGATCCGCTGCGTGGCGGTGCGGGTATTTCCGCACAGGTCGGTGGCCGTCCATTGGCGCGTGAGGGTGTAGCTGTCTGAACAGGAGCCGTCCACCCGAGTCTGGCCGTTGTAGGCGATGCTGACCGTTCCGCCGCAGAAGTCCGAGGCGGTGGGGTTGCCCACAGCGGGCACGCTGTTGCACTGTACCGTGATATTGGCCGGCACAAATGTGAAATTCGGCAGGGTGTTGTCGAACACCGTGATGACCTGCGAGCAGTTGGCGCTGTTGCCGGCGGCATCGAAGACGCGGTAGTAGCGCGTGAGCTGGAAACGGTTCACGCACTGGATGTTGTATGGCGGAGTGGTGTACCAATGCTCCTTGAGCACGATGCCACAGTTGTCCGAAGCGCCCACCAAAGCCGGGTTGGGGAGCGGAACCAAGCCCGCACATGTTACGGTAACCGGGCCGGGACAGGAAATGGACGGGTCTTCGTTGTCGGTCACCGTTACGGTGAACATGCAGGAAGACACGTTATTAGCGGCATCTGTAGCGGTGTATGTCACAATAGTCTGGCCTGCGGCAAACGCGTAGGTATCGGAACCGTTTGGCGTGACTGCACCACCGGTAGGCAGATAGGGCGGCACAGGTGCGCCGTTGGCAAACGAAATAGTCAGTGTCGTGGCGCACATCGTACCGATATCCGGGTGGTTCAGTAGTTGTTCCGCGTCGCAGTCGCCGGTATCGTCGGAGTTGGTATTCAGCACGATCGGGCCGGGGCAGGAAACGGTCGGGGACGCGTAAATGCCGATCTGATCCGCGATTGTCGTCGCACAACCGGGGAAGGCAGGTGCTGCCGGATTGATGCTGATATTGCTCGCAAAGTTTCCGATAAAGTTGGCCACCACCGGATACGGGCCGGGCGGTGTCAGCGGCGCTGATGGATCAAACTGCGTATCCGGGTTGCCGTTCACGGTGAATGTACTGATACCGGCAAAACTGTTCGCCTCGGAGACCGTCAACGGGATGGGCGTGCTATTCAGGCACACGTTGTCCGGCAAGGTCGGGTCGAAAGCGATGACCGGGTACTGGCAGATATTGGACAACGTGAGTTGTATGTTGCCCTGGGCCGGGAATCCGGGTGAACCTGCGCCCGGGTTCGGGCCTTCTACGATGACGACATAACCGGCATCATCCACATGCTGGAAGGTGTGCGCGTGGAAGCCTCCGGCATCCGTTAGGGTGGTGCCGGGTGCTATGCCGCTCGGCAGGCCCCCACTACCGGCAAGGCGGGTAATGGACACCACCGTCCACGTCTCGGCGTTTGTGGTGGGCGTGACCGAAATAGTCTCGTCAAAGGTGCCGTTCTGTGCGCCATTGGCCGACTGGTCGTTGTTGCAGGAGCAGGGATCGTTCGGGTCGCGGTTGTTGGTCAGCGTGATACCGCCACAATCAATCACAGAGATGGTGTAAACCGCCGTGCCTGTGCAAGTTTCGTTATCTGTGACGGTGTACTCCAGCGTAACGCTTCCGGCGGTCACACCGGTGATGTCAGCGGTTCCGTCGTTGTTGTTGGTGATGCTTACCGATCCCGTGCCACCGGTCTGTACCCAACCGTGTGTCGAGTAGGTTCCCGAGCCGCCTGCCGGATTGGCGGTGAGCGTGATGTTCGCCCCGATACATACCAGGACATTACCATTGATCGTCGCTGATGGAACAGGATGCACGATTACCGTACGCGTCACCTGAACGGCTGCGTTGGTGCAAGCATCCACGACATTGTACGTCACCGTGTAGGTGTTCGGTACGGCGGTATTGACCGGATTGTTGGTAAGAATACTACCCGTAATGTCTCCCTGACAATTGTCCATTGCTGTTGCTCCGGCATCCGTATAGGTGGCGTTTTGGCAGATTTCGACGGTGCTGTTACCGGTGAGATTGATGACGGGGATGGTTTTGTCGCCGCCCGTGTGCTGGATGGTCTGGTTCGGCAGCTCGTTGCCGCAGTTGTCCGACACCTTGAACGTGTAGGTCACCGTCCAGGCGCAGTTGTTGCCCGTCACGGCGGTGTTGGTGAGCGTCGCCGTCACGGTATTGCCCGGGCAGCCGTCGGAA
>Ga0268299_1000939_pt1 | contig 67510 bp, 62 predicted proteins | sample NOBtaG_FD_193484 | JGI IMG/M metagenome (GOLD analysis project Ga0268299, IMG submission 193484) | Activated sludge microbial communities from bioreactor in Nijmegen, Gelderland, Netherland - NOB reactor | ecosystem: Engineered > Bioreactor > Aerobic > Activated sludge | place: Netherlands...
GAAGCCACGGCGACACGCAGAAAATTCGGCGCCGTTCCCATTGCAAAGCCGGAGGTCTCACCCGACTCGAAAAGGATCGGAATGGTCGACCCGATATGGAGCTCCGCAAACCGCATTCGCTTGGCGCGATCCAGCGCCGCCAGTCTCATCGTCCTCTCCCGGACCAACCCGGAAGGAACGGATCCGTCCAGCCGCGCGGCGGCCGTGCCGGGTCTCGCCGAGAACGGGAACACATGAAGATAGGAAAAGGGGAGCGTTTCCGCCAAACGGACCGTGTTGAGAAACGCCTCCTCGGACTCTCCGGGGAATCCCACCATCAGATCCGTTCCCAATCCAAGCGACGGCACCGCTCGGACAACTCGCTCGATCAACTTCACGAAATCCCACACGCGATACGGCCGGTTCATAGCCGACAGGATGGAGTCGTCCCCGCTCTGCAGCGGCACATGGAGATACGGGCAGAGTTTCGAGGAAGCGGCCATCCGCTCGATCAGCCCGTCGTCAATCGTGGTCGGCTCGATTGAGGAGATCCTGATCCGTTCGAGGCCATCGATCCGTTCGAGCGCGTCGATCAGCGCCAGCAAGTCACGGCCGTCTTGCCTGTACCGTCCGATGTTCACCCCGGTCAGCACGATTTCCCGATATCCTGCCGCCGCCAGCATGACCGCTTCCTGCAGCGTGTCTTCCAGGACACGGCTTCGCTCGTGTCCTCGGGCGAACGGGATGAGACAGAAACTGCACATGACGTTGCATCCGTCCTGAATCTTCACGGACGCCCTCGTTGAATCGGGCGTTCCGTATTCGGGAAGCACGAAATCATCCCGGTCAATCGTTTTGCTGTGAACGACCTGAGGCTTGGGAGACTTGCGCAGGTACTCCGGCGCGGGAAGCATCGACGGCAGATCCCATTTGAATTGATTGCCGACGATCAGATCGACCCCCGTCATCGACCGCAGTTCCTGTCCGCCGGTTTGGGCATAACACCCGGTTACGGCGACGAACGCCTCGGGCGAATGTTTCAACGTCTTACGAACGACGTAACGGCAGGTGCGCTCCGCCTCTTTCGTGACCGAGCAGGTGTTCACGACCAACAGGTCGGTCGGTTGCCCGAAGGCCACCAGTTCATAGCCCCCCTTGCGCAATCGGGATTCGAGCACGGAGGTTTCCGCCTGATTCAACCGGCAGCCCAGCGTATGGAGAGACGCCCGTTTCATATCCGGGAAGCATTATAGTGAGCGGCGGTCCCACGGGCAAGGCAGCGGATCGAAGAACGATCTGACCGGTCGGTCAGCCGTCGCGTTGGTTGAAGCCGACCAATCACCGTGGTAGCATGCACCACATCCAGCTTCCAATGTGGAGTGAGTCTCTGATGATCACTTCTTCGCGTGCGCTTTTCATCCTCGTGTGTCTCATGTTGCTGTTTTCCGCTTCCGGTGTGTCCACCAAAGAACTCCTGCCGAACGAACCGGATCTCAATACCCGGCTCGATGAACTCTACGATCATGAGGCCAGGCTCTTCCTGATGCTCTATTCCCTGAATGGAAACGGTCAGGTGGACTATGTCACCGGCCGCATGGTCCAGGAGTACGCCCGAAGCAATTACGGCAACCCGGTGTATCAGACCGAGGCCTATCCGCTGTTTTATTGGTGGAACCATACGATGTGGAATGATCCCGAACAAGACGGGGTCAACGGCAACGAAAAGGTCTATCAGGAGAACGTCGAGTTCGACATTTCCCGCTACAAGCCTTGCACATTCAACGGCCAACCTTGCTGAAGATTGTCCCGATCCCCTTGCCGGTTTCTCCCCCTCGTCCACGGGTCGTCCGCCGCCGGCTTTCATGAAATCGCTGCAGGCGTCGGACGGTTTGATGGTATTTTTGTCCGAGTCGATGACGATTGACCCACGATGAGCGCCTCTTCGGTCGCACAGGTTCTCGCCAATCGGCGCATCGCCTTCATGCTTCCCCTAGGTTTCGCCTCCGGACTTCCCTTGGCACTCACCGGCGGTACGTTGCAGGCCTGGCTGACTGTGGTCGGACTGGACCTGAAGACCATCGGCATCTTTACCCTCGTCGGGCTTCCCTACACGCTGAAATTTCTGTGGGCTCCGCTTCTCGACCGCATCACGCCACCCTGGCTCGGCCGGCGCCGCGGATGGATGCTGCTGACCCAAATTGGCGTAACCCTTGGGCTGGTTGCCATGGCCACGACCGGGGCGGGCGAACGCCCCGAATGGCTTGGCCTGGCGGCTGTTCTCGTCGCGTTCCTTTCTGCATCGCTCGACATCGTATTTGACGCCTATCGAACGGACCTCTTACTGCCGGCTGAGCGCGGCTTCGGTGCGGCGGTGTGGGTAAACGGCTATCGGTTCGCCTTGCTGGTCGCAAGTTCCGGCGCATTGGTTCTGGCGGACCATATCGGCTGGCAATCTACCTACCTGGTGCTTGCCGGGATCATGGCGATGGGAATCGTCGCCGTGCTGGCGGCTCCGGAACCGACGTTTACCGGAACGCCGCCGCCGAGCCTCATCGAGGCCGTGGGCGACCCGTTACGGGAACTGTTCTCCCGTCCGGACATCGTCAAACTCTTGCTGTTGATCTTGCTCTACAAGATCGGTGACGCCGTCGCCGCATCGCTGCAGACGGCATTTTTTATCGGTGGGCTGGGCTTTTCGACCAGTGATGTGGGATACGTCAAAGGGATGGGCTTGTTCGCGACGTTGGGCGGCGCCTTGGCTGGTGGAATCGCAATGGCAAGGCTGGGGTTGGTTCCCTCGCTTGTCCTGTTTGGACTCTTTCAGGCGTTTTCGAATCTGTGCTTTACGGGACTGGCCTGGGCTGGAAAAAGTTATGTGGCGCTGGCAGCCTCCGTCCTGGTCGAAAATGTGACGGGAGGAATGGGAACCGCCGCCTTCGTTGCGTTGGTCATGTCGCTCTGCGACCACCGCTACACGGCAACCCAATTTGCCCTGCTGTCGTCCCTCGAAGCCGTTGGGCGCGTCTTTTCCGGACGTCCCTCCGCTGATTTGGTCGGCGCGGTCGGATGGGCACAATTTTTCTTTATTTCTTTTCTCCTGGCACTCCCCGGCGTGTGGCTTGCGTGGACGCTGCGGTCCAAACTTCAGGAGCGGGCGGGACCGGAATCCGTGGGAGAGTGTGCCACATTGTAAGGTTGGGCCGATGTTGCAGGAACGGCATGAGGGAGTAATCGCTCCCAATATCCATTTATACATTGATCCTCCCGCGGAGCAGATCATGCAAACAGTTTGTCACAACGGCTGGGATCAACTGATGGGACCTGCATGAAGCTCTGGCCACTGCTGCTGCTCGTGACCGCTCTCGCTGGAGGCGTCGTCTTGGCCCTGACCAACCCTTCGCTGGACGACTACATCGCATTCGTTGAAGCGGAGTTGGTTAAAGCTCTGGACCGGCACGAATCGTCTGCCTCACACAATAGAGAACGCGACATGGTTCGCACGATTTTCCGTGCGCATAGCCACGAACTGGTGGAAAGCGTCGTACGCCCGCATACCATCCAGCGCAACTGGGGGCTGTTCAGCCTTTTCGAGACAACGGCCCTTGAAGTTCATATCGAGGTTTTCGCGATCGGCGGCAACTTCGTCCCGCTCAAGGGCGTCGACGATGCTATCGTCCGTTTAGGCCGCCTGGCATTCTAGCCGAACATTTTTTCATGCTTGGCCCAGCGAGAAGAGAGCAGGCACCCTGTGGCCGGCCCCTAGCCCTGTGGATAAGTCGATGGAAATTGCGTGGAATTGGCCTCAGATGTGCTCCGATAGTTATCCACAGATTGTCCTCGCTATCCCCAACTAACCACAATATTTAGTATTGACAATTTCAAGCAATGGCTATATGTAGTCCCTCACTCTGTTCCGGGAGGTGACTCGCTCCCGTCAGAGGTCGAAGCATCCGAGGCGGTTCACCTGCTCGTCCGCGGCCGTTAAACGACCTGCGCTGCCATTAACCCTGGGAGGAGAGATCGTGAGAATAGAACGGCGATTCACACGTTCCGGACAAAGTCCTTATGAAGGCTTAAAGTTCGTGAAGCGTTCGTCGGAGATTCGTAATCCTGATGGATCGACCGTCTTTAAATTGGACCAAATCGACATCCCGGAGTCATGGTCGCAGTTGGCCATCGATATTCTGGCGCAGAAGTACTTCCGCAAAGCCGGCGTGCCCCAACGGGACGAATCAGGCAACCCGATCGTCGGCCAGGACGGCAAGCCTGTACTGGGCGGAGAGCGGGACGCACGTCAGGTTTTCAATCGTCTGGCCGGATGCTGGACCCATTGGGGGAAATCCTACGGGTATTTCAAGACCGCCGAAGACGGCGCGGCATTCCATGACGAACTGTGCTTCATGTTGGCGCACCAGATGGCGGCGCCCAACAGTCCGCAATGGTTCAACACGGGCCTGCACTATGCGTACGGTCTTTCCGGGCCGGCCCAAGGCCACTATTATGTAGACCCCGAGACCCGCGAGGTCGTCAAAGCGACCAACGCCTTCGAGCATCCGCAGCCCCACGCCTGCTTCATCCAGTCCATCGAAGACGATCTCGTCAACGAGAACGGCATCATGGATCTCTGGGTTCGCGAAGCCCGTCTATTCAAGTACGGGTCGGGAACCGGAACGAATTTTTCAAAGCTGCGTGGAGACGGAGAATCGCTGTCCGGCGGAGGCCGCTCCTCCGGTCTGATGTCCTTCCTGCGGATCGGAGATCGGGCCGCGGGCGCCATCAAGTCCGGCGGCACGACGAGGCGCGCGGCCAAGATGGTCTGTCTGGATCTGGACCATCCGGACATCGAAGAATTTATCGACTGGAAAGTGCTCGAAGAGCAGAAAGTCGCCGCGATGGTGACCGGCTCGAAGATCTGCGCGCAACGGCTCAATGCCGTCCTGAAGGCCTGTCACGTCGTCGAGAATGACGGTACGCCGAAGGTCGACATGGACCCCAAGCGCAACGGCATCCTGAGAGAAGCCCTCATCGCGGCGAGACGCGACGCGGTGCCCGAAGCCTACATCCAGCGCATGTTTTCCTATGCTCAGCAGGGCTTCACCCATTTCCTCTTCCACGAATACGACACGAATTGGGATGGCAGGGCCTATCAGACCGTCTCCGGCCAGAATTCCAACAACAGTGTCCGCATTCCCAACGAGTTCTTCACCGCCCTGGAAAACGACGGCGACTGGCAGCTGAAGCGCCGTGTGGACGGAAAGATTTCCAGGACCGTCAAGGCACGGGATCTGTGGGACCGCATCGCCTGGGCCGCCTGGATCTGCGCCGATCCGGGAACCCAATACGATACGACGATCAACGAATGGCACACGTGCCCGGAGGACGGCCGCATCAACGCCTCCAATCCCTGTTCCGAATATATGTTCCTCGACGACACCGCCTGCAATCTGGCCTCCTTGAACTTGGCGCAGTTTTTCACCAATGACGGCCAGTTCGAACTGGAGAACTTTCGGCATGCCGTCCGTCTCTGGACAATCGTTCTCGAGATCAGCGTATTGATGGCCTCGTTCCCGAGCCGATCGATCGCGGAAAGAAGCTACCAGTTCCGCACGCTGGGCCTCGGCTATGCCAATCTCGGCACCGTCCTGATGCGTCAGGGCATTCCCTATGATTCTCCGAAAGCCATGGCGATCTGCGGCGCTCTCACCGCGATCATGACGGGGGAAGCCTACAGCGCCTCGGCGGAGATGTCGGCGGAACTCTGGCCTTTTCCCGGCTACGCGAAGAACCGGGAGGCCATACTCCGCGTCGTCCGCAATCATCGTCGCGCGGCGTACCACGCGCCGGAAGAAGAGTACGAAGGCCTGACCATACGACCGGTCGGCATTCAGGCGGAACACTGTCCCCCAGACTTGTTGATCGCGGCCCGGCGGGCCTGGGATCGTGCCCTGGAGTTGGGGACGGCCTACGGTTATCGGAACGCCCAGGTCACGGTCATCGCTCCCACCGGGACGATCGGGCTCGTCATGGATTGCGATACCACGGGTATCGAACCGGATTTCGCGCTGGTCAAGTTCAAGAAACTGGCGGGTGGAGGATATTTCAAAATTATCAATCAAAGCCTGCCGCCGGCGCTTGCGACGCTGGGCTATTCCGAGTCGCAGATCCAGGATATCGTCAGCTATTGCGTCGGCCGCCAAACGTTGCAAGGCGCCCCCTTCATCAATCACGAGACGCTGAAGCAGAAGGGGTTCGACGACGCGGCGCTGGCCCGTCTGGAGAGCGGATTGGCTCAAGCGTTTGAAATCCAATTTGCGTTCAACAAGTATGTCCTCGGGGAAAGTTTCTGTCGGGAAAAGCTCGGCCTGACCGACGTGCAGCTCACGGAAGCCAACTTCAACATGCTCAAGGCCATGGGCTTCACCCAGGAGGAAATCGCCGCCGCCAACGACTATTGCTGCGGCACGATGACGGTCGAAGGCGCGCCGGATCTGAAGACCGAACACTTGCCGGTCTTCGACTGTGCCAACCGGTGCGGCAGGATCGGACAACGGTACATCGCGGTCGATGCGCACATCCGGATGATGGCCGCCGCGCAACCGTTCATCAGCGGCGCGATCAGCAAGACCATCAACATGCCGGCCGATGCGACGTTGGATGACGTCAAATCGGCGTATCTGTTCGCCTGGAAAAGCATGGTCAAGGCCGTCGCCCTTTACCGCGACGGCTCCAAGCTCAGCCAACCGCTGTCCGCCTCCATCGACACGACCAAGAGCGTGGAGGCAACGACGGACGTCATGGCGGTCGCGGAAAAAATCACCGAGCGGGTGCTCGTCCGTTACCTGGCCAAACGACGTCCCTTACCGGCAAGGCGCAACGGGTATACGCAAAAGGCCGTCATCGGCGGACATAAGCTGTACCTCCGTACCGGCGAATACGAAGACGGGACGGTCGGGGAAATTTTCCTCGACATGCACAAGGAAGGCGCCGCCTTCCGCAGCCTGATGAACTGCTTCGCAATCGCGATTTCGCTGGGCTTGCAGCACGGCGTTCCGTTGGAAGAATTCGTGGAAGCCTTCGTCTTCACACGGTTCGAACCGAACGGACCGGTCAAATTGAACGACCGGATCAAGATGTCGACCTCGATCATCGACTACATTTTCCGAGAGCTGGCCGTGACCTACCTGGACCGATACGATCTGGCGCAGGTCAAGGAAGAAGACCTGCGTATGGACTCGGTCAAGAAAGACGAGCAGGATCCGGAATGCTCGGACGAGGAAGCCAATCCGGAAACGCTGGCGTTGTCTTCGATTATGACCGACCGGGTTCCGGCACGGCACGGTATTACCCCGCGCCACGGAGGCAACGGAAACGGCAACGTGTCCCACAAGGTTGAACTGAAACGCGAGACACTCACCTTGACGGCCATACAAATCGCGCGACAGAAGGGATACGAAGGCGATCCCTGCAGCGAATGCAAGCAGTTCACGATGGTGCGGAACGGAACTTGTCTCAAGTGCGATCACTGCGGCGCGACGAGCGGATGTTCCTAGGACGTGGGTAAAATATCAATCCTCTTCGTCTCGCGTAGCAGAGATTGAGCTTCGATATGCCTAAGCGGAGGGGTGTCCATGACAACCACACTGCGCGAACAAGGTATCGACTCGGTCCACGATCAGGTCGTCAGTCAGGTGGCCCAACGGTGGGCGAAGGCGTTTCACTGCAAGGTGACCATCCACACGAGCTTGGAGCAGAATCCCTGGGCCGCGCCGAGCCAATTCTGTGATATCGTCGGATGGCATGTGACATCCGGCGGGCAGACCATGGAATGGATGGCCGAGGTGGAAACGGCAGCCTCTCTGACCGAAACCCGAACCGCCGCAATTTGGAAGCGCGCCGTCGTGCGCGGCATTCCGTTTTACCTGCTTGTCCCCCGCGGCATGAAAGAGGCCGCGCTAAAGCTTGCCGACGACACCTCCGTCGTGTTTAGCTGTGTGTACGAGTATGCGTTCATCAACGATATCTGTCACATACTTTAACTCACTGTAAAGAGAGGCCTCATGCCTACCACCACACAGTTGGTCATCAGCGGACAGAGCAAACCGGGTGTCATGGCGCAAGTGGCTTCGGTCTTGGCGGCAGCCGGAGTCAACATCAAGGCATTTTCAGCCCCCGAAGTGACGGGTACCGGCAAGCTCAGATTGCTGGTCGCCGACCTTGAAGGCGCGCGGGCCTCGCTGAGGGCGGCAAAGATCCGGTTTTCCGAGGAAACAGCACTCGTGTTGAGCTTGGAAAATAAACCGGGCGCCCTGAATGAAGTTGCCGATCTCCTCACCCAGGCCCGCATCAATATCAAGTGCGGCTACTGCACGCCGTCCCGAGAGGGAAAGCGCGCCATCGTCGTCCTGACCGTGGCCAACATAGAGAAGGCCCTTTCCGTACTCCGGGATCAATCGCTTGACGAGTTCTAGCCGGCATGCCGGACTGTCCTCCACGCGCCTGCGTCTTTTTTCTCTCAACGGCCCTGTTGCTTGTCTTCATCGGCCTGACGTCCGGTTGTAGCGCTCCGGCTCCGAAGCCGACCTATTTCCCCGGCTATCCGATCGGCTATGTCGAACAGGGCATCGCCTCCTGGTACGGACCGGGATTTCACGGCAACAAGACCGCCAACGGCGAGCGGTACGATATGCACCTGTTGACCGCTGCGCACCGCACCCTTCCTCTGGGGTCAATCGCGGTCGTTCGCTCGCAGAATTCGGGCCGTCAAGTGACCGTCCGGATCAATGACCGGGGCCCCTTCGCCAAGGGTCGTATTCTCGACCTCTCGTTGGCAGGAGCCCAGGCCCTGGACATGACCGGTAACGGCACAGCCTCTGTAGAGCTTCGGGTTATCGGCTTCCAGGGCCGGACGTCCGATATGGGCGCCCTGCGGGTCCAGGTCGGAGCCTTTGCCGACCAACAAAATGCCATGAATCTGCTGAACCGAGCCAGGCAGCTCTACAACACAGGGCGGATCCAGACAGTCGACCTTCCTGAAGGCCGCCGGTACCGGGTTCACGTGGGGGAATTCCGTTCCGAGGCGCAGGCCGAGGCTGCCGCCGCCAGACTCGAATCCAACCTTTCCGTTCAACCCTTTGTGTTTCGAGATGATAGCTAGGCGAGAGACAGCATCGGCAAATCTTCTGAAATATTGCGGACGTTGGATGCAACCAGTTGATTTTGCAAATGGTTTTTTCAATGTGCTTGCCCCCCACGGGAGCGTATGATACATCTACCTACCGATGATGAGTCTCGGCCCCAGAGTCCCATTCCAAGTCTTGCAACTCCTCCCCGCACTCCATACCGGCATGCTCCGCTTAAACGGAAAGGAGCCAAACTTGCTCCTTCGGCTTTGTCGGACAACTACGCCTGTCGATCGTCCTTAAATTCTGGAACTTCATGGATATTGCGATCCTTTTGGGTCTCATTGTTCTTTCAGCTGTAATTTCCACTGCCGAGATCGGCTTCTTCTCGGTGAACGAAACCAAGCTCCGAGCCTTGGCCCAGAATAACAATGCCAGGGCAAAAATGGCGTTGCGCCTGCGTAGCGATCCCCAACAGCTCCTATCCACGATCCTTGTCGGAGATCGCCTGGTCGGAACCGCCATCCCCATGTATGCGACTTTCCTGACTCTAAGTGCCTATGGGGAGAGGACCTTCTTCAACGATACGATTGCCGTCGTGGTCGGAGTGCTCACCTTCGTGCTTTTGGTTTCCGTGGACGTCATCCCGAAAACTCTGGCCGCTAAATTCGCGGTGCCGGTTACCCTCAACATGGCCTATCCCGTCTACTGGGTGCAGGTCCTCCTCCGGCCGGTGTTATTCATCATGGTGCCCCTCATCTATAAGTTGACCGGTGGAAAGGGGCTGACGCTTCCCTTGGTGACCGAAGAAGAGCTCAAGATCATGCTGGACGAGGGCGGCAAGACGGGCGCGATCGAGGTCGAAAAGGTGAAAATGATTAAAAATGTTTTCCAACTGAAGGACATCACGGCCGAGGACGCCATGACCCCGCGCCTTTACGTCTTTTCATTGGACGGCAACCTCCGTCTGAAAGAAGCGCAGGAGCTGCTCTATAGTTCCAAGTACTCGCGCATCCCGGTCTATGACGGAACCTTGGACAACATCACGGGCATTCTCTACAAGACGAAGGCTCTGACGGAGCTGACCAAAGGGCATTTCGACTCCAAGCTCAAGGACATCGCCTATCCGCCGCTTTTCGTGCCGGCCGGAAAAACAGCCGATGATCTGATGAAGCAGTTCCAACAGGACAAGCGCCACATGGCGGTGGTCGTCAATGAATTCGGCGGTGTCATGGGCATCGTCACGCTTGAGGACCTCATCGAAGAAGTGGTCGGAGAGATCATGGACGAAACGGATATCACCGAAGAGCTGATCAAGCGTATCGGCAAGAACCACATCCTGGTCCATGGCAGGACGGAAGTCCGCAAGGTGAACGATTTCCTCAAGGTCGACCTGGGCGACGAAGCGGTCACCATCGGCGGGCTCATCCAGCAGGAATTGGGTCGCATCCCGAAAGTGGGTGAAGAACTGAGAATCGGCAACTGCCGCATCCTGATCCATGAAGCCGAGCCACGGTCGATCAAGAGTGTGCAGATATTCCGCGAGGAGAAATCTCCCGTGTCCGTCGAAACGCCCAATCTCAACCTTGTGGGCTAGACCTTCATCTTCACCAGTTCGGCGAATTCCTGTTCGTTCAAGACCTTTACCCCCAACTTTTTCGCCTGATCCAATTTGGATCCCGGGTCCTCTCCGGCGACGAGATACGACGTCTTCTTGCTCACGCTCGACGCGACACGCGCCCCTTGTTCTTCCACCATTCGTTTGGCTTCTTCCCGCGTAAAGCCTTGCAGTCCCCCTGTAAAGACGAATGTCCTGCCTGCCAGGCCGGTTTGTCCGGCGCCATCGCCGCTGACTTCGACGATCACGAGCCCCCGATCACGGAGATCCCCTATGACGGACCGGTTCTGCGGCTCGGAAAAATAGGACGCGAGACTGGCGGAAATCTCCGGGCCGATTTCCTGCACTTGTTGAAGCCTGGCCTGATCCGCCTCCATCACGCCATCCAGCGATCGGAACTCTCTGGCAAGCACTCTCGCGATATGTTGGCCAACCTGACGGATGCCGAGTCCCATCAGAAACCGCTCGAGAGTGACCGTCTTGCTCCGATCGATCGCCTCCAGGAGAAACGTCGCCGATCGATCGGCAAACCCTTCCAGTGACAGCAATTGCGGCTTGGTCAGGACGAAGAGATCGGCCAAAGACCGCACCAAACCTCGATCCACTAATTGAGCGACGGTCTTCCGGCCCAATCCGTCGATGTCCAATGAGGCCTTGGAGGCGAAGTGTTCGATGGCCCCCTTGATCTGGGCCCCGCAGACGGACTGGCCGGTGCAGTAATAGTAGGCCCCCTCGCGCGCCACCGCCGATCCGCAGACCGGACAATGGTCGGGCATACGAAAGGGATCGGAACGCTGCTCTCCTGGAACGGGCACCCGCTCGGCGATGGCAGGAATGACGTCTCCAGCCCGCTCGACTTTCACCGTATCGCCGATCCGTACATCCTTCCTCGCCACTTCGTCCGCGTTATGCAGGGTCGCGCGGCTGATGGTCACGCCGCCGACCTCGACGGGTCTGAGCAACGCCAGGGGAGTCAGCGTCCCGGTCCGCCCGACGGAAACGGCGATGTCTTCGACCACCGTGATCTCTTTCCGGGGGGTAAACTTGAAGGCGACGGCCCACCGCGGACTTCTCGACTTGAAGCCCAACCGTTCCTGGCTGCTCCGCGCGTCCACTTTCACGACCACGCCGTCGATCTCGTAGGGCAGGGAGTCCCGAACGGATTCCGTTTCACGATGGTAGGCGATTACTTCGTCGATCGTCCGGCAACGACGCCGTAGCTGGGGAACCGGCACCCCCCATTGCGCCAAGGTGTCGAGTTCGTCCCAGTGCGTCTGGATCGGCGGTCCCGATTGCCCCATGATTTCGTAGCAGGTCACGACCAAGGGCCGGGACGCGGTGATCGAAGAATCCAATTGCCGGAGCGATCCGGCCGCCGCATTGCGCGGGTTCGCGAAGGCTTCGTCGCCGCGTTCCGTCATTCGCCGGTTCAACGCCTGGAAATCATCCAGGCGCATGAAGACCTCGCCACGGACGACCAGGCGAGCGGGCGGGCCGGATTCGCGAGTCAGCTGCAGCGGCAAGGAGCGGATGGTGCGTAGATTGACCGTCACGTCCTCGCCGGTCGCGCCGTCCCCCCTCGTTGCTCCGCGGGTAAAGAGCCCGCCTTCGTAGAGCAATTCGACCGACAATCCGTCGAATTTCGGCTCCGCCGTGTACGGCACCTCTTCCGCCTGCAACTCGCGCTTCATACGTTGATCAAAGGCCAGGATGGCCTCATGGTCCACGATCGAATCGAGACTCAGCATGAGCTGTTCATGCCGGACCTTTGCCAGTTCGCTGAGAGGCGCGCCCCCGACTCGCTGAGTGGGAGAATCAGGGGTCACGAGGTCCGGATGGGCCTGCTCCAGCTCGGTCAATTCTCGGAACAGGTTGTCATAGGCTCCGTCCGAGATCTCGGGCCGATCCTTAACGTAGTAGAGGACGTCATGGCGGCGGATTTCTTCCCGCAGCGCGTGCAGTTGTTTCTGGATGTCCTCGGTCGCCATGCGTAGAGGAAATGAGCGCAACGAATCTGCGCCGTTAGTCCGGAGGTCGTAGATGAGGTCCCAGACAGTCGAGTACCGAGGGGACGGTAGCATAGGGTCCAAGAGATGGTCAAACAAGTGGATGCCGATAACCCTTTGACTTTCGCCGCGTTAGCCACTATGGTATGAAACCCCGTCAAGCTGACTGAGAAGGGTTCGGCAGCCCCGAAAGCAAATGAGGCTGCCGGAGGAAGTGCTTCACGTGGTCGGAGGAGGATTCCATGAAGGAGGACCAACGAGTGAATATGGTGATCTTTGCGTCCAGTGTGAGGGTCGCAGCTCTGATCTGCGGAGGGTTCATATTGAGCGGCTGCGTCCTTTCCGAAAAGTATGAAGCGGAAAAAGCGCGCAGCCTGAACTTTCAGCGCCTGTTGTCACAGGAGGAAAAGCGGACGGCGGAGCTCGACAATGAGGTCAAGCGATCCAAGAAGGAACTGGCGGAATACGAAGCCAGAAATCGTGAATTGACCGCTCAGGTGCAGGCGGTCCGGGAAGAGATGGGCCGCGTGCAGGAAGAATCCGAAGCCATCAAGGAAGCGGCATTACTTGAACGGAAAGCCCGGGCCGATATGAAACGGACTCCGCCCGCTCCCAAAGTCCATGCGGCTCCGCCGTCCGAGCCCACTCCGGGAATGGGAGAGCTGACGGCATCCTCCATGAGCGGTTTACCGGAAGACACGGCCGCCATGGCCCAAGCGGATCCGGCTGCGGCCGGAGCCGGACATGGGTCTCCCACCATCCATGTCGTCAGGCCCGGCGAAACTCTGTACCGCATCAGCCGCCGCTACGGAGTCAAGCTCGAAACCCTTCGTAAGTGGAACAAGTTGCCCGACGACATCATCGAAGTGGGACAGAAACTGATCGTGGGCCAAGAGTAATTTGGAGTAACCAGGAATACCAAGGAACGGACCGTGGCGACCCCCGGCTATTCATTGAATCTCGACGAGTTCCGCCGCTACGCGCGGGAGGGGAATCTGATTCCCCTCTATCGTGAGATTCTGGCGGATTACGAAACGCCGGTTTCCGCCTTCGCCAAGATCGATCACGGTCCCACCGCGTACCTGCTCGAGAGCATCGAAGGCGGGGAGAAGTGGGCAAGGTATTCGTTTCTGGGCAGCGGCTCGCCGGTCGTCATTTACGAAGACCGCGGCGATCTCATGGTGGTTCGGGGCAAGAAAAAGACCCGCATCCCGAGCCGGGGAAACCCCCTCGAGCGGTTGAAGGAGCACATGAAGGAGTTCCGTCCGGTGACGGTGCCGGATCTCCCGCGCTTCGTCGGCGGCGCCGTCGGCTACCTCAGTTACGACATGGTGCGGACGTTCGAGAATCTCGCATCCAGGCCGCAGGACCACCTGAACCTGCCGGATTTCGCGTTTCTCATGACCGATACGTTGTTGATTTTCGACAACGTCTCGCAAAAGATCAAAGTGGTCGCCAACGCTCACGTCGCATCGACGCGCGAACGGGACGTCACCCGCGCCTATCGCGAGGCCACGAAGCGCATCGAGCGCATGATCGCCAGATTGCGGCGTCCGCTGCGCCGCGCCCGCCCGCATCGGCGCCGCCGGCCGATCACGTTCACGTCGAATCTGAGCCGCGCGGATTTCGAAAAGATGGTCAACCGCACAAAGGAATACATCCAGGCGGGGGATGTGGTGCAAGCCGTGTTGTCTCAACGATGGGAGACCAACGTTCAGGCCCATCCGCTGCAGCTGTACCGCGCATTGCGCGTCGTCAACCCGTCGCCCTACATGTATTACCTGCGCGTGGCCGGAGTGGAACTCGTCGGCTCGTCTCCGGAAACGCTTGTCCGGTGCGAAGACGGCGTCATTTCCGTCAGGCCGATTGCAGGCACGCGCCGCCGCGGCCACACGGTCGATGAGGACCAGCAGTTGGAGCGACGCCTCCTCGCCGACGAGAAGGAACGGGCCGAGCATGTGATGCTCGTGGACTTGGGACGCAACGATGTCGGACGTGTCTCCCGTCCCGGATCCGTAGCCGTCGACTCGCTGATGCACGTCGAACGCTATTCCCACGTCATGCACATCGTCTCGAATGTGACAGGACGCCTCGACCAGTCCAAGACGTCCTATGACGTCTTGCGCGCGTGTTTCCCGGCCGGGACAGTCTCGGGCGCGCCGAAGATCCGCGCGATGGAGATCATCGACGAGTTGGAACCGACCCGCCGCGGTCCTTACGCCGGCGCGGTGGGGTACTTCAGTTTCTCGGGCAACATGGACATGTGCATCAACATCCGGACTATCGTCATCAAGAAACACCAGGCGTTCATCCAGGCGGGTGCCGGAATCGTCGCGGATTCAAACCCCGAGCAAGAATACGAGGAGACCTGCAACAAGGCAAAGGCCATGATGCACGCCATCGAGCTGGCTGAGCAGGGACTCGAATAGGAAGAGCATATGGCAAATGGCGTATGGCACGAACGGGAATTCCTTGGATCGCGTGCTATTCGCTATACGCCATAGGCTCTTGGTGCCCTCATGTTGCTCATGATCGACAACTACGATTCCTTCACCTATAACCTCGTGCAGTACTTCGGCGAGCTGGGTGAAGACGTCCGGGTCTATCGCAACGACCAGCTCACCATCGCACAGATCGAGGCGCTGCAACCATCCCGCATCGTCATTTCGCCCGGCCCCTGCACACCGAAAGAGGCCGGGATCTCGGTCGAATCGATCAAGCACTTCGCCGGAAGGATCCCTGTCCTGGGGGTCTGCCTGGGTCATCAGTCGCTTGCGGCGGCCTTTGGCGGCGAAGTCGTCCGAGCCGACCGCTTGATGCACGGCAAAACTTCCATGGTCCGGCACGACGGAAAAACGCTTTTCCGTGACCTTCCGAACCCCTTCGAAGCGACGCGCTACCATTCGCTGGTCGTCCAGCGGGCGACGCTGCCGGCCTGCTTTGATATTTCGGCCGAAACGGCCGAAGGCGAGATCATGGGTCTGCGCCACAAGTCGTTGGGGGCGGAGGGCGTGCAATTCCATCCGGAGTCGATTCTGACCGCGGCCGGCAAGGACTTGCTCCGCAATTTCCTGAAACTGTAGCCCAACGGATTTCAAGCGGAACGGACGACTCGACGGATTCGTCGTCCGGCCGAAACCGGATTGTTGTCGATGACGATCAGAGAGGCCATCGGAAGGCTGGCGGATCGGACGTCGCTGACCGAAAAGGACGCCGAAGAGGTCATGAACGAGATCATGGACGGGGCGGCGACCCCGGCCCAGATCGCGGCCTATCTGATGGGGCTTCGTCTCAAGGGGGAGAGCGTCGAGGAAATCGCCGGTTCCGTCAGGGCCATGCGCAGCCGCGCGGTCCGCATTGCCGTGGGCGACCCTCTGGTAGTCGACACGTGCGGCACAGGGGGGGATGGCCGCCATACGTTCAATGTCTCGACGACGTCGGCATTCGTCGTGGCCGGGGCCGGACTGACCGTGGCCAAACATGGGAACCGGTCGGTCTCGTCCAAGTCGGGCAGCGCCGACGTGCTTGCGGCATTGGGCGTCAAGATCGACCTGCCCACGGGCCGGGTCGCCGACTGCATCAACGAAGTGGGCATCGGCTTTCTCTTCGCCCCGCTGTACCATGGGGCCATGAAACATTGCGCCGTCCCCCGGCAGGAATTGGGCATCCGCACGATGTTGAACGTCCTGGGACCGCTGACGAATCCGGCCGGAGCCGGTATCCAGGTCATCGGGGTCTACGAGCCCCGCTTGACGGAACTGCTCGGGAAGGTCCTCATGCATTTGGGCTCGCACCACTCCTTCGTCGTGCACGGCATGGACGGACTGGACGAGATTACCTTGACGGACCGCACACTGATCTCGGAAACGAAGGGGGGGGTCCTCTCCACCTACGTGCTGAATCCGTCGGAATTCGGGCTGGCCAAGTCCTCCCCGAAGGAATTGGCGGGCGGCAGCCCGGAGGACAACGCCATCATGACACGCGAAATCCTCCAGGGACGCAAAGGTCCCAAGCGGGATATGGTCTGCATGAATGCTGCTCCGGCTTTGGTCGCTGGACAAATAGCCAAAACCCTGCAGGAAGGATTTGCCCTGGCGGCACGCGTCATCGATTCGGGCGCCGCTGCGGAAAAACTGGCCAGGCTCGTCGCCTACACCAATGCTTGACCACGGACCGCCATGATTCTCGACCGCATTCTGGAACATAAGAAGGCTGAGTTGCGGCACAAGCAAAGCCGCGGTTATCTGTCTGAGCTGAAGGGGAGGATTCGCGACGTCTCCGGAACGCTGGGATTCGCGGTCGCGCTTGATGCGACCCGCTCGGCCGCCAGCCCGGCCCTCATTGCCGAAGTCAAACGGGCGTCGCCCAGCCTGGGACTGCTGCGGCCTGAATTCGAAGAAGGGTTCGACCCGGTCGCCATCGCCAGATCCTATGCCGAACATGGCGCCTCCGCGCTCTCAGTCCTGACCGATCAGGATTTCTTTCGCGGAAGTCTGGAGTACCTTCAGGCGGTCAAACAGGCGGTTCCGCTCCCGGCGCTCAACAAGGAATTCATGATCGAGGACGTTCAATTCTACGAGGCGCGGGCGTACGGGGCGGACGCCGTGCTGTTGATCGTTGCTGCGCTTGAGCGCCGGCAACTGGAAGATTTTCACGCGTTGGCCCATGATCTGTCCCTCGACGTGCTGTTCGAGACCCATCATGAGCGGGAGTTGGACTTGGTTCTGGAACGCGTCCCAGACGCCCGCCTCATCGGCATCAACAACCGCGACCTCAAGACGTTCTCGACCGATCTCGGCGTGACCGCCAGACTGGCCAAGCGCATTCCCGCGGATAAGTTGATCGTGAGCGAGAGCGGGATCCACAAGCGGGCCGACGTCGAGCGGTTGCTCGAGGCGGGTGTTCATGCGATGCTGGTCGGAGAGTCCCTCATCAAGGCGGACGCCGTCGGACCGAAGATCGCCGAGCTTCGCGGAACGGCCGCAGGTTCCGATGACGGCCGACGGGAACCACGATGACGTTCAGGCTCTTCTGTCTCCTAGCCGGATGCCTGTTCCTCTACGGATGCGCCGAAGGGATGCACGGAAAATCGGATGAGTCATGGGACAGCTGGATCGGGTCGACCAAGGACGACCGGGTGAGGGACCAGGGCATTCCCACGCGCTGCCATACGTTCAAGACGGGCGGAGAAGCCTGTGAGTGGCCCGTCATGTGGGCGCCGAACAGCACGGGCACCATCACGATCAGCTTCGACGACAAAGGGACGGCCTGCCAATGGTTTTACAAGGACTCCTACCTCGAGAAGCGGAGCGTGAAACGATGTCCTTGAGTCAATCCCCCGGACTGGCCGGCAGGATCAAGATCTGCGGGATCACCAATGAGGAAGATGCAGCGGCGGCCGTGTCGGCCGGAGCGGACGCGTTGGGATTCGTGTTTTACCGTAAGAGCCCTCGGTGGGTGGAGCCGGCCGTGGCGGGCCGGATCATCACATCCTTGCCTCCGTTTGTCTCGGCGGTCGGCGTCTTCGTCAACGAAGAGGTGAAGGTGGTCCGTGACTTAATGGACGCTTGCGGGCTGGGGCTGGCACAGTTGCACGGAGACGAAACCGCCGCCTACTGCCTCGAATTGGCCCGCCCTGCCGTCAAGGCGCTTCGCATCAAGGATCGCGGCAGCTTTCTTGCGCTGGCGGAGTTTCAAGGGCGTGCCGGAGTTCGAGGCTTCCTGCTCGACGCCTACACCGACGATGCGTACGGAGGAACCGGTCGCACGGTGGATTGGGCCCTGGCGGCCGAGGCGGCGAGGACGGCCTCCGTGCTGCTGGCCGGAGGCCTGACACCCGACAACGTCGCCGAAGCCATCCGGTTGGTTCGGCCGTATGGCGTGGACGTCAGCAGCGGGGTGGAATCCTCTCCCGGGCGCAAGGACAAGGAAAAGGTGCGCCGCTTCATTCGGTCTGCCAGAGAGGCGTTTGCAATCTGAATGGGATCGCCATCATCATGACGAAGAAGAACACCGCCACGACTCTTCCAGACGCGAGAGGTCGCTTCGGCGCCTACGGGGGCCGCTACGTTCCGGAAACCCTGATGCCGGCCCTGCTCGAACTGGAGCGGGAATATGCCAAAGCCAAGAAAGACTCCCGTTTTCTGGACGAATTCGCCTATTACTTGAAGCAGTACGTCGGACGTCCCACACAACTCTACTACGCGGAACGACTCACCAAACGCCTCGGCGGCGCGAAGATTTACCTGAAGCGCGAGGACCTCTGTCACACCGGCGCGCACAAGATCAATAATGCCATTGGGCAAGGTTTGCTCGCCAAGCGGATGAAGAAACCCCGGATCATCGCGGAGACCGGAGCAGGCCAGCACGGCGTGGCGACCGCTACTGTCGCGGCGATGTTCGGCCTGCAGTGCGAAATCTACATGGGCACGGAAGACATGCAGCGCCAAGCGTTGAACGTGTTCCGCATGCGGCTGCTCGGCTCGACCGTAACCGGCGTCGATGCGGGAAGCCGCACGTTGAAGGACGCGATCAGCCAGGCGATGCGTGACTGGACGACGAATATCGCCACAACGCATTACGTGTTGGGCTCCGCGCTCGGAGCGCATCCGTATCCGATGATAGTCCGCGACTTCCAGTCGATCATCGGCAAAGAGGCCCGCAAGCAGATTCTGGCCGCCGAAGGACGGCTGCCGGACTGTCTCATCGCCTGCGTCGGCGGCGGCAGCAACTCCATCGGCCTGTTCCACGCCTTCCTTGGCGACAAGAAGGTGAAGATGATCGGAGTCGAGGCGGCCGGCCTCGGAGTTGCCAGCGGCAAACACGCCGCGCGATTCTCCGGCGGCCGGCTGGGAGTCCTGCAGGGCACCATGACCTACCTGCTGCAGGACGAGGACGGACAGATCAGCCTGACCCATTCGGTCTCGGCCGGCCTCGATTACGCGGCGGTTGGACCGGAGCACAGTTATCTGCGGGAGACGGGACGGGCCACCTACACCTCGGCAACCGATGAGGAAGCCCTGGTGGCATTCGATCTGCTGGCTAGGGAAGAGGGAATCGTCCCGGCGCTCGAGAGCGCCCATGCGATCGCCCATACCGTCAAGGTCGCGCCCACGATGAAGCGGAGCCAGATTCTTCTCGTCAACCTGTCGGGCCGGGGAGATAAAGACGTGCAGCAAGTCGCCCGCATGAGGGGAATCGCGTTATGACGTCCCGGCTGGACCAGACATTTTCTCGACTTCGTGATCGACGAGAAGCGGCCCTCGTCACGTATGTGATGGCCGGCGATCCCAGTTTGCACGATACCGAGCACCTGGTGCCGAAGCTCGAAGAAGCGGGCGCGGATGTCATCGAGCTGGGCGTGCCGTTTTCAGATCCCATCGCCGACGGGCCTGTCATCCAGCAGGCGGCGGAACGGGCGCTTCGAAGCGGCACGTCGCTTCGGGTGATCCTGCCCATGGTGTCCAGGCTGCGACGGAAGACGCAGATCCCGATCGTGTTGATGGCCTACTACAACAGCGTCCATGCGTTCGGCACCGAGCGGTTTTGCCGGGAGGCGGTCGCCGCTGGAATAGACGGACTGATCGTCCCGGACATGCCGCCGGATGAATCAGGGCCGCTCAAGGAGCCGGCCGCAGCTTCCGGCCTCCAGCTGATTTTCCTGCTCGCACCGACCAGCACGGACCAACGGCGCGCCTACGTGGCCCGGCAGTCAAAAGGATTCGTCTATTACGTGTCGCTCACCGGCATCACCGGATCCAAACTGAGCAACGTGGCGGATGTCGGCCGGAATGTCGAGAAAATCCGCAAGATCTCGACGACCCCCATTGCCGTCGGGTTTGGAGTCGCCACGCCTGAAGACGCGAAGAATGTTGCCGCTGTCGCGGATGGCGTGATCGTCGGCAGCGCCATCGTCAAGCAGGTGGCGGCGCACAGACAGGACGCCGACCTCGCCGATCACGTGGCAAGCTTCGTCCATTCCCTGAAGACCGCCATGACGTCCAACCAGGCCTCCCGCGGCTAGACGCTTCCACCTTGCCTTCCAACATCGATTGTGGGAATCAGAAACCGACCATTCGGGAGGACGGTGGACGAGGGATTGGCTGTTGACCGAGGACGACGGAACGGCTACGGAATCTAAAGGAGAAGGAACGTCCTACCGTTTGGCGGTGGGCGGCATGTACTTGATCATCTCGTCGGCCAAGTCCTTGGCCACATCCTTCAGATTCGGGCGGTAGAACATGTAACTACTGGACCGTTCGTGCCGGGCTTTCCACACCGTCGTGCCGGTCGTCGCGTCCACCAGCCGAAGGCTCAATCCGACCCGGCCGACGTTATCGCCTTCCTTGCGGACATATTCCCACGAATTCACCCGGACAACGAGAAACGAATCCACACTGAGCGCCTTGCCCAGCTTGATCGCCGACTCCTTGTCCGATTGTCCCGTCATTTCGAGGCGGGAGAAGTAGAACACCAGCGAATCGAAGGCCTCCTTCGATCCCTGGAAGATGTCGGTCACGCTTTCCGGACTCACCACGCGCTCGATGCTCGCCACCTTGGTGAGGGCGCCTGACAGCACGTCCTGGATGTCTTCTCGCGCGCTGTCGTACTGGCTCGCCATCGGCGGCAGCACCGCGATCGCCTGAGGGCGGAATACCTTGGCGCCGGGCCCTTCCCAAACTTCCTGGAGTCCCCCGCACCCGGCGAACGACACCAGAACGATCACGAGCGCGAAGCGCAAAAATCTCTGTGGGATCCTCAACATAGGTTTCAGTATACCATTAGATTAGAGAAAGACGAGGTCCTAGAATGTGAGGGAGAGCGACCCTGAAACCAGCGCGCCCTGCTCCTGGAAATCGTATCCCCCGCCCACGTCCAACCGGAACGCATACATCCTCAACCCGAGTCCCGCCGTGGGAGTGAAGGGGGTTCCGGCATCCTGCATGTTCTTGAACGCCCCGATCCGCAGGGAAATGAATTCATTCAGCAGCGTCTGCTCCGCCCCAAAACTCAGCAACTGGCTCTTTACGCCGGGCACGAGCGTATTGTTGGAGAGGATGTCGACGTCGGCGGACAGGGTCAGTGTGGAATAGGGATTGAGGGCCATGCCGCCCCTGACCTGTGGCCCGAGTTTCAATTCTCCCGACGGACTCTTGAAGGTCGGCTGGGTGATGTCCTTGGCCACGACCCCGAAGCGCACCCAGGAGGACGGCCGGTAGATCGCGCCCAAATCGAGACTCAGCGCCGTGGACAGCGTGGGCTTCCCGAAGTTGTCCCGAAGCGACACGTCCGTACCCCCTGTCAGCGTCGTCGAGCCGTTGTAAGCCGCCCCCTGAATGATCTTTCCGGTCATGCCGATAGCGAAGGTCTTGTCGGCGAACGCATACGCATAGGAGAGGGCGATCTGTCTGGCTTCGAGGCCGACGAGGGCCATCTGTCCCGTCAGGCTGATCGGCGTGTTGGGACCGCCCGGCTGGGTCGCCTGGACCGGCGTCGAGACGAAGCTGCCGCCGGTGGCGACATCGGAGACGTTGATGCCGAATGCATGCTCCCCGAAGTGGCCTTTAATATAGAGACCGGCCGACCCGTTCATGGAGACGGTCGCGCCTGGTTGATTGATCTGATTGGCAATGTTTTGCGCGTTTGCGAGATTGTTGGCCGAGGTGTCGTTGGGATTGAAGGATTCCAGATCGTGGATCGACTGCGCAATACCCATCCGGTCAATCCCTTGCCCGCCGGCCTGGATGCGGATGTCCACGGTCTGCGTCATCGCGAGCCCGGCCGGATTCCAATAGGTGGCCAGGGCATCCGTCGTGATCGCCACGCCCGCTCCGCCCATGCCCATCGCACGCGGCCCGACGATCACGAACTCCGTCGCCACAACCTGGGCCGGCGCGAGCAATAGCACGGCTGCGGCGCAGAACCGGAGCATCCGTGCATGGGCCATAGACTGAGGACTCCTTCGCATCGGAGAACTGCCGCCGAGTCTATTGGATGAATCGACTCTCGTCAAGATTTTGGAAACTGTCGCCTTCCGATCGGCGACTGTCACCGTGCGCGTGGACGGCAAGAAAACACTGGGCTCTCCCTAGATGATCTGGCCATCCTGAATATGGATGATCCGGTCCGCCTGCGCGGAAAGCTTATCGTTGTGGGTGACGATCACGAAGGTCGTGCCGCTCGTCTTGTTGAGCTCCCGCATCAACCCGAAGAGCGCGTCGCCGCTGTGGGTGTCCAAATTCCCGGTTGGTTCGTCCGCCAGTACGAGATCCGGCTCCTGGAGCAGGGCGCGCGCGACCGCCACCCGCTGCTGCTCGCCGCCGGACAGCTCGCCCGGTTTGTGGTGAAGCCGCGCACCCAGGCCGACCTCCTTCAAAATCGCGACGGCCCGATCCTCGACCTCCGCCAGCCGCTTACGTTGGATCAAGGCGGGCATGCAGGCGTTTTCCAGGGCCGTGAATTCCGGAAGCAGATGGTGAAACTGAAAGATGAAACCGATGCGCCGATTGCGAAAATCCGCCTGCGCCGCTTCGGACAGTCGAAAGACGTCCTGGTCTTCGAACAACACGGTGCCCTTGGTAGGACGGTCCAAGAGACCCAAGATATGGAGCAACGTGCTCTTGCCGGCTCCGGACGCGCCGATGACCGCGACGAGCTCGCCGCGCTCGATGCGAAGATCGATGCCCTGCAGCACCGTTAAGGTCCGTTCGCCCATGCGGAAGGACTTGTGGAGATCCGTAACGGTAATCATATTTCAGTGCTGAGCCTTGAGTGCTGAGTGCTGAGAGAAGAGCATCGTGAACCGAGGATGGAAGTTGAACTATTCATAGCGCAACGCGTCCACCGGTTCGAGCTTCGCCGCCTGAAGCGAGGGGTACACGGTCGCCGCGAAGCTGATGAGAATGGCCGAGCCCGCGACGAGCAGGACGTCTTCGCCCAATACGTGCACCGGAATCTTGGAGATGTAATAGACCGTGGGATCGAACGTCCAAAACGTTTGGATCAACCACAAAAACGTGTAGCCCAGCGGAATGCCGATCGCGGTGCCCGACAGTCCGATAATCAGGCCGTTCATCATGAAGATCCGCCGGATGCTCTTTCTGGTGGCTCCCATGGCCTTGAGAATGGCGATCTCCTTCTGCTTCTCGTTGACGATCATCGTCAAGGTGCTGACGATGTTGAACGAGGCCACGATCGTGATCAGCACCAGCAGCAGGAACATCATCGTCTTTTCGAGCTTGAGCGCCGACAACAGATTGCGGTTCATCTGCATCCAGTCCCGCGCTCCGTACGAGAAACCCAGCGTCTGTTCCACCGACCGGGCGACCTCGTTCGCGCGGAAGACGTCGGTGACTTTCAGCTCGATGCCGGTCACCGTATCGCCCATGCCGAAGAACTTCTGCGCCTCGGCCAGGTCGATGTAGGCAAGCGACGAGTCGTACTCGTACATGCCGGAATGGAAGATCCCGACCACCACGAACGGCCGGATCTTCGGCACCATGCCCATGGCGCTGATGGGGCCGACCGGAGAGACGATGCTGACGATGTCGCCGGGAAAGGCGCCGAGCCGGAGGGCGAGTTCCTTGCCCAGAATGATACCGGGTTTCTCCGTGGGCTGCGGAGGCCCGTTGGGGTTATCGGCCGGCGGCAGATTGACCGTTATCGCGTGTCCGAGATCGGAGAGGTCTCCCGCCGCCAGATTTTTCTCCAGCTCGGTCACCTTGCCTTCCCGCTTCGGATCGATGCCGCGCAGCACCACTCCGTGGGCGCCCGCCTGTGTCGTCAACATGACCTGCTTCAAGATGAACGGCGTGGCGGCCACGACGTCGGGAACCGTTTCGGCCTTCTGCACGACCGGAGCGTAGTCGCTCATCGCATCCCTCATGCGGTCCTGCACGATGACGTGGGCCGTCGTGCCCACGATCTTCGCCTGGATGTCCTCTTTGAAGCCGGTCATGATGCCGACGGTGCCGATCAAGGCGGCCACGCCCAGCGTCACGCCGGCGATGGAGACAAAGGTGTTGAGCGAGATGGTCCGGTTGCGCCGTTTCGCGCGCAGATAGCGGAGCCCGACGAAAATTTCATAGGGGAGGGCGGCCATCGTGGTCTATTTCTCTGGCCTCAGCTGGGGGAAGAGCACCACGTCCCGGATGGAGCCCTGATCCGTGAACAGCATGACCAGGCGGTCGATGCCGATGCCTTCGCCGGCGGTGGGCGGCATGCCGTATTCGAGCGCCCGCAAAAAATCCTCGTCGACCAAATGGGCCTCCTCGTCGCCGGCCTCCCGCTGCGCGGCCTGCCCCTCGAACCGCTCCCGCTGATCCAGCGGATCGTTCAACTCCGAGAACGCGTTGGCGATCTCGCGGCCCGCGATGTACAGCTCGAACCGGTCGGTCAGCGAGGGATCGGAATCTTTCCGCCGCGCGAGCGGCGAGATTTCGATCGGGTAGTCGGTCACGAAGGTGGGTTGCTGCAGATTCGGCTCGACCGTTTCCTCGAACATTTCGTTTACCACGTTGAAGAGGGGCCATTTGGGATCGACCGGCACATTCAATTTCTTCGCCGCCGCCAGCGCCTTGTCCTTGTCGCGCAGCACGGACTCGTCCAGCCCGTTCACCTCCAGAATGGCCTGATGATAGGACCAGCGGCGCCACGGCGGTGACAAGTCGATCGTCTTGCCCTGATACTCAATGGTCGTCTTGCCCAGGATCAGCCCGGCCAGGGTCGAGACGAGCTCTTCCGTCAGCGCGATCAGATCCCGGTAGTCCGCATAGGCCACATAGAACTCCAGCATCGTGAACTCGGGGTTGTGAATCGTCGAGATGCCTTCGTTCCGGAAATTCCGGTTGATCTCGAAGACCCGGGGAAATCCGCCGACGATCAGGCGCTTCAAATACAGTTCCGGTGCGATCCGCAGATACAGGTCCACGCCCAGCGCGTTGTGATGCGTCACGAACGGCTTGGCCGCGGCGCCCCCTGGAATCGGATGCATCATCGGCGTTTCCACTTCGAGGAATCCGCGATCGATCAGGAACGAGCGGATGCCGGCGATGATGCGGCTTCTCGTCGCGAAGATCCCGTGCACGTCCGGGTTCGCGATCAAGTCCACGTACCGTTGCCGGTATCGGGTTTCGACGTCCGTCAGCCCGTGCCACTTTTCCGGAAGCGGCCGCAAGGCCTTGCTCAGGAAGGTCAGTTCGCGGACTTCGACCGTGAATTCGTTGGTTTTGGTGCGGAACAACGTGCCGGTGACACCGATCCAGTCTCCCAGGTCGAGCTGTTCGGTCACGGCATAGGCCTGCGGAGACAGCAAATCTTTCTTGAGATAGACCTGCAACCGATCGGATCCGTCCTGCAGCACCGCAAAGGCGGCCTTGCCGAACCGGCGGAGGGCCACCACACGGCCCGCGAACGTGCAGGCAATCTTGTCCTGTTCCAGAACTTCCTTGGATTTCTCGCCGTGCAGCGTGATCAGTCGTCCGGCCCGGTCTTTGATCTCGAACCGGCCGCCGTAGGGCGCGACGCCGGCCTCGCGCAGTTGGTCGAGTTTCTTGATCCGTTGCTGTCGCTGCTCGTTGAGTTCGTCCATGACCGTCGTCTACTCCTCGTCCGCCCCGGCCTTTGCCGGGGCGAGCAGGCCGCCCGTGAGCTTCTTCTTGAGGTACGCTTCGATGAACCCGTCCACGTCGCCGTCCATTACCGCCGACACCTGGCCGACCTCATAACCAGTGCGATGGTCCTTCACCATCTGATAGGGCTGGAACACGTAGGAGCGGATCTGGCTCCCCCAGGCGATGTCTTTCTTCTCGCCGACGATCGCGTTGAACTCGGCTTCCTTCTTCTTCTGTTCCAATTCGAAGAGTCGCGCCTTGAGGATCTTCATCGCGCCGTTGCGGTTCTGCAGCTGGGACCGTTCGTTCTGACATTGCACGACGATCCCCGTCGCCAGGTGGGTGATGCGGATCGCCGTCTCCACCTTGTTGACGTTCTGGCCTCCCGCCCCGCCCGACCGGAACGTGTCGATTCTCAAATCCTTGTCCTCGACCACGACGTCGATGTCGTCGTTCAGCTCCGGATAGACGAATACCGAGGCGAAGGACGTGTGGCGGCGCTTGTTCGAATCGAACGGAGAGATGCGAACCAAGCGGTGCACGCCCGCTTCGGCCTTCAAATAGCCGTAGGCATAGGGGCCGGTGACCGATACGGTCGCGCTCTTGATGCCGGCCTCGTCGCCGGCCTGCAGATCGAGAGTTTCCACCTTGAATTTCTTCCGCTCAGCCCAGCGCACGTACATGCGCAGGAGCATCTGCGCCCAGTCCTGCGATTCGGTTCCGCCGGCTCCCGGATGGATCGACAGGATCGCGTTGTTTGCATCCAGCTCTCCGGACAGGAGCATCTCCACGCGCAGGGTCGCCAGGCGCGGCTCGAAACGGTCCAATTCAACGGTCAGCTCGGCTTCTAATCCAGCGTCACCGCTCTCTTCCGCCAGCTCCAACAGGGCGCCGAGATCCTTGAGCGTTTGCTCGATTTCTCGCCAGTCCTGCAGATCGTGCTCAAGCGTGGCCTTCTTGCGGCTGACCTTGGCCGCCGCCTGGGCGTTGCTCCAGAAGTTCGGCTGTGCGATTTGTCGTTCCAGCTCGTCGAGTTCGGACGTCATGCGGGCGAAGTCAAAGATGCCCCCGAAGTTCGGACACCTGCTCACCGATCGAACGCACGCGCACACGGATCTCGTCCAACATCGCGGGGTCCCTTCCCTTGTTACACGGAGGTCGCGGCAATCGCGTCCGGTTCCGGGCCTTCCGTGCGGAAGAGCCCGAACAGACACAAGACAGCGCAGATTAACACACAGCCGTAGGCAAACACATCCCCATGCCGGCTATAAAACGTGCGTGGTTGGAGCACGGGAACAGCCGCCTGCATCGCCGTCTCCGTGAAGATCGGGGAAGTCTGTAGGATGCGGCCGAACGGATCGATGAATCCGGACACGCCGGTATTGGCGGCGCGCGCGAAGGCCAGGTGATTCTCCACGGACCGGAACACCACCATCGAAAAATGCTGCATCGGCGCCGACGATTCGCCGAACCAGGCATCGTTCGTGATTGTCACGAGGAACTCCGCACCATTCTGGGCGAAGCGCCGGACTAAGTCCGGGAAGATGACTTCGTAGCAGATCAGCACCCCGAATTTGACCGGGCGCCCGTCTCCCGCTTCTCCGCCTACCGCAGCCTGTCGAGGCATGAAGGAAAACACGGTCGGGCCGGGCCCGGCTTGAAAATCCCCGATGCCCTCCACCAACTTGTCGAGGAAAAACAAGAGCGACGACTTGAGCGGGATGTATTCACCGAACGGTACGAGATGCTGCTTATCGTAGCGGCCGAGCAGGTTCCCGCCCGGGTCCACCAGATAGGCGCTGTTGAGCAAATAGGGCCGCCGCTCATTGTCGAATCGCACCGCCGGACTGCCGAACAACAGGGGAGCCGAGGCCCGATTGACAATCGCCAGGACACGCAATTGATACTCCGGTTCCCGCTCGAAGAAAAACGGGGTCGCGGCCTCCGGCCAAAGGACCAAGTCCGGGCGGGCTCCCAGCGATTCGGTCAGTCGGTCGTAGCGGGCGAGGGTTTCGTCCCGGTGCGCCGGATCCCACTTGACGGATTGATCGACGTTCGGCTGGACGACGCCGATCTTGAGCGACATCTTCGGCGCCTGAAATCCCTCTCCCACGATCAGCGACGTGCTGTAAGCCCAGGAAAGCCCCACCAGGATCGCAGCCGTCGTGACCAACTCCCAGGGCAGCCGCGCCGGTACGAAGCCCCGAAAGAGCGGCATGAGCCAGGCGATCAATTCGGCCATCGCCACATTGGCCAGCACAAGCAAGAACGAGACGCCATAGACTCCCAGGTGATCGGCAATCTGAATCACATCAACCTGACGGTATTGAGAATAGCCGAGCAGCGACCAGGGCAGCCCGCTGAACAGATAGGTCCGCGCCAGCTCCAGCGTCACCCACAGGCACGGGGCGGCGAACAGGCCGTAGCGCGGGACCAGCGACCGGAACCAGACGTACCCGGCGCTGTAGAGCGCCACGAAGAGGCCGAGATAGCTTGTGAGCAGGAGAAGGACGGCATAGGCGACGAGCAGAGGCACCTTTCCGTAGGTGTGCATGGCCGTCACGACCCACGCCATGATGCCCGTGAAGCCGATGGTGCCGCTGAGCCAGCCAAGGCGGAAGGCCCGCCACTTGCTGGGACCGTCGAGAGCGAGGTGAAGTGGAATCAGCGCCACCCAGGCCAGGAGCCCGATATCGAATTTGGGAAAGCAGAAGGGGAGGAGAAGACCGCTCGCCACCGCGAGCACGATTGAGCGAACAGGCCACCGATACATCGCGCTAACTTAGCGGAAGGTAAGGCCTGATGCAACCAAGGTCCGGGAAAGATCAAGGTTTGAGGCTAAGGTCGAGGTTTAAGTTTCTCGACCTTAGCCTCGGCCTCAACCTGTCTTGCTAATGCGTCATGAAGGACAGAGGAGTCCGCTGATCAAATGCGACCTGATCCAGTTCCCACGACGTCGCCGTGTCGTCATGATCGAGCTGCACCCCGAAGAACTGGTCGCGAACCCACCGTACGGTGGCCTTCCTGATGAGAAGCGCCGACTGGGTCGGGGGAATGACCAGCACCATCAGTTCCATCCCGACTTCCACACCGTGCGATCCCTGCAGGCAGCCGCCGCTGTGAGTAAGGTTGGCGGTCATTCCACTCGCGTGAAACGCGCCGTTGGAATAGTACACCGCACACGTGACCGGCACCCGCAGGCTCCTGCGCTTATCAGAATGAAACATCATGAGAACAGCCTCCTGGAAAACAGGACGGATGACAATCGGATTGTCTTGAGTGTGATGGGTACCGCCGCCTGCGCGTCTGCCCGATGTTTCACGAGCACAGCGCACGCCATCAGGACAATGCCGCCGGCATTGACGACGAGATCATCGGAAGACGTGCTACGGCCTGGCACGAGACCTTGAAGCACTTCCGTCCACAGGCCGAACACGAAAGCCGAGCTCGACGCGGCGAATACCGCATACAGAATCGGCCATCCTCGCCGGCGCAAGCCACGGGTCAATAACCACGCCAAGCATCCATATCCGGGCGCATGAGCCCACTCCAGGAGGGCGGGAGGCACGTGTATGAGAGCCCGTCCGCTCATCCCAACACCAGGCGCGATCATCGCCCCGAAACACAAAATCATCATGTATCCAATTGCCGCTCCAAATCCCACTCGTCTCCTCCCGAGTCAACGACCCCAGCCGACCCTTGATCTGCCTTCTAAGCCCGCGCAGTCGGAAACTACACAACATTCAACTGTTGAAACTACTGGGCATTGGTAGGGGAGTAGGACAGCGAACCCTGGTCAAATCCCTAGCGTCACGTGGGTCACCGGCTGCTCTGTCCGTTCCTGGCGCAGCCTCGTGTTAGCCTTTGGAGGGGGGCACATTCGGTCCACGAGCACTCATGATTTGAAACGCGCAGCGATCGCCGGTTGGATCCGGAGCAAGCAAGGATTGTGGAACGAAGAAACGTTTTGAACGGATTCCTCATCAATGAGTAGTTTATAAGGCATTGCGCCTGTTCTCCAGCGGAAGATCCGTTCTGGAATCGCGAGCCACGAAATGATGCCGATGGCCTAGCCGAATTGCGGCATCGTCCAGGGGTCTGCCGAGGCCCGGCCGCTTCCGTCACCCGGTACAGTGAATTTATTCACCGTTTATGTCTCACACTCATCTAGATGCAGAAAAAAGGGAGGTGCACATTATGGCCGAAGGCACGTCAAGAGGATGGAGACAGCGTGCTGTCGCTTCAGGAATCATCCTGAGCGCCGTCGTGACGGGATGCGCACAGGCGGGACCGGAGAAACACACGGCCGTTCCGACCAAGGGCGAGCGGGTGATGCAGGACGCCGTCACGGGCCAGCTCAGTGAGATGGCGTCGGATCACGTTTCCATCACCCAAACAGGCGGACACGTCAGACACCTGCGCGTAGACAGCCAAACCAAGATGGATCAGATGGCGAAGGGCGATTATGTGAAGGCCTTCGTTTCGGACGACGGCTATGCGTCCACCATTCAACGAGTCGGTCCCTAAGTAAGTCAGTATAGATGTGATCGGCCCGCCGACTCCTCTGTCCCGTCCCTCTCCGTTCGGGCAGGTTCCACCTAGAGCCGTACGAGACCATTCAACGAGTCTATCCATCACCGCCTACGCAGGAAGCCACGGCTGTCAAGCCGTGGAGGAATGCTGACGGGTGTCCTCCGAAGCCTTGGCGAAGGAGGACATGCTCGGCGGATTCCGCCGAAGAAACCAATGGGACCACGGCTGTAAAGCCGTGGGGCTCCACACTACGTGATTTTTCTTGAAGAAAACCGGAGTTTCGGCCACGATGAGTCGTCACGCCATCCTCACAGCGCATCGAACCTTCGAGAGAGATCATCATGCACATCCTCATACGTCATCCCCTCACCGCATTGTGCGCTTGGCTGATCTTCCTGACGGCCGGCTGCGCCTGGAAAAGCACCTACGACGAGGCGGTCGCCGAGAAGGAAGGCGCCAAAGCGGAACTGCAAAGCGTCAAGCTCGAGCAGGACCGTCTGGCCGAACAGGCAAAGGCGATGGCACCGCTCACCCAACAAGCCAGACAGCAAGCCGAGCAAGCGAACACCTCGCTCAGAGACGTCATCGACGCGGCGGAGGGAGAACGCAAGATCGCCGGCGAGCGCCAGGCCAAACTCGCCCGGCTCATCGACCAGCTTTCGGCCCAGCAGAACAGCCTGCGGCAGGCCCTGCGGCAGGCCAAAGCCGAACAGCCCCGATTACAAGCGGCTGTCGAAAAATATCGGGAGCAACTGGAAGAAGCCGATCGGCTCAGCGCCGCCGCCTTGCCGCCGCCCCTTCCTCCCATTCACGATCCCATTGCCCCCGCCGCCAGTCAGCCGCTCCCGGCATCGGCCTCTCAGCCGACGGTGACCCCTGCATCCGTAACCTCTCCGCCTTCGGTCCCTTCGTCCGATCCGCTTCCCTCACCGGCCGCCAGACCGGCGACGAAGCGGGGAGTCGCGCCGGCCGAGGAAGGCTTCTTCGCGTCAATAACGGATTGGCTGGTTTCCATCTGGCATTCAGTCTTCTCGTAAACTGCGCGCATTCTCGATCGAGTGCTTCAATCCTCTTGCCTCTTGCCCCTTGCCCCTCGCCCCTCGGAGAGCCGCGCCTGCTCCCGAAGCGCCAGCGTGGCGAGGTCGCATTTTCTCCCGCCCTTCATCTATGATGGCTGAATCGACAGATTCGACGCCCGAATGTTCAACCTCATGATCCGTCACCCTTGAGCGACCCGGCTATCCCACAGACTGGCGCACTCGATGACCGCCCGGCCCTGAGCCGACGCCGTCCCATTCCCCTCTACACTAGAGTCCTGATCGGGGCCCTCTGCGGAACCACGCTCGGCCTGCTTTTTGGACGGACCCCCTACCTCGGCCCCTTCGGGAACGAACAGCTGGGTCTGCTCGGCCTGGCGGTCATCGCCCTGTTGAAGGCGCTTGCGATTCCGCTCATCTTCTTCGCCATCCTCGACACCTTCCTCCGCATGAGCCTTCCACTGCGACAGGGAACCAGGCTGCTCGCCATCTGCCTCGTCAACGTCTCGGTGGCCATGACCATCGGCCTCGTGATCATGAACATGTGGAATCCCGGCGCGGCATGGCACGGGCATCTCGAGCAGTTGCTCGCCGCCGATCCGGGAACGGCCGTGGCCGGATCCGGCGCATCCGGCCGGAGTCCCGGGGAGGCCATCGAACGCCTCGCCTCCTATATACCGAGCACGATGTTTCGCCCGTTCGCCACCAACAATGTCATCGGCGTGGTGCTGCTCGCGGTGATCTGCGGCGCGGCGCTAGGGCATCTGCGGAACAGGCGCCCGCGTCGCCTGATCGAACAAACTGTCGGGATCGTCGAACACACCTACTCCTGGCTCATCCGCATCCTCGGCTGGATCATCGAGATCGTGCCGTTTGCAGTATTCGGCGTGCTCGCCCAGGTGGTGGGCAAGGCCGGCGCCGGAGTGTTCTCGCTCCTGTGGATCTTTCTCGTCGCCATTCTCGCAGGACTCGCCGTCCATGCGCTCTTGTACTATCCGACCGTGGCGTGGCTCATCGGGAGAAAGCCCCCCGACGTCTACATCGGCAAAGGCGCCGACGCGATCATGACGGCCCTGTCATGCAACAGCAGCCTGGCCACCGTGCCCGTGACGCTGCGTTGCCTGGAGCGCATGCAGGTCTCGCCGGAGTCTTCGCGGCTGGCTGCCTGCGTCGGCACCAACTTGAACAACGACGGCATCACGCTGTATGAGGCGATGGCCGCGCTCTTTCTCGCCCAGGCTCTGGGCTTCGATCTGGCCTTGGGCGACCAGCTTCTGATCATCGCCGCCTCGATCATCGCGGGCATCGGCGCGGCAGGCATTCCCGAGGCGGGTCTGGTTGTACTTCCGCTGGTACTCTCGGCCGCGGGCCTGCCGGATCAGATCATCACCGCCGCCATCCCGTTGATCATGACGGTCGATTGGATCCTGGCCAGAGTCCGGTCCGGGGTCAACGTCATGAGCGACATGCTCGTGGCCATTCTGCTCGACGCAGCGGAGCAGAGGCGCCAGCTGTCGGGTCTCTGAGCGATCTAGCCCACATTATTCATGATCGCTTCTACTGCAACTGCCGATACGCCGCTACGACAAGCCAGCACGCCGCTTGACAGGCATGCTGGCGGGCAGGCTCGCCCCTCGCGGCCTCAACATACTGTTTCAAGTATGCCTCGGCTTCTCGGGGCTCCGCGTGCCCGTCTCGCTTGGCGTCTTGGCAGTTTCGTCACGAACCGTCATGAATAATGTGGGCTAACCCAGGGGGCTGGAGTGATTTTCCCTAGAGAAAACAGGTATCCTCGCAGGTGGGCAGAGGCGAGGCCCCCATGGTAGGGTGTACCCATGGCCGGCACCGCCGGGCAACGCGCCGAGGGTTGTGGTCACGCAAGCACGTCCAACTCAGATACCGGGGTCTCACCGGATTTCACGCGAGGGGGTCACAATGAACTATCAACGGATACTATGGGCGCTCTGTCTCTCGATCGGCCTCGCCGGCTGCGGAAGCAGCGGACCGGCCGAGATCAAGGACGAGCGGTTGACGGTCGGCAGGGTGCAAAGCGAAATCAAGGTCGGCATGCCGGCCTCCCAAGTCGTCGAGATCCTGGGCTCGCCCAACATCGTCACGACCGACGAAAAACGGCGGGAAGTGTGGATGTACGACAAGGTTTCGACCGACCGGGTCAACACCAGCGCCTCCTCGTACGGAACACTCATCATCCTGGGCAAGAACTCACAGGACTCTTCGAGCTCTCAGCGGCAACGCACGCTCACGATCATCATTAAGTACGACGAAGACAAGAAAGTCCGCGATCTTGCCTACAACTACACCCAGTTCTGATCGCGCCGCCGCCTGGTCCGGCCGCCTCGCCGGATGGGCGGCCGGTTTCGCCTGCGTCGCCGGCCTGGCGCTGCTGGCCGGGTGCATCCAGGAGACAAAGCCTGAGGAGCTCTTTCAGTTGACGCCTGAAAGCCTGCGCAACCGGGCGATGTCCATTCGCACCTTCGACACAGCGAACGAGCTCGAACTGCTGTCGGCCTCCGCGGCCGTCCTCCAGGACCTGGGCTATCAGGTCGAAGAGAGCGTGCACGAGGTCGGCTATTTCCGCGCCGTCAAGGAGCGCAGCGCCAGGGAACATGGCCAGGACTTCGAGCGGATCATGTTTTTCTTTTTCTCGCTGGGCAGCGCCGTCGTGCCGGTCGACCTTCACCAGCAGCTGGTCGCGAATCTGGTCACCAAGCCACTCAACGCGGAGGGCACCAAGCAGCAGGTGCGCATCAGCTTCTACCGTATCGTGTGGAAAGGCGACGGTCAGGCCAACCGGCAATACATTCCGCCGGGCGAGCAGTATATGGAGATGATCCGCGACCCGGAAATCTATCAGCTGTTTTTCGCCAAACTCTCCAAGGCCGTGTTCCTGGAAGCTCACGACATTTAGCCCCACGACATGTAAAGGAGCCGGAGTCCATGCGGGGATTTATGCGGAGACCGACAATCGATCGACGATGGGGCCGGGGCCGGGGATGGGTATGGGGAGGCGTGATCGGCCTCTGGGGCCTGCTGCTGTACGGATGTTCGACGCCGGAGCAGCCCCAGACGCTCCTGGCGCCGACCGAAGCGCAGTTGAAGATCCGGAACTATCAGACGCGCATCTTCGAGATGACCGACCGCAATTTTGCGATCCGCTCCGTTATCGGCTCGCTTCAAGACCTGGGCTTCATCATCGAACGGGCCAACGACGCCCTGGGGCTGGTCACGGCGGCCCGCTTCGCCGAACCCAACTACTACGACGTCGTGACCATCACCGTGACCGTGCGGCAGCTCAATGCGACCCAGCTTACGATCAGGGCCAATGCCATCTACAACAACCGGCCGATCGAAGACCCCAAAGTCTATCAGAACTTCTTCTTCACCCTCGAACGGTCGCTGTTCATCACCAAGGATAGCCCCAGAGAAAGCACCCCATGACCGTGGCCCGTCACGCGATCCTTGTCTTGGCCTGTCTGGCGGGGCTTGCCGGCTGCAACACCTACGAGCTGCGCCAGGAAAATCAATCGAACGCGCGGAACCAAGTCTGGCTGTCCGAGACCAGCCAGCTCAAGATCCGCGCCGCTCAAACCAGGGTATTCGATACGACCGACCGGCTGAAGCTCCTCGAAGCCATCGTCTCGACCATGCAGGACTTGGATTTCAAGGTTGAAGTGCTCGACCAGGACCTGGGGATCGTTTCGGGCAAGAAGTTCGTCGAAGCGGAGACCGGCTACACGGCCGACCCGGTCTATTACTATCTGTACAGGCCCGATACCATGCTGTTCCTTGCCAGAAACTACCGGTCCTGGGGGCCGTTCTACTACCGCAGCAACCTCGTGCGCTTCACCGCGACGATCCGCCCACGGGGCGAAACGCAATCGCTCGTCCGCATCAGCGTCCAATACTATATGCACGCGCTCGAAGATCCAAAGCCGTACCAAGAGTTTTTCCGCACGCTTGAACAGTCTCTGTTCCTGCAGGGGCACCAAGAGTCTAGTTGAACGGCGGAGGCAGCTCCGCTAAGCTTATTGGAATGACTCGCATCACGGCGGTATCGCCGATATAGCCTCACTGGCCATCAGCCGAGAATGCGCGAGAGTGCGATGGAAGAACTCGAAGAAAAAGCGACGACACAGTTCACCGGCAAGACGACGAAGCTGACCGCCGCGCACCATCACACCAGGTGCACCGTGGACGGTTGCCTGCGCCATGCCACCCTCGCCTGCGAGATCACCGTGAAGAACGCTCACCTGGGACCGAACGGGGAGATCCATCATATTCCGCTCTGCGACAACCATGCACAGGCCGGCGACGCGTTGAAGTGGGAATGGAGACGGGATCCGGACGCGAATTCCACGCGCAAGCTGCGGCTCGATGCTCTGTTCGCATTGGATACGATCGAGGACTGAGCACGACCCCCCAAGATGTAAAGGAGCACCTTCATGGCAGAGCCGCACCATTCGCCAATCCCGACCGGCAGCAACCCGCCGAAAGCCCAATTCATCTGGCAATGCCCCTCCTGTTCCCGACGCTATCTGACCGAACAGGCCCCGGCGCAATGTCCCTATTGCCTGCAGCCGGTCAAGAGTTGACCGTCCGAAGATCCGTTCATCCTTTCCAGACAGGCGACATCGGACCAGCCGGTCCGCTCACGATGCGACGACAAGATGACGCCGCGTAGATTCTCGATGATCCGCGAGTTCCACCTCGCGGATTTTTTGACGCTGGCCAATGCCGCCTGCGGGGTCAGCGCGGTCCTTTTCTGTATGCGTTACATGGGCAGCGGAGCCATAGCCGATTTCCTCGCAGCGGCGGCGCTGGTTCCGGGAGCCCTGCTCTTTGACTGGCTCGACGGCCGGGTCGCCCGCTGGCGCCACGAACATTCCGCGCTCGGCCGCGAGCTGGATTCCCTGGCAGACGTCATCTCGTTCGGTATGGCCCCCGCCGCGTTGGGCTATGCCGCAGGGTTGCGCGGAGGCTGGGACTGGCTCGCCCTATCTTTTTTTGTCTGCTGCGGAGTTAGCCGCCTGGCTCGCTACAACGTTACAGCCGAACAGCTCTCAGCCGGCGGCGACAAGGTCGCCTACTTCGAAGGGACGCCGATTCCGACCACGGTCCTATTGGCATCATTTCTGGCCTTTGCAGCCTGGCAGGACCGGCTGGGCGAACGCCTCTACGGTGGAGTTTGGATAATCGGGCCGACCGATCTGCATCCATTGTCCTTGCTGTTCGCGCTGTCCGGCAGTCTCATGATCAGCAAGACCCTCAAGATCCCAAAGATCTGACGCCTTCCGGGAAGGATCGGATGAGAAAGTTAGCCGGCCGTCTCCTCTATGCTCCCAGTGATTTGATCGCCTTTCTCGCTTCTCCCTTCGCATCCTGGATGGACCGTTACCATCTGGAGCATCCCGGCGCCGTGGCTCCCGACGAGCGGGCCGACGAGGACGCCCTTATTGCCAAAACCGGCGCCGCGCATGAACGGACCGTGCTCGAGGAGTTTCGGGCTGCTTCCAGCTCGATGGTCGAGATCGAAACGAACGACTTTCCACGGGCCCTGTCTCAGACCAGGTCCGCAGTGGCGGCCAAGACTCCCGTCATCTACCAGGCCGCGCTCGAAGCCGGATCCTTCTCAGGCTTTGCGGACTTCCTGTTGTTGGGCCCGAACGGGGACTATCAAGTCTGGGATACGAAGCTCGCCCGCTCGCCCAAGCCCTACTATGCCGTTCAGCTTTGCTGTTACTCTGAGATGCTCGCATCACTCACAGGCCGGCTGCCCGATACAATCGGTGTGATCTTGGGAAGCCGGAAGCGGGTCACGTTTCGTCTTGAATCCTTCATCCATTACTACCGCCAACTCAAGAAGGAATTCCTCGAATTACACACCGGTTTCACCGGCAATCTCGACGATCGTCCCGAGCCGCTGCCCCGAGCCGACCACGGCCGCTGGACCTCCCGCGCGGACCGCTACTTTCGAGACCGGGACCATCTCGTGCTCGTCGCCGGCATCACCACCGGCCAGATCAGAAAGCTCGTGAGAGCCGGCATCTCCACGACGGCGCAATTGGCGGCCGCGTCCGAAACACAGGTCCCGAAGCTCGACCAGGCCTCGCTGAAAAAACTTGCGGCGCAGGCCATGCTGCAGCGGCAGACGAACGACGACCGTTTGGCCGATCCAGACGCCCCGCCTCGATTCGAAGTGGTACCGCACAGTAGTCTCAATGACAAACCGATAGGCCTTGCCTCGCTGCCGCGGGAAGATCCGGGCGATGTCTGGTTCGATATGGAAGGCTATCCGCTGGTTCCCGGCGGCCTCGAATATCTCTTCGGTTGCTGCGCGAACGCACCCAACGAGCAGACCTATGCGTATCGGGATTGGTGGGGCCACGACAGGGAGGGAGAAAAGCGCGCCTTCGAAGGATTCGTCGATTGGGTGTTCGACCGCTGGAAGCGACATCCGGGTATGCACATCTACCATTACGCAGCCTATGAACCGAGCGCGGTGCGGCGGCTGAGCACGCGACACGACAGCCGGCAGGACCAAGTCGACGAACTCCTCAGGCACGAGGTGTTTGTGGATCTCTACCGTGTCGTCCGGCAGGGCTTGCGCGTGGGGGAAGAGAACTATTCGATCAAATCCGTCGAGCGCCTCTACCGGCCCAAGCGGGCGACGCAAGTCGCAAGCGGAGCCGATTCGATCGTCGCCTACAGCCGGTGGGTCGAGAGCGGTGAGACGAACGACTGGCGACAGAGCGCCGTCCTCAAGGGAATCCGGGATTACAACGAGGACGATTGCCGGTCTACGGCCGAACTGCTCATTTGGATGAGGCAGCTCGCAAGGGAGCACAGGATTGGGCATGGGATTGTCCCGCCGCCTCCACAGGCGGCGCCGGCGCAGGAAGAGTCAAGAGTCCTTCCGCAGGCCGTGACCGACCGGCTCCAGACCGTCGCGGAGCTTCGGAAAAGACAGGACCATACGGCCCTCGCGCTGGCCGATCTGGTCGAGTTCCACCGCCGCGAGCAGAAGCCCATGTGGTGGCGGATGTTCGACCGGGCGGCCGCCGATCCGGATGAACGGCGGGACGATCCGGGCTGTATCGAGGGCCTGCTGGCCGAAGGTTCCTGTCGAACGGACAAGCAATCGCTCGTTCAGGCCTACCGGTTTGATCCGACGCAAGAATGCAAGCTGGCCAAAGACGACAAGGCGATGTTCTCGCATAATCTGGACGCCACCTTTACGCTGGCCGAGATCGATGCCGCAGCCGGACGTCTCGATCTGAAAATCGGCCACAAGAGTCTCAAGGACAAATGCGACGGTGTCTTTCCCAGGAAAGGAGCGGTCATCCTGAACGAGTTCGTTCCGCCGGGCGACATCCCCGGGGCATTGGGCGCTGTTGCAGCGGCGCATCTTTCCGACACGCTGCCCAGGCCGGTTGCGGCGCTCTTGAGCAGACAGCCGCCGGCCGCGCAGATGCAGCAGCCGGGCGAACAGCCGATCGAGGCGGCGGTGCGTATTGCCCACATGATGGACGGCGGGTGTCTCGTCATCCAGGGACCGCCGGGATCCGGAAAAACCTACGCCGCGTCCCGCATTATCGCCGCCCTGCTGCGACATGGAAAAAGAATCGGCATCGCATCCAATAGCCACAAAGCCATCAACAATCTCCTCACGACATGCGGCAAGGCCCTGAGCGAGTCTGAGGAGAGACTGGACAGCGTCAAGTTGGAGGGCATCAAAGCCGGCGGCGAACCGGACGAAACCCTCCACAAGGCCAATCCGGGATTGCATCACGTCGCCGGCAACAGCGATGCGAAAGGCCGATACAACGGCGGCGTGGTCGGAGGCACGGCCTGGCTATTCAGCCGGTCAGAATGGACCGGCGCGCTCGACTATTTGTTCGTCGACGAAGCCGGGCAAGTCCCGCTCGCGAACGCGGTTGCGATGGCCAGAAGCGCCGGAAATCTCGTTCTGCTCGGCGATCAGATGCAGCTCGAACATCCGGTGCAAGGATCGCATCCGGGCGATGCCGGTCTGTCCGTCCTGCAATATGTCCTCAAGGACACGTCCTTGAGTGTGCCGGATGCGCCGATCTTGCACGCGGTCGTCCCATCGGACCTCGGCCTCTTTCTCGGCGAATCGCGCCGCATGCATCCGTCGATCTGCCGGTTCATCTCCGAAAGTATCTACGAAGCGCGCCTCACATCTCATTCCGATTGTCGCAGGCAGCGGATCGAAGCGAATCAAGCTCAGCGTCAGCTCATCCGCAAGGAGGCCGGCATTGTGCTGAGTCCGGTCGAGCACGAGGGGAACGTCCAGCGGAGCAACGAAGAGATCGCACGGGTCCTGGCAATCTATCGGGAACTGCTCGGCAGTCTCTATACGGACAGTCGCGGCGGCACCAGGCCGCTGGCGCTTGAGGACTTTCTGTTCATTGCGCCCTACAACGCTCAGGTGCGGGCATTACAAGATATGTTGCCGGACGGGGCACGCGTGGGCAGCGTCGACAAATTCCAGGGCCAGGAGGCCCCCATCTGCATTCTTTCGCTGTGTTCCAGCGCCGGCGAATACGGCTCGCGCGGCCTGGCCTTCATCCTCGACCGCAACCGCATCAACGTGGCGGTCTCGCGCGCCCAATGTCTGGCCGTTGTGGTCGCGGATCCCCGCATCGCCTGCTCGATCCCCGGATCGCTGGACGACATGATGCTGCTCAACCTGTTCTGCAAGCTGGCGCACGCATCGGATAGCGAATAGGCGGCGCAGGGGAGAGCCTCTCGTCAGCTCCGGCTGCGCTCGAGCACGTTCCTGATGCCGGCCTGGAGAGAGGAATCCCTCCATCCCGTACAAGGCAGCACGGCGTTCCATTGAACGGCAATCGCCTGCTTGAGCTCGTCCGGCTTGGCATCGATCGTCCGGACAAACGCCTCGTGAGGCCGGTCCTGCCGGTAGTTCGGCTGTCGAGCCGGTTGTTTCAGATATCGCGCGATGAGGTCGCCTGCCATCGCATGCAGGATCGTCCCATGAAACAACAGGGAGCGCCTGGTCCGCCGTTGCGCATTTCCGGATATTTTCCTCTCACCCACGGTCAGGTCGCTGATGCCGCAAAAGACCGTGTGCGGCTCCCAACGGCGGAGCGCCGACGCGATCCGGTCGAGGATGAACCGGTAGGTCGCGCGGATGTTCCCCAGATCCGGATGCAGGTCTTGCCTCGCGATCATCGCATAGGACAGGCAGCCGGGTCCTTGCAAGATCGTCCCGCCGCCGCTGATCCGGCGTAGAATCGCCACGCCGTCGCGTCCGCAGACGTCCGCGTGCACGTCGTCGCCGGGGCGAGAGCTTCGGCCCAGCACGACGAAGCACCGATCGCTTTCCCAGAAGCGCAGCAGCGGATCGCCGCCTTGCTCTTCCATCTCATCGAGCAAGGCCTCGTCGAGCGCAAGATTTTCGACCGGCGAGGGCAGGGTCAGGTCCAGCAAGCGGAACCGGCGCGGAGCGCTAGCGCTTGGTGTAGAGATGGGTGGGGTATCCATGGAACGATTCGGCCGCTTCCATCACGGTCTCGCTCAACGTCGGGTGGGGATGGATCGAGGCGGCCACATCCTCCGCCAGGGCTCCCATTTCAACGGCGAGGACTCCTTCGGCAATCAACTCGCCGGCGCCGACGCCGCAGATGCCGACTCCCAGCACATGGCCCGATTCCTTGTCGAGGACTAGCTTCGTGAGACCGTCGTTGCGTCCCAACGTCGTGGCGCGCCCGGAAGCGAGCCAGGGGAACCTGGTAATGGTCACCGGCCGGCCGGCCGCCTTGGCGGCTTCTTCCGTCAGACCGCACCAGGCGATCTCAGGGTCCGTGAAGACGACGGCTGGAATGGCCGCCGCGTCGAACGCGGTGTTCTTGCCCGCGATCACTCTGGCCGCAGCCAGTCCCTCATGCGTGGCTTTGTGCGCGAGCATTGGCTCGCCGGCGACGTCGCCGATCGCGAAGATCGTCGGCTCGGACGTGCGCAGCTGCCGGTCCACTTGAACGAAGCCTGTGGAGGTCAGCGTCACTGTGGTCTGGTCGAGTCCGAGGTGTTCCGTGTTGGGCCTCCGTCCGACCGCGACGAGCACGCGATCGAACACCTCGGCGGCGCTGCCTTCCCGTCCGGCCAGGGTCGCGGCGATGCCGTCCTTCCGCGGTTCCAATTTCTCGACCTTCGTCTCGAGCTTGATCGACTTGAAGCGCCGTTCCATCCGTTGCTGCAGCGGCCGCACCAGGTCAGGATCCGCGCCGTTCAGAATCCTGGGCAGCGCCTCGACGACCGTGACTTCCGATCCGAGCGCGTGATAGACCGTTCCCAGTTCAAGACCGATATAGCCTCCGCCGACGACCAAGAGCCGTCCGGGAATATCGGCCAGCTCCAGCGCCCCGGTCGAATCCATCACCCGCGGATCGTCGATCGCGAGCGAGGCCGGCACGACCGGCCGAGATCCGGTGGCCAGGATGGCATGGGCGAACGTCAGGTCGCGGCTGTTACCGGAGCCGTTCAACGAGAGCGTCGTGTTGTTCTTGAAAGTTGCGCGGGCCTGGATCAGCTCGACCTTGCGGCTGCCGGCCAGGGTCTGCACCCCCTTCGTCAGCTTGGCGATGATCGTCTTCACCCTTCGGCGCAGCGCGTCAAGATCGACACGGGGTTTCTCGAACTGAATGCCCCAGGCCTGGGCCTCCTCCGCTTCGCTGATCACACGCGCCGCATGCAGCAGCGCTTTCGACGGAATGCAGCCCCGCAACAGACACACGCCGCCCGGTTGGGCTTCCTGATCGACCAGCACCGTCCGCAACCCGAGGTCCGCTGCCTGAAACGCCGCCGCATAGCCACCAGGCCCGGCGCCGATCACCGCCACATCGCACTGTGTCTCAGCCATCGATCCCCCTTTGAATGTCAAAACTCAAGTCACAAGTACCAAATCCCAAGTATCAAGCTCCAAGTTTCGGATTTCGTGCTTCGAATTCCGGAGTTTTTGGTATTTGGGATTTGGATTTTGGAATTTGGCTTGTCCATCCTATGGTTTCGTATTTCGTATTTTTAATTTTATAGTCCCAGAAACATTCCCTGAAAGTCCTCCAGCACCTTCACGATCTCGTTCGTAAAGCGCGCGCCGTCGGCTCCGTCCACCAGACGGTGGTCATAGGCGACGCACAACCGGAGGATGCTGCGCGGCACGAGCTGCCCGTCGCGATACACCGGCATGACGCGGGACTTGCCCACCCCGAGAATGCCGACCTGCGGCGGATAGATGATCGGCGTGAACGGCCCCGCGCCCAGTCCGCCCATGTTGCTCACGGTGAACGTCGCCCCGCGCAACTCTTCGAGCTTCACTTCGCGCTTGCGCGTCCGCTCGGCGAGATCGGCCAGCTCCAGCGAGATCTGCAGCAGATCTTTCTGATCGACGCGATGCACCACCGGCACGATCAGCCCCGCCGGCGTCTCCACCGCGACGCCGATGTTGTAATAGTTTTTGTAGATCACCTCACCGTTGGTCAGATCGAGCGACGCGTTCAGCTGCGGATACAGCTTGAGCGCGTAGACCGAAGCCTTGAGGAACAGGCTGGTGAGGGTCAGCGTGGCGCCCTTCTTCTTGAATTGCGGAGCATACCGCTTGTGCAGCTGCATGAGGTCGGTGATATCGGCGTCCTGAAACTGGTGGACGTGCGGAATGTTCGTCCAGGCCTGCGTCATGTTGGAGGCAATCTTCCGGCGCAGCGACGGGAGCGCTTCCCTGCGCTCGGTCCCGTACATCGTCGAAAACTCCTTGCCTGCCGCCTGTCCGTCTTTGCCGGCAGGGCCGGCGGCGCCGCGCGACCGTTCGCGCACGTACGCCTTGACGTCCTCCGCCGTGATCCGCCCTCCGGCTTCCGAGCCCTTGACCTGCGTCAAGTCGACTCCCAGCTCGCGCGCGAGCCTGCGGACGGACGGAGGCGCAGGGATGCCGGCCCCCGACGGTGTCGACGTGACCGCTTCACGTTCAGCCGGTGCCGGCGCGGCCGATGATTGACCGCTCTGCGCGGCCTCATTCTTCTCAATTTGTTTCTCATCGACCGACGTCTGTGCGGCAGACATCTCCTCGGTCGGCTTCTGTTCACTCGGCTTCCGAACGGCCGATGTGGCAGAAGCCGTTTGCTCCGCTTTGGCGGCTTGAGGTGTCGATGCCGCGGCAGGTCGTTCCGGTTCGGCCGTCTTCGAAGATTGTCCGGCGCCGTCTCCGCCTTCCAATTCAACCAGTCCCTGGCCCACCTTCACATGATCGCCCTGACGGACCAACAGCTTGGTCACCTTTCCACCGGCAGGCGCCGGAACCGGCACGGTGGCCTTTTCCGTTTCGAGCTCGATCAGCGATTGGCCCTCCGTGACCTGATCCCCCTCCTTGATGAGGATCTGGACGATGTCGCCGCCTTCGACGCCTTCGGCCAAAAATGGAAGTTCTACTTTCATGGCTCGTCCTTCATAGATATCTATGGGCACGTCAGACAATCGCAGGCCCTTTTAGCATTGGCAGGCTGTTCAGAAAGGTCTTCCGGCCAGGCCGCAGCGAGCGAAGAGGCGAGGCGTACATTGGGCCGTACGTTGAGCCTCTAAGCGATGCGACCTGCCTGCGCGAAGCGCTTCGGCGGAGGCAGGGAACGCCGCCGGGAGCCTTTATCAACAGCCTGCTGTTTAGCGCTGCCAAGGCGCCTCCTCATACGGCCTAAGACCCAGATCCTTGGCGGCCTTCTTGACCGTCTCCGCCTTGACCGTCCCGTCGCGCCGATGCAATGCATACAGAGCGGCCACGACCATGTGCTCCGCGTCGATCTCGAAGAATCGCCGGAGCGCCGTGCGTGTGTCGCTCCGGCCGAAACCATCCGTCCCAAGCGCCAGCAGGCCGCCCGGCACCCAGGGCGATATTTGCTGGGTCACCAGCCGGACGTAATCGCTCACGGCCACGCAGGGTCCATCGAGCGACCGCACGGTCTTCTGCAAATAGCTCTCCCGCGGCGGCTCGTCCGGATGCCACATATTCCAACGTTCGGCTTCGAGCGTCCTCATACGCAACGTCTTGTAGCTCGTCACGCTCCACACGTCGGCCGACACGCCATAACGCTCCTGCAAGAGGTCCTGCGCGCGCAAGGCTTCGATCACCAACGGACCGCTGGCCAGCAAATGGGCGCGATGTTCATGCCGGCCGTGCCGTTCCGAGGCTCGACGCAAACAATACATCCCCTCGCGGATGCCCTGTTCGACGCCGGCCGGCATCGCCGGCATCGGATAGGATTCGTTGTACAGGGTGATGTAGTACGACAGTTCCTCCTGATCCTGATACATGCGCTTCATGCCGTCCTGCAGAATGACCGCCAGCTCGAACATGAAAGCCGGATCGTAGCAGGCGATGGTGGGAAACGCGTCCGCCAGCAGATGGCTTTGCCCGTCCTGATGCTGCAGCCCTTCGCCTTCCAGCGTCGTGCGCCCGGCCGTGGCGCCCAAGAGAAATCCTCTCGTCCGCATATCGGAAGCGGCCCAGATCAAGTCCCCCACGCGCTGGAACCCGAACATGGAATAGAAAATGAACAGCGGGATCGTATTGAGCGAGTGCGTGGCATAGGCGGAGCCGGCGGCGATGAATGACGACATCGCTCCCGCTTCCGTGATGCCCTCTTCGAGAATCTGTCCGTTGGTGGCCTCGAAGTAATAGAGCAGGGAGCTCTTGTCGACCGGCTCATACAGCTGGCCGACGTGCGAGTAGATGCCGTACTGGCGAAACAGCGCTTCGAGCCCGAATGTGCGCGCCTCGTCGGGAATGATCGGAACGAGGTGCTTGCCGAAGTCTTTGACGCTCAACAGCCGGCCCAGCATGCGGGCGAATCCCATCGTGGTCGACACCGGCCGGTCTCCCGATCCTCCGATGAATTCGTTGAACTGCTCCAGTTTGGGCGTCTCGAGCGGGTCCACCTTCACGCGGCGTTCCGGCAGGAACCCGCCCATCGCTTCACGGCGCTCGACGAGATACGCCGCCTCGGGGCTGCCGGCCGGCGGCTTGAAGAACGGCGTCGAGCCGAGCTGGTCGTCCGGAACCGGGACGCCGAACCGCGTACGGAATTCGCGCAACTCGTGCTCGTTCATCTTCTTCTGCTGATGGGTCACGTTGCGGCCTTCGCCCGCTTCGCCCAATCCGTAGCCCTTGATCGTCTTCGCCAGGATCACCGTGGGCCGGCCCTTATGCTCGGCGGCGGCCTTGTAGGCGGCGTAGACCTTCTTCGGATCGTGGCCCCCGCGCATCATCCTGTGAATCTGCTCGTCCGACAGGTTCTCCACCATCTTGAGCAGTTTCGGATCGGCGCCGAAGAAGTGCTTGCGGGCGTACGCGCCTCCTTCCACGGTGTACTTCTGATACCAGCCGTCCACGACTTCGCCCATCCGCTTCACCAACAGCCCTTCCTCGTCCTTCGCGAGCAGCGGATCCCAGTCGCTGCCCCAGATCACCTTGAGGACGTTCCAGCCGGCGCCGTGGAAGCTTGCCTCCAATTCCTGGATGATCTTGCCGTTGCCGCGCACCGGTCCGTCGAGGCGTTGAAGATTGCAATTGACGACCCAGATCAGATTGTCGAGCCGTTCGCGCGAGGCCAGCGTGATCGCGCCGAGGCTTTCAGGTTCGTCGGTTTCCCCGTCGCCCACGAACGCCCAGACGCGCCGGCCGGCGGTGTCTTTCAAGCCCCTATCTTGCAGATATCGGTTGAAGCGCGCCTGGTAGATCGACATGATCGGGCCGAGTCCCATGGAGACGGTCGGAAATTCCCAGTAGTCCGGCAACAGCCACGGATGCGGATACGACGGAAGTCCTTTTCCCTCGGCGGTCAGCTCACGGCGGAAGTGATGTAACGACTTCTCCGACAGCCGGCCTTCGACGAACCCGCGCGCATAGATGCCGGGGACGGCATGGCCTTGGAAATAGACCAGGTCGCCGCCGCCCAGGCTGTCTTTTCCATGGAGGAAATGATTGAAGGCGACCTCGTAGAGGGTCGCCGCCGACGCGAATGTGGAGATGTGCCCGCCGATGCCCGGGTGCTGCTTGTTGGCCTTGACAACCATGGCCATGGCATTCCAGCGGACGAAGCTGCGGATGCGGCGTTCGATTTCCAAGTTGCCTGGGTAGGCCGGTTCCTGCGAAGCGGGAATCGTATTGACGTAGGGCGTATTGAGCGGGGCGGACACAGGCGTCCCCTGCGAACCCAACCGCTCGCGAAGCCGTTCGAAGAGGTACGACGCGCGATCGGCGCCCTTCGCTTGCAGCACGTAGTCGAGAGACTCCAGCCACTCGCGCGTTTCTTCCGGATCGCTGTCGGCCTGCGCGCTTCGAGGAGCGCGATCGTCGTCGCCCATGAGACCTCTCCCGGGAATCTCAGCTCATCTTACAGAGGGCGGGGGATCGAGCGCAAAAGATAACTGGAGGGGTCTCGGAAATATTAGAGCAAAGCCCGGAACGGCGGCCAGGTCACACGACCGTGGCCGCCCTCAGAAGCCGTTGATCATGTTCCGGCACAGCTCAGGTTCACCCGCCTACGCAGGAAGCCATGGCTCCCCGTCCTCCGCAGGAGTTGCTACGGAGAGTGGATCAAAGCCGTGGACGCCGTCGGCCAAAGCCTTTGGCGTCGGACGAGGAATGCTGACGGGTGTCCTCCGAAGCCTTGGCGAAGGAGGACAGGCTTCGGCGGATTCCGCCGAAGAAACCAAAGGGACCACGGCTGTAAAGCCGTGGAGCTCCACATGCCGGGACGGCTGACTTTGACAGGTTCAGCGGCTGCCGACCTGCGTCCTGGTTTCCCGGAAATGATTCGGCAGCGGCATGATGCAGTTGGGGTTGAATCCCGCCGCCTTCAGCGTATCGATGCTGCCAAGCACCTTGTCGTTCTTCAGGTCGATGACCGTGATCGACCCGTCGCTCATGCCCTCCAGATTGAGCAGGCTGTTCTGCACGAACAGATAGCGTTCGTCCGGCGACAAGACCGTATGGTGCGCCCCGGCGGCGGCCGGAATAGCCTTGAGAAACTTCGGATGCGTGGGATCGCTGTTGTCGTAGAGATTCACGAACCCCGGCTTGGCCGTCGTGACGAACAAGCGGTCTCCCTTGGCGTTGTACATCATCTCCAGGGGCATGCCCTGTCCGCGCGGACCGAAGTCGTCCACCTGATGGAAGGAAAAGGTCTTGGTCTTCGGATCCCAGACCCCGGCCCACAGCGTCGCTTCCAGCATATTGGTGATGTGCACCACCGGCGGACTGGTGTTGGGCGAAAACATGATCTCGACCGGCGCGGATTTCGCCGACGGCTTCGACGACAGCTTGTGGGTCGAGAGCACCTTGCCGCTGCCGGCCTCCAACACCGAGACCGTCTCGCCCTGCTCGGACATGTCGGGCTTGACCGTGCTGGTGACCAGCACCCGGTCGATGCCGTTGTGAATGGCAATGCCGTGCGGATAGAGCACGAAGGCGGCCGGGTCCGACGAACTCAAGGTCTTGATCGGCTTATCCTTGACCGCGTCGCCCATGATGACGTTGCTCGAGCCCATGCAGGTGAGGTACCAGATCTTGTTGTCCTCCGACACCACCAGATCCTCGCCCACCTTGCAATCCGGCACCTCGATAGCGCGCAGCCGATAAGGGAACTTCGTGAGATCCACGACGTGCAGGATGCTCTTGCCCAAAGCCGTGATGTAGGCTTTGCTCTTATCGCGGTTGAAGAAAATGTGATGGGCGACTAAATCGGACGGCAGCGGAATCTCCATCAGGATCTTGCCGAAGTCCTGCGACTCGGGATCGATCTCCATGATCGCGATCCCCTCGCGCCGGACAGGCTGGTCCGGTTTACTCTCATAGTTCAACAGCGCAAGCAACTCGGCCGAGGCGAGCGACGCGCAGGACAGCAGCAGGGCGGCGGTGAGAGAGAGCAATCTGAGCGGCTTCATGCAAGCCTCCTTTCTTGAGGGCTGGCCTTGAGGGCTGGTCGGGACGAAAACCGTACTCCTCTCCGCGGAGAGAAGCAACGGCTCGTGCATGGGCGTGGTCTGCATCGGATCCTCCTTGTGAACGGTCGCGGCCAATGATCGTAGTGTCTCGATTGGATGTCGCACCATAGACCAAATCCTTACTGATGTCTTTATCCAGGCATCTGATTCTCTTGACCATAGCAGATGCTTTCTGCCCCGCATCGGCGTATTCTTAGGCAAGCGGACATTGTAGAGAGAGGAAACACGTACTGATGAGAATCGCCATAGGTGTCCTGATCGGTCTGGTGCTGCTGGTCGCCATCGTCCTGTCGTTGCCCTTTCTGATCGACCTCAACAAGTATCAGGACCAATACAAGCCGCTTATCGAGCAGGCGCTCAACCGCAAGGTGCAGTTAGAGGATATTCGTCTGACGATCTGGCCCCGGATCGGCGCCAGGGTGTCGGGGTTTACCGTGCTGGACGACCCGGCCTTCGGCGAAGGTGCGTTTGCTTCCCTCGGCTCGCTCGACGTTGGCGTCAAGCTGATGCCGCTGTTGGGAGGGCAGGTCCAGGTCGAGGAGATTACGCTCCGCGATCCCGTGATCACGGTCATCAAAAACAAGAACGGCGTGCTGAACGTCTCCACCATCGGCCGCGCCGGCGTGGCCGCGCCGCAGAAACCCTCGCGCGCGCCGGTTCCCTCGCCGGAAGGCCCCCTCAAGATCCTGGCCATGCTGGCCGTCGACCAAGTCTCGATCGACGGAGGAAAGCTCACCTATCGGGATCTCTCGACCGCCAAGCAGACCGAGTACGTGCTCCAGGACTTGGAACTTCTGCTTCAATCGGTGCAGCTCGGCGAGACGCCGACCCTGCATTTTCGAACGCTGGTCCAACCGCTGAACGTTCCGGTCCGGCTCGACGGCGCCTTCGGTCCATTGAAGGAATCCGCGGACCTCGACGCGATCCGGTTCAAACTCGCCGTCGGAAAAACCGACGCGATCATCACCGGCAAGACGTCCGGGCGAAACGTGAGTCTGAACGTCAATGCGATGACCATCAACACGGCCGATCTGCCGATCGCCCTTCCGTTGCAGAAGCCGGTCGAAGTCAGCAACCTCGAGATTGCCGCGGAGGTGCAGGGCCAGGAGGTCCAGCTGCGCAACGCGTCCTTCCAAGTTTTCGGAGGGCAGGTGGCGGCGCAGGGAACCATGACCTCCGGATCCGAAACGCCGCCGTTCACCGGCAAGCTCAAGGTCCAAGGCATCCAGCTTGGACCGGCAGTCAGCGCTCTGGTGACGAATCACCTGGCGACGAGCGGATTGGCCGATATGGATTTTTCAGTGCAAGGACAAGGCGTTACGATGCCAGACATCACGAAGTCCTTAAAGGGCCGCGGACGCCTCTCGGTCAAGGACGGGAAGATCGAGCGGATCAACTTGGTCGAAGAAGCCCTGACCGTTCTCAAGATCGCGGGCGTCCAGCTCGACCACCCCAAGACGACGGTCTTCTCCACGATCGAGACCGATGCCACCATCGACGACGGCGCGGTCCAGTTGGGCAACCTCCTGATGGACAGCCACGACTTCCGGGCCACCGGAGGCGGGACAGTCGGATTCGATCAGGCCTTGAACCTCGTCGTCAATCTCAACCTGTCGCAGGATCTCAGCACAAAAGTCGCAGCCTCTTCGTCGGTTGCCAGAGTCGCGATGAAGGACGGCCGCTTGCGCCTTCCGCTCACGATCACCGGCACGACCCAAGCGCCTTCATACGGCGTCGACCTCAAGGCTCTGACAGGAAGAGTGCAGGAGCAGGTGAAGAAGAAAGCCGAGGACACGGTCAAGGGCCTGCTCAAAGGCACCGTGAAGCCGGAAGACCTCAAACAGCAGGGCAAGGACTTCCTCAAAGAACTCTCGATTCCCTAGAGAAGATTGGTAGCCATACACCTTCATGCCCCTGGAGGAACGCGATGGTGTCTTTCTCTCGCATCCTGCTCGTCGGACTTGTCGTGACCCTCTGCGGTTGCCCGGCGACGAAACAGGCCAGGACCGTCGACAAGCTGGGCTTTTTAAAGGATTTGTATCCGATCATGACGAAGGGCGACGAGGACGCGGGCGAATCGCTGCTGATCTACAAGAATCCCAGGGTCCCTTCGATCCCGCCCAATTCGTACACGAAGATTCTGCTGGATCCGGTGCTGGTGTTTCGTGGCCCCCAATCCAAGATGGGCGGCATCTCGCAGAGAGAAACGCAGATGCTCGCCGACACGTTTTACGCGCTGATCTATCAGGAAGTCTCCAAGGACTACGAGATGGTCGACAAACCAGGACCAAGCACATTGCGGGTGCAGGTCGCGGTCACGCACCTCGAAGAGTCCTGGCCCATGTTGGACGTGATCTCGAACGTGCCGGCTCCGATGAACGCGCTTGCGGCTGGCTCCGTGTTGAAGACCATTGCGACGGGCAAGCCGGCCTTCACCGGCGAAGCCGTGATCGAAGCGAAGGTGACCGACGCGCAAACCGGCGAGGTGCTGCGGGCGATGGTCGATCGGCGCGTGGGAACGAAGAAGCTTGAAGCCCAGTCCTTCAACTCCTGGGCCGACGTCTACGAGTCGCTGCGTTATTGGGCGGAAAACGGCCGCTATCACCTGTGCAAGGCCAGGCAGATCCGCACCGACTGTCCCAAACCGCAGGCGTGAGACTGACAAGGCCCATAGCACGTGCGTGGTCTTACGCCGGTCGGTAGGTCAAAGAGTTAGATGCGGCTAGGGGACTTCCTAGTTAAGGAAGAGGACCGACAGTGCGAGGCTAATAGTTCGCAACTGCGGCAAGCAACAGGGACGGGGAGGCCCTCAATTATGAATATCCGTCGTTCGGTGAGCGAATTTGTGTCACAAAGCAATGACATCTTTCATCAGCTTCGATCCGAAGGCGAGGTCCTATCAGACGTGGACTTGGTGACGCTGCGAGAGCAGCTGTTCATTCTCGACATGGAGGCTGATCATCTGCAAAATCTCAAGCAGCCACGCTCGGAGATGTCCCGCTCGATCCCGTACGGCCGCGGAGTGTCGATCCGAACCGGGCGTCACAGATCTATGGAAGTCTAGCCGAGAGAAGCCCAGCCCAGCGCGGGTTCTTCCTCGGTCCATCCGTCGTCCGGACTGCTATCGTGCCAATTATGATGTTGTGGATAGTCTTCCTATTGCTGGCTGTCGTCTCGGGGTGCGCCCATCAAGACTTGGACGTCCTTCGCGCGAGCAAACCCGAACTCATGCAAGAAGTCGTCGGGCCCTATGACGGCCTCTCGAAGTGTGCGAAACAACGGTTCGACCAGGACAGATCGGACAATCTCACCCTGTCGGAAAATCCTCGCGCCGGTGTCAATCGACTCGTGATGCTCAAGACCCGCCGCGGTTTTCTTTCACGGCGCGGCCAAGACGCCCTCTTCGAGTTCACCTTCGTTCGGCAATCCGCGAGGTCCACATTGGTTGAATTCCGCACGCTCAGTTCGACCGATCAGTCCGATCCGGCCTGGAGAGCCATCGCCGAGTGCGCCGCCGCCATGAGGATCGAACCTCCTCCTTCACCGCCCCCCGCAATCGAGCTGTCGTGATCGACGCGCGCGCGTCGAACCTGTGCCTGCCCGTCACAAACAAAACGGGCAGGCTTGGGACAAGCGTCAGTGCATCATCGCGCGCATGGTCGGCTTCTGAAAGTGATTCGGCAGCGGCATAATGCAGTTGGGGTTGAAGCCCGCTGACTTCAGCGTGTCGATGCTGCCCACAACCTGGTCGCTTTTCAGATCGATCACCGTGATCGACCCGTCGTTCATGCCCTCGAGATTAAGAAAGCTGTTCTGCACGAACAGATACCGCTCATCCGGCGACAGCACCGTATGATGGGCGCCTCCTGCCGTCGCGATCGGCTTGAGAAACTTCGGATGCTTGGGATCGCTGTTGTCGTACAGATTGACGAAGCCCGGCTTGGCCGTGGTGACGAAGAGGCGGTCGCCTTTCTTGTTGTACATCATTTCCAACGGCATCCCTTGCTCGCGCGGACCGAAGTCGTCGATCTGATTGAACGAGAACGTCTTGGTCTTCGGATCCCAGACGCCCGCCCAGAGCGTCCCCTCCAGCATGTTGGTGATATGCACGACCGGCGGATTGGCATTCGGCGCAAACATGATCTCCACCGGAGCGGTCTTGGCCGGCGCCGGCTTCGAGGTGACACGGTGCGTGGACAAAACCCTTCCGGTGCTGGCCTCAATGACCGTCACCGTGTCGCCGGCTTCCGACAGATCCGGCTTGACCGTGCTGGTGATTAGTATACGATCGATGCCGTTGTGAATGGCGATCCCGTGAGGATAGAGGATATAGGCATCCGCCGGCTGGGCCGCGCTGATCGTCTTGATCGGCTGGTCCTTCACCGCGTCGCCCATGATCACGTTGCTCGAACCCATGCAGGTGAGGTACCAGGTCTTATTGTCCTCCGAGACCACGAGGTCTTCGCCCATCTGGCAGTCGGGGACGGCAATCGCCCGCAGCTGGTAGGGAAACTTGGTAAGGTCGACGACGTGAAGGATGCTCTTCCCCAACGCCGTGACGTAGGCTTTGCTCTTATCGCGGTTGAAGAAAATGTGATGGGCCACGAGATCGGACGGCAACGGAATCTCCATGAGGATCTTCCCGAAGTCCGACGAGTCGGGTTCGATGTTCATGATCGCAATGCCTTCCCGCCGCACCGGCTGATCCGGCTTGCTCTCATAGTTCAACAGAGCATACTGTTCGGCCGAGGCGAAGGACACGCTCGCGAGAAACAATGCAAGGGCCCCGAACGATAATTTGACCGGTACCATGACAGGCCTCCTTCTGATGGTGAATCGAGCGTCGTCTCGATTCGAATGGGTGATGCACCGCCGCTGCGATGCCATGCGGCGAACTATAGAGATCGGCTTGGCGGGAGTCTTATCCAAGCGTCTGGATCTCTTGATGCAACCGGCAGGAGGAGGCGATTGGCTTGTCTGAGCGTCCGGCTCACTTTGCAGCCCGGCAGTACCGTGGCATAGCCGAAGCCGTCGCGTTTGTGGTACCTGTAAAGACCGGTCAGGAAACGCCTCATGGACGCCGACGAGCTGCTCAAACTTCCCTTGTTCGCCAGCCTGTCTCCGGGCGAACTCGCCTGCCTCGATCAGGGTGAAATCATTTCACTTCCGGCCGAATCGATGATCGCCCGCGAAGGGGAAACGGTCAATTACTTCTACGTGATCCTCGAGGGTGAGATCCGCGTCAGCAAGAACTACGACGGCCAAGAGGTGGTGCTGGCAGTTCATACAACCGGGAAGTTTTTCGGCGAAGTGCCCTTGCTGCTGGACATGCCGTATTTCATCGATGGCCAGGCGCGAACCGCTTGCCGCCTCCTGCGATATTCGAGGGAAGAATTCTGGTCCTTGATGCGCAACTGCCCGTCGGTGTCGAAGGAAATCTTGCGGACCATGGCGGCGCGGCTGCGGGGTCTGGAAGGCTACTCGCAGCAGCGTGAAAAGCTCGTCTCGCTTGGCACCATGGCGGCGGGCCTTGCCCATGAACTGAACAATCCGGCTGCCGCGGCCCGCCGGGCGGCTGCCGATTTAACCGCCGTCGCAGGCGGCTTCCCCGGGCTGGCCTGCCGGCTGCACCAGCAGCAGCTCTCTACCGTACAGTCCGAAGCGATCGCCCGGATCCTACGCGACATTTCCACACGTCCTCGTCCCACGATCCCATTGGATCCATTGACCAAGAGCGATCGGGAGGAAGAGGCGATCAGGTGGCTCGAACAGCACCGCATCGATGATCCCTGGAAACTGGCCGGTATCTTGGTCAGCGCTGGATTGGACCGAGCCTGGCTCGAGGGGATCGCCAGGCAGTTTCCCGAGGAGGCGATCGGCGGTGTGTTGGGATGGATGACCGGCACGCTCGTACTGCAGGAACTGACTCATCAAGTCGAACGGAGCACCACCCGGATTGCCGAATTGGTCAACGCCGTGAAGGCCTATTCGTACGAAGGGCGCGCGCCGCTTCAAGAGGTCGATATCCACGAAGGGCTCGAGAGCACCCTGACCATGCTGTCCCATAAGCTCAAAAGCGTCACGCTGGTACGAGAGTACGATCGCTCGCTTCCCCCGATCCCTGCATACGGCAACGAACTGAACCAGGTGTGGACGAATCTCATCGACAACGCGATCGACGCGGTGAATGGACGGGGAGAGGTCCGGATCCGCACCGGACGGGAGGACCACCACCTGCTGGTGGAGATCCATGATGCGGGATCAGGCATTCCCAAGGAAGTTCGGCCGCATCTCTTCGAGCCGTTTTTTACCACGAAGGGCGTCGGGAAAGGGACCGGCCTTGGATTGATCATCAGCTACCGCATCGTCACCGATCGCCACAAGGGTGAGATCGATTTCGAATCGGAACCGGGCCACACCATGTTTCTCGTCCGCTTGCCAATGACGCGCAAGCCGCCGGTGGCCTCATCGGAGCCTTCCACAGGGAGAGCCTGACCGTGAAACCCTTCTTAGTTTCGGTGGATGATGATCCGGAGGTCTCGCGCGCGGTTGAACGGGATCTCCGCCGCAACTACGGAGAGCAGTACCGGGTCCTGCGAGCGGAGTCGGGTGCGGAGGCGCTCACCTCGCTGGAACAGCTCAAACTTCGGAACGAAACGGTCGCCCTCTTCTTGGTGGACCAACGGATGCCGCAGATGACCGGCGTGGAATTCCTGGCGCACGCCATTCCGCTCTATCCCGACGCCAAACGAGTCCTGCTGACCGCCTACGCCGATACGGATGCGGCCATCCGCGCCATCAATGACGCGCAAGTCGATTACTATTTGATGAAGCCCTGGCACCCGCCGGAGGAACGTTTATATCCCATCATCGATGACCTTCTGGGCGACTGGCACGCGTCATTTAAGATCCCGTTCCAAGGGATCAGGGTGCTGGGACACCGCTGGTCCCCTCAAACGCATCAGATCAAGGAATTCCTCGCGAAGAATCAAGTCCCTTATCAATGGCTGGATGTGGAGAAGGAGGCCGAGGCTGAGCCGCTGCTTCAATCTTCCCGCGCAGGTCAGGATCAACTTCCCGTGGTGGTGTTTCCCGACGGATCGGCGCTCATTCGCCCCACGACGCTCCAGGTGGCGGAGAAAGTCGGCTTCCGGATGAAAGCCGAGCAGCCGTTGTACGACCTCATCGTCATCGGCGCCGGGCCGGCCGGATTGGCCGCCGCCGTTTATGGCGGATCCGAGGGGCTCAAGACGATGTTGATCGAACGTGAAGCGCCGGGCGGCCAGGCCGGTATGAGTTCCCGGATCGAGAACTACCTGGGCTTTCCCGCCGGCCTCAGCGGCCAGGATCTTGCACGACGCGCCTTGACGCAAGCGCAGCGATTCGGCGTCGAGCTGCTGAATCCGCAAGAAGTTGTCAGTCTGCGCGAGGCCGGGCCTGCGCGGATCGTCACGCTGGCCGACGGCAGTGAACTCAGCGGCAAGACCGTCCTCATCACCACCGGCGTCTCCTATCGCACCCTCAACGTGCCGGGAGTGACAGAACTGACCGGTGCCGGGATCTATTATGGAGCCGGCATGACGGAAGCACTGTCCTCGAAAGGGGAGGACGTCTATATCATCGGCGGTGCGAATTCCGCCGGCCAGGCGGCCGTCTATTTCGCCCGGTACGCCCGCCAGGTGACGATGCTCGTGCGCGGTGACTCCCTCACCGCCACGATGTCTCACTATTTGATCGAACGCCTTAAACAAACGCCGAACATCCTGGTCGAAACCAGCGTGGAGGTGGCCGAGGCCTGCGGCACGTCGCGGCTCGAATCGTTGGTGCTCCAACACGCGAAAACCAGGGACCGCCGCACCGTACCGGCCCAGTCTCTTTTCATTCTCATCGGCGCGTCGCCCCATACCGATTGGCTCGGAGAGAGCGTCCTTCGCGACGAGTATGGGTTCATCTTGTCCGGACCGGATTTGCTGCGGGACGGCTGCCTGCCTCCTAACTGGCCGCTCCAGAGACCCCCATACCTCTTCGAAACCAGCGTGCCCGGAATCTTCGTCGCCGGCGATGCCCGGCATGGCTCCATCAAGCGGGTGGCATCCGGGGTCGGGGAAGGCACGATCGCAGAAAAGATGATCGAGCGCTATCTGGACGAAGTGTAAGAGGACTCACATGGCCGAGTCACGCGCGCACGAAACCTCACTCGTCATTGTGGAGCAGGACCACATGCAAGGAGAGGCAGAGGCTCCTGTCACGCTCGTCGAGTACGGCGACTTCGAATGTCCCTTCAGCCGGGAAGCGGTCAAGACGGTGCAGGCCTTGCAGCGCGAGTTCGGCCAAAATCTTCGATTCGTGTTCAGGTATTTTCCTCTGGTCGAGAAACATCCCCATGCCCTCCAGGCCGCCGAGGCGGCTGAAGCGGCGGCTGCACAAGGACAGTTCTGGGCGATGTATGCCATGTTGTTTTCCCACCAATGGGAACTGGAATACGGCGATCTGATGGACTATGCGGGACGGCTCGAACTGGATAGAGCGACGTTCAGCGAGGCTCTCACCAAACATCGCCACCTCGACCGCATCCGCGCGGACGTGGCCACGGGACGCCGACACGGAGTCAGCGGAACGCCGACGTTTTTTGTCAATGGCCGCCGGCAGGATGGAGATGATAACCTGAACGCATTGACGACGGCGATCCGCAACGCGCTACGCCCGTAGCCCCGATTACCCCTATGCAACAGGCGCTCGAATTTCTGCTCCATTATATCGAGTTGGTCCTGTTCTTGACCGTCCTCGGGGACCAGATCGGGCTGCCCATCCCTGCCGTTCCGGTCTTGCTCGCCGCCGGCGCCGCCGCCGGGGCGGGACAAGCGCACCTCACGACGCTCACCGGCCTCTCGGTCGCCGCCTCCCTACTGGGGGACATGGTCTGGTATCAACTGGGGCGTCATCGCGGACGCCAGACGCTGAACCTGTTGTGCCGGATCGCGCTGGAGCCCGATGCCTGCGTCAGGCGCACGGAAAACTTCTTTGTCGCGCATGGGATCCGGGCGCTGATTCTGGCCAAATTCATCCCGGGGTTGAGTACGCTCGCGCCGGCCTTGGCCGGCCTCTTCAAGATCTCGATCGGACGATTCTTGCTGTACAACACGGCCGGATCGCTGTTTTGGAGCTCGTCGTTTCTCGTTCTCGGCTACGTGTTCAGCAATCAGATCGGATATGTGGCCGAACAGGCCGTGCGGTTCGGAGAGGCCGCGGGAATATTGCTCGCCGTCAGCCTCGGCGGGTATCTGCTCTACAAATATCTCTACCGGCGCAAAGTGTTGAGGGAACTCAGAGTGGCTCGCATCACCCCGGCCGAGCTGAAGCACCTCATGGACGACGGCCATCGATCGGTCGTCGTGGATCTGCGGGGCAACCTGGACCATGTGGCCGACCCCTATACAATCCCGGGCGCCCTGCGCATCTCGGCCGAAGAGCTCGAGCTACGCCATCAGAGTATTCCACGGGATCAGGACGTCATTCTGTTCTGCGCCTGCCCGAATGAAGCGACCGCTGCCCGGATGGCACTGATGCTGAAGCGAAGAGGGATCAGCCGCGTCCGGCCGCTCTTGGGTGGGATAGAAGCTTGGCGTGAGCTCGCGTATCCCCTTGAATTGGTGGTCGCGAAGGAAGTCGTCGTCGTCACCGCCGAGATATCGAGGTAGGGATTATCCCAGCTACCACGAAATAGCCTTCCGGTCTTTGATGAACTGACCCGTGAGCGAGACCGGCGCTTCGGTCGCCAACCATACGATCGTGTCGGCGCCTTCCTCCACAGAGCGCGGCGCCTCGTTTCCCCCCATGTCCGTTCTGACCCAGCCGGGACAGACGGCATTGACCGCGATGTTCGAGTCTTTCAACGCGGCAGCGAACTGACCGGTCACGCCGTTGAGCGCCGTTTTTGAGATGCTGTATGCAGGCGCCCATGTGTCCATGTCGCTCAATTGGCCCGCGCCGCTCGAGACGTTGATGATCCGGGCCGACGGACTCTTGCGGAGCAGCGGCAGGAATGTCTGGGTCATGAGCAATGCGCCGATCGTATTGGTCTCGAACATCCGCCTGAGCCGCTCCGGGGGCAGATCAAAGATGGACCGGTCGTCTTGGTCCAGGATCCCAGCATTGTTGATCAGGACGTCCACATGATCCACCGCCTGCGAGACGATGCTGAAGGCCGCTTCGATGCTCACGCGGCTGGTGATGTCGAGGGGAACCGGCGTGACCGAGGAGTCGATGGAGGAGGCGGCTCGGCGGACCGCGGCGAGGGTACGCCCGGTCAAAAACACGCGCCACCCGCGCGCCGCCAATTGCCGGACGACCTCGTACCCAATCCCTTTGTTGGCTCCCGTGACCACGGCGATGCCGGACATGGACAGATCCTCCGCTTGTCTCTCGGCCCTTAGTCCATATTATACAACGCGCGTTCTCCAGGCGGGACTAGCTCCGACGCAGTTTGTGTCTTGTATCTTCCCGACAGCGTGGTCAATTCACTCGGCGGGCGTTTGAGCGAACAACTAAGAATTCAACGCTAAAAACTTACAATTCACTTTCATCAGTCCCCACCTTTGGAATGATTGCATTCATTCCTAAACTGGATCAGGCTCCCACCCACCGGTTTGTTCATCTGCATTCACCCGCCTACGCAGGAAGCCACGGTTGCCCGTCTTCCTCAGTAGTCTGCTACGGAGGGTGGATCAAGCCGTGGAGGAATGCTGACGGGTGCTTCGGCGGATTCCGCCGAAGAAACCAAAGGGACCACGGCTGTAAAGCCGTGGGGCTCCACCTGTGAGGACAGGTCCGATGCCGCGCAACGACCAACTCATCCGCCAATGGCAGCTCCTCAGGCTGCTGGAATCGCCGCGAGGCGTCACGCTCGACGAAATCGCCCAACGATTGCCGCCGGACTACCCGCGGCATATCCGGACCATTAGACGCGACCTCGAAGCGCTTGAAGCGGGGGGATTTCCACTGGTCAATGAGCGGATCGAGGGCCGGGTCCGCTGGCGGCTGATGGACGGCGTACGCCAGGCGCCGGCCCTGTCGTTTTCACCAACGGAGCTCATGGCCCTGGTGATCAGCCGCTCGCTTCTCAGACCGCTGGCCGGCACTGAAATCCAAGCGGCGCTGGAGTCCGCCATGACCAAGGCGTCTCGGCTGCTGCCGGCCGGATCGCTTGATTATGTCCACCAGGTCCAGAACGTCTTCGCCGTTGGGCTTGGCCCGCACAAGACGTACAAGGCGCACCGCGACACGATCGACCGGCTCACGCAGGCGATCGCAAAGAAGCGGACGGTGCAGATGCGATACTACTCGGCTGCGCGGCTGCGGATGACGCGGCGCGAGGTCGATCCCTATCGGCTCTGGTACGCATCAGGCGGGCTGTACCTCGTGGGATACTGCCATCTGAGAAAGGAGCCGCGCATGTTCGCGGTCGAGCGGATGCGCGCCGTGACCCTCACGGACCATCCCTACCAGCTGCCGCTGAGTTTCGACCTCGAGGCCTTCGTGCAAAACGCTTTGACCGTCATGCGCGGACGCCCGATCGATGTCGCATTGCGCTTCGACAAAGCCACGGCGGCCTGGGCCAAAGACCGGCTATGGCATCCCAGCCAGAACATCGTGCCGCTGAAGAACGGCGGCATGACCATGACCCTCACCGTCGCCGACAGCCGCGAGCTGGTCGGCTGGATCCTGAGCTTCGGCAGCGGCGTCCAGGTAATCCGTCCCCGTTCGCTAGCGGAAGCAGTTTCGGACGAGGCGAAAAAGATCCTGCATTCCTGACAAGCGCCAATACTCAAACCCCAAATATCCAAATCCGAAACTCGAAGTTCGAAATCCGAAACCATAGGATGGAAGTTCCAAGTTCCAAATACCAAATACAACAAATTCGAAACTCGAAATCCGAAATTCGAAATAAGGGGACTGCCTCCGACGGAGGGGGAATTCCGTCATTCCCGCGGAAGCGGGAATCCAGGCGAAGCCTTCTCCTCAGGATGAAGGCATCGCCAATCTTCTTATCTTTCACATGATATACAGCTCATAACTACCTGTTTTTAAATACTTATCACAACTTCACCAATCAGCACTTCCCTCTGTGACCTTCCCTGTCACAGTCCTCCTCTATGCTGCGGCCATCTGACCGCCAACTAGAGGAGGGGAGCCATGAACGATCAACAGAACCGACAGTCGCCCAACCAACCTCAACCGCTCTACGTCACCCTCATTCTGGACGAGACCGGCTCGATGCAGTCTTGTAAACGCGCCGCGATCGCCGGATTCAATCGCTACCTCGCCGCGCTTCGAGCGGAGCAGGCGGAAACCCGGTTCACGCTCACGCTGTTCAACTCCAAGAAGACCGAAGTGCGCTATCACAATGAACGACCGGCGGCCGTGAGTGATCTGGACGTGGAAACCTACCGGCCGGCTGACACGACGCCGCTCTACGATGCCATCGGGCGAACCTTGACCATCGCCAAGCAGGAGGCAGCCGTGCATTTCAAAAAGCTCTGTGTCATCCTGACCGACGGCCTGGAGAACGCCTCCAGGGAATATACGAGGCTGCAGATCTTCGACCTCATCAAAGAATTCGAAGGGCAGGGGTGGCGGTTCCTCTATCTCGGCGCCGATCACGACGTGTGGGCCGCGGGCGAATCTCTCGGCATCGCGGGCGATGGTCGGGTGTGCTTCAGCAGGCTTGAGGTGGCAGAAACGTTTCAAGGATTATCGGAAATGACCTCCCGCTATCGCCGCAGCGACGAAACCAAACGGAGGACCACATGAGCAGGCTTCGAAGCTCAGGACCATGGACGTTCATTACGGCGTCGGCCTTCATGCTGTTGGGAATGACAACGAGGACCGGCGCCGAACCGGGATTCGATCCACGCTACGAGCGGGACTACAACATATTCAACCCGACAAACCTGTATGCGCCGGATAATCCACTGAATCCGGTCAACAAATTTGATCCGGACAGCGCCTTCAATCCCGTGAACCGGTACGATCCCGGAAATCCCGTCAATCCGACGAACCGATACAACCCGAACAACCCCTTCAATCCGGTCAATAAGTTCAGTCCGGATAATCCGCTGAACCCGGCGAATCGGTACAACCCGAACACGCCGTTCGCGCCGCTCGACGGAACTTCCGGAGCGAGGAGATGATGATCGGAGAATCTAAATTCCAAATAACAAAATCCGAAATTCGAAATCCGAAATGTGGGATGAGAGACTAGCGGGGACCAAATCCAAGGTGTTGATCGATGGTATGCACTCGTTGTTCAAGTCGTTCCACTCGTTCCTGAATTTGGCGGTAAGACAGCTGGACAAGGGCACGTGTTTCTGCGAATTGCTCGTCCATGTGGGTCCGTTCTTCAGCGTGACGCTCATTCACATGCAACTGCAGCCCTTCGGCGACCAGTTGAAGCTCATGCCTGAGCCCTTCAGTCATGACCCCGGTGTGACGTTTCGCATCCGCAATATCCGTCCGCAGCGATTCGGCCACCAATTGAAGCTCCTCCCTGAGCCCTTCGGTGAGGACGTCCGTATGACGTCTCGCATCGGCGATATCATCTCGAAGCGATGCGGTAGCCTGTTGATGCTCCCCACGGAGGCCTTCAGTGAGATCCTCCGCATGGTGCCGCGCTTCAGCAATATCCGCCCGCACTTCTTGTCTCAGTTCGTTTGAAAGAACCTCGCTGTGGTGCCGCGCTTCGGCAATATCGGCCCGAAGTTCTCGCCGGAGACCTTCTGTAAGTACCTCGGTGTGCTGTCTGGCTTCAGCAATGTCAGCCCGCAGCTCTTGCCGGAGTCCTTCACTAAGATGTTCCGAATGACGCCGACTTTCAGCTATGTCAGCCTGAAGCTCCTGCCTCAGCTCGTTTGCAAGACCTTCGCTGTGGCGCCGGGAATCCGCAATATCCGTCCGCAGCGACTCGGTGGCTGCGCCGATGATCCCTTGAATTTGCGTCAACGTTTCCAGGTCCATATGATCCGCCTCAAGACGGTCGCAGTGTAAGCCTCGACATTTCACAAGTCAACGCGCTCGACGTCGAAACGCAGCACTACAACTGGCGAAATACAATCATTTTAGGCGCCCACTCCGCCTCCGTTGTTTCGAGTTTCGCATTTCGGATTTCGGATTTTGGTATTTGGAATTTGAGTTTTGGCACTTGCCGGGGAAGGGTGGCAGTTCCCCACGATGACCCGTGATTTCCTACCGCAGAAAGGGTAAGCTTCACGCGGCCTGTCGATTATCTGCATGGCCTACCATTTGCTGTGAGCGATGAACTCGAGATACTGCTGTCTGTCACCGCCCAATTGGACGCGATCGGTATCCCGTACATGGTCACAGGCTCTATGGCAACGAACTACTATGCCACGCCGCGAATGACCCGCGATATCGACCTGATTGTTGAATTGTCTGAAGCTGACAGTCAGCCGGGTCGTGAACGGCTTTCAAGGCGCGTTCTACATTGACGCCGACATGGTTCGACAAGCCATCCGGAACAAATTCATGTTCAACATGATCCACAATGCCTTGATGGTCAAAGTCGATTGTGTCGTGAGGAAGGACACCGCCTATCGCCGTGAGGAATTCGCACGGCGAAAAACGGTCACCGTGGCAGGTCAGCATATCTCGATGGTGGCGCCGGAGGATCTGGGTTCAGAAATGAAGGATACGCCGCCTGACGTAGACGAGCGGTACCATGCGATGCTCATGCAACGAACCGGCGAAGAGCGTCTCATAATGGGATGCGCCATGCGAGATACCGTGCGCGCGCTCGTAGAAGCCTCTCTGCGTGAGCACGATCCACAGGTTTCGGTTGTAAACCTTCGCAAGGGCGTGTTTCTTCGGTTTTATGGCCACGAATTCGATCCGGAAACCATGGCCAAGATTCTCAGCGCTATCGAACAAGCCACTCCGAAACCATAGGATGGAAAAGCCAAATTCCAAGTTCCAAATACCAAATATCAAAAATCAAAGTTGGAAATCGCAAATCCGAAACCATAATAATTCCGTCATTCCCGCGGAAGCGGGAATCCAGGCCCCTCTTCAACGCATCCCTTCCAAGATCCAAATACCAAATTCCAAATAACAAATTCCGAAGTTCGCAATTTCAAATCCGAAACCATAGAATGGGAAATCCAAGTTCCAAGTTCCAAATACCAAATAGCAAAATCCTAAATTCGAAATTTCCAATCCGAAACAAAGGGACTGGCTCCGACACAGTCAGTGCCTGTCCCACTCCACCTCCGTTGTTTCGAATTTCGAATTTCGGATTTTGATATTTGGAATTTGAGTTTTGACACTTGCCCGAGGCGACATCATGAAGGCCATCGTGTTGAAGCAAGTCGGCGGAGCGGAATCGCTCATACTAGAAGAAGCACCGAAACCGGTTCCGATGGACGATCAGGTGCTGGTGCGGGTGTCGGCTGCGGCCATCACGCCGACGGAGTTCGCATGGCATCCCACCTTCCACAATGCCGATGGAACCGTGAGACAGTTTCCCGTGATCCTCGGCCACGAGTTCTCCGGCCTGGTCGAAGCGGTCGGACCGGCTGCCACAGACGTGCAAGTCGGGGAGGCGGTGTACGGACTGAACGACTGGTTCAGCAACGGCGCTCAAGCCGAATACTGCCTGACGGTCCCCACCAACATCGCGCCCAAGCCGGCCTCGCTCACCGATGCTCAGGCGGCCGCCGTGCCAATCTCGATCCTGACCGCCTGGCAGGGGCTGTTCGATCGTGCGCAGCTCTCAGCAGGACAACGGGTGCTGATCCACGGCGGAGCCGGGAGCGTCGGCAGCGTTGCCGTGCAGTTGGCCCATCATGCAAGGGCCCACGTGATTGCCACAGTCTCGGCGGCCAATGCCGCTTTCGTGAAGACGCTCGGTGCCGACGAAGTCATCGACTACCGCAGCACGGCTTTCGAGACGGTCGTCCGTGACATAGACGTCGTGTTCGATACGGTCGGAGGGGAAACGAGAGCCCGTTCATGGAACGTGCTTCGCAAGGGCGGCCGATTGGTGACCGTTGCGGCCGATGCCGAACGATTCAATGAACCGCGCGTACGCGAGGCCTTCTTCATCGTCGAACCGAACCGCGCGCAGTTGATCGAGATGTCCCGGCTGATGGATGCCGGCGCCGTGAAGGCGGTCGTCGGATCCGTCTTTCCGATGGAGCGGTTTCGCGAAGCCTACGAACAGAAACCTGCGCGAGGCAAGAACGTCCTGCAGTGGGGAAACCCAAATTCCAAGTTCCAAATCCCAAATACCAAGATCAGAAATTCGAAACTCGAAATCCGAAACCATAATAATTCCGTCATTCCCGCGAAAGCGGGAATCCAGGCCCATCCTCGAAATATCCAAACTCCAAATACCAAATAACAAAATCAGAAATCCGAAATTCGAAACCATAGAATGGGAAACCACTTGCGGAATCAGATGTCTTACAAGCGGCTAGGCGGCGGGAAGGGGAGAAATGTCCTTGATCTTCTTTCTCATATGCTGCGCAGCATCCCAAAGGTCGATGGCACGTTGAGCATTCAACCAGAATTCCGGCGTATTACTAAATAGCCGGGAGAGCCGCAATGCCATCTCCGGACTGAGCGAACGGCGCTCCCGCAGCAACTCGTTCACTGTTTGACGAGACACTCGCAAAGATTTCGCGAACCCTGAAACGGTGAGGCCATACTCCGGAAGGAAATCTTCTCTGAGCATAACGCCCGGGTGCGTGGGCCGAACCTTGCGCTCTCGCTTGTTGGCAATACTCATGACATCCTTCTCTCAGTGGTAGTCGGTTATCTGAACGTCGTATGCGTCACCGGCTTTAAACCGGAAGCACACACGCCATTGGTCATTGATGGAAATCGAATATTGCCCTGCTCGGTCATGTTCTAACCTATGGAGTCGGTTGCTGGGTGGAACCCTCAAATCTGTCAGGCTGGTAGCAAGATCGAGATATTCCAGTTTGCGCAATGCCCGCTGCCACAGGTCTGGAGGAAACCGGGTCGATCTGCCGATTTCGTACAGCTCCCTCGTACGCTTGTCGGCAAAAGTCTTGATCACATTCGACTGTAACGTGATGCGTGACACCTGTCAACAGCGCGCTGGATCGACCATCCGTCCTTCACCTCCTGCAAGACATAAATACAACCATTTTGAAGTCCGAGCAGTTGTGTTCCCGAAAGAGCAATGCCCACTGTTCTTCGCATAAAAGGCTATCGTTTCTTTTTCTTCAGCCTGGAAGGAAAGGAGCCTCCGCACATTCATGTTGAGCAGGCTGAACGCTATGCAAAGTTATGGTTGGACCCTGTATCCATCGCCCGTGCGAAAGGGTTTCGGAGCAATAAGTTGACGGAAATCCTTCACATCGTTCAGAATAACCGGGCGTTGTTCCAGGAGCGATGGCATGAGCACGTTGGCAGTAAAATTTGAGCCGTTGGCCGTCGAAGTGACATTCACAGATTCGATGTTGCGCGTTGTGCTGGCTGACGGCCGCGAAGTATCGTCGCCTTTGGCATGGTTTCCACGCTTGCTCAACGCCACGCCCGAACAGCGTCGGAAGTGGCGTCTCATTGGCGGAGGAGTCGGCATCCATTGGGAATCTGTGGACGAGGACATTTCCGTCGAAAGCCTGCTATCCGTCAAGTGATCGTAGAGATGGCGCCTGATCGGGCCACCCACCAAATTCCCTCATTTGTAAATTCGAATTCTCCTGCCTCGCCGCCGATAGAACTGCGTGTATTTCGCCTTCCTCGCTAGGCTCGCCACTCTCGCAACTTTCGATTTCCCGGACTCCCGCCCGTCTTTCCAACCTCATGGTCGGCAGAAGCCACGCGTTCGGACGAGGAAAATGACCGCCCTCGATCCTAAGCCTCATAGACCATCGACTGCTGAATTCCAACCAATTGCTTTGCCGCGATGAAAGCGTTATCTCTGTGCAGTCGCATGTAAGGAGGCTTCATCCCTAAATGATCTCGTTGGAAGAGATACGTGAACGCCTTGTCGCTGGAAATTTTGAGTTCAGTCGCCATGCCTTCAAACGCGCAGTTGAACGGAATATCAGCGAACGAGAGATTCGTGAGGCCGGCCGGATCGCCGTGATCATCGAGGATTATCCTGAAGACAAGTACACGCCGAGCTGCTTGCTCTTGGGTTTTACGAGCACCGGCCGCCCGTTGCACGCCCAGATTTCTTATGTTGATTCCGGTGTGTTGAAGATCATTACACTCTATGAGCCCGATCCCGCAGAGTGGTATGATCACCGACAGCGGAGGTAACCATGTTTCGTTGTCATGTCTGCGGAAAGACTGAGGGGCGAGAAACGCTCGTCAGTGAAGTCTTTGATATTGACGGCAAACCTGTTCGTGTTGAGGCGATCCCCGCGACAGTATGCGCTAACTGCGGCGAGGCGATTTTCAACCGCGAAACGACCGAGCGGGTTCGCCGGATGGTTCATGGCGAAGCCAAGCCCGTGAAGTCAATTCAAATGGACGTCTTCGCTTACACAAAGTAGTGTTCCGTGCG